>WBZP01000124.1_pt1 | contig 112745 bp, 70 predicted proteins | sample 5204301 | NCBI WGS metagenome assembly WBZP01 (sample SAMN12412401, study PRJNA552823) | activated sludge metagenome | isolation source: activated sludge from nitrification reactor of wastewater treatment plant... | place: USA: Pennsylvania | collected 2017 | reverse complement strand
CGGGGCAGAAGGTGTTGCTGCCCGTGATTTGGGGGGATAAAGCATTGCTTTGGGTTACGGTCACGCTGGCCGTTCCCGAACAACCCGCCGCGTCGCGCACGGTGACGATATAAATTTGTGCCGCATTGGCCAAAATGGTCGCCGTAGTTTGTCCCGACGACCAGTTGTATTGGGCAAAACCCGCCGGGGCGCTTATACTGGTGCTGCCGCCGGGGCAGAAGGTGTTGCTGCCCGTGATTTGGGGATTTACAGCCGCACCCTGTGCCACCAACAAGCTGGTCGTACCTGTACAACCCGATGTATTTGTAACAGTAACAATATAGGTATCCGGCATACTTACGCTGATCGTTTGGGTAGTTACTCCGTTCGACCAAAGGTATTGACTGTATCCTGTTCCTGCATCCAAAGTGACAGACTGACCGTTGCACAAAGTGGCGGGGCCACTAATAGTTGGGATTGCGGGATCATCTGGCAATCGTGCCAAAGACCCGGAAGCAACGGCTGAGCAACCATTGGCATCGGTTGCAGTGGCTGTATATTGCCCTGGTGCCAAACCATTGCGATTCTTCGGTTGATTAGGGCCGCTTAAATCCTGCCACTGATAAGTATAGGGAGGCTGCCCGTTAACTATTTGAATACCAACACTCCCGTTATTTAACTGACAGGTAGCAGGACTAAAGGACAGACTCACCCCCGGAAGATTGGTAGTGACATTTACAGGAATGTTAACCGCCTGCCATGAGCATCCGTTCATATCCGTTGCTGTAACGCGATAGTTTCCTACGGGTAATCCTGTACGATCTCTGGGTTCGTTGGGGATGTTTAAATCCTGCCAGTTATAACTATACGGTGGTGTTCCGCCGGAGACATCCAGCACAATACTTCCATTACTGACCGTACATCCTGCCGGGGTTACAGTTGCCTTAATATCGGGCCTTGGTAGTTGAACAACCTGAACCGTATCTGTAACGGTGCAACCATCTGTATCAGTAACAGTTATTTGATAGAAACCAGAATTAGTTGCCAATAAGGTTTGTGTAGTGGAACCATCGCTCCAGGCATAAGTATTCCAAATCCCTGCATCTAATAAAACACCACGCCCTGTACAAACTTCCACCTGCGCCGGAAGAATGGTGTTGCTTTTAGGCGCACATTGTACCAGAATATTAATAGCACGACTATACAGCGTCAGCGCCGCTGCCCCCGGATTTGTCACCCGCACATGATAAGTTCCCGCATCGCTTGCCTGCAAAGTGTTAAAAATCAGTTTGTTGGAATTTCCTGTATTCCCCGCAGGCGGTGTCCACAGGCTGCCGTTTTTATACCATTGGTAGGCATTGGTGCTCAGTCCGGCATCTATGCCGAGGTCAATGGTGAGGGTTTGCCCGACGATGCGGGTAATGGTGGTGTCGCGGAAGATGGAGTCCTGGGGTTGATAAATAAATGTAGATTTAACAGCCAAAGGAATATTAGGTAAAACATCTTTGAACGTAAGGCGATTGCCAAAAATGCGCAGACCTGCGGTAGCGCCTCCGATATCTTTTTGGAAGGGCAGGTTGCTCAAATTGGGCAGGCTTTCAAAATCATTATTGTGTAAATAAAGCAATTCTAATTTTGTAAGCTGTTGCAAGGTGTTTGAAATATTTCCAGACAGATAATTATCACGTACAGAAAGCCCTGTCAGCTGAGTCAGGTTGCCTAAAGTAGCCGGTAGATTGCCTTGAAAGCGGTTGTTTTGAAGATACAGAATTTGTAATTGACTTAGATTGCCCAGTTCGGCAGGAATCAAACCTGTAAGGAAATTATTTCCGAGAGATAAATAGCTTAAGCCTGAAAGATCGCCTGTCACAGCCGGAAGATTTCCCCTTAAATTGTTGCCGTTGGCCTGTTGACCGTCGCAATCGGGTACTCCGTCTAAATCTATGCAGGAGACACAGCCCCCCGCATTGGTTTGAATTCCATACCATGTATTGATGGGTTGATTTGGCAGCAACCAATTATCCCGTTGCGTCCAGTTGATGCCCCCGGTTTGCTGATAGAATTGAACCAATACCAGCGAATCGCGCACAGGATCGCAAACATAGGGAGCCACCATTACACAATCTGCAAACGGGGACGAGGAACCATCGCGGGTGGCAATAGCTGTTACGAATTGCCCGGCGGACAAAGGCTGTTGAAAAGGCGTTTTCAGCGTCCATGCCCCGGCGGCATTGGCCAAAGCGGTACCCAAATAGCTGCTCCCCTGACAAGATGCCGTCGGGCAAGCTGTGCTATTCGAAATATAAACCTCTACAGTATCTCCCGGCAAAGCAATGCCAGTGATGCGTTCGGGATCGGCATATTGCAACAGATTAGGCCGGGCAGGAACGCAGCCACATATTTCCATTCCCTGATCGTTACACAAAAATTCATTGCGCTTATAGGCCACCCCTATTGTTGAACCTGCTCCGACCTTGTTGTACTGTACCCGGTTTTCAAAATCTGCGCCTTTCCCTACCTGTATATTCTGCATGGTGCCCTCGAAATTAATGCCTGCGTCACTGTCTGCGGGAGTATTGGCCACGCCAAAGTCGTTGCCATACATACTGATGTTTTTCGCTATCAGCGGTACGGCAGCACTACTCCACAGACCAAGGCCGGTATAACGGCTGTGCGCAAAAACATTTCCTTCGTTGCGACTGCGTCGCCCGCCGATCTGGATATTCTCTCCTGAAACAGTCATGCCCCATACAGCGCGGTTGGTTGGCACTCCTCCGGTTTCCGTTATGCCAATGCGATTGGATTGGACAACACCGTTTGTACAGCTCCATAATTGCAAATCGGAGTGATAATCTCCGACCACACTTTGTCCGCCGGGGAATACAGGATCCAATCGCCCACTTCCGTAGATGATGTTGCCTTTGCCCGGTACACCAATTTTAAGGTTGTTGCAGGTCTTTATGACAACACCTGCACTTGGGGCATTGATTATTATCAAGCCGTACAGTTCTACCCCATTTATACCACCAGCGTACAAAATAGGCCCGCTTGTAGCGGCAATGTTTCTGCCATCCAGCACAACACCGCCCGGCTGCGTACTACCATCTATGACAATTGAACCATCCGTTAACGCGGGTAACAAAGTATTCAGGTTAATGACTTTTTGACCCACTCCCGGAATATTAAACCGTATGGTATCCGCCCCCGGATTGCTATTGGCGCAGTTGATGGCCTCCCGCAGCGAGCCGGGGCCGAAGTCGGCGGTGGTGGTGACGGTGGTGCAAGGGCCAAGCGTATTAAAGTAAAATTCCGAACAGCCTGCCGGAAAATTGGCACTGTTATACGGTACGATGCGTACATAAATCCTTTTACCTGCCGGAAGCGGTTGGATCGGTTGATAGGTCGTAACATTTTTTACGTCCAATGATGCGATCAAATCGGAGCCGCCGGGCGAAGTTCCCATAGAGAGGAAATATCCATCCACACAACCTTTGGCTGCGGGCCACACAAGTACAGCAGAGGTGGGGATTTGCGTTTGTTGGTGCAGGGGAATAGAGGAAATACACGCTGGAGCTGCGTTAATATACCGCAGAATGTTGCCATCATTTCCGCCCGCCCATGCGCTTTGTGTGTTTTGAAAAAAAAGACAACTCAAGGCATTATTAGTGCCGGATACCTGTGGAATCCAGGTCTGGCCACCGTCGGTTGTTTTTAGCAGAGTACCCCGCAACCCGGCGATCCAGCCAGTTTGCGGACTAATCATGTGTATGTCCATCAGTGCGAAAAGCGTACCGGATGTCTGACGCGTCCAAGTCTGCCCCCCGTCTTTAGTGTGTCTGATAAGGCCGGCGCTTCCAACCAGCCAACCTGTTTGAGAATTGATAAAATAAAGCGCATTATAATTTTCACCAAAGGGCATACTGACTGACTCCCAACTCTGACCGCCGTTAGTTGTTTTCAACAATATGCTTTGGTCTCCACAAACCCATCCTCTTTGTTCGTCTATAAAAAACAGGTTATTCAACAACTTTGTTGTTCCTGATGTTTGCTTTGCCCATGTTCCACCGCCATCCGAAGTATAAAAGATGCCACCATTTTCACCGACACCCCATCCCTCCAGAGTAGTTTTAAACTGCATTTTGATTATACTGTGAAAAGAGGGCAGGGCATAGGAAGTCCAGGTTTGTCCTCCATCAACGGTTTTATAGACTTTGTCTATATCTGCCACTACACCCATTTGAGCGTCAGAAAAGTACACATCATAAACAATATTGCCTAATGTAGGCAGCATTACCCTTGTCCAAGTGGCACCACCGTCATTAGTTTTTTGTAAACCTGTATTGGTAGCTGCCCATCCGTTTTGAGCATCCACAAAGAAGAGACTATTAACTCGCTCAACAAAACCCTGTGTTCTGTTTGCCCATGTCTGCCCCCCATTAGTCGTCGTCATAATGGCTCCCCCTGCACCGGCTACACAAAAGGTTTGATTGTTCAGATATTGGAGGGCAAATAATGAATTGTTTATTAAAGTGGAACGTGCTGTCCAGGTTTGTCCACCGTTGGTCGTTAGAAATAAGGCATCACTTGCTATACACCAGCCATTTTGCGCATTTTCAAAATAACACTGATAAATATCCTGATTGGCTGGTTTATTTTGTTTTACCCAGGTTTGCCCTCCATCTGTGGTTTTATAAAGAAGTCCACTGGTACCTGCAACCCAGCCCATTTCTGCATCAATAAAATGAATAGAGCTAAACCATTCCAGAAAATTAAAAGTTGTTTTACTCCAGTTCAATCCTCCGTCAGTTGTGCGCAAAACACACTCTGTACCAGCGATCCAACCCTGCTGTGCATTAATAAAGAACACACTTGTTAAATCCGCCTGTGTTCCCGTGTTTATGGAGCGCCACGAAATACCACCATTGGTAGTCAGCAGCACCGTTCCTGTATCACCTACAATCCAGCCGTTTTGGCTACCCACAAAAAACACGTCGTTTAACCGATTTGTGGTTGGAACATATTGTAATGACCACTGATTACCGTTATCGGTGGTTTTTAGAACGGTACCTTTATCCCCCACAGCCCAAACTGTTTGCGCTGTGGTACAAAAAATACCCTCTAAATTAGATGATACACCTGAAAACTGAGGTGTCCATGACTGCCCGCCATTGGTACTATACAGGATAGTACCCACATTACCCGCCGCCCATGCGGTTTGGAAGTCAAAAAAATGGAGGTCATTCAGGCTATTGCCCTGCGGACGGGGACTTTGCCATGTCCAGCAGCCTTCCGCACTACCGGACAAAAAAGCATTATTTTCAGTGATGTTTTCACGAAAAACGGCAGTATCGTTTGGTTGAAGCACTAAATCCGTAACTACCTGCGCACAAAGCGCTTCCCCCACAAAGAAAAAACAGAAAAAAAGCAAATTTTTAAACCGAAGCAGGTAAAATATTTTCATATATGATTACTATTTGAACTTCAAATACGGGGTACACAGCAGCGGAGGTCTTTAGTCAACTGCTCTGTTGGTGATGCCTATTCATACGATCATCGTATGAATAGGTGACCAAGTCATCGTATGAATATGTGGTGGGGCAAAGGTAAAAAATCCCATTTAAATTTTCCAATTTCGCCGAATTCAATTTAAAATCCACATCCTCCACATCGGCCCCTTCATCACCTGTTTCCCGATTTTCAGCAAATAGTAGTACTGTCTCGATGGCAATTGCACCACTTCTTCCCGGGCAATCGGGCGATAGGGCTTCCCGGAGCGCCATACAAGGTTCGCACTGCGATCTACTAAGGAAAGTTCCGCCTGATCGTTGGTGAATGGTAAGAATATGCCTTCTTATTTTGTTTTCGTTTGCACCGCCCCTAGGGTGTAAACTCAGGGGAGAACGATTATTGGAGTGATTAGATCGTTGGGATTATGGTGGCTTACCCAAACCTCATTTTTATGGGATTGGTACTATCACTATTTAGCATTTGAGGGCAGGGATACATTCCATTTCAAGGCTTTTCCCATAAAACCAGACAGTACAAATAGATTCATCAAATAACGGTATATCCTGTTTTTAAATTTTAAAATCCTGAAATTATAGGAAAGGGTTGAGGCTCCAACGGAATGTCGGGGCCTTTTTTAGTTTCAATTCCAAAATGGTACGATTAAAAGCGGGTGATGAAGGCGACGATGTTTTGCTGCACGGGCGTTTCAATTCCAAGATGGTACGATTAAAAGTACGACCGTTAGATTTTTCAAAAGTAGTAAATCCTCCGTTTCAATTCCAAGATGGTACGATTAAAAGATGAAAAAATGTTTGTGAAATTCCATCCCCGCCGTTGTTTCAATTCCAAGATGGTACGATTAAAAGGACTGCCCGGTCAGGGAAAGGTTCTGTATCTCATTTGGTTTCAATTCCAAGATGGTACGATTAAAAGCTTAGACGAAGAATAGGGAAATGCCAACGCCGCCTGCGTTTCAATTCCAAGATGGTACGATTAAAAGCAGTTTGTGACGCTCAAATATTGTATTTTAAGAATAAATTTCAATTCCAAGATGGTACGATTAAAAGGAAAGTGTGTGGTTTGGTGTTGATGGTGATGTACGGTGTTTCAATTCCAAGATGGTACGATTAAAAGAATAGAAAGAGATTCAACGTTTCGGAACGTCGCGTGTTTCAATTCCAAGATGGTACGATTAAAAGCATCCGATGAAAAAGGGATTTGAACCCCGTTACATGTTTCAATTCCAAGATGGTACGATTAAAAGCGATAATCTCTTTTTCTGAGTCGAATACAAGTGGAGGTTTCAATTCCAAGATGGTACGATTAAAAGGCGACGGGGAGCAGGTTAGACTGCCGGATTGAAATAGTTTCAATTCCAAGATGGTACGATTAAAAGCCACCACCGCTGCAAAGGTGTTGTTTTCGTTCCTGTATGTTTCAATTCCAAGATGGTACGATTAAAAGCAAGGTCTTCTGTCTCTAAGTAGCTCACCTGCGGAACGTTTCAATTCCAAGATGGTACGATTAAAAGTGCCGGGGTATTTTCTAAGTTCGTCGTACACTTCTGTTTCAATTCCAAGATGGTACGATTAAAAGGAAAGTGTGTGTCGGGGACAGCCTGGCGCTTTCGTGTTTCAATTCCAAGATGGTACGATTAAAAGGATTGCGGGGTCGCCCCGAAAAAAACTACGCACTGGTTTCAATTCCAAGATGGTACGATTAAAAGCCCCACCGTGCGACGTAGTTGTCGTCACGTCGTCGGGTTTCAATTCCAAGATGGTACGATTAAAAGGGTAGGGTCGGGATATAAAAGTAGATGGACGAATCAGTTTCAATTCCAAGATGGTACGATTAAAAGAAGTAGTAAAGCCGCCGGGTACACTAATGTACCCTGGTTTCAATTCCAAGATGGTACGATTAAAAGAGGTAAGCGCGTTGAGGCTTACAACCTGCTTCAGAAGTTTCAATTCCAAGATGGTACGATTAAAAGGATGATCAAATGGTGCGCCACGACCACTTCACCGAGTTTCAATTCCAAGATGGTACGATTAAAAGAAGTCATTCGCCCCAAAGGAGCCGAATTGGTTACCAGGTTTCAATTCCAAGATGGTACGATTAAAAGTAACATTTTCAACGGGGACGAGCGTGAACAATTATGTGTTTCAATTCCAAGATGGTACGATTAAAAGAGCGAGCCGAAAAAAAACTACTCCTGTCAGCACTGGTTTCAATTCCAAGATGGTACGATTAAAAGAAATTCCACCTCCCCGAAGGGAGGGGCTATTGCCAGGTTTCAATTCCAAGATGGTACGATTAAAAGCTTTCATTCTCCACCCAATCCCACATCATGTAAATACGTTTCAATTCCAAGATGGTACGATTAAAAGGGAACCTGCGATTTTAGAGCGAGATACTGCATATAAGTTTCAATTCCAAGATGGTACGATTAAAAGAGATTCACAACGGGCCGAGCCAGTAATCGCGCAGATTGTTTCAATTCCAAGATGGTACGATTAAAAGGTGCGGCTTTCTCCTGCTCACCGCGTATCTGGTCGGGTTTCAATTCCAAGATGGTACGATTAAAAGTTTATTACTTCGCCGGGGGATTCGGCCTTGTGGCAGGGTTTCAATTCCAAGATGGTACGATTAAAAGTGCTTGTCGGCGGGGTTTGTACGCAAATCTGGAAGGCGTTTCAATTCCAAGATGGTACGATTAAAAGGCGATCAAGCAAATCATTGAAGAGATTGATCGCATGAGTTTCAATTCCAAGATGGTACGATTAAAAGAAAAGAGCATGGACAAACAATTACAACCCGACCATGGTTTCAATTCCAAGATGGTACGATTAAAAGATGGGTGGGCTTACTGACTTTGATACAGCATATGTGTTTCAATTCCAAGATGGTACGATTAAAAGGTGGGTATTACACCCGAATAGGTCTAATTAGACCTAGTTTCAATTCCAAGATGGTACGATTAAAAGGTAAAAGTTACTACGATAGTATGAACTCCATGCGTCGGTTTCAATTCCAAGATGGTACGATTAAAAGGTAGAAAAAACAGGGCTAAAGTATTCAAGCAAAATAGTTTCAATTCCAAGATGGTACGATTAAAAGTGAACATCTTGCAGGCGATGCCCCCGTCACTACAAGTTTCAATTCCAAGATGGTACGATTAAAAGATGTCAAGCGCAGACTTCCAAGCCTCATACATAAAGGTTTCAATTCCAAGATGGTACGATTAAAAGGGTACGATCCTGTAAATTGCAGGTCAATCGCACCCGGTTTCAATTCCAAGATGGTACGATTAAAAGTTTCACGCCTGACTGGTGGTCAACTTCAATGCGCCAGGTTTCAATTCCAAGATGGTACGATTAAAAGTGTACACAATTTTTGGAAATGCGCTGTTCTGAGGCGGTTTCAATTCCAAGATGGTACGATTAAAAGCTCTTATCCGGCGCAATGCGCCTCACTCAAAATATGGTTTCAATTCCAAGATGGTACGATTAAAAGATGAAAAACGTGGTTTGAAAAAATTCCACCTCCCCGAGTTTCAATTCCAAGATGGTACGATTAAAAGTACACCCGCAAGCCACTATTCTAACTTCCGGCAAAAGTTTCAATTCCAAGATGGTACGATTAAAAGTTTCCCGAAAATCGGGACATTATGCCTGTTATCACAGGTTTCAATTCCAAGATGGTACGATTAAAAGTGTATGTCCGGGCAAATCGCGCTATGGGTGTCAGCGGTTTCAATTCCAAGATGGTACGATTAAAAGATTGTCATGGTGGGATATAGACCGGAAGTGGGTTGAGTTTCAATTCCAAGATGGTACGATTAAAAGTCTTCCGGGGCAATTACGCCTTTCGCCAAACTGCTTAGTTGAGTTTCAATTCCAAGATGGTACGATTAAAAGAACTGGGCTTTTAAACTATGTAAACACATATACAGGGTTTCAATTCCAAGATGGTACGATTAAAAGTAGGCATTCAGGTAGAAGCAAAGCGACTTTGGGAAAGTTTCAATTCCAAGATGGTACGATTAAAAGCGCAAGCGCGTCATTGAGGTCTTCGAGCTTTTCTGCGTTTCAATTCCAAGATGGTACGATTAAAAGGTATCCTGTCACCAGCGGAGCAAAGCGACTTCGCCGGTTTCAATTCCAAGATGGTACGATTAAAAGCGGACGCGACCAACCTCCGGGAGCAAATCCGGGAAGTTTCAATTCCAAGATGGTACGATTAAAAGTTTTTCTGCGCAGAAGACGCGGGCCACCACATCCAAGTTTCAATTCCAAGATGGTACGATTAAAAGTCATCGGTTCACATCTTTATGGAGACCCATTCGCGAGTTTCAATTCCAAGATGGTACGATTAAAAGGGCGCATCGTTAAAGACGCGCCCGCTTTGCAGCGTGGTTTCAATTCCAAGATGGTACGATTAAAAGAATTTTAAAAACCGCAATAAATTCCGTCGCGGCTGTGTTTCAATTCCAAGATGGTACGATTAAAAGATGCAACGGCTTGTCGGGCAGCAAATGCTGGATCAGTTTCAATTCCAAGATGGTACGATTAAAAGTGATCCTAAATATCTGCTAATTGATACAACGCAAAGAGTTTCAATTCCAAGATGGTACGATTAAAAGTTTAGGTTTATTATGAATTAATCAGGCGCTGTATAAGTTTCAATTCCAAGATGGTACGATTAAAAGCATTAAGCGTCAGCAGCGGCCCCCTCTTTCGCGTTGTTTCAATTCCAAGATGGTACGATTAAAAGCAGTCCCGGTTGAAACATCGCCCGGTTCGGCAACAAGTTTCAATTCCAAGATGGTACGATTAAAAGCGGAAACAAGGTCACTATTTGTAAAGGGCGTAGCGGGTTTCAATTCCAAGATGGTACGATTAAAAGTCCCGAAAAGCGGGACATTATGCCTGTTATCACAGGTTTCAATTCCAAGATGGTACGATTAAAAGCCCTTACAAAAAAATACATAACCCCATGCAAATCAATCCCTTACGAGCCCGGAAAGCCCCCGATTTTCACCCCAAAAGTCGTCGAACCCCAATAACCAGTTTTTGCCCGGGGACCGACGACCATTGATAATCAATCAATTAGCCTCAGCAACCCCCAAAACACATGGCAAAGATAGTGCCGATTTAGCAACCCCACAACACACCGACGACTTTTTTTAAAAAAAACTACCCCCCCCGCCCCCCGCCACTCCCCAAAACCCCTGGGCAAATACCCCCACAAAGCAGACCCAAAGGCCCCTCCCCGGCTGCATGGCCCCCGGCTTTTCATGACACCCCCGTCACCCGGATATTGCCAAATTCCAGCAGCAACAGCGAAAAAGCGCAGAACTCGCCGGACAGCACCACCGCCCCCTGCAGCCCCTCGATGTGCGCTTTCCCAAAGGTGTATTGGACAGGTGCAACCGACATGCCGCCGGCATATACACCCTAATCCGCGCTTTGCTGCGCACCGCCATCGGGGCATCGGCAGCGACCAACTTTCGGGCAGCGGCCAACCACAGTGCGGCAGGCCCTTCCTGTTCGGGCAGGGCCTGCCGCAGAGGGGTCTCTTCCCAATGGCCGGTCATGTGTGTCAGGCCAGCGTGTACATGCGCTTGCTATATTGCTGATACAGCCGTTGTTGCACCTTTCTGTCTCCGGCGATGCAGCCCGCAATCAACTCCTGTTCTGCCATAAGCGGCTGGCAGGCACCTGCTGCGTAAAGAATCACTCATCACTCATCACTCATCACTACCGCGTCAGCTTCTGCTCAATCAAGTGCTGCGACACCTGCAACTGCGCCGAAGCAAAGTTGCGCATCTTCTCCATACGGTCGGGGTACAGGCGGCTGAGGTCTTCGCCCGTACCGGCGCGGTAATCCACCAAACTTTCGAGGCCCGATTTTCGGGCGATGTACAGGAAGCGCTCATCTATCACGCCCAATTTATGATCCTGCGAAAACAGGGCATAGGGGCGCGTTTCGCGGAAAAGGTCGTATCCCAATGTATTTTGCACGTAGTCCCTGCCGAGCAGACCCATTATCGTCGGGTAAATATCGGTCTGATTGCCCATTTTCTCCACAGTGCGGGCTTTCGGGAAGCGAGCCGGGTAATGCACAATCAACGGAATGTGGTTGTACGACAGGGGCACATCGTATTTATATTGCTCCTGCAAATTCACCCCGTGGTCGCCCAAAAAGATAAAAATCGTATTGTCGTACCAGGGCTTTTGTGCCGCAGCCGTCATAAATTGCCGCAGCGACCAGTCGGCATACTGATAAGTTTTGGCAATCGGGTCGGGGTTGTCGCTATGGAAAGCCGTGAAAGCCGGCAGGGTAAACGGCGGGTGGGTGCTGATGGACAACAGCGTGGTGAAGAAAGGGCGGTCGTCGGGGGCCGCGTGCAGGCTGTCCATGCGGTGCAGCGCCATGCCATACAGCGATTCGTCGGCTACGCCCCACGAATTGGCCACTTCTCCTTTCGGGTAGTCGGCCAGATCGCTCACATAATCGAAGCCGTTTTTCTCTAAGAAAATATCCAGATTATCGAAGGTCTTCGGGTGGGTACAGAAAAAAGTGGTGGAATAGCCCATTTTCCGCAAAGACACCGGCAGGCCGCTAAATTCCGTAAATTCGGAGTGCCCGTTGTTCATCGGGTGTTCCATCATGCGGATCGGCATACTGTACAGGGTGCTGTAAATGCCTGCATTGGTGTGGATGCCGTTGGAATAGAAATTATTGAACAACACACTGCTCTTGGCCAAGCTGTCCAAATAGGGAGTCAGGTTGGCCGGGTTGCCGGAAAGACCCGTCCGGTCCCAGCTCATGCTTTCCAACAGCACCAGCACCACATTGGGGCGCTCGCTGTTGTGTGCTGCGTACTTGTGGGGGCGGGCAATCGGCGATTTAAAATCGCCTGTGTCCTCGATGCGCAGGCTTTTGCGCACCTGTTGCAGCGACGCTTTCAGGTCCAAAGTCTTAAAATCAAATTCCCAGTAAGAGTCAAACCACGTGTGTACGGGATTAAGGGTCAGTTGATTCACAAAACCATCGTTGCTGAAAGTAGCTTTCCGCATATTGGGTACCTGCGGCGTGGCACCTCCCCACAGGCCGATCAAAAGCAGCAGCGTAGCCATTGTAGTGGCCAACCAGCGGCTGCCCGATCCGTAGTCGCGCCCCCCCGACCAGTTGCGCGTCCACAAAAGGCGCATCAGTTTTCCGGTGCCCCAAATGCACAGGAAGCCCAGCAAAATAAAGGGATAATATTTAAATTCTGTGGAAAGGTACTTCACCACCTGCACGTTATTTTTCCAGCTCACCGCAGAGGAAGTCAGGCGGGAGTTAAAAAAATTGAAATACGGCACATCGGCAGCGCAGATCAGCAGCGAAATCAGCACAGCCGCCGCGCACCAGTTGCGCACAAAGGCATACAGGCGCGGATAGGGCTTGGGCTGGATGAACGCCAGCGTCAGCAGCAAATAAGGAATCAGCAGGGCATAACTGGCCACCGTCACATCAAAGCCAAAACCAATCTGGAAAGCGTCCCACACTTTCAGGCTGCGATCCGCCTGAAAAAAGTAAGAAGGCCGGTTATACACCAAGGTCACATACCGAAAGGCAGAGAAAATCAGCAACAAAAGGATATGTACGGTTAGCAGAAACCTGAGGTGTGCCGGAACCAAAGAGCGATACGTACTTTTCATAACTGTTGTATTTTCAAAAATGGCTGCAAATTTACAATCTTTAACATCAACATAAAGGAAATGTTACGTTAATGTAAATTAAACAACCGACCAACAGGAAGTATTAGACGATAAAAGCGTACAAACCGTTGCAAAAAAATAACCCCTTTAACGCTTTATTCAAACTTTTTACCACAAACACGCGCCGCTTCCCTGCTTTTTTTCTATCTTTGCGCCCCGATTTCAATATCCCTGTATTTTTACCTGCGTGCATGAATTACAGACTTTGGTTGTGCGGCCTGTTGCTGTTGTCAGGCTGGTGTTGTGCCAACAAACAGAAAGATGCCTCGAACGGGCGGATACTGGCGGAAGTCTATGACAAAACGCTGCGCATTTCCGATCTGCACGACATTATTCCGACGGGTACTTCCCCCGAAGACAGTGCGCTGATTGTCAGCGCTTTTGTGCAACGCTGGGCGCGTGAGCAATTGCTGATGTACGAGGCTGAACGCAACATCCCCAAAGATTTGGACATAGACGAATTGGTGCGCAATTATCGGGCGAGTCTTGTGCGCTACAACTACGAAGAGAAGCTCATTGCTCAAAAATTGGACAGCACCATTTCGGATGCCGAAACCCGGGCCTTTTACGAGGAAAACAAAGACCAGTTCCAATTAGAAGCCACCATTTTGAAGTGCCTGCTGCTCAAAATTTCCACACAGGCCCCTCAAACTGAAATCAACAAACTGTGGAACAGCCGGGCCGCTGCCGACCGCGAAAAATTGAAAAAATTGGCCGGAGACTGGAAAGGGCACCTCCTTTCGGACCCCGAAAAATGGTATAAACTGGAAGAGGTGGCCGCGTTTTTGCCCAAAGGAACGTTAACTACGGACAATGCCGGATCAAGGCGCGAAGGCACCCTGAACGAAGGCGGATTCCGATACTACTACCGCGTTTTGGAAGTGCGGCAGGGACAAACCACCGCCCCCTACGATTTTGTGCGCGAACAGGCCTCCAAAGTGATCCTGCACCGGCGCAAACAGCAAATACTCGATCAGTGGCAAAAAGACGTGTTCGACACCGAACTGCGCCGCGAAAACGTGAAAATTTTTAAATAGCCTGAAAACCAAAAACTATAAATCAAAATGCTGCCTCCTTTCAATAAATGCTGCAATTTATCAGGAAAAGGCAGGTATTTAGTACACATTAAAATGCAAAAATTACTCCTTTTTCTCTTCTTTCTGTTCACTTCCGGCACTGCTTTGCAGGCACAGGACAAAGCCATTATTGACCGCGTCATTGCCTCCATCGGCACCGAACACATCCTGCTCAGCGAAGTGCAGGAACAGTATGCCTATGCAAAAAGTCAGCAGAAAGACCTTCCGGAGGAGTACCTGTGCGTCATTTTGCAAAATATGATTGTACAGAAAATGTTGGTCAACCAAGCCAAAATAGACTCGGTGAAAGTCACGGACGATGAAGTAGATACCCAGCTTACCGCCCGCATCGAGCGCCTCCTGAGTTATTTCAACCAGGACCCGAAGGCATTGGAAGAGTATTACGGGCAGACCATTGACCAGATCAAGGAAACCACCCGCAACGACCTGCGCAACCAGCTGCTGGCGGAGCGATTACAGGGGCAGATTACCGACAAAGCCACCATCACCCCCTCAGAGGTCAAGGCGTTCTATCAAAAAATACCCAAAGACTCCCTGCCTTACTTCAATGCCGAAGTGGAAATTCGGGAAATTGTATATAAGCCAAAGGTAAATCCCGAAGAAAAAGCAAAGGCCCGCCAAAAAATAGACGACCTGCGCAAGCGCATTGTGGAGGACGGCGAAGACTTTGCCAATATGGCCAAAAAATACAGCGACGACACCGGCAGCGCAGCCGCTCCCACCGGCGGCGGCGATCTCGGCTGGCAAAAACGCGGCACCTTCGTTTCGGAATTTGAAGCGATGGTCTATAACTTAGAAAAGAACCAGATCAGCCCGGTTGTAGAAACCGAATTTGGCTTTCACATTATCCAACTCCTCGAACGGCGGGGCAACCTCGTTCGCGCCCGCCACATCTTAGTGAAGCCCGAAGTAACAGAAACGGATTTGGACAAAGCCGAAACAACCTTAGACAGCGTGCGGGCAGACATTCAGAGCAAAAAACTCACGTTCAGCGAAGCCGTAAAACTGTACGGCGATAAAAATACCCAGAGCTACAACAACGACGGCATTGTGAGCAATCCGCGCACCGGCAACAGTTTTTTTGAAGTGGCCGACCTTGACACCGACGTGTTTTTTTCAATTGACGGCCTCGCTCCCGGCCAAATTGGCAAGCCCGTGGCTTTCACGGCACCCGATGGTACCCAAATGTTTAAAATTGTCCAGCTGCAAAGCCGCAGTAAGCCCCATAAAGCCGACCTGAAAAAGGACTACAACAAAATTCAAAAGGCCGCTTTGGAGCAGAAAAAAGGCACTTTTACAGAAAAGTGGGTGCTGGACAAATTGCGTACCACCTATCTGTCCATCGTTGACCCCTACAATGCCTGTCCCAATTTGCAGGAAATGCTCAAAGCACAGGAAAATTAAACCCTTCCCCTATTGACCCTCCTGTCCAAAGCCATACAAAAAACACCACAAGCACATAACACAAAAATGAAATTATACGCCCTCTGCTGTACCCTCCTCCTGTCGGCCTGCTGCGCACTGCTTTCTGCGCAAACCACAGGTGATACGCTGCTGCCTACGGTCCCTTACGATGAACCCAAGGAATACGAAATCGGCGGCATCCGTGTCAAAGGTGCCCAATATGCCGATGCCGGTGCTTTGATCTCCATTACGGGGCTTAAAATCGGCGACAAAGTGCGCGTACCCGGCCCGGTGTTCGCCAAAGCCGTGCAATCCCTCTGGAACCTCAAACTGTTTACCGATGTGCAAATCAACCGCGAGCGCACGGCGGGCGAGCAGATATTTCTGGAAATTGCTGTTGTAGAGCGCCCCCGCTATACCCGCCATACCTATTCGGGCGTGAAAAAAGGCCAGCACGACGACCTGAACGGCGAGGTGTCCAAGTTTTTGCAAAAAGGGGCCATCCTCACCGACAATGTAAAGGCCACGCTGATTTATCAGCTCGAATCTTTTTTTATTGAAAAAGGCTACCTCAATGCACGGGTGCGCATCAAAGAATACCCCGATGAACGCGCAACCAACGCCGTGCGTCTGGAGTTTTTGGTGGACAAAGGCAAGCGCGTTAAAATCAAAGAAATCAATTTTGTCGGCAACGACCACGTGAAAAGCCGCAAATTGCACAAAAAAATGAAGGATACCGCCGAAAAAAAGCGGATATTCAAAAAGTCCAAACTCATCCGGAACAAATACGAAGAAGACAAAATAAAAGTGGAAGCCTATTACAATACGCTGGGCTTTCGTGATGCCCGCATTGTCAAAGACACCATTTATCGCAACCATAAAGGCCAGATCATGGTCAACCTCACCATCAATGAGGGCAACCGCTATTATTTCAGGGACATTAGTTTCAAAGGCAATACCATCCACGAAACCAAATACCTCGAACAGGTACTCGGCATCAAAAAGGGCGATGTGTATAATCAGGAACTTTTGGAAAGCCGCCTGCAATTCAGTCAGGACGGACGGGATATCAGCTCCCTGTACTTGGACAATGGCTACCTGTTTTTCCGCGTAGATCCGGTGGAAACTGCGGTGGATGGCGACTCCATTGACATGGAACTGCGCATTTTTGAAGGCCCGCAGGCCACCATTGACCGGGTGGTGATCAAAGGCAATGACCGCACCCACGAGCACGTGATCCGGCGCGAATTGTACACCCGCCCGGGCGACAAATTCAGCCGCGCCGACATTATCCGCTCGCAACGCGAGATCATCAACCTCGGCTATTTCAACCCCGAACAAATGAACATCAACACGCCGGTCAACCCCGAACGCGGCACAGTGGATGTGGAATATACCCTCGAAGAAAAGCCCTCTGACCAGCTGGAACTCTCCGCCGGTTATCAGCCCGCTACGGTGTTTTCACGCGGCGGCGTGATCGGCACGCTGGGTGTTACGTTCAATAACTTTTCCCTGCGCAACATTCCCAAAAAAGAAACCTGGAACCCCCTGCCTCAGGGCGACGGCCAGCGCTTCAGCGTGCGCGGACAAACAGCCGGCGAACGCTTCCAATCCTATAATATCTCTTTTACAGAACCGTGGCTGGGCGGCAAACGCCCCAATTCGCTTACCGTAGCCGGTTTCTACAACCGCTTTGCACAGGGCTTCGACGGTACCTCCCGACTCAACATCATTCAGGGTTCCGTGGGTTTTGGTACCCGCCTCAAATTCCCGGACGACAACTTCGTATTTCGTGCGGATTTAGACCTGCAAACCCTTAACCTGAAAAACTGGGTACAATCTTTCCAGACCGACGAAGGGCGCTTCCTGACAAGTGGCAGTTTTAATAACTTTAGCCTGGGGCTGACCCTGGCGCGCAACAGCATCAACGACCCCATTTTCCCCAAAAATGGCTCTTTGGTTTCGCTCAAGCTCAATGCCACGCCGCCCTATTCGTGGTTCCGCGACCGCTCGTTCTATCAGCGCGCCACCGACCAGCAGATTTTCCGCGATGTGGAATACCTGAAATGGCGCTTCGATACCGAATGGTACACCAACTTAGTAGGCAAGCTGGTATTGCGCACCTCTACCAAAATGGGCATTCTGACGCGCTGGACCGATAAAACCTCGCTCAGCCCCTTTGAGCGCTACGACCTCGGCGGCGACGGCCTGAACAACCAGAACGTGGCCCTCAGCGGACGCGACATCATCAGCATGCGCGGCTACGATGCCCTGAGCGAGCGCCGCAACGGCAACGGCATCATGGATGCCCTGACTGCCGGTGCCGGTGTGTTTAGCAAATACACGGTAGAATTGCGCTATCCCATCTCCCTCAACCCGCAAAGCACCATCTTTGTCACCTCCTTTGCACAGGCGGGCAATGCGTGGCGCAATGTCAGGGAGTTTAACTTCTTCGATCTGCGGCGCTCCGCCGGTCTGGGTCTGCGCGTGTTCCTGCCTATGTTCGGTACGCTCGGCTTCGACTACGGCTTTGGCTTCGACCGCCCGGCTACTCTGGCCACAGGCAGCCGCAAATTGAAAGATTACGCCCGCTTCAACATCGTGCTTGGCTTCGAACCGGATTAAGCGTCCGTACTTCAAACGCCATAATATATATACCCGCATAAAGGGCAATCTTTTTGCACAAGCCCTCCGTTTCGGGCAGCATACAATACAGCACAAAGCTCCTGCGTTTTGCAGGGGTGTGGCCCCGATGTCACCGTTTTTTGCTTATGACTCCTGCTTGTACCCCGATTCGTTTTCCGCAAAAGGCCCTTGCACCGGTCGGTTGGGCGGCCTTCCTGCTGGTGCTGGTGTTGCAACACACCGCCACAGGGCAACAGATTCCGCAATATACCCTGTTTTCGCTCAATCCTTACGCTTATAACAGTGCCTTTGCAGGCAGCGAGGGTACTTTAGTTGCCACAGGGGTCTATCGCAAGCAATGGTCGGGTTTAGAGGGTGCCCCGGAAATGCAGCACATCAACGCCCATTTGCCTTTTCCGGCGATCAGCAGTGGCGCGGGGCTTCGCCTCGAAAATAACATTATCGGGGCCCACCGCGTCACACAGGCCGTGGTCGCCTGTAATTATCAGATGGGTTTTGGCGACGAAGGACAGATTGCCATCGGAGTAGGGGTGGGCTACCTGCAATACAGTTTAGACGGCAATCGCCTGCGCGCCCCGGAGGGCGTATATCCCACTACCGGAACGGCGTTTAGCCACAACGATCCCCGGCTGCCGGAAGGGGTGGCAAAAGCGGGGACTTTTATTGCAGAAACCGGGGTACGCCTGTCGTGGGGCGGTTGGGAGGCCGGTATTGCGGCCCAGCCTGTTTTCGCGCCTTTGCTCAGCACCGTATCTGCCGACACCAAAAATGCTTTTCAGGTCAGGTCAGTCCGTCACTACAACCTGTACCTGAGTCGGCGTTTTGCACTGGGCGAGCAAATCACCCTGCGTCCTGCCGCCTTAGTGAAAACCGACGGAGTGACTACCCAAATGGAAATACAGATGATTGCCCGGTGGCGCGATCAGTTTTTTGTGGGCGGTGGGTACCGGGGTTTTACCGACCGCGCCCGCGAGTCGGCCCCTTTGTTAGTCGGCGTTCGACTCAACGAAAAATTGCAAATGGCTTATGGCTTCGATATGCAGCTGGGGCCGTTGAGCGGCGTGCAGCGCGGCAGCCACGAGTTATTGCTTCGGTATGCCCTGCCGCAGTCTTTGGGTGCCGGCAAGCTGCCACCTGTCATTTACAATCCGCGATTTTTTTGAAGTGCAATACAATAAAGCGTTAAAAACACGTTCATAGCCATTGTCATACGCTTCCGGCGAAGGTGTCATTTGAAAGAACAATAATTGCTGTGTCGGACACGCATTTCTGCTTCATTTTTATTACATTATTTGCTTGTGGCGTTAAAATAATCCAAATTTTTCGGAAAAGCTTTTGCGTATCAAAAGAAGGCACTACCTTCGCGCCCGATTTTTCCGATAAATTCTTTTAAGAAGATTCACACGGGTTTTAATTTAAACATGAAACAACTGCAAAAATTATCTCTACTCACCTTCCTGCTGGCTGTAGTGGCAGGCTCTTGTGGCCGCAAAGAGAGCGGACAATTGGTAGGTGTAAGCGATCGTCCGAAATGGAAGGGCATTAACCCTTACGGGATGGTATATGTTCCTTCCGGTACCTTGCACGTTGGTGCAAGCGACGAGGATATGACGCGTACCCAGGTTGCCCGCCCCAAGTCCATCACCCTTCAGGGTTTCTTCATGGACGAAACCGAAATTACCAATAATGAGTACCGTCAGTTTGTAAACTGGGTCATTGACTCGGTGGCCCACGAAACCCTGCAGCATTTCGTAGAAGAAGATGCAGAAGGCAGCGACAAGCAGCGCATTGACTGGGATCAGGATTTGGACTGGGAGGAAAGCGCCGAAGAATTGCAGGACATGTTTTATCAGGGCAATGACCGCTTCAGCGGCCGCAAAGAGCTGGACGTGAGCAAAATGGTATTTGAGTACCAGTGGTACGATTGGCAAAAGGCGGCGCATGACCGCACCAGCAACCGCACCAGCCACATCCACAAAGAAAAAGTAAAAATTTACCCGGATACCCTGTGTTGGGTGCGGGCTTATGCTTACTCCTACAACGAGCCAATGGCGCGTAACTACTTCTGGCACCCCGCCTTCGACGATTACCCCGTTGTAGGTGTCAACTGGAAGATGGCCAAGGCATTCAGCTACTGGCGCGGCAAGTTGTGGGACATGTACTCCGACGAAGACGTGAACACAGAAGACTTCCGTCTGCCCACCGAACACGAATGGGAATGGGCTGCCCGGGGCGGTCTTGCGGAAGCGCCGTATCCGTGGGGTGCGTACTACACCCGCAATGCCAAAGGATGTTTGTTGGCCAACTTTAAACCCGGACGTGGCAACTACTCCGAGGACGGCGGTACCTATCCTGTAAAGGCAGATGGCTACTATCCCAATGAATTTGGTCTCTATTGCATGGCTGGTAACGTAGCTGAATGGACGGAAACGGCTTATTTTGAGAATGCTTATTCGTTCATGCACGATCTGAACCCGGACATCCGCTATGATGCCAAAGAAAACGATCCGCAAACGGCCAAGCGCAAAGTGCTGCGCGGCGGTTCCTGGAAGGACGTAGCTTTCTATCTGCAAACGGGTACCCGCTCCTGGGAATATCAGGATACCACAAAGCCCTATATCGGTTTCCGTTGTGTACTGACCTTCCTCGGCCGTTCCCAGAACGATTTCTAATTTTTTATTGGAACATATCTACGCAAAATGCGCCTGCCCGGCTTCGTACCGGGCAGGCGCATTTTTTAGTATGTCATACATTATAAATATGTGGCCAAAATTAATCTGTGCCATTTTCAATGTAACTATCTGAAAATTTAGACATTAACAAATTAACAAATTAACAAATTAACAAATTAACAAATTAACAAATTAACAAATTAACAAATTAACAAATTAACAAATTAACAAATTAACTTATGTTAGCCAAGCGCATCATTCCCTGTTTAGACATCAAGGACGGACAAACCGTCAAAGGCATTCAGTTTGAACAGTTGCGCCAGGCGGGTGATCCGGTGGAATTGGCGGCAGCATACGCCCGTCAGGGAGCCGATGAACTGGTGTTTTTGGATATCACTGCTACCCACGAGGGCCGTACCACGTTCACGGATTTAGCGAGACGGGTGGCCGAAGTACTGAATATCCCGTTTACGGTAGGGGGCGGCATCGGCAGGGTCGGGGAGGTATCGGATTTGTTACAGGCCGGGGCAGAGAAAGCAAGCGTCAATTCGGCAGCCGTGCGTCGCCCGGCGCTGATTGACGAGCTCGCGCGGGAGTTTGGCAGCCAGTGCGTGGTGGTAGCCATAGATGCCAAGCCCCACGACGACGGCCATTGGTATGTGTATTTGAACGGCGGGCGTATGGCAACGCCGCTGAGGGCCATAGAGTGGGCAAAAGAGGCAGCAGAACGCGGCGCGGGCGAAATATTGCTGACTTCCATGCAACACGACGGCGCAAAAACGGGCTTCGCTGTTGAGCTCACGGCGGCGGTTTCCACAGCCGTACCCATTCCCGTAATTGCTTCGGGCGGGGCGGGCGGCCCCCGACATTTTTACGACGTATTTACCGAGGGTAAAGCAGATGCAGCCTTAGCGGCCAGTATTTTTCACTTTGGCGAGGTACCCATTCCGACTTTGAAGCGCTATCTCTTTGAACAGGGCATTGCAGTACGCACCGTGTCGGAGGAATAGTTGTTTCCCGGCCTGCCATAAAAAAAAGATGTTTCATAAGCATCGCTTACAAAACATCTTTTTTTGAATGATTGGGTACCAGAAAGGAAATTATTTCACGTCTTCTGCTTTTTTGCCCGCTGCTTTTACCACATAGTAAAGCACAATGCCCACAATCAGAAAATTCACAATGGCTGTTAACAATTTGCCGATGCCAATGCCCCCGGTGATGGTACCGTCTGCATTGTGTACCCCGCCCAATACAATGCCGTCAAAATTGGGGCTTCCAATTATCATCCCGATGATCGGCATAATCACATCGTCCACTAAGGAAGAGACAATTTTGTTGAAGGCAGTGCCGATAATGACTGCCACCGCCAATGTCACTACGTCGCCGCGCAACAGGAAATTTTTGAGTTCTGAAATCATGTTTAGAATCGTTTTGTTTTGTTGAAAAAATGATATTGCAAAAGTAATATGATTTTTTTACGTTAGTTGCAAAAAAGGATTGTTTTTTTTAAAAATTAAACATTTAAATACTTTAAAAGGGATTCATAGCGGTCGCGCATGACTTCCTGATGGTCTGTCTCTGCGTATGTTTCCTTGATATTATACTGGTAGCGTTCTAAAGCAGCAATCACCCGACTCAGGTCCTGGCGGTTGAGTTTCAGAGTGACTTCCAGCCATTCGGCTCCCGCCGATGAAGTAACAAAGGCGTTCAGTATTTTAGCGCCCGCTTCCTCCACGATGCGCGCAATAGTGGCTAAGGAGTAGTCGCGTGGGGGCATTTCCAGCACCAGCACGGCTCCGTGTTCGGTGAAAGATGCAGTGTTGGCAAAAAAGCGAAGCAGGTCGTTCTGGGCTACCAGACCTAAGTAGTTTCCTTCACTGTCCACCACCGGAATAATAGTCAGCCGGTGATCGCCCATGATGCGCATTACTTCAAACAGATGATCGGTATCTCGTGCGAAATGGAGGCGCATCAGCGAAAAATCGTATTCGCCAATGGGTTCGTAAATCTTATGGTTGAAAATTTCCTCCTCCGACAAAATACCGATCAGGCGCTTGTCGTCCACCACGGGCAAATGCTTGACGTGGAAGTCGCTCAACATGTGAAAAGCATCCCGCCCGGTTTGTTGGGTGGTGAGGGGCGGAATGTCATAAGCAATGAGGTCTATAGCGGTCATGATCTCTCCGTAAGTTGGGGCAAAGATAATAAAATGTCAAAACACTTGGAAAGATGTTTTTGTTGTGGGCGTTTTGATTGGTTTTTCAGGGTTTGTAGGGATATTTTCCGTTCCACTGCTGCACAAGTTGTACCCGGGTGCGTTCCTCTGTTGGGTTTCTGCCAGGTTCATAAAAAATGCTGCCTGTTATTTCAGCCGGTAAAAAGTCGGCCTGCACAAAATTGTTGGCGTAGTCGTGTGCGTACTGGTAACCGGAGCCGTAATTCAGTTCCTGCATCAGGCGGGTGGGGGCATTGCGCAGATGTAGGGGAACCGGAGCATTGGGCATTTTGTGTACGGCCTCCCAGGCTTTGCCGATGGCCATATAACTCGCATTGCTTTTGGGAGAAGTGGCCAGATAGACTGCGCATTGCGACAGAATAATACGGGCTTCCGGCATCCCGATCATGCGAATGGCCTGCATAGTGGTGGTGGCCAGCAGGAGGGCATTTGGATTGGCAAGACCGATGTCTTCGGAAGCCAGAATAATCATGCGGCGTGCGATAAACTCAATGTCCTCGCCGCCTTCGAGCATACGCGCCAGCCAATAGACGGCGGCATTCGGATCGCTGCCGCGCATACTTTTGATGAATGCGCTGATGATGTCGTAGTGCTGCTCTCCGTTTTTATCGTACCAGCCGATGTTCTGCTGAATGGTTTGCGTCACCCGCTCGTTGGTAACGACTAACGGAGTGCCGGGCAGGGCTTCGTTGGTCAGTAATTCGAGTGCATTGAGCAATCGCCGGGCATCGCCACCGGAATAGAGCAGCAGGGCATCTGTTTCCGCCAGTTCCACGGTGAGGGTGCGCAGGCGCTCATCTTCGCGCAGGGCGCGTTCCAGCAGGCCGATGAGGTCAGCCTTGCTCAAATGCTCCAACACATACACCTGACAGCGCGATAACAGGGCGGGGATGACCTCGAAAGAGGGATTTTCGGTAGTGGCCCCGATCAGGGTCACAATACCCTTTTCAACCGCCCCCAGCAGGGCATCCTGTTGGCTCTTGCTGAAGCGGTGTATTTCGTCTATAAACAAAATGGCGCTGTTTCCGGCAAACAAGTGGCGCTTTCCCGCTTCTTCAATGGCCTCCCGTATATCTTTCACGCCCGCATTAATGGCCGACAATTGAAAGAACGGGCGATTTAACAGAGAGGCCACTAACCGTGCCAGGGTGGTTTTTCCCACGCCCGGCGGCCCCCACAAAATAAAGGACGGAATGCGGCCCGCCTCTATGGAGCGGCGCAGTATCGCCCCTGGCCCTATGACGTGCTGCTGCCCGACATAGTTGTCGAGACTTTGGGGACGCATTCTTTCAGCAAGAGGAGTCAAATTTTTTCAGTTTATTCTCTTCCTAACGCCCAATGCCCTGCCGAAATTATATCCGTATTTGTAGTTTGACGCGTTATTGACCAATTTAGATCACCCGATCCTTCTAAAAGTCTTCCTTCACCCTTGATTACTCCACCTTCACCCGGATTCCTTTGGAATGACTTGTAAATTCCGGTGCGTACATGCACTGCGCGGTGGTGATGCCATTGGAATAGTTGCCTTTCGTGGAAACAAAAAGCGGGTACTCAAAGACAAAGGTGCCGCGTGGCAGGTAATCAATGAAGAAATGGGTAGCCAGGTCTTTTGTACTTTCATAATAGCCAAGTCCTGCCTGCCAGCGGTAACCGCTCAGTACATTCACGGGTTCGAAGGCAGCTGCCCGCATGTCTTTGAGGTGTACAAACTCCATCGGGCGGTCTGCGCGCAATTCCACCCGCACCTTTATCTTGTCGCCGGGTTTCAGGGCCTGTCCGTCGGCAATCGGCTCAAGTATGGGGCCGGTCGGGCTGTTCTTTTCTTTGAACAACTGCTTGACGATGGTCAGGGGCGTTTTCTGGAAATTGGTGATTTTGTCCAAGTCCTCGAAATACTGCCAGTAGGCGGCCCCCCAGACGATGTTGCTGTTGGGATTTTCCACGCGGATGGTACTCCACGAGGGCTTTACCTCGCTTTTTCCCCAGCTCTGCTTGAAATAGCCGGTGCCTGCTTCGTATTCTGCGGGTTTCAGCGTCCGGTTACCGAGGGTGATTTGTACGGGTTGTGTGTTGTTCAGCCAGTTGTCGCCGTTGAGCAACAGGGCATAGACTGCTTCAGCAGTGGCCTTGGTGCTTTCCCAGCGGTTGGTCTGTTTGTTTTTCAGCAGCCAGATGCGCAGGTTTTCCACGGCTGTTTTGTCGCCGGTCACTTCGCTAAACACTTCCACCATGAGTGCCTGTGTTTCAATGGGCAGCTGATACCAGTAATATCCCCGGTCGTAGGCCCAGTACATCCCCAGCTCTTCCTTCACTAAGGCGCGTTCGCGCAGGCTGGCCACTATTTTCTGTGCGGCTTCGCTGCGGCCGGAGCGATGCAGGGCCAGAGCCAGCATCCCTTCCTGATACAGTCCTTTGCCGAGCCAATAGCGAGTGGCCTGATTTAAGTAGTAATTGATGGCCTTTTGGGCAGCAGCGTCTTCAGCCTGCTGCTCGCTGTAAAAGGACCGCGTATAAAGATAGTGTATGGCCATGCCGTCCAAGTGGTCGTCTTCCATTTTGGCCTTCCCCTGCGCTACAGAAGCCTCCAACCGGTTGTATTCGCGCAGCATCTCGGAGGTGCAAAAAGCAAGCGCTTTGGTGGTCATGGACCCCACGCGTACGTCGCGCCGCTGCCCGTAAGCCTGCAGGCGGTCTAAGTGGCCAAATCCGGCGGCGATGTGCTGGGTGATGTACCAGTTGGACGGGCCGCCGGGGAACCAGGCCCAACCGCCGTCGCCGCCCTGCCGTTCGGAAAGGGTGCTGAGGGTGCGCTCCTGCTCATCGGCCATGCGGTTGAGGTCGAAGAGCAGGGCAATGTTTTGCTTTTGTTGCTCTTCACTTTGTGCCTGCATCACCCAGGGCGTTTCTTCCAAAAGCGCATATTTGAGCTCCTGATTTTTGCTCAGGTTCGATTTCAGGGCATCGGTGCCTTTCCAGCGGTCATATATGCGGCGGATATTGGGCATTTTCCCGGTCACAGAAGCCGCCAGTGTGTTGGCGTAAAACCGGCTGAATACCTGTTCGCTGCATTCGTGGGGGTATTCCATCAGATAGGGCAGCGTCTGCACGGCGTACCACGCCGGGTTGCTGGTAAACTCCAAAGCATACTGCTGGGTCACCAAGGATTCGGAAGCTTTGCCACCGTTTTTGAAGTTGTCGAAACTGAAAGTTTTGGTCTGATTGCCGCGCAGGGTGAGGGGCAGCGTCTCGGTCACCAACATTCGGTTGCTGACAACGGGCAGGGTGTTTTCCTCGCCGTCGCGTGTCTGTGTGCTTTCCACCACTGCCTGCCATGTGACCGCCCCTGCATAGCCTTCAGGGATGCGGATATCCCAGCCCACTGCGGTACTCTGCCCGGCGGGTACCGTGAAGTCCGCTATAGGCTTGGTAAGGCCAAAAGCGGTGTTCAGGGGTTGCAGGGTGGCGGCATCCAACAGCGTGAGGGTGGCCTTGCCGCTCATGGCAGCCGTTGTCAGGTTGACAACTTTGGCGGGGAAGACCACCTCGTCGCCTTCGCGCAGGAAACGCGGAGCATTGGGCTGTATCATCAGCTCTTTTTGGGTAATGACCTGTTTGACTGCGATGGCCTGTTGCAGACTTTTGGTGTGGGCATAGGTCAGGAGGTTCCAGCGGGTGAGTGCCTCGTTCATGGTAAACTTCAGCAGTACATTACCGTCGGCATCGGTGCGTATTTCAGGGAAGAAAAAGACGGTTTCTTTGAGGTTGCGGCGCAATGCAGGCGGTGGCGCAGCGGGCTTAGCAGGATTGGCAGGTGCATTGCCCGACCCGTTGCTTATGTCTCTACCTCCGGAAACCATATCTGCCGCCGGTGCTGCCTGAATCTGAGGTTCCTCTTTTTTGTAGGCCTCTTCCGAAGCGGCCATTGCGCTGTCCCTTGTTCGCATGGGTGCTGCACTGCGTTCCATCATATACACACGATTCTCTCCGTGCATTGGAAAATCAAACCAGTTGAGGGCCGGATATACGCGCCCCTCTGTAGCCGATCCGTCCATTCCCCGATACCTGTACTCTGCCTGTACCGCTGAAAAGCCGTGGGTTTGGGCAAAAATCTTTCTGTAATGGTGGGGGTAGGCAATGGCCGACCACTGGTGTGGCAGGAATTGATCCAGCGAAGCATCGTACAGGGCGGCCACCATTTCGGCGGCCACTTTCTCTTTTTGGGGGCCGGTGATGCGCAAGCGCCATTCTTCCTGTTGGCCGGGCTGGAGCTTGTCGCGGAAGGTTTCAAACTGTATGTTCAGTTCTTTATTGCTCCATGGTACGTTGATGTGGGTGTCGCTACCGGCGTGAAAACGATTGTCGCGTACCACCATCCAATGGAAATTGAGGCCGCCTCTGTCATTTTCGGTGACGGGTATTTCCACGGTTTCAGTACCGTTGATGCGCAGCCAGCGGGGATTGTCCAATGCACCCGCACGGGTTTCGAGGGCGAAGAAAAAATAGAGGTTGGCCTGGATGCCGCCGAGGGCAATGCGGGCCGTTTCGCCCGGTTCTACGGGATTTTTTTCTATGGCGGAGGCGGGGGCAGCGAAGCGCATGCGTTTGTTTTTGTTATCCCACACGCGAACTATCTTTTTTTGAGTCACTCCATCGCCGTACGGGTCGGCAGCGGTGAGCTGCACTAAGTAGTAGCCGGGTGTCACCCGACCTCCGTGCAAATCTACGGTTTGCTGGCGGGCTGTATTGAACAGCACCGGCCGGTCGAAGTCCTGGCGGGTCCAGCTGTCCGGCTCGTCCTCTTTTTGGTAGGCGATGTTGGGGAATTGCTCCTGAAATGCTTCCCGAGTCATGGTGTACAGGTCGGGTTTGGGCCAGTAGCGCTGGATATACTGCTGCCGGGGTTCTTCCAAACGCGTAATGGTGATGCGCCCTTCGACATTGAGCGGTTGGCCAGCCAGGTTGGTGGTTTTGATTTTGATTTTTTTAAGACTGTCGGCTTCTATTTCTTCTGACAGGTTCCATTCCACGTTTAAAGCCGTGTAGCCAATGGAAATGACCTGTTCGCCACTGCGCGTTTCGCCGCTGCCGTCCGTTACATCGGCCATCACCACGTAATCGAATACGGGTTGGTCTTTTTTCTGAATATCGCGGTCGGGGATGGCCTGAAAGACAAGGGTAAACTGCCCGGTGGCATTGGTAGTACTTTCGCCATTGGCGATTTCCATTTCGTCGGAGGCTGGCTGAGCGGGTTTCCACCAGCTCCAGTCCCAATAGGGGAAGCGGGCGCGGCGCACCACGCGGTAAGTGACTTTGGCCCCGTCTATGGTATTACCGGCATAGGCGGTTGCTTTGCCCTGTACAGTGATGCGCTCGTCCAATCGGAAGGCTTCTTTCTGGGGATCGAAGGTCACTTCAAATTTAGGCCGTTTATATTCTTCTACGTTGAAGCCCACAATGCCATCCGCATCGTCGGCGCGGATGGACATCTGGCCGGTTAAGCCCGAAGCGGGGGCAGTAAACACCCCGTTGAACGTGCCATACTCATTGCTCCTGAGGCTCATCTTAGATTTTTCCTGCCCGTTGGCATCATAGAAACGAACCGTAACGGGCCGATTGGCCACAACAGAAGGGGCCACATCGGGTGTGGCGCGCTCGTATAAAACCCCTTTGAAATAGACCGACTGGCCGGGCCGATACAGGCTGCGGTCGGTGAAAAAGTGGACTTTATAACGCGGATCGGTTCGATTATAGTTGCGATACCGCTGGGTATTGCCTACCCACAGGGTATCATTGCCGGGGCCAGTGGCGCGTACTTCACCATAGACATTTTCAGGGACAGCCACCAAAGCCATGCCGTTTTTATCGGTAGTAGCACTTCCCTGTCGTTTATATTCTGTTGAACTATTATTGTAGTTCCTTGTAAAAGCTTCCAATACCACATCGGGCATGGGCATACCGGTCTGGCGGTGGGCGATGATGAAGCGGGTGCCTCTCTCGTCCGAAGGGCCTCTGAAATACATGGAGGCGATGTTGGAAACCGCAAAATTGCCGAGGGCTAGGGGACTGCTTTTTTCATCGAAAGTGGCATTGGTGCTTATCAGGGCCACATATTCGCCGGGGGGCAAGGGGCTGAAGGCGATTTCGGTGCGGTGTGATATATAATCTTTGGGATTCTCCACTTTCCAGGTGCGCTGCTGGACGGGTACTAGGCCGTTGATGTGGACAATGCGGTTTTCCCACGGAATTTTGTCCCAATAATCCGGCGCTGTAGGGATGCGCACCACTTTGACCCACAGGTCTGATATGTTGCGCCCTTCCACTGACACTAAAACGGGTTTTTCGGGCAGGTTGACCTGTTCTGTCTGAAAAGTCAGCTCCACGCGGCGAATTTCCTGTAACAGTTGTTTGCACTGCGCTGCGCCATAGGTATCGGGGTGGGTGCGCAGGGCTTCCTCGCAATAGGCCACTGCCTGGCGATTATCAGCGGGCTTTTGGGAGGCGTTGTTTGATTTGGGCAGGTAGTGCCATTGTGCCAGCGCATGCAGAATCTCGCCATCTGCGGGATGCGCCTGGTGGCGGGCATGCAATTGTTGTAAGGCCGCGCCATAAAGGCTGTCTTTATCGCTTCGGGTGCTGTTGTTCAAAGCAAAACGCAGCCGGAGCAAGTCTGCATCTATCAGGGCTGCCGGGTTGGCATCGTTCTGGTGGGCAGCGAGTACTTTTTGAAAGAGTTCGATGCCGCGCCATTTGCCGGAATCTTTGTCTTCGCTGTTAAAACGGTGGGCATTGAAGGCGGCCACAGGCGCAAAGGCGGCCTGTTGATCCAATTGGAACGCATAAGCCGGTTCCGTGAGGTAGCTGCGGTCATTGGCGAAATGGGCGAGTGCGCGGTGGGCCAAAAGGTCGTAGAGCGTGGGGCGCAGGGCCACCTGTACAGTGTCTTTTTGGCCTTTGGTGGTGATATCGCGAAAATTATCTACGGGTACTTTTTTCAGCACTTCTGCTTCTGACACAGAGGCGCTGTACAGGTCTAAGGCGCGCCGCTCAATCTGGTCGGCGCTCCAGGTCAGGATGTCACCGCCTTCGCCGCCTGGCACGGGGGTGCGGCCATTGAGCCGCCAGGCGTTGCCGGACAGATAGGTGGCATAGAGTTCGCCGAGGAGGCTTTGCAAAACAGCCTTTTCAGGTTGTGTTGACGTAGCGGTTTCTTTTTCAAAAAGCTGAATGGCTTTTACCAAACCGTCTTCCTGGAGCATGGTGGTGTATTTGCCCCGAAACAGGAGGGCCTTCACCACCTGCTGGCTGTTTTTATCGCTTTTTGCCCGCGCAAACAGGGCATCTGTGCGCTCTAAGGCGGATTGGTACAGGCCCTCCCGATCGAGGCTGTCAATGACTTTCCACTCGTCGGGATAGTCGCCTTTTAGGATATCAGTGTTGGTGGTGTTCATGGCAGAAGCCGTAGTGTTGGTGGCGGGTTCTTTTTTCAAACCCGAATGGCAGGCTGCGATCAGCCCCAGTAAAAGCGCAACAAAAGTAGGTCGCATGGAAGGAACAAAGAAGAATGGTGGAGGTGCAGTAGTCGGGCGGCGTTACGTCGGCCCGTTCACGTGCTGTGTACAGCATATATGCGGTATAGATGCTGCACGGGGCAGGCGTACACAAGTTGTAACAAATCTTTAACGTTTTTTGCAGGTATGCATTGCTTAACGCAATTCCACCCGATCAATTTCTTCCAATGTATCAGGATTCAGCACGCGCAGGCGTACTTGTGGGCCGGCCACATCGAACAGACAGAGGGCGTTTTGAACGGTAAATGCCTGCACGGCTGCTGACCAGGGCAGTTGCTGTTGGGCATAGAACGGGGCACCGGCTGCGCCGTTGATGATTTGCCAGAGGGGACGGCGCAGGGCAACGCGCGGCAGATTCCAGCCGTCGGGGTAGCGGGGCGTGTCCTCCTGGACCAACATGCGGTTGTAGTTGTGTTCGTCGCCGCACAAAAAACCAATCACTTTGGAGGACTGATTGGCACACAGGTCGAGCAATTCGTCGCGTCGCTCAATGATGCCCTTTTCGACGGGTTTTCCGGCAACGATGGCGCGGTGGCTGTTGTCACCGTTGTACCACATGCAGTCGCCCCGATGACCGCCATTAGGGAAAGGCGGGGTATGAACGGTTACAAAAATGTGGGCGATGGCGCTGTCCTGCTCCAATTCTTCCAGTGTGGTTTTGAGCCAGCGCATTTGCTCGTCCATGAGGTAGCCATGCAGGTTGCCGCCGAGGGGCTTGGTTTTAGCAAGCAGGGGCGCGTACCAGTAATCGGAGTTGAGTACGATCATGGCGGTGTTGCCCCACGTATAAAAATAGACGTTTTCCGTGTAGGGGGGGAAGTCGCCCCTTTTATAGGGATCGGGATCGCAGCGGCTGCCATCTTCGCTTTGCGGGCCGTTTTCGGGGTGTACAAACAGGCGGGCGAAAGCGGCTTCTGCCGAGTGCGTTTCGTAGGGGAAACCGTCTGCTACAATCCAGCCGAGGGAATCGGAGTGCCAGCCTAAGGATTCGTGGTTGCCCATGCCGAGGTAAAAGGGAACATAATGCCAATAAGGCTCCACGGCGTGAATCCAGTTGGTATTTTGCAGCAGCCATTCATCGGGGTCGCTGCAATAGCCGTTGGCCATGTCTCCGGTGAATTGCACAAAGGAGGCTTTCTGCTGTACAGACAATGCCCCGATGCGGCCCATAATGAGGGCATTGGTACCGAACAGATCGCGCTCGCCGCCGCCGTAGCCACTGCGCGAGTCGCTGGCATAGGCAAAAGAAAAGGGGCGGGTACTGCCTTTTGCGGGGGCGGTGGTGAAGTGAAAATTGGTAAACAATCCGTCGCAGCCCACTGTGTACTGGTAGGTGCTGTCGGGCAGCAGGCCAGTCAGCCTGAGTTCGTGTCGGCGCAGGGCATTGCGACTGATGAAGGTGTCAGGGGCGGCGTTGGTTTTGACGCAGGTGGGTACGGGCTGCGAAGTTTCGTACCAGATAACAGCGCTGTTGTCGGTTACCTGTGCCACAAAAGGTCCGCACGAGAGGGTAGGGCGGGATGTGAAACGATCATTTTCCAACGCAAATGCCTGTTTGCCTTCAAACACCATTTCGCCCAGTACGTTGGTGAGCCGATACCCCAATATGCCAAACCCCTTTTGCGTCCAGCCGGTGTGGTCATAGCCACCCGCCAGGTCTTTTTGAATGGCGAGAAAAGCCCTGCCCAAAGAATCTATGGGGGCCTCAAAGCGCAATACCGCAGTGGGGAAGCGGTGCTGCCCGTATGGAATCAGGCCATACGTGATGCGCCCGCCGCGCAGCCCTTTGGCAGCAAAGCGCAGGCGCAATCCGTGGGTATGCCCTTCCACCTCAGGCGTTAGCTCCGACAGGGTGTATTCAGCAGCTCGGCGGGTGAGGGGAATGGTGCGGCCCTTGCTGTCCTGGGTTTGCAGGTGGTTTTTCCGCCATTGGATATTGCCATAGACGGGCGGCACTTCTATCTCTTTCTGAGCGGGCAGGCTGCTGCACAGACCCCAGAAAACAATAAAAAGGGCGATGCTTTTTCTCATTCTCCCCGAAGTTCTGCGATGTGCTGGTCTTCTTCGTTGACCCGGTCTAACAAAGCATCCACGCGGTACATTTCATCCACGGTCTCGTCCAGGTGCAGTTCTATTTCGGGCATGCGCCGCATTTGCCTGCCGATTTTGGCAGACAGCAACTGCCGAAGGCGGTGCAATTGCTCCTGCAACTGCTCAATGACTTCATATTTCGCTTCTACCCCATAGACGCTGAGGTAGATTTTTGCCACCAACAAATCAGGAGTCATTTTGACCTGAGTGACCGTGACTAATTTATCCCGGCCATAAATGTAGGCCCCTTCCTGGGTGAGTATATTGCTAAAGTAGCGGCGGACTAATTCGCCGACTTGTTTTTGTCTGATAGATTCCATACGTGCATGAAAAACGATATTTACCATCAAAAAGTTGCTAATTAATTTTTTTTTGCAAAAAAACAAAAAAATATTTGGCTATCTGATTTGAACGGCTGTATCTTTGCGTCGCTTTTTAAAACCCCTTCGTTTTGGGAGGCGTTGATCTCGTAGCTCAGTCGGTAGAGCACTTGACTTTTAATCAAGGAGTCATGGGTTCGAGTCCCATCGAGATCACATTATTAAAGCGTAAATAGTTGATTATCAACTGTTTGCGCTTTTTTGTTATACAATTTGTTCGTTATTTTGGTAATTTGGCGCATACAGCAATAATCTTACCAAAAAAATCACTACTTTGTAAAAAAAAGTGGCTTGTACTGCTACAAGCCACACAAAAAGACCAAAAAATGAATGAAATTATTTAAATTAAAAAGAACGTGTGCCCGATATTGCACGCCCTTTTAAACTCATTGGGCTAACATGATAAGACTTTGGTTTATGTAAAGATGGGTCAGCGTTAGGTGTTGGTATATCCATTAATGGGCTAAATTCACAGTCTTGCGGGAACTCGTCGTTCTCGTCGCTTTCGTTTTCCAATTCTGTTCCAAATGGAATACCTTTTACCTCTCCCAAACTGCTAATGTTAAATTCCGGCTCATGTAGGCGTTCCGAAAATGTCGGTTCTGATACAACCTTGGTATCAGAAAATGCAAGCCTTACGGCATATTCTGCAATGGATTTTGCTACATTGACTTTTGTGAATTTTTCCGTACTCTTAAAATTAAAGTTCCCGTTTACTTCATAACAGTAAATATCTCCGGTAGCGACTTCTTTTGCCAAATCAACACCCGCACACGCAAGCCCTACGGCAGCAGCAGCCTTCAACGCTATTTCATCCATTTGTGCATCGGGTGCAGCATTTTCACAATCTTCTTTCAGGCTTGCATTGGTACGGAAATCAGTCCCAACACTATTGCGTTTCATACGTGCCACTACTTTACCATCAACTACAACATATCGAAAATCGTGTTTTTTGTTGTTATCGGTAGCAGTCTCAATAAATTGCTGTAACAAAAGATTGTGACCCTGACTACAAAATGCCTGTATTGCGGTGGATGCGCTTAACGGTTCGGTTAAGATAAATACTCCAATGCCCTGACTACCATATACTAATTTGGCAACAACAGGAAATCCGTTAAGTTTCTTTACTAACCAATGAATATTATATACTTCCTTTACACCGAAAGTACGGGGTGTTTTTACAGCGTTCTGACTTAACAACTGTATCGTTTTTATTTTGTCCTGAGCGTTTAAAAGCCCGTCTGCGGCAGAGGTGGAAGGGATTCCGATGTTCTTGTTCAGGTGTTCTACAATTTTACTGTAAAACTGCAAATTTCCACCAATCCGGGGTACAATGGCCGAAACAGATTTTTTATAAACCCTTTGCGGCTCACTTTGGCTTTGATACTGGACATAAATCCGGTCATTCCGTTTGTCATTGATGAAAGGCAATAATTGTTTTGGATTCAACAATTTTGCTTCGTATCCCATTGCCCGCAATTCATATAAAATGCGGCGATTGGCAAAGTTTGGGATACCCAAAATTAAAAATTTTCGCTCACTCATAGTTTAGTGATTTTAAATTGTGAAAAAATTATTTTAGTTTAGCAACAGAAAGTAGGCGTTTCTAATGATTAATAATTAATATGTTTAATATAATAATTATCAATACTCTCGACACTCCACGATCTATTTTATTATAAGCCAGCACGCACAACAGCGCGGGCGCGGATTGGCCAAAACTTAATTAAGATTATGGTTTTCCCATGTTATATGGGCGGCTAACGGTCTTTTAAGGTATCGTTCTTGTTATTATGCGATGGCCATATTCATTCATATAACCTAATTCCCTTGGGCCATGTAAATTCTTTCTTGGATAGCCCTCTTTTTCCATTGGCACGGATGGCGGCTCCGCTTTATCGGCTTCTTCTTTGGGAAGGGTTAAGGTTGCCACCTGCATACTGATCGTTTCCAAATCCTGCCTTAATACCTCTTGCTCGGCTTCACTCATTTGAGCAAACGTTTTTAATCTGTGACGGATGTCATCAAGTAGTAGTTGAATCTGTTTGGCTTCAATTGAAGATATTTTGACCATAAAAAAAATGTTTTTTGCCAAATACTAAAAAACCTTGTAACTTTTGTAACTGTCACATAAACCTTTGCAAGTAATTGATAATCAATTTTTTGTTAGTTACAAAAATGGTAACAAAGCAGTAACAAAGCAGTAACAAAAAAATGAAAATGTTTTAAAAAACGAATACACATAAAACAATTTTATTGTTTTTGGGCATCAATTTCAATTTTAAAACAAAAAGTATTTTGTAACTGTTTGTAACCCTTTTGTAACTGTTTTGTAACCCTTAAATAGTTTATAATCAATCAATTATGCAAAAGTTACAAAGTTACAGAGAAAAATATGTTTTTTTTCTTTGTGTTAGCAATGACGATTGTGTGTGTTTTTTAAATTTGAATATTAAGTTTTGGAAGGTGAAAACACAAACTCCTGCGCTTAACCCCAACATAACTGACTACCTTATCACCATCTTTACTCGAAATATAGGCAGGGTGCTGCTTTAAATACCGTTCCAATGTAGGGTCATCAAAAGTTGACCCGTTTCCTGTCCGTTTGATATAATCACGAAAAGACGAAAAGACACCCGCCTTATAAAAAGATAGAACTTCATCTTTGATCCTAAAATCTCGGTCAGGTAAAACTTTGCCCTGTTGCACCATGACTTCAAACGCTCTAAAAAATTGGGCAGTCTCGCTATTATCGCTCATTATGTCAGCCTGTATTTTTAGTTTACTGATTAGCGTTTCCTTTAATTCCGGCAATGAAAAAGGAAACTTTATCCGCTTTTCCAAAACGCGGTAAGTTGCCAGCATAACGGCCAAATTTTCCAAACTTCGCTGTTCTTTTGGGTCGGCTGTTGCCTCACGCCGCAACCATGCCAAAGTGTCCCGGAATAAGGCAGGAAATTCCGCCTTAAAATCAGCGCGGTATTTTAATATCTCTAAAGTAGCAGATGTAACACCACCTTTCACAGCATCCATAAGCGCGTTATGATGTGTTTTTTCCTGTTCCGTAAACTTATCTTTGGAAAATTCTACCATTACAGTACGGGAAAATAAAGCACTGTTTTGGGTTGGAAGTTCGTTGCCTGTTACGATGGGCGCACTACATACGGGCGTGGTATGGGTTCGGTTGTCGTTGCTTGTTTCGGCTCTTTCATATCCAATGCCATCATAAGCACTTTTTAGCATCCCAATCAGTTGCGGTGGTATGCTGTTCCTGTATTCCTCAAAGACAATCAGAGCATTTACGAATTGAGCCAAGCGACGGTTAAAACCTTTTGGGGTACTGGCCCCTTCCAATGATATAGGGCGTTGCGGTTGTCCAAACAGAGACAAAAGGGCATCCAAAAAACTGCTTTTCCCTGTTCCTTTTGGCCCAAATAAAAACAGGATTGGGAAGGATTTTATACTTTGAAAAATGACATCCCTGAACATTGCTGCGCACGCAAAAACGACACCTGCACGTCCGTTGTTCCCTTCGATATAAGATTGACAAAATAAATCACTCCATTGCTCAAAAGTCACGGTTGAGTTTGTATTGTGTGCAAAACGCCGTTCGTGTTCATATACATTGCCCCCATCGTTAATACTGCTATTGGCAGGAATAAAATACGATTCGTTTTTAATTTCGGCTATACCAAGTGTATCAGTTTTATGGAATGAGTTGGCATCACAGTCAAATATACCATTGGCAAAAGCGTACAGGTTTTTGTCCGGTAGTTGCCCCAATGCGGTTACCTCAATAGCGCGTTTTTCTTCGGAATACCAAATCTCTTTTATAGCAGAAAATTGCCGACTATTCCAAGAGGGAACAAAATTGCCCTTTCCTTCAATAATGGCTCTAAAACTATCCGTTCCGGCAATTTCTTTTGCTGTGGCACAGATAGTGGCCTTTTCACTGCCAGCGTTTTCAACCTCAAATACCCGCTTTGGATTTACCGGATGGCAAAGAAGAAATAAGGGTTTCACGATAAAATTTGAGATTTCTATTTCCATTATTTTCACACCCCGACTGGTTTCCCGTGCGGTTTCCCAATAGTACCGTCCATCCCTTACAATTAGGCTTTTACAGTTTTCGCCATTCTGCCTTTTTTCGGCGTTTTTTTCGGCGTTTGCATTATAGCCATACCCTTGTGCTGTTAAAGTCTTTGCAGCGGCTTTAATGTCGCCGTGATGCTCTTCAGTGGCATACATCCCAAATGCTGTGTATAGTTTTTGTTGGTTGTAATGCGCTGAAGTGGTGTGTACATAAAAGCGGCGATTTCCGGCGCGGGTGGTTAGGATAGTAGCATCAACGCCATTTGCATTTTTTGCGCCCGGCCTGTTTAGGTACAGTTTGTCGCCTGATTTTCCGACAACCCGCCATCCGTACCGCTCGGCTGTTTCCTCAATGGTATGGCGTTCATTGTAGTCATCCCATGACGTTACGCCGTTGTTATGCTCCGGGGGTGTTGAATTGGGTGGTATTGGTGCGTCTGTAATCTGCTCATTCAACAATCTTGCAATACTGATTAGGGTGTTGCGCTCGGTGTCTGTAAGATATGGAATATCGCAGTAATTACCCTGGTCTAAGGTGTAACCTGGCGAAGGGGCAACAAATAACAACCCACCAATACCGCGTGTCTCAATCATAGCCTCTTTGCAGTCTGAACGGTAGGCTAATTTTTGATTGCCTTCTATATTGGAAGCCTTGTAAATGATGTGCCAGCCGCCTGATTTTGTGCGCACTATGACGCACTTTTGCAGGATATTGGTGGCGTTTTCATCTTCACGACAAAGGTTAAAAAAATCATCCCCAATTGTTCCCAACGGGTCTGCTTTTACATCTATGTCTATGGCTTCTATACCGTCACAACAAATCAGACAAATACGGTGATGAGAATTTGCAAAAAGTTTTCTTACCTGCTCAATGCTTTGCCCTTCAATATATTTTTTCCATGCAGGGAATTGTTTTTTAGGGTCGGGGTCATTTGCCCACGGAATGACTTTTAATCCAGCTGCATGGTATTGCAAAGCGACGGGTAAAAGATTTTCATAAGATAAAAATTTTGCAATTTCAGGAATTGGCCCTACTTTTGCAGTGTTTTGTATTTTTTCCATACCAAAAAGGTATTTATGGGTTGTGCTCTACGGGCGTAACCCATTTTTGTTAGTGTTTTGAGTTGCCGCATAAGGATTGTATCTTTTGTTTCGGGTTAAAAGTCCCATTAGTTCATCACGGTCAAAACGGATACTTTTCCGGCCCATACGGTGCGGGGTTAGTTTGCCAGCGCGTCTCATATTATCAATCCATGAAACTGATGCCTTCATTAGTCGGGCGGCTTCTTTTTTAGTTACATATCTCGTTTGCTCATTATTAAGCAAATCTATGTCCGGGTTTTCTGTTCTCATTTCAACGAAAATGTTTTGTAGCACTTCGCGCATAGCATCTTTAAAATCTTGCGGGGTTAGTTGTGTTAGAATTAACTGTTGCATATTGAAAATGAATTTTAATACATTAATGATAATGAATGGGGCAAAGGTGATAGTTTTTGATATTCTGTGTTAGGACACCAAATCGCACCATTTAAAAGGTGTTTTCATATTGTATCTTTTCATACATTCAAGGCCATTTGTTGTTGTTCTACTTACACAAATGGCACAAAAAGAGCATGGTAAAGGTGTAGCCACCTTTACTTCTTTACTCCAGTTTTGCGACACAGGTGGCTACGCTTTTGGCCATAAAAAGCATAAAAAAGGTGTAGCCATAATCCCGATATTTACTCCCGTTTTGCGATATTTATGGCTACACTTTTGACCTTTTTTATGATTAGGCTACACTTTTTACTTTTTTTTATGGTACTTTTTAGGCTCGAACCTTACACCGTGTTTTGCCTCATGTGCATCTAATTTGCACTGTTCCTGACAATATTTTTGCCAATTAACTTTTGCATAAAAAGGCCGGCCACAATGCGCACAAGATTTATTAAAGTGGTCAGTAGTAACGGTTGCGTTATTAACGGAAGGAATAACAGGCTCATGTAATGGAGCATCCCAATTATACGGCGGTCGTTTCTTGTTGTAAGGTATGGTAATACTTACATTCGCTCGTGTGTTAAAATTTTGTGTTGCAGTGTGCATTTGTCCGTTACTACTGGCGGTTTTTACAGCCTCTTTAAATTCATTGGGCGGGGTAACAGAGACAGCACGTCTTACACTGACGGATGGCGCGTCATAGATGGGGTGGGGTAACTTTGGCATATCGGGAGCGGGGGTTTTATTAGCCCAAAGTTGTATTCTATGGCGTGTCAGATAATTCCACTTTTCTGATACTGTGTTCCAAAACAATGACCAAATACTTTGGGAAAAGTGATACTGATTGGGCGTTGCTCTCAATTCAATACCACTACCTTTTTTGTGCATTTCATCTAATACAATGGAAAGGGCCAATACTAAATGGAAAATGACCGTCACCCAACCTAATCCGCCACCATACCCGTTTATTTTCGCTGTATTTTCTGCTACTGTTTTGTCATTGAGAGCATCTACCTTTGATCGTTGCCCGGTAGCAGCATCGGCGGCAGCATTGCGACGTATTATTGCCTGCTTTAACTCTTTCGACTTTTCCTGCTCTAACGCCGACACTTTCACCGCTTCGTCCGCTTCTAATGATTTAATGGCATTTGTTTGTGTATTTCTTTCAGATGTGTACCTTTGCCCCGTTCTAAGTTCTTTAGCCTGTATTTGTTGAATTTGTGTGCGATGTGTCGCAATTTGCGCGGCAGTGGCAGCCTGTACAGCAGATATTAATCCGTTATACCGTCCGTTTGTTTCGGTTATTTCTGATTGATATATTTTTTCTGCTTCGTTCTTTTCTACTGAATGTATAGAATCAGCAGCAGCAACATTAAGCAGCACGGGGGGTGGAGCAGTAGATTCTACTAAATCGTGACTACCTCTAAATGACAGGTATAGGGACGCTCCAAAAAGACAAAGGGTAACACAAAAGATAAAAAGCGACATCCAAAGATCAAGCCCTGAAAACCTGCGATAAAGAATGGCACGGGCTGTATAGGGTAAAAATGTCCGTTGCCCAAGTTCTAAAACAGCTACGCCAAAAATAGCGGATAAAATGGCCACTGGTATAGAAAAAGAACCAAATAACCCAATAATGTGCGCTAATACAATGGCATTAATAATACCAAACTCGGTTAGCCCGTTAATAATTTGAGCGAAGATACCAAGTTTAGAAAGAACAGGTACTAATGTAGCGTACCGTTGAAAAAAGCCCTCATTTTGGGGCAAAGAAAATGCAGTTTGCATAATAAAAGATGTTTATGTATGTGAACATTTCCCGTCGTTATCCTTGCTCGGGGGCGGCGGGTTTTTTTTGTTTTAATAGTGTTGGGGATATGGGTATATTATCCAAAATATCAAGCCCATCTGACGCACTATCTAATAACTCATGTGCAACGTCTGCAGCTAATTCAATCTTAGATAAACTTACATTGGTGTTTTCAAAACCCGCCTCAAGCCCACACCGTGCAGATAAGGCAATAAGATGAAGTATTGCCTGTGCTTTCCAAATATCCCAATTTGCGTCATCTATCAAATGGGACGCGTTGGGGTTGTCAGGCACAAAGTCAACCTCAATCAATGGGGGTATTTTTTTTAGGGGTGTGACAAAGTTCTTTTTCATGTGAAAAAAATTTAATGTGAAAAAAGTTGTTATTTGCCAAGAATGGCACTTGAAAGGCGTAAAGCACTGTCAATTTTATCCGTGATAATGTATTCCCTAAACATTTTTTCTGTCGTATGGCCTGTTATTTTCATAATTGAATCAATCATTTCCGGGTACTTTTCATAATAATTAGTGGCGAAACTTCTACGCGCCACATGGGTAGCCATCTTTTCCCACTTTTTTACGACTTCTTCTGTTCTGACCCCCCCTTTATTTACATTGATAATTATTTCCTGATCGAATCCGGCCAGCACACCAATTTCCTTTAAATGATCGTTCATTTTTTGGTTACTAACTTTAGGTGCTTTATAGTTGTATTTCTTCAAAACTTCATCTAATGCAGGGTGCAAGGGGATATATACCATTTGATTAGTTTTTTGTGCTGTAATACCAATAAACTGCCCGCCTTTGTGCGTTTGGATATGTTGCGGGGAAATACGAATAAAGTCAGAATAACGTAATCCGGTAAAAGCACCAATCAAAAAAAGGTCGCGGGATTTTTCCAAGTGTGGCGATTCTGAAAGATCAAGATTTTTTAATATGTCTAAATCTTTAAAGGAAAGTGCAATTTTAGAAACCGGGGTTTTTGCAATTTTAAATCTTAAATAAGATCGGTTTTCAAGGTACCCGTTTTCTTCGGCTTTTTTGGCAAATTGTTTGACAAAAACGGCAAGACGACTGGCATAATTAGAAGAAAGTGACCGGGGTGGAGCAAACAGCCAGTTTCTAAGATCATCAAAGAATTGACTATTCAATGCAGAAAACGGAATCTGTTTTTTCCGTTCTTTAGCATAGAGGGTCAAAAGGGCTTTGACCTTAAAAAGATTTCTGATTGTACCTTTTTTGGCATTAGGTTGTTTTTTTCTGTCCTCACAGTATTGGTTAACAAACGCCAAAAAATCAGCAGGTGGCTTTGGGCCATCTTGTTCAGGTACAGGTACTTCTTCTCCTAAGAAAATTTTCAACGACTCCTTAAACTTAGTAGTTGTTATTTTCCCGTTGTTGTTTTTTCGGTAAATGTCAAGGCAAGCGTCTGACAAATCATCTAAATACGCATTTAGATAAGTATATTCAGAATAGCGCTTTCCAACCTTTGCCCGTTGTTTTTGGAAGTCCCAATCAGCAGGTTTTATTTTACGTCCTATGGCGTACTTTAGCCGTGACTTTGGGGCGTAGTTGTAATGGAGTATGATATACGTCGCTTCCTGTGCATTTGCGTCATACAGGTTAAAGCGTGTAGTAGGTGGGCCTATCAACTTTGGCATAATAAAATGAATTTTTAATGCCACAAAGTTAATACACAATTTGTTTTTTTGTAAATTTGGTGGTTTACATGGTTGGCAATAATAGTATCAAAATCTATTAAAAAGTCCAAATTTTAACAAATTGCACTAATTTAATACTATAAATTGTTTTGAATTATCATATCAAAAATCCCATCGAGATCACTTTTCGGGAAAGTCGGTGCTGTACAGCATCGGCTTTTTTTTGTTATGGGCCGTTTTCGTTTTTGGCTCTTTGACAATTTGGTAGTCCAGCAAATGTAAGGCTCTAATCACGGGATTTCCCGGTAAAATAGCCTTACATTTGAATGACCACCGACAATTTTTGTGGAGGTAAGTTCTGCGTTGAGAAATCTGGCAAAAATGACTATTAAACTGGAAAGTCACATCTATAAAACATGCTAATTGAAAAGCGTAAACCACATCTATCCTCCTGTACCCTCCTGATTCATTGGGGGGGGCAGGCGACACCCACAAAATACATCTACTATCCTGACAAATATAACATCTATACAAGTAAAGTAAACAATATGTGATGCCTTTCAGCATGATAGATGGGATCGGTGGTTATTTCCATGCAGGATGGTAGATGTGTGTTGCGTTTCATTAGAATAGACTAACCACAAAAATTGTAAAAGAGCCAAACAAATTAACACATTGCCAAATTAACACATTAACACATTCTCTCAGTTTCTGATGCCTTCAAAAATCCAGTTGGCCAATGCCTGTCGGTTGTTGCGCAGGATGAGGCGCTGCTGATCCCAGTCGTTGCGAATATTGCCCAGCTCGATATAGACCGCCCGTGGCACATAGCTTTCCCGGAGCATATACAGGTAGCGCGGGGTAACCGTACCCTCAAATTGCCGACCGCCCTGTACTTGCATGTATTTATTGGTAAAAACGCGCTGTACCCGCCGGGCCAGCGTCTGACTGGCGATGTCTTCGGGGCGGTAATAGAAAAAAACATCTGTGTGGGCGTGCTTGCTGCGCGAGTCCACATGTATTTCCACAAGCGTCTGTTTGGCGATACCGGCTTTCAGGTACTGTTCCATCAAATCGTTGATGATATCGCAGCGTTGCTGTAGGCGCTCCTTCTGGGCGTAAGGGATCAATCGGTTTCCCCATACCACCTCGTCTTTGTCGCAGTCGAGCAGAGCTTCGTCCCGAATGCCGTCATTGGGGTCGCGCACAATCATGTAGGCAAAAGCGCCGTGGCTGATGAGCAGGCGGTGGAGGCGCAGAGCCACATCGTAGGCATATTCGTCTTCGCACAGGGTGTGGCCACTGCGGTTTCCCTGTGCACCCACATCGGGGCCACCATGTCCGGCCACAATATAAAATACTTTGTTTTTGAGCGATTGGGAAGTTGGTTTTGTTTTGCGCAGGGCTTTTCCGTACAGTGGGTATTCGTCTTTGTTGCTGCCGGTGGTCGGTTCTTTGGGGATTTTCGCCAGGCGGGCGGCATTAAATTTTCCGACTTTCAGTACCCGCTCTTCGGGCGTGGGAGCGGGCGGGTCGGTTGCTTTTTTATCGGGACATTCCAATTCGTGCCAGGGTACCCAGAGGTTGGTGCTTTCTACAAAATAGTCGTTGCGAAGTTTGCGTTTCAGGGCTTCGCGGTTGAAGGTTTCGATGCGTTTGGCCACCCGCCAGTCTTCAATGCCCAAACTGGTGCGAATGCTGCTGCCGTTGTAGTCCACAATCAGGATGGGCAACTGGTATTCTTTGCCGGCTTTCAATGCGCCGCCTTTTTTGATTTTGTTGATTTTATAAAAATGGGCCTCGTTACAGTTAAATGCGTCGAGGTTGTAGCGTTCCAGCAGTTCTTCCGGCGTGTCGTTGGCATCGGCAGTGATGAGCAGGTAGTCTTTATTTTTAATCTTGATGGCGGAAGATTGTGCCTGCGCAGAGGGGGCTGGGTACAAAAAAAGCAAAGACAACAGCGGAACTGCTGTTCGAATAAAAAGTGTGCCTTGCAAGCTGCATCGGGGAGGCAGGTGCTGCCATGCCGTTAAAAAAGTGGAAAAAAAGGGGATGCTCATGTGGCAGATAGCAAGGCTTGCGCGTAGTTGAATGGGCAAAGATGAAGTGCCTCCGCCAAATGAGCAAAGAAAACCGAAAATATCGTTTATTTTCGCGTTCTTTGGGCAAAAAACTGCATCAGGGGCTGTACGTAGGGTTGGTGTGTACCCAGACTGATGAAACCCGCTCCCGCCTGACGGAAGGTGTTTTTGGTGCTTTCGGCGTGTGCGTCAAACGACTGCTGGTACCTGCGCCGTACACCCGGACTGGTGGTGTCCACCCAAATCTGTTCGCCCGATTCGGCATCGGCCACGCGCAACACCCCCACGTCCGGCAGGTTGCGCTCCAAGGGGTCCCAGCAATGGATGCCAATGCAATCGTGGCGACGCGCCAGTACCCGCAGGGCATCCTGATAATTATCGGACAGAAAATCGGACAGCAGAAACACCACACTGCGTTTTTTCAGGCCGTTGTTGATGTAGCGCAGGGCCTCTTCCAAATGGGTGCCGCGTCCTTTGGGTTGGGCAAACAGCACATCGCGCACAATGCGCAGGATGTGCTGTTTGCCTTTTTTGGGCGGAACAAATTGCTCGATGCGGTCGGAAAAAGTCAGCATCCCCACTTTGTCGTTGTTGGCGATGGCCGAAAATGCCAGCACGGCACAGACTTCTGCCAGGTATTCCGCCTTGAATTGTGCATGGCTTCCAAATACGGCGGAACCGCTGATATCGAGTACCAACAACATGGTGTTTTCGCGCTCTTCTTCGAAGACCTTGATATAGGCTTCTCCGGTACGAGCCGTGACATTCCAGTCAATGGCCCGCACATCGTCGCCGGGATAATACAGGCGCACTTCGCTGAACGACATACCCCGCCCTTTGAAGGCACTGTGATAGCCGCCTGTAAACAAGTGGTTACTCAGCCCCCGCGTCTTGATCTCAATCCGGCGTATTTTTTTGAGCAGTTCCTGCATTTATTGCTGTGTGAGTACATGACCGAAATTAATTCGGCTTATTTTCGGTATAACTGTCTGAAAATTAGCAAATTAACACATTGCCAAATTAACAAACAGCAATTTCTTATTTGGCACATCTATCATCCTGTAACCCCCTGATTTATCGGGGGGCCAAGCACCTTCTCCCTTCAAAAACATCTATCATCCTGACAAACATCACATCTATTCATTCAAATAAGAAATTGCTGATTAACAAATTGCTTAATATCAATAATCCTCGAAGTAAACACGCGCATTGCGGTTAAAGTTGCGCTGCATTTCCACAGAGTCGTGTGTGTTGTCGCCTTTAAACTGCTCCTGTGACCCAACCTGTCGGGCATACAGATCGCGCTCCCAACGTTTGTTGTTGACTTCGCCGCGTGCTGTGGAATGGAGCAGGACGTAATCTTCGCCTGCCAAAGCGGGATTGTAGAACAGGAATTTGACGTTTTTTTGCTGGGTTTTTGGGAAATTGTAATAGACCCATATTTCGTAGGGAGGGGCGTTGGGGTCGTCCTCCACGTGAATTACATCATTGGGCTGCCCGTAGCGCAGGTACATCCGCCCGCGATCGGTCTCAAAGCCGTAGCGAAAACCACTTTTGTATTTTTCGTGTATTTGGCCTGCCATGACCATGTACTCGAAATAAGCCTGTTTGGGATTGACCGGGTCTTTTTGGGCAAAATGCCGGAACAGGTAAAACCGCATACCCTCTATGTCGCCGCCTGCCAGTATATTTTTCAATTCTTCGGTTTCGTCGCCCATCGCCAGCGGCCCGATGGCACGCAGGCTGAAACGCAGGTTTTCCTCGGAAAGGTCCTGTACAAACTGCTGTGCAATCATTTCTTTGGTCATACTGCCTTCGGTGGCTCCGAGCAGGGGGTTGCTGCGCTGAAAATCAACGGTACGTACGGCGAGCAACTCATTGACCGCATTGCGCAGTTCCACGGTGAGGGTAAAATTGCCGCTGCTCACTTTGCTGATGTCCATTTGTACGAGCAGGGCATCTGCGGAAGCAGGGGTTTTGCGTTGGCCGCCGCCTGCCACCAATTCTTTGATGCCGTTGCCTTTGTTTTCTTCTATGAAATAGCGCACCGAATAATTGCCCTTTTCGATGGTTTTGTCGGCGTTGTAAATTTCGGCATAGAAAGCCAGTTTGGCAGTTCCTTTGTCATAAAAATTGAAAGGCAGGGGTTCCATGAAGTATCCGTTTTTGACAAAATAACTTTCTGTAGGGGTTTCCTCTTTTTTAAATCCGCGCAGCAGTTGTACTTCCGACAGGTAAATGGAAGCCGGAATTTCGACTTTTACAGGGGTTTTATATAATTTTTTATTGGCCGGGGTGGTCAAATCCTTTACTTCTACTTCTAAAATGTAGTCGCCCGGCGCCACAGACAGGCGCTTCACGTCGAGCAGCGACTGGGGCGCACTGACCAAGGGGCTGGAAATAGTGTATTTTTCAAAATTGACTACTTTCTCGCCCTGCCGCATCATGATTAGTACTTCCGCCGATGCAGACATTTTGTCGGCATTGCCGGGGGCCGGGGTGTAGGTCAGGGTGGTGCCTGCTATTTCCAGATTGACTTCAATATAGGGTTTATCGCCAGCTTTGAAAATGGCAGAAGAAACCCCTAAGTCCAATGCCCGCGCCAGAAACGGCAACAGGGACAGCATTAGAAAAGAAAGTATGCGCATAGTTCAGTATTGAGTGAAAATTTGTGTAAATGTACAGGTACTTTTTGGGACCGGGCGGGATTATTTTTTCAAAAGTCAGGTTTCTGAAAAGAGGCATTTTTAGCGAAACATCCGTGCTGCGTTTTCGGAAGTGGTTTTTGCAATTTGTTGCAGGGGCAACACTTTGACTTCTGAAAGCATATCGGCCACCTGGCGGATATAGGCGGTTTCGTTGCGTTTGCCGCGATGTGGCACGGGGGGCAAATAGGGCGCATCTGTTTCCAAAACCAGGTACTCGAGGGAAATGTCGCGGAGAACAGCGGGCAATTCCGATTTGGCGTAGGTAATGGTGCCGCCGATGCCGAGCATAAAACCGAGGTCAATCATTTCTTTCGCTTCTTCCAAAGTACCTGAAAAACAATGAAAAATGCCCCTCAAACGCCCGTCCTGGCCTTTTCTGACGCATTCAAGGCACTCGCGGTTGCTTTCCCGCGAATGGATGATGAGGGGTCGCCCCAGGTCTTTTGCCCACTCGATCTGCCGATTGAAGGCCGCTATTTGTATATCCAGCGTACTTTTATCCCAGTAGAGGTCAATGCCGGTTTCGCCGATGCCTGCCCAAGTGCGTTGTGCCAGCCAGTGTTCCACAATGCGCAGTTCTTCTTCGAAGGTATCGGGTTGAACCGAGCAGGGGTGCAGGCCCATCATGGCAAAGCAATGTTCGGGGTAGGCTGCTTCTAAAGTCAGCATTCCGTCTATAGACTCCCGGTCAATATTGGGCAGATAGATGCGGCTGACACCCGCCGCGAGGGCACGGGCCATCATGGCATCGCGGTCGTGTCCGAATTTGGGGGAGTAGAGGTGGGCGTGTGTGTCTGTGAGGGTGTGCATGGATTGGGGTTGAACGGATGTTATTGAATGAACTGCACCTCTACGCGGCGGTTGCGGGCTTTTCCGGCTTCGGTATCGTTGGATGCCACCGGATTGGTTTCGCCATAACCAGTGGCCTTGATGCGATCGGCAGCTACCCCCATTTCGATCAGGGCTTTGCGGGCTTCCTCAGCGCGCTGTTGGGACAAGGTCTGGTTATAGGCCGTATTGCCTGCATTGTCGGTGTAGCCGAGGAGGTTGATTTTATATTTGTTTTTGGCGGCCACTTCTGCCACCGTGCGGAGTTCGGGAAGCGATTCGGGTTTTAGTTCCGATTTGTCGTAATCGAAAAAGAGATTCAGGGCTACAGATTGTCCCGATTGTACCATTTTTTCTAAATTGACCGGCTTTAAAGTAGATTTCAGCGACAGGGGTTGCCCGGGAGCGGTAACCGGCAAAGGCATGGACACGGGAAAGTAGCCGGGCTGCACCAAACGGATGGAGTAGGGCTTGTCGTTGGGTACGGTGATAAAGGTGGTTCCGCCGGTGGGGTTGGCTTTGAAGGTGCCTTCTGTTTTTCCGGTGGCGGGGTTTTCCAGCAGGATGTTGCCGAGGAAGGGCTTGCCCTGATCATCCGTGAGGGTTAGTTCTATGATTTTTACAGCATCCGGACGAGCGGACTGCGGCATAACAGCGGTATAAATATCCTGATCCCGGGCAGCAGCACGACTGGAAAACCAGGCAGTTTTGCCATCTGTGCTAATCTTATAGGCCCAGTCGTCGTCCATGGTGTTGAGTTCTTTACCGATATTTACGGGTTTGCTCCAACGCGTCCAGGTATCGTCTAATCGGGTGGTTTTAAACACATCCAGGCCGCCAAAGCCCGAATAACCGGCGCTGCTGAAATAGAGCGTTCTCATATCGGGGTGGAGATAGGGGCTGCGTTCCTCTTTATCGGTATTAATGGAATCGAGGGGTTGAATGGCTCCCCATTTGCCGTCGTTGCCGCGCTGCACAATGTACAGATTTTTGTCTGCAAAATTGCTATAGGATGCCTCAAAAACTGCCGTCTGGTCATTGGCGCTGATTTGCAGCAGTCCTACCCAGTTGAATTGGGTGGTTGAAAATTCCAGTGCGGTGGGTTTGCTCCATTTTCCGTCTGTCTGGCGCACGGACTGAAAAGGCTGTCCTCCATCAAAGATCATCATTTTATTGCCGTCAGCGCTTAAGGAGAGGGGGGCCTGATTGCCTTTGTACGACAGTTCCTGAATGATTTTTGGTTTTGTCCAACCTGTATCTGTTTTCATAGTGACAAATACATCTTCCCCATGTATGTTTTCGTCGCGTTCAGTAGCACAAAAATACAGGGTCAGACCATCGGCGGAAGGAACAGGAATGTATTCCCTGCCATCTTCGTTGACTATAGGACTGATACCTGTCGGCACAATGCCTTCTTCGGGGGCCTCCAACAAGGGAAGCATGTCTGCAAACCACTGTGCTTTGGCAGGGAAAAGAGGTTGTGCTGCTTTCAGTATCCGGGTTGCCTCCTTCCAGTTGCGGGTATTGAGGTAATGCCGATACATTTTTTCAAAAGCCCTGTAGCTCCGTGCAGAAGGGGCCAGTTTGCGGACATACTGAAGCCATGCTTCCTTTTTGCTTTCTTCATAAGCCCCATACACATCTGCCAGATTGCCTTCTGCTTCGAGTTCAACCTCTGCCAGTACTCCCTGTTGTGCCTCTGTCAGGCGGTTGCGCTGTTCAGGCGCGAGGGGTTGTTTTTTAATGCTGTCCAATAGTTTAGCGTGGATATAAGAACTGAAAGCACTGGTGGGGTATTTTTCCAAATAAGCAATATATTGCTCCGGGTTCTCGCTTTTCCATACTTCCGAGAAACGCTTGGTGCCGGGGTCTTTGGCAGCCGCATGAACGGGGTTTTCCTGCAAAAACACCCCTAACTGATCCACGCCTTTTTGTTCCAAAAAGCGCCGGAGGCTGCGATTTTCCAGGTCTTCCAATTTGGCGGCGGGGAAATAGCGGACGACTTCATCGCGGTACTTATTGGTCAGTTCGCGCAAGGCTTCGTAGGTGGTGGCCTCGGATGCCAGCTGTTGCACCTGCATTTTTTTGCGGGCTTCTATTTTTTCCCGATTGCGGGTCGGAGCCTTTGGAAAAGCATCCAAATAGGTAATATTCTGGTCGAGCGTTCCTTCTTTTTCTATCTCTTTATACATTTGAACGGCCGCCTGGGTACGTACTTTTTCGATGGCTCCCGCCGAAATGTTGTATTTTTTGGTCAGAGCAGTGCGTTGGGCGCTTTTTAATGCCTTGAAAGCATCTTTGGCTAAGGTTTGGAAACGCATTGCTTCTGCATAGTTGCGCTTGGGGTTTTCAGGATTGGATAACGCCTGCGACAGGCCCCAAAAAGCCACCGATTTCAATTCCTCATGGGCAGTATCTGCCGATAAAGCCGGCAGGGCGGCATCCCATTTGCCTTTATTGAGCGCTTTCAGCCCTTTTTTTGTCTGGGCGAATGTGTCAACGGATAAAATAAGAAAGAAACAGGGGAGCAGACTGTAAAACAGGCAGGTGTGGGAGGTGTATTTCATTAAAAGTGTTTGTTTTAATGTGTAAAATGTGGGAAAGGGTGCAAAAACGCCGCAAAGGTACACAGTTTTTAACAAAAAATGCTCTGTGGTAATCGCAACTTTATTTGTCTAATAAGACGAAAGTCCCTACCTTCGCCCTTCGATTTAGTACTACTCAGGCATTCACTCAACAAATAAACGTATGATGCGACTTTTCACCCGAATTTTTACAGTTGTTGCTTTTTTGTTTTCTGCGTCCGTGCTGTTTGCGCAACATATTTCTCCGACCGGACCCCGGAATACGACCGATCATTTTCCGGGGTGTGGTACCGATGAACACATCAACTACCTGCGCAAGATAGGGCGAATGCCCGGCCCCCAGCAAAAAGGCCCGCTCACCTTTCCGCAACAGGAGTCCGGCCTGCTTTTACCCGGTGTGCGGTGTAACTTTGACGGCGGTGTGCCTGTGGTCGTGCATATTATTCACTTAGGGGAACCTATTGGGACAGGTTCCAATATTTCGGATGCACAGGTGAAACTGGCCATTGACGGCCTCAACGACTGGTGGGCAAACCGAAGTGGTAACGGGGTGCCGTTAGGCATCAGCTTTCAATTGGCCGCCCGCGATCCGAATGGCAATGCCACCAATGGTATTACGCGTACCAATGGATCGAGTGTGGCGGGCTACACTGCCAACGGCCTGAGTCATCAGAGCAGCCCCGGTGCCAGCGAAACGGATATTAAGAACTTAGCCCGCTGGGATCAGACCAGTTATTACAATATCTGGGTAGTACACAACATCAATGGCTCTGCTGCTGGCTACGCCTATTATCCGCAGGCCACCGTTTTCCCGAATGACGGAACCGTGCTGGAATACAATTATATGACCTATAATTCCACTGTACTGGCGCACGAACTGGGTCATGCTTTCAATCTTGCGCATACGTTCAATGGCGATGCTTCGGGATGCCCGGCGAATGCAGACTGTACGACGGACGGTGACGGAGTGTGCGATACCCCCCCGCACCGCGAAAACGATTGTGGAACGTCCAACCCCTGTCCGGGTGGTGGCATCTGGAACAATTCCCGATTCAACATCATGAGCTACTGCGGGGGGACAGACCGTTTCACAGCCGGACAGCGGGACCGGGTACAGTTCGCTTTGCGCAACACTTCGCGGCGTACTTTGGTGAGCAGCAGCAGTCTGGTACCTGTCAATAACGTACGCGAAGCAGGCGTTACTTCTTTGATCTATCCCACGAATATTTTATGTGGGGCCAGCTTCCGGCCGATAGTGACCATTCGAAACTATGGAACAGCAGCAGTTACGAGCCTGACTCTCGAGGTGTATATAGATAATGTCCTTGTGGGCCAGTTTACGGTTCCTGCCAATATTGCTCCCAACGGGGTTGCAAACGTGGAACTGGGTTCGGTAAATGCACCGCCCGGCACACACGATTTGCGCGTGAAGTTAGTGGCGATTAACGGATTAATGGACGAGACCAGCCTTACAGATAATCAGCTGTGTGCGACTGTACAGCGGATAGATGCCGTGCCGGAGGTCTGTGTGTCCTTTGAAGGGGCCACCGCCCTGCCTTCGGCTATTACTACTCCCGATGCCAGCCATTTGGTGCTGCACGATGCCACCGGGGTGTGTGCTACGCAGGAATCGAAAGCGATGAAAGTGGATGGCAGAGCGGCGGGCAAAAAGGACTTTTCTTTTTATGTGGGACCGATTGATCTGACAGGGAATGCCAACCCCAAATTGAATTTTGATATTGCCCGTGCGAGGGATTATTTTTGTAATCTTTTTGCTACTGTAAATGTACAAATCAGTGCGGATTGCGGTAAAACCTATACTACGATTTATAATAAGAATGATGCAAATGCCGGTTGCCCTACGCCGCCTTCCACGCCTTCCACGCCCGAACCCCTTCATACAGTCACCATTTTGCCAGGTGGCCCTACGGGGTCTTTCGTTCCTGCGGGCTGTAACGAATGGCGCAGTGAATCGCTTAATTTGGGCAGTTATAGCGGTCAAACGGTATTATTGCGTTTTGAAGTAACATTTGAAGAGGAAGACAAGCTGAACAATGTGGTGTACTTTGACAATATTTGTCTGCGCAATTGCGGCAACAGCGCTGCTAATCTTATTTCCTCCGAATCTCCGGCCTTGACCAATATCTGTCTGGGCGGGGCGGGTGTCCTCAACATGGGCGTTTCCGTTCCGCCGGCCGGTGTGGGCTATACGTGGCTGCGCGCCCCGTCGGTGGGGGGGACTCTGTCCCATGTGGGCCAAACGGGCAACACGGCTACCTTCAATACAGGTATCTTCCTGCCTTTGGGCAGTTATTTCTATCGCGGGGTGGCTTTTAAAAACGGTTGCACCGACACAACCGGCTGGAAAACCATTGTTATAAACACGGATCCGGTAGTGGCTACCCAACCGGTCAGTGTGCGTTTTTGTGCGGGCAATCCGTTGCCAATTAGCAGTACTTATGGTCAGGGGACATCCAACGTCAATTATCAGTGGGAATCAGCTGCTGCTTTGGCAGGGCCGTGGGTACCTATAGCAGGCGCTACCACCACTACCCTGATACCCGCCTCTACGGTGGGAACTACTTTTTATCGTTTGCAGTTTATTGGCAACGATCCGGGATGCCAGACGATTATCTCCAACCCTGCTTCGGCAGCCGTTGACCCGGCTTTGTCCATTACTACAGAACCCCAACCGCTGAGTGCCTGTGTGGGTGGCACCGGCACTTTAAGTGTCGGAGTAAATGGCACGGGCGGGCTTTTCCGGTGGCAGCGGGCCACTAGCCTTGCCGGCCCGTGGAATAACATCGCCGGGGCCACACAAAGCACCTACTTTCCCTCCATATTTCCGGCGGGGGTAAATTATTACCGTCTGGTATTAACCTCGCCAAGCGGTTTTTGCCGTGATACCAGTGTTGCAGTGGCCGTAACTGCCGCTAATAACCAGGTCATCACGGTGCAGCCGAGAAGCATAACTGGCTGTGGCGGGACCAACAATGTACTCTCCGTTACAGCAACGGGCGGCGTGTCTCCTTTGACGTATCAATGGCAAAGTACAGCCGACCCGCTAACCGCTTATACCAACATACCGGGGGCTACCAGTGCGACCTACAACCCCGGCCCTGCAGGCAATGGTTTGTACTATCGCGTAATCGTCAGTTCGTCGGGCGATGGCTGTTTCGATGTGCAATCCAATACGCTGGTTACTTATGATGTGATCAGTCCGGTAAGTATCACAACGCCGCCCAAAGACCTGACCCAGTGTGTGGGAAGCACAGGTGTTTTGAATGTAACAGGTGTCGGCAGTGGCCCCATAGATTATCAGTGGCAGGCGGCTTCTGCTACTACCGGGCCGTGGACAGACACCGGACTGAATCAGGACAACCTGACCCCTCCTTCTGCCACAGCCGGTACGCAGTACTACCGGGTAATTTTGAGTTCGGGAACAGCTGTTTGCAAAGATACCTCGGCAGCGGTGGCAGTCAATAACGTCAGCGGACCGGCCATCACGCAGCAACCTGCGGGCTACTCGACTTGTCAAAATGGGAATACCCCCATCAGCGTTGCCGCCACGGGTGGCACCGGCACCCTGACCTACCAATGGCAGGTGGCTACTTCCAGCACCGGCCCGTGGAACGACATCACAGGAGCCACAGGCAACTCCCACAATCCCGGCATGACTTCCGGCAGCCGCTTTTTCCGGGTGCTGATTGGTTCCGGGGGCAATTGCGGTACTACCACTTCCGAGGCTGCCAATGTGGTGGTGGATCAACCTGTGACGGTGGCCACCGATCCGCAAAACGCCGACTTGTGCAGTGGGGGCAGTCAGACCCTGACCGTGACGGCCACCGGCGGCGGTGTTCAATACCAGTGGCAAAGCAGCAGTGCAGCAACCGGCCCCTTTACAGATGTGGCAATGGCCACACAGGCGGGTTTTACTCCTCCGACTACTTCTACAGGCGTAGTACATTATCGCGCGGTGGTGCGGTCGGCCAATGGCCTTTGCCGCGACACCTCGGCTGTTGCTGCCCTGACAGTAGTGGCGGCTCCTTCCATCACCGCGCAACCGACAGCGGCCACCGGATGCAATCTGGCTTCCACGCTCTTGTCGGCTGCTGCTTCGGGTGGTTTGGGTACCCTGACCTATCAATGGCAAAGAAGTAACGCAGCAAATGGTACTTTCACTGATATTGCAGGCGCTTCTGCGGCTACGTATAATCCCGGAGCCGGAAACGGGCAGTTTTACCGCATGGTGGTCAAGTCCACAGGAGTCGGGTGTTCAGATGCGGTTTCCAACGCGGTAGAAGTGAACTCGGAAGCAACGGTAAGTGTCACTGGTGAACCGCAAAACATTGCACAATGCGTGAATGGCACACAGACCTTTTCTGTAAATGTGCCGGGTACGGGCTTGGTATATCAATGGCAAACGGCTTCGGCAGCTACAGGCCCGTGGAGTAATACTGGCAGCAACCAAAACAGTTTTGCGCCGCCTGCTACTACTGCCGGGACGGCATTTTACCGGCTTTTGGTGCGTTCGGCAGCGGGTTTTTGTGCCGACACTTCAGCAACCGTTTCTGCCCTTACCGCTGCGGCTCCTGCCATCGGCACCCAGCCTGTCGGGGCTACTGCCTGTCAGGGGAGTCCTCTTACTGCTTTGTCAGCAATAGCAACGGGTGGCACCGGCACACTCACTTATCAATGGCAGTCGGCTAATGCCGCAGCAGGTCCGTGGACCGATGTGAGCGGGGCCACCAACACTGCTTTTACCCCCACCTCAGCGAACGCAGGCAGTGCCTTTTATCGCGTGGTGGTCTCTTCGACCGGAAATGGCTGCGCTCCGGCCACTTCCAACGCCGCCAATATAACCGTAGAACCCGCTGTCACCGCGCCCGCTACTGCTTCGACAGTGACACAATGCGTAGGCGGAACTCAGGCCTTTGCCATAAGCGGCACAAGTACGGGTACCATTAATTACCAATGGCAGGAGGCAAATGCCGCAACCGGCCCCTGGACGAATGTACCCAATACGACCAATACATTTACCCCTCCTGCCACGGCGGCCGGGACAACTTATTACCGCGTCGTGATGAGTTCCACCGGAGGGGCGTGCAAAGACACTTCAGAGGTGCAAACTTCTGTCCTGACAGCCGATCCGGCCATCACTACTCAGCCCACAGGCTCCAGCGGTTGCGGGGTGGCCAATACCAACCTGACGGTGGCTGCTACCGGCGGAATCGGCACCCTGACGTATCAATGGCAAAGTGCCCCGGCGGCGGCAGGTCCTTTTGCCGACATTGCCGGTGCAACGACAAATGCCTACAATCCGGGCGCGGCAGGTAACGGCCTGTTCTTCCGGGTATTGGTTAAATCCTCAGGGGCTGGCTGTACCGATGCGACTTCCAATGTCACCAGCGTCAACAGCGATAATCCGGTGACGGTGACAGCCGACCCGCAAGCCATCACGCAGTGCGTGGGTGGCACTCAAACCATGACAGTAGCAGGGTCGGGCAATACTTCTTTCAATTATCAATGGCAAAGTGCTACCGCTGCCACCGGCCCATGGAGCGATGTGGGTACCAATCAAAATACCTTTGCGCCGCCCTCCACAGCGGCCGGAACGGCCTTCTATCGCGCTATTATCAGTTCGCCCGGGGGATTCTGTAAAGACACTTCCACAGCAGTAAGCGCCACCATTTCGGCACCGCAGAGCATCAGTACTCAACCTGCCGGTTATACCACTTGTCTGGGTACTTACACGCCGCTTTCTGTGGCCGCCAGCGGCGGCATCGGCACGCTGACTTATCAATGGCAGTCGGCGTTGTCGGCAGCCGGGCCTTTCAGCAATATCGCAGGGGCCACCAATGCGGCTTATACGCCGACTTCAGGTCCGGCTACCCAGTTCTTCCGCGCACAGGTGTCCGTCTCCAATCCGGGCTGTCCGGCAGTGGTTTCGGACGTGGTAACGGTGGTCAGCGAGGCACCGGTGGGAATCGCTACCGAACCGCAAAACGTCAGTCAGTGTACGGGGGGTACTGTGGCGTTGAGTGCAAGGGGCAACAGCACGGGTGCCATACAATACCAGTGGCAACAGGCGGCTGCGATAAACGGGCCATTTACCGATATTTCCGGGGCGAATACCAATACATACACCCCGCCGACTACCGCTCCGGGGACGCAGTTCTATCGTTTATTGGTGCGCTCCTCCAACGGTTTTTGTAAAGATACTTCTACGGTAGCCAGCTCCACAGTGGTGGACGGCCCTGCGATTGCCACCCAACCCGCTAACATTGCCGGATGTGGTAACAACAATGCGGCAGCGCTTTCAATAGTGGCTTCAGGCGGAACGGGTACTTTCACCTATCAATGGCAGTCGGCGGCCTCCGCTACCGGGCCGTTTACCGATGTTACCGGCGCTACCTCGGCCACGTACCTGCCACCCGCAGCTACAGGTACCCGGTATTTCCGTGTGCAGGTGGGAGCTTCTACTTCGGGGTGTGCGCCCGTCATTTCCAATGTGGCCAGCGTTGTCAATGATCCGGCGGTAAGCATTACCACAGAGCCGCAAAACCTCAGTCAATGTGCAGGCGGTACCACTGCCTTCTCTGTTGCAGCGGGCAGCACAGGGGCTTTGCAATATCAGTGGCAGCAGGGAACAGCGGCCACCGGCCCCTTCACCGATATTGCTACAGCTACTACGGCTGCTTATACGCCCGTCACTACGGCTGCGGGGACGACTTATTATCGCCTGATTGCGCGCTCGGCCAACGGTCTTTGCCGCGATACTTCCGTGGTAGCCACCTCTGTGGTCTTGCCCGGATTGACCATTACCACCCAACCAATTGACCTGACGGGTTGCGGGTCCGGCACTAACTCGCTGACGGTGGCCGCTGCCGGCGGAACTGGCGCAGTAACGTACCAATGGCAATCTGCTACTTCCAATACCGGACCATTTACCAATATTGCAGGCGCTACCACGGCTTCCTATACGCCCGGACTTTCAGGCAACGGGCTGTTTTATCGGGCTATCGTGAAGTCTTCCGGTGGCGGCTGTGCCGATGCGACTTCCAATGTAGCCGCTGTCAACGTCAGCAACCCTGTTGTGATTTCCTCCGAACCACAGGCGTTGACCCAATGCGTGGGAGGCACTGCGGTATTTACAGTAACAGCCAATGGGACAGGTCTGATTTACCAGTGGCAAACTGCCGCTGCGGCCACAGGCCCCTGGACCAATACGGGTACGGGCCAAAGTACTTTTGCGCCTCCCGCCACTGTCCCGGGCAGCGTCTTCTATCGGGCCATTGTAGGCAACGCGGCCTGCCGGGATACTTCTGCGGCAGTGGCGGCTGTTGTTGTGGCCGATCCGGTAATTACCACACAACCTGCCAATTTTAGTGGCTGTCTGAGTGGGGCGGTCAGTGTGAGCGTGGCAGCAAATGGCGGTACAGGCGCATTGACCTACCAATGGCAAAGCGCTTCGGCCGCAACCGGGCCGTGGACGAATGTCACCGGCGCTGTAAACAGTTCCTATTCGGTGGCTGCTGTAACAGGTACCACCTTTTATCGGGCTGTGGTCAGTGCTGCGGGAAGTGGCTGCGATGGCGTTACTTCCGCAGCCGCCAATGTTACCTTAGACCAGTTGTTGAGCATCACCACCGATCCGCAAAATATCACGCAGTGCGTGGGCGGAACAGCTCCACTGACAGTGGCGGCCAACAGCAGCGGCACGGTGTTGTACGAATGGCAGTCGGCCACCGCACCTGCCGGGCCGTTCACCACCCTGACCGCTACCGCTGCCAGCTTCACGCCTCCGGCCACTGCTGCCGGAGCGACCTACTATCGCGCTATTCTGCGCTCTGTGAATGGTCTTTGCCGCGACACTTCCAAGGTGGCCCTTGCTACAGTGGTGGCCAATGCGGTACTGACCACGCAGCCCGCCGACTTCAGTGCCTGTGCAGGCAGTGCCAATGCTACTCTGAGCGTTGCTGCCACCGGGGGTATTGCGCCCTTGCAGTACCAGTGGCAATCGGCAACGGCTGCCAGCGGCCCCTGGAACAATGTAGCCGGTGCCACTGGTGCCTCGTTTATACCTCCGGCTGCTACAGGCAATGTATTTTACCGGGCAGTGGTAAGTTCTGCGGCTTCAGGTTGCACAGCGGTCAATTCCAACCCTGCCAATGTCCTGATAGAAGCGCCGGTAACAATCACAGCCGATCCGCAGCCCCTGTTCCAGTGTGTGGGGGGAACGGCGACTTTGAGCGTGACGGGTTCCGGTGCTGCCAACCTGAATTATCAATGGCAGGCGGCCGCTTCTCAAAACGGGCCGTTCAGCAATGTCGGCACTTCGCAGAATACTTTTGCTCCGCCTGCAACCACTGCCGGCATCCAATACTACCGCGCAATTGTTGTTTCGCCGGGCGGTTTTTGCCGGGATACTTCGGCAGCGGCTCCGGCCACCATTGCCTCCAATCCGGCCATTGCTACCCAGCCACAGGGCTTACAAGCGTGCGTAGGCGGCCAACTTACTCTGAGCAGTGCAGCCACCGGCGGGGTGGCTCCGCTGCTCCAGTGGCAGTCGGCCCCGGCGGCCACTGGCCCGTGGACCAATATCAGCGGCGCTACCCAGCCCAATTACAATCCGCCGCTGACCAACAGCGGAACGGTTTTCTATCGCATGACCGCCACTTCGGCGGGTTCCGGCTGTACAGCGGCCACCTCTGATCCGGCGCGCGTGGTGCTGCATCCGCAGGTGGACATCGCTACCCAGCCGCAGAATGTCAATCAATGTGTCGGGGGAACGGCAGCCCTCACGGTAGTGGCCAATGGCGGCACTGCCTTGTCTTATCAGTGGCAAAGCTCCGCCAATGGGCAATTGTGGCAAAACATCGCGGGGGCCACAGCAGCCTCCTATACGCCGCCCTCCGCCCAAAATTCTACCCGGCGCTATCGGGTGGTGGTGCACGACGCGCTGGTGGGCTGCGGCGCGGATAGTTCTGCGGCGGCGCTTGTGGTGGTGAACACAGACTTTCAGGTGCGCGACACCGTGGAGGTGTGCAACGTGGTGAACGGCAGCAGTACGGCGCTTGTGAATTTCGGCAGCATGATTCTGCGCGGCGATGCCAACAGTGTGTGGGTATCGTTAGATACCATAGCACCGGCGGGTGCGTGGACGGCCAAAGATTTTACGGCCTTCACGCCCGGGCGTTTGTACCGCTTTGTGGCCACTACCACCAACGCGGTTGCCCCCTGCATCAACGTCAGTGATACTTTGGTTGTCCGGGTTAAAAACTGTTGTCCCACTGTTTGCACCAATGCGCCCACCGCTTCCTTGTGTAACAGCGGTGCCCAACCCCTCAATCTCAATACCCTGCCTTGCAGCGGTACGGAAGCGGGCAGTTGGACACTTACGGCCGGGCCGGGCATTACAGGCAACACCCCTTTGGCCAATGGTCAGTTTGATGCGAGCGGCCGCACCCCCGGTGCCTACACGGTGCGTTATGCCCTGCTGCGCAGCCTGCCGCCTGTATGTGCCGCTGCTTCCGAGGAAACCATTACGGTGGCAAAAGCCCCCGAAGCAGGTACGCTGACGGTTCCTTCTTTGTCTTTCTGTGACAGTAAAGATACCCTGTTGATTCTCTCTTCTTTCCTGACCGGGGCCGATGCCAATGGCACATGGACGGAAACCTCCGCGCAAGGTTCTGCGGCAGGGGCCTTTGCCGCTGCAAACGGTACGTTGCGTACCAATCCGTTGACCAAAGGCAGTTATAGTTTCCGTTACACGGTTCCGGCAGTGGCCGGATGCGCGGCAGATGCCGTGACGCTGAGTGTGCAGGTAGCTGCCACGCCCACTGTAAAAGCCGGGACGGATGCCCGGCTGACCTGCGAAAAACCGGAAACCCTTCTGGGCGATGCGGCTCAGGGCCAAAACGGGGTAGTGTTTGAATGGAAAGAGTTGTTGAAGAATGTTTCTATTGTCAATCAGGGTGCTCCTGCTATTCAAATCAATGAACCCGGTTTATACCGCATTCAGGCCACTGACAGCCTGAGCGGCTGTTTTGCAGCTGATACGGTAGTGGTGACGGCTGCACAGAATTTTATTACGGATTTAAAAACGGATTTCACCGATCCGCTTTGTTTTGGCGCTCAAGACGGCAGCATCGAAATAGTGGATATTACGGGCGGGACGGCACCTTTCCGCTACACGCTTAATGGCAGTATCCGCAATACGGGTACATTCCGAAATTTGAAAGCAGGCGTTTATACCGTGCGTGTTCAGGACAAGGACGGTTGCGCCACGGAGCGCACCATCGAACTGGAGCAACCGCCTTTGGTAAGTTTGACATTCAATACGGATACCACTGTTTTTTGTGGCGATCCGGTTTTGCTAAAGGCGGTTCCGGGCTTGGACACTAAGCTGATTACTTCGATCCGCTGGACAACGAACAACCGCATTGCCATAGACAGCGCCAGGCACCTGCAACTCTTGGTTAAACCGGAGCAAAATGTCACGTACAGCGTGGTGATTGCTGATAAAAATGGGTGCTCCGGTACGGCCACAGTGCGCATTCGGGTACAGGAAGAATTTCCGGTGTATGCGCCCAATGTGTTTGCGCCGGAGAGCAATGACGCGAACGGAATTTTCCAGTTGTATAGCAGCGACCGGGTCAAAACCATTAAGATGTTCCAGGTGTTTGACCGGGGTGGCAGCTTAGTGTATGAGCAGCGCAATGCAGCCCCCAACAGCAGTTTTGGCTGGGACGGGATGTATCGGGGGCGTTTGGCGGCTCCGGGTGTGTATGTTTTCCACGCTGTTCTGGAATATTGTACGGGTAAGGAAAAAACGGTGAAAGGAGAGGTAACGTTGGTGCGTTAGTGCGCATTAATAAATTTTTAAATTAAAAAATCAAACTGTGTTTAAAAAGTCGTTTTTGTATATTGCCTGCTTTTTGCTGGCCTCTGCTGCATACGGCCAAAAAGCAGAAAAGGCTGCGCTTAAGGCGACCATTTTGAAGTTTTTTGAAGGCATGGAAAAGCACGATACGCTGCTTTTGAAATCTGCCTGTATGCCGGGCATGCAGTTGCAGACGGTGCGCACCAATAAAAATGGGGAAACGGTCGTTATAGCAGAGCCTTTTGCGCGTTTTTTGCAGTTGGTGGCAACGCCAAGCCCGGAGAAGTTCAGGGAGGTAGTAACTTTTAAGCACATCAGCGTGGAACCCTCTTTGGCGAGTGTCTGGACACCTTATACCTTTTATATAGGCAATACGGTTTCGCATACGGGTACCAATTCCTTCCAATTGGTAAAAACTGTGGAGGGATGGAAGATACAGTACATCTTAGATACCAGAAGGAAGGAAACCAGACCCAAAAAGTAGGAAGTGCGCAGGCGATTTTTTACATTTTTTATGCAAATTTTCCGTTTTTCCACCCTTTCCTGGCCTCTTGCCGTTTTGATGGCGCTGCTTTTGCGCAGTTCGCTGCTCGTCGCGCAGAGTTTTGAAGTGCCTTTCAACCCTGCGAAACCTTTGATTTTTGAACACCCGACGCAGGATCAGGCGATCTGGTTGTTTGGCTCTGACCGTGTAGCGGGCAGAACAGTGGCCAAAACCCGTGTTTTTAGTACGGATAAGACCCGTTTGACTCCCACCCGTCAGCAAGACCTGCTTTTGCCGGTTTCGGGAGACGATGACGGTAAGTTGCGCCGCCTGTGCAGTGCTGCGCGTACGGACGGGGCTTTTTTTGTAACAGAAAATGACGATGTTTGTCGGGTGTATCGCGTGTCGTGGTCTGATCTGACGGCTATTGCCACGGATTCTTTAGTTGCTCAAAAAGGGCAGCGCTTCCTGACTGGTCTTTCAGAAGGGCCAAATGCCTGCATGGTCAGTTATCAGGATTCCAAAAAGGAAGGGAAACACGTGTGGCTTTATACCCTCGACAGTGTCGGCAAATTGGTCACCCACGATTTTCCGGTTACGGTCGGCTTTGAGGAGGATTTCGACGATATTTTTAAAAAAGGGTATCATCCTTTGTCGCTGAATAAAGGAACGCGCCCCCTGGCCGTGCGCTATGAGATGGAACACGACCCGGAATCTGCTTCCCGCTATACCAAGCTTTTTTTGGGAGACAACGTGGTGTGGATGGCTTACGACGCAGAAATGGCCAGTGGCTATCATGTTTTGAAATTATATACCTTTGATCTTGCAGCAAACAAGGTCAGCCTGAAAAAATATGACTATGGCAGCGGCTCGGTGCAAACACGCGATAAGGGAAGCAGCTACATTTACGATGGTAAAATATTTCAGTTGTCCAGTTCGTCTTCGCACCTGCAAATCGCGGTGCGTGATTTGTGGACGGGCAACGTCCTGAAATTCCAGCATTACGGCATAAACGATTCATTGGATTTTGCCAATTCGCCCATTTTAATCCCCGGACGCGGCACACTGGGTATAGAAAAAGAGTATTCCGACCTTAAAAAGTTTATCAGGCGCTTCAAGTCTTTTGAGCCTTCCCTACAGGTGCGGCGCTTCAAAGACGATTATGTGCTTTGTATCGGCGGCTATGAACGCATACAGACGGGCGGCCCCATGCGGATGAATCCTGCCAACGGGGCGTGGGTGGCGGGTGGTGGCGGCTACTCCTACGATCGGGCCTGTGCTTTCTACACAGCACTGAACACCAAAAACCTGTTTCATTCCAATGAGCGGTTTCAACGTACCCTGGCTTCCCGCTATGCCGAAATGTCGCAGGCGTTTGACGGCGTGACGGATGAGGCCATTTTGCACATTGGCAACCGGCATTATTTGGGTCGGTATGTGGTGAACTCAGACACGTACAAGGTGCAAATGATTGAGTAAGCCTTATACGGAATTTATCAGGAGTGCTGCAACAAATTATTGATTATTATATAAATACATAATCAGTAATTGAGCACGGGAGCCAGCCAGCGTTCCGCAGTGGGCATGTCCATATTTTTGCGTCGGGCATAGTCCTCCACCTGATCTTTGGCGATTTGGCCCAATCCAAAATACCGCGCTTTGGGATGTGCAAAGTACCAGCCACTGACGGAAGCGGCGGGGTGCATGGCGTAACTTTCGGTCAGCGAAATGCCGAGGCGATTGGGTTGCAGCAGTTGCCAGAGGGTGGCTTTTTCTGTGTGTTCCGGGCAGGCCGGGTAGCCGGGGGCCGGGCGAATGCCCTGATAGGTTTCAGCGATCAGCTGTTCGTTGCTCCATTGTTCTTCAGCGGCATATCCCCAAAACACTTTGCGCACCCGCTCGTGCATCCTTTCCGCCAATGCTTCTGCAAGGCGGTCGGCCAGAGATTTTAATAAAATGGCCGAATAATCGTCGTGGGCGGCTTCAAACCGCCGAACGTGTTCCTCTATGCCCCAGCCGGCCGTGACTGCAAAAGCACCTATATAGTCCGTTTGCCCATGTTCGGAAGGCGCTATGAAATCGGCAAGGCAAAAATTGGGCTGCCCGACCGCTTTCTGGTTTTGTTGCCTCAAAAAATGGAGGGTGTGCAGGACTTCTTTGCGCTCCGGGGTGGTGTAGAGCGCCACGTCATCGTCCTGCACTGTATTGGCCGGGAAAAAACCGATAACGGCCCGTGCGGTAAGCCATTTTTCGCCGATGATTTGTTGCAGCATTTGCCGGGCATCGGCAAATAATTTTTGGGCCTCCACACCCACTACGGCATCCTGCAAAATGCCCGGATATTTGCCGAATAACTGCCAGCTTTGAAAAAACGGTGTCCAGTCTATATAATTTTTCAGGTCTTCCAAAGGGTAATCCTCAAAAACGCGGGTACCCAAAAAAGAAGGGGCAGGAGCAGGCACGTCAGCAGCTGTCCAGGGCATTTTGTTGGCCCGTGCAGCAGAAAGGTCTAAAAAAGTTTTAGCCGATTGCCTGCCTGCGCGCTGTACCCGAATCTGGTCGTATTCAGTACGGATGGCAGCAGTGAACTGTTCGTTCTCACGGATATTTTCGGTCAGCAGCGCGCTGACCACCGCTACGCTTCGACTGGCATCCAGTACGTGAATGACGGGGGCGTTTTGGTATTGTGGCTCTATTTTGACGGCAGTATGTGTTTTGGAAGTGGTGGCCCCGCCAATCAACAGGGGAATGCGCAGGTTGAGTCTTTGCATTTCTTTGGCCATGTGTACCATTTCGTCCAAAGAAGGCGTAATCAGGCCGCTCAGCCCGATCACATCCACCTGATGTTCGAGGGCGGCTTTGAGGATTTTTTCGGCAGGCACCATGACCCCCAAATCTACAATGTCATAGTTGTTGCAGCCGAGTACCACCCCCACAATGTTTTTCCCGATGTCGTGTACATCGCCTTTTACGGTAGCCATCAGAATTTTACCTTTGGAGCTGCTTGCTCCTTCCTGCTTGTCGGCCTGTATAAAAGGCTCTAACCAGGCCACGGCTTTTTTCATGACGCGGGCGCTCTTGACCACCTGTGGCAAAAACATTTTCCCGGCCCCAAAAAGGTCGCCTACCACATTCATCCCGTCCATCAATGGCCCTTCTATCACTTCCAAGGGTCGGGCGTACTGCTGGCGTGCTTCTTCCGTGTCGGTTTCAATATACTTGTCCATGCCCCGCACCAAGGCATGGGTGATGCGTTGCTGCACGGTTCCGTCGCGCCATGACAGGTCTTCTTCCGCGCTTTTGCCACTTTTGTCTTTGAGGGCCTCTGCAAAGGCCACCAATGCCTCTGTCGCATTGGGATGGCGATTGAACAGCACATCTTCGATTTTTTGCAGGAGGTCTTTGGGTACTTCCTCGTAGATATCGAGCATGCCCGCGTTGACAATGCCCATGTCCATACCTGCCTGAATGGCATGGTATAAAAATGCGGCGTGCATGGCCTCGCGCACGCGGTCGTTGCCCCGGAAAGAGAAGGATAAATTGCTCACGCCACCGCTGATTTTTGCACCGGGACAGGTGGCTTTGATGCGTCTGGTGGCTTCTATAAAATTGATGCCGTACTCGTTGTGTTCCTCGATGCCGGTAGCAATCGCAAAGATGTTGGGATCAAAAATAATGTCGGTGGGGGCAAATCCGACCTGTTCGGTCAAAATGCGGTAGGCCCGCTGGCAGATGGACACCTTGCGGTCAATGGTGTCTGCCTGTCCGGCCTCATCGAAGGCCATGACCACCACCGCTGCTCCGTAGCGTTTGCACAACTTAGCCTGCCGGATAAATTCTGCTTCGCCTTCTTTCATGGAAATGGAATTGACAATGCTTTTTCCCTGCAAACACTTCAATCCGGCTTCTATGACGTGAAATTTCGATGAATCTACCATCACCGGCAGTCTGGCAATGTCCGGTTCGGCCCCCACTAAGTTGAGAAATTCGGTCATGGCTTTTTCGGCATCCAGCAGCCCTTCGTCCATATTGACATCTATGATCTGTGCGCCGCCTTCCACCTGTTGTCGGGCCACCGACAGGGCCTCTGCGTAATCGCCGGATTTAATCAGGCGGGCAAATTTGGCCGACCCGGTGACATTTGTGCGCTCCCCGATGTTGATAAAATTGGTGTCCTCGCGCACCATCAGCGGCTCTAAACCGGAGTACATCGAAATTTCTGCCTGCTTTTCTCCTGCTTCGGAGGGCGGAATGCGCGGGGTGATGTTCCGCACATGTTGGGCAATGTGGCGAATGTGGGGTGGGGTAGTGCCACAACAGCCACCTACAATGTTGACGAAACCGGAACGGGCAAAATCCTCTATAAAGTGGCACATTTCATGGGGGGCCTGATCGTATTCTCCCATTTCATTGGGCAGGCCTGCATTGGGGTAGGCACTGATGCGGCAAGGAGCAATGGCAGAAAGGGCTTCTAAGTGCGGGCGCATTTCGGCGGCTCCCAAAGCGCAGTTGAGTCCCACTGAAAAGGGCCTTGCATGGCGCACCGAAATCCAAAATGCTTCCACCGTTTGTCCCGACAGGGTGCGTCCGGAGGCATCGGTGATGGTACCGGAAATCATGAGCGGCAAGCGAACGCCTTTTTCCTCCGATACTTCATCTATGGCAAAAAGCGCGGCTTTGCAGTTCAGGGTGTCGAAAATGGTCTCCACCAATAGGATGTCCACGCCTCCGTCTATCAGGCCGCGCACTTGTTCGGCATAGGCTTCTTTGACTTCGTCGAACGTAACTGCGCGATAGCCGGGATTGTTCACATCGGGCGAGAGGGACAGGGTTTTGTTGAGGGGGCCAATGGCCCCTGCCACAAAGCGGGGCCGCCCCTCGTCCGTGGCCATGAATGCGTCGGCTGCCCGCCGTGCTACCTGTGCTGATGCCAGGTTTAGCTCGTAAGCCAGATCGCTCATATCGTAATCGGCCTGTGCAATGGACGTGCTGCTGAAGGTATTGGTCTCGATAATATCGGCTCCTGCTTCCAAATAGGCGCGGTGGATGGCTTCAATCACGTCCGGTCGGGTGATGCTCAGGAGGTCGTTGTTGCCTTTGAGGTCTTTGTGAAAATGCACGAAACGGCTGCCCCTGAAATCGGATTCCTGCAATTTACATTGTTGAATCATGGTACCCATTGCACCGTCTATGATGAGAATACGGTCGCGGGCGGCGGCTTCCAAACGCGCTGCAATAGAAAGGGAATCTGTCACGAAACAGGTCGTTTTTTATTAAAAATGAGGGCCTCAAAAGGAGGTTTTCCCGGGTCTTCACACAACAACGGTTTGGGCATAATGTTCGGTCCATTCTTTCTCCAAAATAGCGGAATCTACGGGAACGACCCCCGAAAATTCGCATACCTGTCCCCCGGCCAGATTGGACAGCAGGGCCATGTCTTCCAATGGAAGGCCCGCCGCCAAAGCCAGAGTGGCAATGCTGATAACGGTGTCTCCGGCCCCGCTCACGTCGGCCACATGGCGGGGAATGGTGGGGAAAATACGCGCCTCCTGTCCCTCACCCGCCAAAAAGAGGCCCTTTTCTGACAAGGTAATCATGGTCAGGCGGTGTTGCAATTGCGCTCTTAAAAAGGCATCGGCGTGTGCCAGAGCCTCCGGTTCGGCAGACACCGGGAAAGGGGCACTGTCGCGCATTTCTTTGAGGTTGGGCTTGAACAAATCCACGCCCTGGTAGGCGAAAAAATGTGCTTTTTTGGGATCTGCGGTTGTTAAAATGCCCTTGCTGCGGCAGGCATGGAGCAGGGTTTCAATGATGCGGGGCGTAAGCACTCCCTTGTTGTAATCCTGAAAAATAACTGCTTTTAAATCGGCCCGCTCCAATAAGGGCAGTACTTTTTCTAAAAAAGCGGCTTCCTCGTCGGGTGTCAGGGCGTGGGTATCTTCTACATCTATGCGCAACATTTGCTGGTGATTGCCGAGTATGCGCATCTTGGAAGTGGTCTTGCGGGTACGGCTGCTCAATAGCCCCGCGCCGGAAATGTTTTGTCGGGGAAGCAAGTCGCGCAAAATGGCCCCGTCGGCATCTTCTCCAATGACGCTGCACAATGTGGCCGCGCTGCCCAATGCGGCAATGTTCAGGGCCACATTGGCTGCGCCGCCCAATCGGTCGTAGGTTTCCTGGTGCAACACAACCGGTACAGGCGCTTCCGGCGAAATGCGATGCACCTGACCGACGAGGTAGCGGTCTAACATGACATCGCCTACTACCAGAATGCGGTGGTGGGCTAAGGCGGGAAGCGGAGAGGAAGGCATGATGTGGGATGTATGATGTGGGATGTGTGGTGCGCTCTTTTTCAAGGTTTAATTGATACCGGGCAGGTACTTCCAGATATGTTCTAAATCACAAACCCGGATATTTTCTTCCATGGGATAATCTCCCGCCCCGGGTGCAACGACCAGCAGGGGCGGATGGCCAAGGTCAGCCAGGGCGATGCGGTTGCCCCTGGTGAGTGTCGGGGTGGAGGACATTTTCGTTTCAACTGCCAAAATCGGTTGATTGCCTTTTACCAAAACTAAGTCCGGCTCGGCACCGTCCTTTGTTCTGTAAAAAAAAGGTAACACATTGAACGGAAGATTTGCCACAATCTGTTGCAGTACAAACCCTTCCCACGATGTGCCCGCTATTTGATTTCCCAGTAGCTCGTTCATGCTGAAAATACCGGCGAGGTAGTGCAGCACTCCGCTGTCTCTAAAATAAATTTTGGGTGTCTTAATCAGGCGCTTGCCGATATTCACAAACCAGGGCGAAAGGGTTCGGAGAAAATAAGCCTTCTCCAAATAAGCCAGATAACGGTTCGCCGTAGGCATACTGATGCCCAAAGAATTGCCTAAGCTGCTTTGATTCAATAAGTTGCCATGTATGCCAACGAGCATCTGTAGCAGGTTGCTCAATGTCTGCGCAGGCGCGGTCAGGCCGAATTGGGGGAGGCCCCGATTATCTTACCTTTTTAGTGTGGTTATCTTGAATTTATTTGCCTTGATCTATACAGACAGCAAAGATAAAGCTATTTATTTATCCCGGCAAATTTAAAATCCAATTTTAAATTTGCCGGGATAAACCTCCCCATGCTTTCTAAAAAGCCAATGTTTTTTCCTTTATGTCTCGCGCCACTGCCGGTCGAAACACGCGTTGTCAATGTTTCACTACAAAGCGCCCGGCACCCGTTCCGGTGCTGTCGCTCACGCGCCAAAGGCACACACCGACGGGGAAGGCACGTGCGTTAATGAAAACGCGCTGTATGCCTCCTGTTGTCTGCTCTTCCTGTCGGTACAGCAGTTGTCCGGCACTGCTGAAAATTTCTACCATAAACCTTCCCGGCTGTGCCTCCCACGCTAAGCGCATTTGTTCCGACACCGGATTGGGCAGGCAGCGCACCGATAAACCCGCTGACACCGGGTCAGTGACCGGCACATAGGCCAAAGCGGCCTCAATGGCCGCAATGGCATCCACGCGGCCAAAACCGAATACGTTGTTTGGTCGGGCGTTGGCATCGGACGTACAACCAAAGGTGTCGGGATAGAAAATGGCCGTTTGCTCGATGAGGTCTTCCAATAGGGTCACCTCGCCCGCCAGATCGGGGCGGGCTGACAAGACCAGAGCAACCAATCCTGCCACATGCGGGCCGGCCATACTGGTACCCTGGAAATTGGCATATCCATTGTTGGGCACACAGGAACGCACATTCACCCCTGGCGCGGCCACATTGGGCTTAATGCGGCCGCTACGGTCGCGGGTCACCGGGCCACGACTGCTGAAACGCGCAATATTATCCTCGCTGTTGGTGGCTCCCACGCTGAAACTTTGCTCAAAATAGGCAGGTGGCCCGTCGGTGGTGGCACAATCTGCCCCGGCGTTGCCGTTGCTCACCACCACAAAAACCCCCGCATTCTTCAGGTTGGTAACCGCGATTTCCAACAGACTGTCTATGGCGCGTTCGGTACATCCTTCCGAGTCCGCACAATACCACGAATTATTGATGACATGGGGGGCCTTGTCGGGACGCGGATTTTGGCCTGCTGTGTCTGTGGGAGCCAAAAACCACTCAAAGCACTCTATATACGTCGAAGGCTGGCCCCAGCCGCGCTCCATATTGCGGCAGCCGATCCACTGCGCACCTGGTGCCACCCCGATCTGATTCCCCTGGCCATCGTCTCCCGTCATGGTACCCATGGTGTGGGTGCCGTGGCTTCCGTCGTCACAGGGCGCATGGGCATTGTAGCCACAGGGATTATTGTCGTCGGTGTTCAGAGGGCTTCGGCTGTGTATGGCATCGTGCCAGTGGTAATTGTGGTCGAAAGTATCTCCCTGAACACCTTTATAATGGGGCTGAATGGCCGGGTGCGTCCAGTCGTAGCCCGTGTCTGCACCCCCGATCACGATGCCCTGTCCCCGATACCCCCGCTGCCAGGCTTCCGGGGCGCGGATGCGCTCTATTCCCCATTCGGGGCCGCGTGCCTGTACCCCGCTCACTGCCACAGGCTGAAGCATGTGCAGGGGAATAGACGGGTCGGACACCACCGCCGACACCTCCGGCAGGGCAGCAACCGCCAATGCGGTGGCGAGGCTGCCCTGATGCACCGCAATGGCATTCACCACATAAAAAGCGTTGGCAGCCACACCGTGTTGGCGCAGGAGTTCCCAAACCGGCGGCTGGGTGTGTAGGGCCTGTTGCCGCAGTGCCTCATAGATGTATGTACCTTTTTGTGTCTTCTGCCGCAAAAATGCAGGCGGCGTGGGGCGCTGCTGCTGGCGCATCACCACTATAAAATCTGTTTTGTCAGCCGTATAAAAAGCCCGTTGCAGGGCAGGGCTGATCTTTTCAACAGCGCTGCTTTGCGCCAGGGCCAAATCAGGAAAAAGCCACAAAGCGCTCCAAAGAGCGCACCACAGGAACCGTGCCATGTGAAAAATGTTTTTGTGTTAAAAAATTGAAATTCAATACATTGTGAAAAATTGTTTTTTTAGTGGGCCTGCAAAGGAAAAAAAAAATTTAAAATTTTTTGAAAAAAACTTGCACACGTGCGGAAGGTACGCGTATCTTTGCACCCGCAAAACACAAAGAACGGCAGTTCTTTTGAACGATAAGCACAAAATGCGGAAGTAGCTCAGTTGGTAGAGCGCAACCTTGCCAAGGTTGAAGTCGCGAGTTCGAGTCTCGTTTTCCGCTCCAAAAGCCTGCAATTTTGCAGGCTTTTTTTGTTGAAATATTAAAGGTACTGCGAACTAAATAAACCGTTTGCTCGTTTAAGTTCAGCAGAAGTTAGCATACCCGGGTGGTGGAATGGTAGACACGCAGGACTTAAAATCCTGTGACCTTTAAAGTCGTGTGGGTTCGAGTCCCATCCCGGGTACCCTTTTTTCAGACAGCAGCCGTCTCCCGTTTATCAGGAGACGGCTGTTTCGTTATAGACAAACAAATATATAAACTCTCCTCACTCCTCACTCCTCACTACTTCTGCGCTTTAATCCTGTTGGTTTTGGCCAAATCTCCGTAAGCGTCTCTGGAAGCTTTATTGTACGCCAAAGCGGCCTCTTCGGCGGTATCGAACATGCCGAGGTGGAGGTTTTTACCTGCTACAAAAATGACGGCGCGAAAACGGCTGTTCTCTTCATAGACCCCTGTGTAGCCGGTTGTGCTGGTGGTTTTGCGCTGCCTGCTGACGGTGGAGCGCGAGCGATAGACTAAGTTTTCCACCCGACAATCCAATTTTTCTCCATTTTGGACCGTGACAATCATGCGGCTGTCTTCGGGCGGCGGCAGGTATTTTTCCGCCACCATTTTGTGCAAATAAAGGGTCTCTGTTTTAAATCCCTGTCCTGCTTTTTTCCAGGCTTTCTGGAAAACCACATAACCGCCGGAATGCCTGCGCAGCCCGTGAATGAAGTCTAAGCGCACCAAATAGGCATCAGTAGTCAGCCATTCATAGACGTAATCGTCCAAAAGCACCGCATCTTCTGCATTTTTCAATTTTATTTTGTAAATCACGGCAAGGAAGGAATAAAAATAAAGAGATACAGGTCAGGTAAAAGACTTTTTTTGATAAACACCGGGAAGGCCATTTAGTTGGAGCGAAAGGTGAAAATTTCAATGTGTATTAGTGTAAAGAAGTCTCTACCTTTGGCCCTTTCAAAAAGCACCTCCTTTCGCTGTTACACTGATGCCACATGCCACCCTGCTGCCCGAAACCGTCCTGCGCCTTTCCTGTGCCGATGTCCTGATGTATCTGGAGCAGCAGTGGGGGGATCGCATCTACGAGGCTTTGGACGATACCCGCACCGTAGAAGGCCCGGCAGCAACCCGCCCCGATACCCGATGGCTGAAAACCGCCAATACGGTCGGTATCAATGTGCGCACCATTGGCAGTTTCTGGAAAATGGTGCCTTATGCGTTGACCCTGCCAAAGGCCCAAAATGCCATACACATTCTGCCGATATGGGAGCCGGGCGTGGTAGCCAGCCTGTATGGTCCCTGTAGCTGGAATATCAATCCGGCGTTTTTCGACCTGGAATTGTACGAGAACGTGCCGCCCTTAGACACTGTGGAAAAGCAACTCAAAGTAGTGATTAATTTGCTGCATCTGATGGGGAAATCGGTGGGCATGGACGTGGTGCCACACACCGACCGCTACTCCGAGCAGGCGTTGGCCAATCCTGCCCTGTTCGAATGGCTCCAACGCGACGGCCTCCACATCGTGCGCCACGATGCAGGCGTGGTAGAATCGGTTAGTGGCTTCATTTTCGACTGGGCGAAAGGGCAGGGGAGTGCGGTGGAGGGCCACGCAGTCGGCCTTTCGATGCGCGACTTTTTTGGACACCCCGACGAAGCCCGGCGTTTAGAAATACTGTTTGGAAAAGTCTCCGATTACGGGGGGCGATTGGCGCGGCGCAAGGCCCTGATAGAAGTCCTCTACAAGGCGGGTTTTGAAACCGTCCCGGCTACGATGGGGCCGCCTTATCGCGGCATAGAAGCAGATCCGCACCCCGATGCAGCGGTCACGGACGAAGACGGGCGCATCTGGCGCGATTACCGCATCACCCGGCCCGAAAAGTTTTCCCGCGTCTTTGGCCCTCTGGCGCGATACCAGTTCTATTATTCCAAAGACGACAACCGGGACTGGGAGTTGGATTTTTCTGCCCCCAATCGGGCAGCGTGGCAGTATATGGCCGACCATTACGAAGCCATACAGCGCAACTATAATTTCGACTTTATGCGGGGCGATATGTCGCACGTACAAATGCGGCCCGAAGGCGTTCCGGCCGTGCGCGATGCGTGGTACGATCCGCTTGGGGCGGTCAAACAACAGGTACTCAGAACAAAACCCTGGTTTGGCTATTTTGCGGAAAGCTTTTTGGCCCCGTCCGGCGAAATGGCCTATGGCGACGAATGCGACCATTTAGAAGCCTCCTTTGCTGACACCACCCTCGGCGATTTGCAATCGGAACCCGTCGGTACCGATACTTTTATGCAATTGTTTGCCCGCTACCGGCATTGGTTAGAGACCCGCAATTTTGCCCCGAACTTTACGCTGATGACCGCTGATAAAGACGATCCCCGCTTCGACCGTTTTTACCTGACCGGCAATGAGCTGCGTTATTTTCTGGGGCTGTTCCTGACCGATATGCCTTCTTATATGGGATTGGGGTTTGAATGCCGCGACCCGCATCCGGTACCTGCTCCCAACGAACATTACACGAAGTTATACGTTTTTCAGGAAAAAAACGGACCCAAAAGCACCAACGGCCCGTATCAGTGGGGACAAAACCACGCCCTGTATGCACAAATTGCACGACAAAAAGCACTGGCGGACGCTCTGTGGCCACAAATTGAGGGTACACAGGTCGCCTGGTTGGTGCCGCCCGATCCTTCCGGTCAGTTTAAGATAATCGCCTGGACTTTGGTGCAACAGTCCCGCTATGTATTTGTGGCGCATTTCGATACCGGACAAACTGCGCCGCCCTTTACCTTTTCCCTGCCCGCTGCTGTGTCGTGTTCGGTGCTGTTTTCCACCGCTTATGAAGCCCCCCGAACAACCGTTTCCCAGGGCCCTCAGGGAGGCACCATTACCCTCGACCGACTGGCTCCCGGCGAATGCCTGGTGTTGGAAGTTTTTTTATAAAAAAAATGAAACAATTTGTTTTGTTTTTCGTTTATTGTGTTTGTGTAAAACATTTAACAAAAAATGCAGGAAAATAGCGGTATGGTCAGTTCTTTCTTCAGGAAACATTGGTTTACATTGGCGGTGGTAGTTTTGGTTTTTGCTGCAATAGGCAAAAAAAACCACTGGTTTGGCAGGGATTCCCTGCTCAAAACTGCTACCCAGACGGAGCGCTTTACAGAAGATAAGGAGTCGGTGGCTCCGATTCGACGCGTGGAACCTTCTGCCCAGATGAGCGTATTGTCGTCCGACAGCGGCAGCCAGTTGCCTGCGGGCAGAATGCCCGCTTTGAGTGAATCCGTGAAGGTGGCTTTTTTGCGGCGCTTTGGGCATGTAGCCGTCGGAGAGAGCAAAAAATTCAAGGTGCCGGCAGCGGTCTTGCTGGCCACTGCCTACGTCAACAGTTATGCCGGACGGCGCGGTTGTGCAGCGAAGGCTAAAAATTATTTTGCCCTGCCCTGCGAAGCGGGCAACGAGGCTGCCGGTTATACAGGAGGCGGCCACTGTTTTCGCCGTTACGACACGGCTTGGGAAAGTTTTCGGGATTTCAGTATTCACTTAGCCGGCCAGATGTGGTTTGCAGAAGCACGGCAAATTGCGGGGAAAGATACACAGCAATGGATACAGATTTTTGCAGCCAATGGCGCTTCGGATGTGCGCAATTTCGAGGAGGAGGCCAACGCCATCATTGCTGCGTATCGCCTGTTTGAATTGGATGAGCCTGGCGCAGAGCCGTTGTCGGAAACAGGGAAAGAAGAAGTGATTGAATAAAACAAAAACGCGGTAGGGTATGACACTATACGATCAGATACAGGCAGCCATGGCGTACGTCCGGCGTTGCACCGACTTCAGGCCGACCACAGGCATCATACTGGGTACAGGCTTAGGCTCGCTGACCCAGGATATCCGCCCTGTGGCAGCCATTCCTTATGCAGATATTCCGCATTTTGTGGTCAGCACGGTGGAAAGCCACGCCGGACACTTGTTATTGGGTTATCTGAATGAGGTGCCTGTAGCGGTTTTGTCCGGGCGTTTTCACTATTACGAAGGGTGGACCATGCAGCAGGTCACTTTCCCGGTGCGCGTACTCAAAGCGCTGGGCGTGGAGCGCTTAGTCATTACCAACGTGTCGGGCGGTGTAAACCCGCATTTGCAGGGCGGCGATTTGTTGGTAGTGCGCGACCACATCAATCTGCTGCCCGATAACCCCCTGCGCGGCCCGAACGACGAGCGCTTAGGCCCGCGCTTTCCGGATATGTTGCATACCTACGATGCAGCATGGCGCACCCGTGTACTGGATATTGCGCGTCGGGAGGGCATTCGCGCACAGGAGGGCGTGTATTGTGCTTTGCAGGGACCCAGTTTGGAAACCCCTGCCGAGTACTCCATGATGCGCCTGCTGGGTGCCGATTGCGTGGGCATGTCGTCTGTGCCGGAAGTGATTGTGGCCCGCCACAGCGGCCTGTCGGTGCTGATGCTCTCCATGATTACCAACGTCTCTTTCCCGCCTTCGGCGCTTCGGGTGACGACCATTGAGTCGGTGATTGCCACCGCGCAGGCAGCAGAGCCGCAGTTTCGAAAGTTGGTCACGTTGGCATTGGGTAATGCCTGAATGAAGGGTTTTTGCCGGTATTTTCGGTATTTTGCCCTACCTTTGCCCCATGAAATATGTCGGCTACCTCCTGATACGCCTTTTGGTGGCGCCTTTCCGCATTTTGCCTTTTTGGTTGCTCTACGTCAGTGCGGATGTACTGGCGTTTTTACTTTACTTTTTTGGATACCGCAAAAAGGTGGTATTTGACAACCTGCGGCGGTGTTTTCCTGAAAAAAATGACCGCGAAATCACTGCTATTGCCAAAGCGTCTTATACAAATCTGGCAGATGTTACTTTGGAGTCCCTCAAAAGTTTGGTCAGTCCGGTTTCGGTTATTTTAAAACGCTTTGAGTTTTACGGGATGGAACACCTCAATGCCGCCTGCCGCCAGAGCAAGTCCGTGGTGTTGGCGGGCGGCCATTATAACAATTGGGAATGGGCGGCTCTGGGCATGGTTAAAGACGTGGAAGCCATAGGCGTGATTATTTACAAAACCATTTCCAATCCCTACATGGACGCGTGGGTGAAAGCTTCGCGCAGCAGGTCTTTCAATACAAAGGTCTATCCCATGCAGGATACTTTCAGCGCGCTGAAAACCCTGCGAGGAAACGGCGTTCGCACCGGCGTTATTCTGGGAGCAGACCAGTCCCCTTCCAATGCGCGCAGTGCGCACTGGGTGCCTTTCTTTGGTCAGGACACGGCTTGCCTGCCCGGCCCCGACCTGATTGCCCGCCAATTCGACGCGCCTGTCTTTTTTTTCGATATTCAGCGGGTACGGCGCGGCTATTACACCCTCACCTACTCACCGCTTTGCTTAGAACCCGTAAAAACCAGCACCGGAGAAATCACGGCGCTGTTTATGCAACGGTTGGAAGAGCAGATTCGGCGCGATCCTGGCAACTGGCTGTGGAGCCACCGACGCTGGAAAATGAGTCGTTCCGATTAGCCGGTTTTTTACGGGCGCTGAATAGTACCCACTTTAACTACCTTCACTTCCACCCGGTTGTTTTGCTGGTGTTCCACATCGGAGCAGTCCGTGGTCTTTTTACAATGATTCATCGGTTGGGTATCGCCCTTCCCTATGCAGATGACGCGCTTGGAGAACCGCTCATCGCCCTGAATGTTGAGTTCGCGCTCCCGGTATTCTAAGTAAGTGGCTATGTTCGCCGCCTGCGCTTTGGTGAGTTGCATGTTTTGTCCCGTTTCGCCCCGCGTATCTGTGTGCGTGTAAAGTTCGACGTGCATTTGCGGGAAACGCTGGAGCAACTCAATCAGTCCTTCGACCGACCGGATAGCATTCTGGTTGAGGGTAGAGCGGTTTTTCTCGTAGAAGACCTGTTCCATACGAATGATGGAGCCGTTTTGCAGGGTGCTGGCCAGAGGCAGCGCTTCTTCGGCACTGGCCACTTTGGTCAACGGACGCATCCGTACTTCCTGGAAGAGTTCTGTGGTTTTCTGCACATCCAGACTAAAATTTTCCCCTTTAAAGCCGTCGCGTTCCACCTGCAACAGGTATTTGCCCTCCGCAGGCAGGCAGGCACTAAACTGACCGTTGATGTCAGTGCGTATTTCCGTTTTCTGGTCGTTTTCTTTGTTGATAAATTTAAGGCGCGCGTTCCCGATGCGGGTACCGTAATTTTCGGACAGCACCAGACCGTTGGCACGCAGACAAATGGGCGCATCGGGCAGGGAAAAGTTCAAATTGTAATCGTTTTCTTTATCCACTGCAATAAACCGCTCTTTGGTGGAATAGCCGGGATAGCTGACCAAAATCAGGGCGGGGCGATAGCGGATCAATTCAGTTTCTGCTTTGCCTACTGCATTGGAATAGTGATCGGCTGTACCGAGGTCTTCGGCCTCTTTGCGCACCAAAGAAAACTTCAGCGATTTGGGGTTGGAAGGGTCCTGATCCAAGCTGATTTTGTAAAACTCATTATTGGTTTGTCCGATGAATCCGTCGTCGGTGGGCAACAGAATACGGATCGAAGCGCCCTGAATGGGCATGCCGGTTTTGGCAGATGTGACCGTAATGTTGAGTGCATTTTTAGCGGGCTTTGTTACTCCTTCAATGCCGCGATCTGCCATAAAGCGGTAAATATCAAAATTTTGCACATCGCCTTTGGAAATGCCCCCTTTGCGCTTGCTTGCAAAAAAGCCGTTTTTGCCCTCTTCATTCATGATGAAACTAACATCATCCTCGGCAGAGTTGAAAGGAGAGGCCATATTCACCACCTCGTCCGGGTTGTCGGTCGGCTTATTTACATAATAAATATCCATGCCGCCCAAGCTATTTTCCCTCCCGTTGGAGGAAAAGAAAAGCGTATTGGACTGGCTGATAAAAGGGAATATCTCATCTTTGGGCGTATTGATCACATCGCCCAGATTGCGGGGCGTACTCCAGCCGTCGGGGCCTTTTTCGACATAGTACAAGTCAAAACCGCCCTGCCCGCCCGGCATATCGGAAGCAAAAAACAACTTCGTGCCGTCCATGCTGATACTGGGGTGCATACAGTTGTACTTATCGCTGTTGAAATGCAGCTCGCCTTTATTGAACCAGTCGGGTACTCCGTAGGTAGCCCAATAAATTTTCATATTGCTGCCCTGTTTCACCCCGTTTTTATTATTGGTACGGGTATAATAGACAGTTTTGCCGTCGCGTGTAAAGGAAAGCGCCCGGTCGTGTATTTCATCCGATTTCCGGTTTTGATCCAGTTCAAACAGCGACGGAGGGGTAGGGTCGCCATTGGGATCGAAATTGGAAAAATACAGGCGGTTGAAGGTCTCTTTGGTGCGCGGGTCCTGTGCGCCGTTTTTGGTGCGGCTGGACACAAACACGATGCCGTTTTGATAGAAAGAAGGAGCAAAATCGGAGCCGTCCTGATTGATCTCAGTGGTATTGACCAAGCGCACCGGATAGTGCAGGTCGTTTTTTTCCCGAAAACGGTCTTTAGATTTCGTTTTGGCGGACTGGGCCACAGAAAAGACAGGCAGCAAAAAGAGGGGGAGTAAAAGACTAAAAATACGCATGATCGAGTTTTTGTGTGGTATTGTTCGTGTACCGCTCCGGTACAGAACCTCTTATAAACGTAAATGTTAAGTGTTCATTGTTTAAAGGAACGTTAACCCTTGGCTGTCGGTTATTATTTCCATTTGTTTTGCAGTTTCATGGCTTTTTCCAATATGTCGCGCACACAACCTGCTCCGCCCGGCAAAGGAGAAACGTAATCGCAGACAGCCAGCACTTCCGGAATGGCATCCACCGGACAACCGGACAGCCCGACTTTGCGCAGCACCGGAACGTCCGGCAGGTCGTCGCCCATATAGCATACCGCAGTAGGTGGCAGCCCGGTGCGTTGCAGAAAGGACTGCATGGCGGGCCACTTGTCATTGACCCCTGAATAGTATTCGGACACACCGAGGTCGGTCATGCGCTTCCTGATGCCCTCCGAGCGGCCTCCGGTAATGATGCCTACCTGAAATCCGGCTTCAATGGCCATTTTCACCACCAATCCGTCGCGCACGTTCATGGTGCGCAGGTATTCGCCGGTATCGGTTACCAAAATGCGGTTGTCTGTAAAAACGCCGTCTATATCGAAGACAAAAGCGCGGAGCATTTTCAATTTGTCGAACAGATGGACGAGTTCTACGGTGCGGTAGTCGGTGTCAGCGTTGCCAATGAGTGCGGACATAAATGAACGTGTTAATGTGTTGATTTGTTAATGTGTTAATGTGTTGATTTTAAGGAAGTTGTATTGAAATTGTTGGATATTTCAGCCATTCTTGCTTTGAAAAAAGTTACCATTTGTTTTTAACCGGAGTGTCATGCTTAACGGAGTGAAGCATCTGATCAAGCGCTAAAACGGGTGTTTAAGCCCTGCCGGATTCTTCCTGCTGCGTCGTCAGAATGACACTTTTTTCAATTTTAACCCCCATGCTACCTTAAAGAGGGCATTGCTGTGGGCATTTATTGCGGGCAGGTGCTTCGTTGTCAATTTAGTGCGAAAGGCGCAGAAGGTATTCGGTGACATCCGCTACCTGCTGTCCGGTCATGCCCAGCGCAACCGGATCGGGTTTGGTGCGGGTGGCGGGGAATGCCCCCGGATTGAGTATGCGGTCGGTAAGGGCGGTGCGGTCATATTTTTTATCGAGGTTTTTGAGTTCCAAAGACTTCTCCTGATTGGCATGGCAGGAGGCACAGAACCGAACGAAGGTGCTTTTTCCTGCCCCGGCATCGGGAGCAAGGGCCTCAATGGCAGGAACAGGCCATTTGCGGTCGCTGCCGGGTCGTTTGAAGTAAAGACTTGCCTGAGTGCGAACTTCGCGAAGCGGGTTTTGAAAAATAGAAGCAGCCACAGCCTCCTGAAAAGCAGGGGGCAGCTGGTTTTTGGCCGCTAAATCGGTCAGGACGGCTCCCCCAAACGAATCGCGGGTCATGGAAACGGCCAACGCTAAGCGGCGGGCAGCGGGCAGCTGCGTATGCAGCAGGCAGGCGCGTTGCAGGCTGGCGAAAGTCTGTCGGCGTACGGTATAGAGGTCAAGGTCTGCCGTATTCCAGTCAATCAGGTTTTTCCAGTCGTTGGTTTGTCGGAAGGCCAGCCAATAGCGTGCTTCCTCGGCCTCGGCGGTCTGGCGGCTCCTGCTCAGCCGCAGAAGGGTCTTGGCCGCATTGTGATCCGGTATATGAGCCAAGGCCACAATGGCTTTTTTGTGTTCGGAAAAGGGCAGGGTGGGGTGTGCGGCCCATTTTTCGAGTGTGGGCAGGGCCGAACGCGGATGCAGCCGCCACACGAATTTGGACAGCGTATAATTCCATTCTGTGCTGTCGGGTTTGCATTTGGGCAATTTCAGCCAGTGAGGCCACAAAAATTCCTCCATCCCTTCCGAAGCCGTACCCAGTGCATCCAAAAACCAGGGGTCATCTCCGTCGAAGGCGCGAAAATAATTGGGTACGAGCTTTTGGCGCATTTCCAACGGCAGGTCGCGGGTGCCAATGGCTACTTCGCAGCGGATGCGCAGGGTGGGGTCGGCTGAATAGGTGCTATACAGGCCCTGCCACTCGAAAGGAAACACCGCCCCGCGCAAGGCCCGAAAAGCCGCATGGCGCAAGCGCTCGTCGGTGCTGTTTTGCAACACATTCCATACTTCTTCGCGGGCCTGCTCGCCCAGCCGGGCCAACAAAAACAGGCTTCTCGCCTGATGCCAGGGATTTTCTGACTGTAGCAGGGCCGCCACAGCGGGCAGGGCATTGTTGCCGCGCTGCAAAAGGGCTTCAAAACCGCTGTATCGGACGTTTACAGCCGGACTTTTCAGGGCCTCCACCGGGCCTGCCTCGGTGTTCAGGTCAATCACCGGATTTTTGAGCTTTGTCCAGTTGGGCGCAATGCGGTGGATGCGTGCCTGTCCCCCCTGTCCGGCATCTGCCACATACCACGCTCCGTCGGTGCCGACCAGCAGGTCGGTGGGGACAAAGGCAGTGCGGGGGTCTTGTAGATCCACGGGATCGCCACGCAGGGGCAGGCCCTCCGCTTCGGGCATGGTAAAGAGCAGCTGTCGGCGGCGGCCCAAATAGAAACCCGCGCCTTTATGTCGGGGCATATAACTGAAAATGCTGTGTCGGGCAGCATCTGCACACAACAGCATCCCGCGATAGTGTTTGCCCATCGCCTCACTTTCGTTGATCACCACCCCGGTGAGCCACCCGCCGCCCAGGTCGTCACCGGCTGTCATGAATCCGGGGTCTTCCTGGTGCCATTGTGCTTCAAAAAGGCTTTGGCCGGGGCGCTGGTCCTGCTGGCCGGTGCGACTTCCGTCTGTGCTGTACGCCCCGGCGTTGGCACCTTCGCGCAGCCACGACAGGCGGGAAGTACCCGTACCTGCGTCGTTGTCGCCCTGCCACATATCGCCGTAACTGTCCACACAGGTCTCGAAACTGTTGGAAAACCCGTGACCTGCAATGCGCAGCCTTTTACCCTCGCTGTCCAAGCGCAGTTGCATACCCCCTGCCCAGGTGCGCTCCACATCGGTGCGGTGGCGTTGCTGATTTTTCCGGAGGGTAGCCGAATCAGGGGGCGGGGCAGTGGCCATTTGCACGCTGCCATCCGCCTGATGCCGTGTTTTGGTTCCGCCAATCGCCTGTGTGCTGCCATACCAGTTGCCGTCCGGCCCGGCCACCACTGGTCGAAAACGGCGGTGTTGCGGCTGCGCACCCCAGGCGGTCAGCCATTTTTCCTGCTTTTCGGGACGGTCGTCGCCGTCGGCATCGGTGTAAACAACCCAATATCGCGCACAGGCGACTACAATGCGCCGACCCAGTACGGACACCCCCTGCACGTCTTTCAGCAGACTGTCGGTGGCAAAAATTAGGGATTTGTCGGCTTTGCCATCCTGATTGCTGTCTTCCAAAATCACGATGCGGCCCGATGCGGGTGCGGTCACTTTGGTGGTATCGGCATCCCACAGCAAGGAGTTGTTGCTTTCTGCCACCCAGATGCGTCCTTTTATGTCGGTATCTATGGCAGCGATGTTTTGCACCATCGGACTTTGCGCCCACACTGTAGCCTCCAAATCGGGGGGTACCGTCAGGGGCGGCGGCACAAGCGCTGTTCCACCCGCATTTTTGAAGCGCGTGGTGGAGCCAAACAAAAACAAAAGCAGAATAACAAAGTATCGGCCGGGTAGCATAGTGTACATTTGGCCGCAAAGATAAAGTGTCGAAAGAATAGCGGCATGTGAAATAACAAAGTATTAGGACAACAAATGCAGAAAGAAGCGGTTTATTTAGGAAAAGATTCCCCGACACTGCTTATGCGTCTCACACTGATACAAACCGCCCTCGTATGGGAAAACGCCGCTGACAATCGCACACTGCTGACTCAAAAGTTACATCCCTTGCAGGGGCAAACGGATGTGGTGGTACTGCCCGAAATGTTTACAACCGGATTTTCAATGCGCGCCGGAGATTTGGCCGAATCCTTAAAAGGCCCTACGATGATCTGGCTGCGCGAACAGGCAGCCTTTTTACAGGCAGCAGTGACGGGCAGTTTTATTTGCAAAGAGAATGGATTGTTTTACAACCGCCTGGTATGGATGTACCCGGATGGCACTTACCTGACCTACGATAAAAAGCACCTGTTTATGATGGCCGGGGAGGATATCCACTACACGCCGGGTCAACACCGACTTATTGTCCCCTGGAAAGGGTGGAAAATTTGCCCGCTGATTTGTTATGACCTGCGTTTTCCCGAATGGAGCCGCAATACAGAGGCAGACTCCTACGATTTGCTGATATATGCAGCCAATTGGCCCACCCGCCGGGCGCATCACTGGCAATCGCTGCTGACGGCGCGCGCCATTGAGAACCAGTGTTACACAGTCGGAGTGAATGTTTTTGGAAAAGACGGTCAGGGCTTGGAATATCAGGGCGATTCCTGTGTTGTGGATTATGCCGGTCAGACAACAGTACGTATCAGTGGACAGGAAGGTGTTTTTACGGCTACTTTAAATTTAGAAGCCCAAAAATACTATCGCCAACAATTGCGTTTTTTGATTTAAATGAGACCCGGTAGCGTTCAAAACCTGATTTTTGACTTTGGTAACGTCCTTTTCGACCTCGATCTGCCCGCCTGGGAACGCCATTTGCGTAACCTGTATGGGGCGGAGGCCACGGAAGTATTAGAGAGCCTGCGCCAACAGCGCATCTTTGAGTTGTACGAAACGGGGGGGATGGATACCGGCGAATTTGTAGCGCATTTGTGTTCCATGGGGAAAACTCCTCCTGCTCCCGAACAGGTCATTGGTGCCTGGAACAGCATTTTTGTTGAATTTCCCGCCCGCCGCTTTGCCCTGCTGACGGCCCTGCGACAGCGATATCAGGTTTTTTTATTGAGCAACATCAACGATTTGCACGCCCGCTGGATAGATGGCTATCTGTTGCGGGATTTTTGCATCTACAATTTTGAACAGCGCTTTTTTGACGGTGTGTATTATTCGCACCTCATTCGGCTGCGCAAACCCACCCGGGAAGTGTTCGAGTATGTGTTGAATGACGCAGAGTTGAATCCTGCCACCTGCCTTTTCTTTGATGATCTCTCACCCAATGTGGAAGCTGCCCTTGCCTGTGGCATTCCGGCTGTTTTGCACACGGCGGGCAGGGACATAGAAGAACACCTGCGTACCTTGCAGCTGCTCTGAAAAGCGACTTCGCACCGTTCGGAAAAAAGAAATCAGCGTTTTACAAAATCGGGTAAATGCGGGATGGGCAGGCGATTTTTGCCACTGCCCTGTGGTGCCTCAATAGCTGCCGGAGATGTACTGCTGTAAGTTTTGAATGCGGTGTTCCTGATCGTGGATAATGGCGGTTACAATGTCGCTGATGCTGAGAATGCCCGCTACTTTTCCATTGTCCAATACAGGCAGGTGGCGTATTTTTTTGGACGACATCAGCTGCATACACACTTCTATTGTCTGGTTGGACGATACAGTGATTACGTTGGGGGTCATCACTTCACTCATGGGCGTGCTTTTTGCTTTTCGACCTTTTATGATACCTTTGCGGGCGTAATCGCGTTCTGAAAAGATGCCGGCTAATTGCTCGCCGTCCATGACTATCAGTGCACCAATATTTTTTTCTGCCATGAGTTCCAATGCTTCTATCACCATTTGATCGGTGTTGATGGTGTAAACAGCGTTGATGTTTTTGCCCTTCAAAAGTTGTTGTACAGTCAGCATAATGATAATGTTAAGGTGAGAGAAAGCGGATGTGCATTGGTGTAACGCGGGTTCCGGAATCCCCGGAACATCCTGGATTGGTTAATGCAAAAATGCTCAAAATTGATTTGAGCGCCTAAATATATTGGTATATGCAGGAAACGAACAACTTTTTTTCAAAAAAAATATTTTTTTGCCTTGTATCGCCTTCTTAAACCCCTGTTTTTTGCCTTTTCGCCCGAAAAAGCCCACATTCTGACGATGGGACTATTGGACCTGGCCGCTGCCTTTCCGCCTACCCGCTGGTTATTGCAAGGTCTCTTTTGTTATCACGCCCCGACCCTGCAAAAAACCTGTGTCGGACTCCCTTTCAGCAATCCTGTCGGGCTGGCCGCCGGTTTTGACAAAGACGGAAAGCACATCCGCAGCTTAGCCTGTCTGGGTTTCGGATGTATAGAGGTGGGTACCGTCACTCCTTTGGCACAGGCAGGCAACCCGCGCCCGCGCCTGTTTCGTCTGCCCGCCGACCGCGCACTGATCAACCGGATGGGTTTCAACAACGGGGGTGTGGATGCTTTGGCGAAAAGGCTTCAAACCCTGCGTTCCGAAGGAATGCCCGACGGGCTGATCATCGGAGGCAATATCGGAAAAAATAAAGATACGCCCAATGAACATGCAGCAAACGACTATGTGCGCTGTTTGGAAACCCTGCACCCGTGGGTGGATTATTTTGTAGTGAATGTCAGCTCGCCCAACACCCCCCACCTGCGCGCCTTGCAGGACAAAGAGCCCCTTGAACAGCTGCTGCGTACTCTGCAACAAATCAATTTGAAGCAGCAAACCCCGAAGCCCCTGCTGTTAAAAATTGCCCCTGATCTGAACGACAATCAGCTTGCAGAAGTGGCTGATATTGTACACACTACGGGCATTGCAGGCATCATCGCTACCAACACCACCATTGCCCGTACGCCTTTGTGTACTTCTCCGGTTGTGGTGGAGGCTGTGGGAGCCGGGGGGCTTAGCGGGGTGCCTGTGCGCGAACGTGCGCTACAGGTGGTACGCACCCTGCGCACCCTGCTTGGCCCCGGGCCGCTCATCGTGGGTGTAGGGGGAATTGACAGCCCGCAGGCAGCGACTGAAAGACTGGCTGCAGGTGCCGATCTGATACAGATATACACAGGTCTGATTTACGAGGGGCCGGGCTTGGTGCGGCGCATTTTGCAGCGGTTGGCCGCAGGCAATTAAGTTGGAAGACTTGCCGATACGGCACAGTGCGGGTAATTTTGTCTGTTTTTTGTCTGTTTGCATTTATTTGAAAAAGCAGCGCATCATCTGGCGTAATTTTTGCGTTCAATAAGAAATTTGTTGTCCCATTCTTTCACCCTTTTTTCATTGGTATGTCCAGAATTTTACTACTTTTTGTTGTTGCAGGTTTTTTTGCAGATGTATATGGGCAGGCGCAGACCCAGGCATTTGCCCTTTCACCCGCCTTTGATGCCGGGCGGCAAATTCTGCCAGTGATTGAAGGCGGCGGTTATATCATTTTTGGTGACCGCGCTGTCAGTGCTACTAATGCGCGCCGCGATCTTTCTTTGGTGCGGGTTAGCGGCACGGGTACCCAGTTGTGGCAGCGCGCCTACGGGGATATGAACCTGGATGAATCCGCCCGCAACGCCATTGTTCCGGTCGGAACAGGGTGGCTGATTGCGGGTACGCGCACCCCGGCAACCGGAACCAACACCATCGGCATTCTGGTGTTGGTAGGGAATACCGGGGTACCTGTATGGACCAAAGAAGTGCTGTTGCCGGGCATCACAACCGGTTTTGTCATTAATGATATGGAGCCGGTGGCCGACAATGGGTTTATTGCAACCGGTACGGTGGGTACAGGCGCACAAGCCCGCATGTTGATTATCCGCATCCTCAACGATGGCACCGTGGAATGGCACCGCATTTACTCGGAAGGCACTGGACGTGGCATTGTGGTAACCAACGGCGGAGGCACTGCTTTCATTGCCGGAGGGCGCAAGTTGTGGAGCATCCGAACCTCTACCGGCGCACTGAATTGGGAAAAAATCGTAACTGCCCCGGCTTTTGGCCCGACGGGAGCTACCGTCAATTTTGAACTGACTGATCTTGTACCCATGACCGGCAAACAATTGGCCGCTGTGGGCACCCTTACTGCTACCGCTGTACCTGCCGCTGCTTCGGTAGCCTCCTACTTCCTGACAGTGTGGACACAGGGCGGGGATTTTAAATGGCAGAAAACCTACAACCAGAGCGGGTTTTCCGCGACCTTTCCGGTAGAAGCCACTTCTCTGGCTTACCACGGCAGTTCTACGGAAATTATTATGGCAGGGGCCGTCGGCAACCGTTTGGTGGTGACCCGGGTGAAGCAAAACGGTACTTTTGTAAGTACCTGGCAGATGCCCGCTACCGGCACGGCCAACGGGCAAATTTCTGCTCCTTCTGTTGCCCGTTTTGGCGGCTATTATGCCTTCACCTCCGGTATTTTGCCTGCCACAGGCACATCGGGTGTCAATACGTTCTTTTACCGGACAGCAGGTAACTTCTTAGGCTTGACCGATCCGGGGTCTTCCACGCCTTCCCTCGGCACTGGCAAAAATCATCCGGAGCCTGAATCCGGCTTTACCCTTTCGCCTAATCCCGCCAAAGATCAGGTACGCCTGCAATGGACCTTAGGTGTACCCCAAAACGTTAGTTTTCGCCTGTTTAGCCTGACAGGACGCGTTTTAAAGGAATGGACAGCGGAAGGAGTTGCGGGCTACAATGAACAGCAACTTTCCTTAGATGCTTTACCGCGTGGAATATACTTTATTCATTCTTCAGCGGAACAGATCACCAGAAAGTTGCTGATTAATTAGGCTTGCCTTGTGTTTGCCCCTATTCCCCTCGGGTGAGGGCGATGTGGTTTTACTGCTTATGCAGCATTGTTTGTCCGGACCGATCTGCACTTTGCCATTTTAGGAAGTAGGTGCCGGTCGGGAGAGAGGCTGCGTAAATCGGCGCATTTTGCTGTTGACCATTCAGGGTTTCCCACGACAAATGGGCGCGACCCTGTGCGTCGTATATGGTAAAGCGAACGGGTTCTCCATTCAAATCCTGATCGTTCCATTGCAAAGAGATTTGATCGCGGAATGGATTGGGATAGGTACTTATGGTCGTCTGCCGTTGGAAGTTATCGGTAGAAGTCAAACGAAATTGGGCTGCCAGCTGATTGCGTGTGCTGACATAGCGCGCCACCAGAAACGGCTTGATGCCATAGGGTGTGTGAACATCTACTGTTTTCTCGAATCCGTTATAGAAATCAGAGAGATCGTAACCGTAGTCCAAAGAACGGTACGTGTCGGCTGTGGCGGCGGCTGTAACCTGATCGCGTAGCTCATTGATACGCGGAAAAATTACCTCCGGATACGTGATTTCCTCCGTAATTTCGTCTAAATAGCGCAGATACAACTCTTTAAACGCGGGAACTGCCAATAATTGGGTAATGAGGGGACGTGCTTCACTGGCGCGGTGCCAGGTGGTCAAATCCCGTTTGGCCCAATCCCGATTGACCCAGTCTATGCCCAGACTATTGTCTGTGTCGAATGTAAAAAAGTCAAATTTTCCTGTGGTGGGGTTGTCGTAGAGGTAAAAGTTATTTTTATTGTAGAAGTAGTCATCCCAGTTGCCTGTCGCCACGTCTATTGCGTAGGATTTTAAGGCGGAATGTACATTGAGAACGGCGCTGATTTTGTCCGGGAAAGCCTCATTCAAGGGTTCGTTGAGGGTTTTCAATAACAGAACAAAACGCTCGTAGTCATCTTCTTTTTGATTGGTAACAAGATCATAAGTCCGTTCTAAGGGGTTGTTCATGATCTTTTTGTAGTTTTGCTGGTCATCGCCCAGGTAGGCGAGATCAGCCGGCCATGTACACTTGTACAAGTTGCCGTCGCCGTTGCCATATGACCGCTCTAACCAGGCTTTGTCTATTTCCTCTATGTTAGTATAGAGGCCCATGTACTCCTTGTTGATGTACAGTTCGGCAAAAGCGGCCTGTCGTTTTGGCATTTCTGCCTTTTCCCAAATTTCGTAAAACAATTTTTCGCGCACCATCGTTGGGTCATTGGCGCTCCCGCGCAAATTGAGTTTCGATACCCCCTGATAAGTGCGCTCTGGCACGAACTCGTTAAAACTGATCTTAAAGGACTTCTTTTTGTGTTTCAGGGAAGTATTTCCCCGCAAACGCAGGCCAATGTCCCGAACCGTGTCTTTTTCATATACCATATCCGCTCGCATATAGCGCGTGTGTACCAGATTCTTCAGCATGAACTGAAAAGAGTCAGGTGGTATGTGAATGAAGATTTTAGCAATGCGCGCGTCGTCATAAAGAGGAGGCGCGAGGGTTTGCGCTCGTAAAAAAGCAGCAAAGAAAAGAAAAACGATCAATGAAGAAGGGATTAAATACTGTTTCATGCGGCAAATGTAAAGATTTATGATATAGTAAGGAATATTATTTTACCAATTTGTCAAATAGATTACCTTTGCAGTTTTAATAAACACTGGAAATACCCTATTATGGATAAAATGATTGCGCGTTTCCCCGATCAACTGGGCGAAGCGCTGGACATTGCCGAAAAAATCACGCTTGCTCAACATGTTGCTCCCTATCGCAATGTACTCATTACGGGATTGGGCGGCAGCGGTATCGGGGGTACTTATGTGCAGGAATTTGTCCGCAATTTTTGCAAAGTTCCGGTAATGGTCAGCAAAGGATATCAGGTACCTGTCTCGGCCAACAAGTTTACCCTTGCCATTTGCTCTTCTTATAGTGGCAATACTGAAGAAACCTTGCAGGCGTTTGAACAATTGTATGCCGCAGGTGCTAAAATTGTTTGTGTGACTTCCGGGGGGAAATTATTGCAGAAGGCGCGCGAAAAAGGTTTGGATGCCGTAGTGCTGCCTTCGGGCTGGAGCAGCCCGCGTGCCTGCCTCGGCTACTCGGTGGTGGCGCAACTGGGCGTATTGCGCAGTGCCGGATTGGTTCCTGCCAGATTGCTTGCACAGGTGAAAAGCGCCCGTGAGTTACTGGAAAAGGAAAATGGCGGAATTCAAAAGAGCGCCCGAAAATTGGCGGAACTGGTACAGGGCAAAACCATTGTCCTCTATAGCACCGACCAGACCGAACCGGTGACGGTGCGCTGGCGGCAGCAAATCAATGAAAATGCCAAAATGCTGTGCTGGCACCATGTAATTCCGGAGATGAACCACAACGAATTGGTGGGCTGGCGCGATCAACGCCCCGATCTGGCAGTAATCTGGCTGCGCAACCGCGATGATTTCGAGCGCAATGCCTTCCGCATGAATGTCAACAAGGAAATTGTAGAACACTTCACCGGTACTTCCGTTGAGGTATGGTCTAAGGGAAAATCGGCCATTGAAAAAGCATTCTACCTGACCCATTTAGGCGACTGGGTGTCTTTTTATCTGGCCGAGTTGCGGCAGGTGGATCCGGTAGAGATTCGCGTCATAGACTATTTAAAAGCAGAACTGGCTAAAGTATGAATATTTTGATGTTGGGCGGCGGCAATATGGGCATGACCTATGCCCAGAGTTTTTTGCGCAGCCGCATTGTTACCTCCGACCAGATGATGATTCTGTGTCGTACTTACGAGAAAGCCAACCTGTTGAGTCAGCACCACGAAGGGCGCTTTTTTAGTGATCCGCAGCACTGTGTTGCTGAAGCTGATCTGCTTATTTATGCCGTCAAACCTCAGGATTCAGCCCGTCTTTTCGATCAGATTCATCCTTTCGTACAGCCCGGCCAGGTACACCTCAGCATCATGGCCGGGGTACGCATTGCGGCTCTTGTACAAGCCCTGAAAGCCGGGAAGGTGATTCGGGCCATGCCCAACCTGCCAGCCCAGATTGGGGCTGGCGTGACGGCCTTCACTTCTACCGACGGAGTGACGCGTTTAGAATTAGTTATGGTGCAAAACCTGCTGAATACCACCGGCAAAACCCTCTACGTGGAAAAAGAAGACATGATAGACGCAGCTACGGCCATTTCCGGGTCCGGCCCGGCGTATGTGTATTATTTTATGGATGCCATGATCGAAGCAGCGGTTAATATGGGGTTCTCTGCTTCCGAAGCCGAACTGTTGGTCAGCCAGACTTTCACAGGGGCGGTGGATTTGTATAACAAGACCAATTATTCCTGTCAGGAATGGATTGGGCGCGTAGCCAGTAAGGGCGGCACTACAGAAGCCGCGCTGCGGGTATTCCGCGAAACCGCACTTCATGCCGACATTGTAGCAGGAGCCAACGCCGCGCTTCAACGGGCACGGGAATTGGGCGCGTGAGGCATGCTGACCGTTATCCGTTGCTTACATCAGCCCGCCCACACCTTTGCAAATTATGATTCCATCCTTTTTTATATCATGGCCGGCCTGGCATTGGAAGCATACAGGTCGAAGTGCGTGGCTGCCTGCTCTGGTGCTGCTGGGGTTGCCCGTGCGCTTCTCTTCGCAGGAGGCCCGCTCGAAGGTACCGCAAAATCCTCCGCGCAATATCATTCTGATGATTGGCGACGGGATGGGGCTTACACAGATCACGGCGGGTCTTTATACCTCCCCTTCGGGCGGCCTGTTTCTGGAGGAGTTTCCTGTCACCGGGTTAATGCGCACCCATTCCTCCAATCGTTTAGTGACTGACTCGGCAGCAGGCGCTACGGCTTTTTCGTGTGGCTGCAAAACCTATAACGGAGCCATCGGGATGTGTGCCAATAAGAAGCCCTGTACCACCATCCTCGAGGAAGCGCGACGGGCAGAAAAGGCCATCGGGTTGGTCACCACCTCCAGCATTACCCATGCCACCCCGGCGGCTTTTATTGCCCATGTGGACGACCGCGCCCAAATGGAAGATATTGCTGCTTTTTTTCTGAAAACCCCCCCCGATCTTTTTATTGGCGGGGGCATGAAATACTTTTCAGAGCGTTTGGACGGGCGCAATCTCTATAAAGAACTGCAACAACAACAGCAGTATAACATCGGGCAGTATCAGACCACTCTTTTACAGGACATGTCCACGACACCTGGACAGCCTTTTGCGTGGTTTTCGGCGGCTCAGGAACCCGCCAGTGTTACCGAAGGGCGCAATTATTTGCCCCTTGCTGCCAAAATTGCCCCGACATTTCTCAAAAAACGCAGCGGGGACAAAGGGTTTTTTCTGATGATTGAAGGGGCACAAATAGACTGGGCATGCCATGCCAAAGACGGACCGCGCGCCCGTTTGGAGATGCTGGATTTCGATGCCGCTATCGGCGAAGTATTGCGCTTTGCCCGCGCCGACGGAGAAACGCTGGTAATTGTCACAGCCGACCACGAGACGGGTGGTCTGGCCATCGAGCAGGGATCCACACGCGACTCCCTGGACATTGACTTTGCCACCAATGGCCATACCGCCTCTTTGGTGCCGGTTTTTGCATACGGGCCGGGTGCACAACTGTTCGGCGGCATTTATGATAATACCGATATTTATCATAAAATGGTAAAAACCCGGTGGATGAAACACCCTTAAAATTATAAAATTCAAGATAAAAGAAGATCACGCAAGGCATTTATCCGGTTGCTGCTGTCACACTTTGTAAAAAAGCAAAAGTTCCTATTGACTTTAAGATAAATTCACAGTGCGGGTTTGGCGGTTTGCGGACATCCCGTTACTTTTGTGCCGGTTTTCAACCTCTGTTATACCTTTTCCCTTTACCGAAGGGATAAAAGGCATACTTTTTGTATTCTTTGCATTCTTTGTTTTAATCTTTGAACATACTACTATGAGCGAAAACAACCAGAATTCGACTGTTCTCACCATTGTTATTGGCCTGTTGTTATTACTTTCTGCCGGTTTGGGTTACTTTTTTTGGAATCGTTCTCAAAATTTGTTGGCCGAAACAAAACGGATGGAAACCGAAAAAAAGACTTTGGAGGCCCAAAAAATGGCCATAGAAAGCACTTTAGACAGCTTGTCTCTGGCCTATTCCTCTGTACGCACTGAAAATGAAACCCTGAAAGGCACAGTGAACAGCTCGGCGGCCTTAGTGCGCCAAAAGGAAATGATGATTGCCGATATTCGCACCGCCACTGCTAAGGATGTAGAAACCTTACGTCAGCAGGTAGAAGCCCTGAACCGGGCTAAAATCGAGTATGAAACCATTATTGCTTCTTTACGGGCGGAGAACAGCCAGCTCAAAGGCGACAACGCCCGCCTGAATAGCGAAAACAGCCAGCTCAAAGGCGAAAAAGCAGAGTTATCGGGGCAGCTGGAAGGCTTGGGCAGGCAATTGGAAGAGCAAATCCGCAAAACCCAGTCGGCTGTGTTCAAGGCCACTGCTTTTCGGGTGGAAGCAGAGCGCCGCGACGACAAAATCACCTCCAAAGCGCGCCGGGTACGCCAGTTGGAGGTGAGTTTTGACCTTGTCGGGGTGCCTGAACCCTATCAGGGCAATCAGAAAATGTATATGGTCATCACCGACGACAAAGGCGTACATATCCCTTCCGAGAATCCCACCAAAACCACTATTCAGGCTCCCGCAGGCCCGGTGCAGATTATGGCCCAACAGACCAAAATGGTCAATCTGGAGCCTACCCAGCGCCTGACTTTCTCCTATCCCTTAGAGGAAAAGCTGAAATCAGGGCATTATGTAGTCGCCATTTACTTCGATAAGGGCCTGTTGGGGGCTTCCGGTTTTCGCTTGAATTAAAGCAGATATATCAGGTTTTTGTTGTCGTTTAAGGGGCTTATCTCAACAAAGTTACTTCCCCCTTCAGCGCCTGTCTGCGCCCGTCGTAGTACTCGATCTCTGCCGACCAGACAAATACATCGGTGGGCAGCGCCTCGCCGGAGGACGCAGTGCCGTCCCAGCCATCGGCAGGTTCGTTGGGCCGCACATCGGTGCGGCTGAACACCACATCGCCCCAGCGACTGACCACCGCAAACGAAACCACGCGCTGCACACACGGGAAGGCCAGCAGATAAAAGCGGTCGTTCACCCCGTCGCCGTCGGGGGTGAACACGTTGGGGTAATACACCAGACAACTGTCATTGACGGCTAAGCGCAGGGTGTCGCTGCGGCGGCAGCCGTTGGCATTTTTGAAGATGAGGGGCTGGGTGGTGCCTGTAGTTACCCACTGTCCGGCAACCTGCACGGAATCGCCGGGGCATCCGCGCAGGGTGATGCGCCGCAGGGTGGTGTCTAAGGACAGGGTGATGACCTGCAGCAGGGAATCGCAGCCATTGCGGGCGGTGAGGGCGAAGGTGGCGGTGGTGTCGGGGGGCAGAGAGGTGTTGAGGAAGGGCAGGCGGGTGCCGGGGCAGACGAATCGGGTGAGGCTGCTGCGCAGGGTGTCGGGGGTGAGGGTATCGGCACCGAGGCAGCCATTGGCGGTTTAGGGATAATGCCCGGCTTCGTGCGCCAGAGCGACCGTTCGCTCAGGGGTCGTACCGAAGAAAGAATCCTCAATCACAATGCCGTCTAAGTTACTGCCGTGGAAACCCGGTCCGGAGGCATAAGCGGCGACATTGCACCCTAAGGATTCCCAGCATATTTCCTTCACTACCCAGATATTGAGGTAGTCGGAAGCGCGCCAATAGCTTTGGGATTTGGCGATGCCGTCCTGTCTGAGGTCAAGGCTGGTTTGGGGCGACTCTATGCGCAGGATGCCCATGGTGCGCTGGCCGTCGGGGTCGCGCGTGGCCAGACAGAATCGAATTTCGGTATTGTTACCGTTGCCGTCTTTATAAGGCCCGGCATTGGCAAAGGCATCGTTGAGCCATTGAACGGCCTGTTGCACCTGCGCGTCGGGGATGTTTTCCGGGCCGTTCTGGTGCAGGATATGCACCACCACCGGAATGGTAAGCATAGCCACCCCCTTTTCCGGCCGGGCAGCAGCCGGTATTTTTTGAAAATAGCGCACCGCTTCTGCCTCTGATCGTTCGTGTTCGGAGGCAAAAGCGCTGTCCTGTAAGGCATTCTTTAAAAAAGTAGCGTGTCCACAGTTTAACTGGCCAAATAAAGGGCAGGCTGTATGCCATACAAGCAGGCAGATAAGTAAGTGTCTGAGCATAAAAAGTAGAAAAAGTAAATATTGAAGGGGGAAAGATAGACAGAATCTTCAATAAGTATCTTTCTTTTTTATGCTTTTTGTCGTTTTTTGGCAAAAATAAACAGGAAACGGGACTGCAAAATTCAATATTTCAGCACCTGTACCTTGCCCTTTTTAGCGAGACACCCCCGAATGATGCGCGGCGCTTCGGGGTCATTGTTATTGCGGTGACTAAACTGCTCAAAATAGAGATCAGGCCGTTCGGGCATATCCTGCACATCAAAATAACCGAAGCCCACAAAATGACCCTCGCGCACCCCAAACACCGTTTTTTCGTCCTTGTGGCGGCCTTCATCCATCAGCAAGAAAGAGCCTTCCAAATGTTTATCCATGTGGGCAATAGCCATGTCCACGCGCTGATTGTAGGCGACCGCGCTTTCGTGGCCTGCACAGGCTCCTTTGCATTGCCGGATGGAGTAGTGGAAACAGGCGTTTTCGGAGGCATCCAAATGGGTAAGCCGATAGCACAGTTCGTAATGCCGCACTACCGCTGTCAGGTGGGCGCGCGCATGATCCATTTTGGCGTATTCACCCACGATGTGCATTTTTTTGGCATTTTTGAGCGTGTTTTTGCCAAAGGCCAAACAGCGATAACCCCGGTTGTCCATGTAGGTGTAGATGCAGCAGGGGTAGAGGCGCAACCGTTGCGCCCGATTCACCGGAGGTTGCAGCCGCTTGATTTCGGCACTTTCCAGCAACAGGGCCGCCAGTTCGCTGCCAGTTACTTCGTAGGACAGACTGGCCACAGATTTGCGCAGTTGTTCGCCCTTTTTTGTTTTATCAGCAAAATGCTCAATGATGCGTTTACGAATATTGAGGCTTTTGCCCACATAAATGACCGCCTGCTGTGCGTCGTACATATAATAGACACCGCATTTGTCGGGCAGGGCATCTATCTGGTCCAGTCCGATGCCGTCCGGAAGGCGCGCATCGCGCATGGCCAATTGGAGGGCCTTTTTGGGGCTGACCTCCGTGGGTTGCAGGGCCAGAATTTTTTCAAATATAGTCACAGTGGCCTGTGCGTCGTCCCAGGCCCGGTGGCTTTTTTCGGCTTTTATTCTAAAATGCCGTTTTAAATTCGTCAGGCTGTAACTCGGCAGGCCGGGGAATGCCTTCCGGGCCATGCGCACCGTACACAATTGGCGGCGCTGGAAGTCATAGCCGAGGCGATTAAATTCTTCGCGGACAAAGTTGTAGTCGAAAGACACATTGTGAGCCACAAAAATAGCATCCGCCGTGACTTCCACAATGCGACGGGCCACTTCATAGAACTTCGGGGCATCTGCCACCATGGCATCGTGAATGCCGGTCACATGGGTGATGGTGGCCGGAATGGCGCGCTCCGGATTAATCAGGGTAGTGAACGTGTCCACCACCTGACGGCCGTCGTGCAAAAAAATAGCAATTTCCGTGATGCGGTCGAAGCGCGGGGTCATGCCCGTCGTTTCCACGTCAATAATGGCAAACATGGGCGTTTTATTCAGGGGTGTTGGGGTCTTCGTAGTCCAATTTTCCGCCCCAGTAGCGCATTTGGCGCACAATCCAGTTTTGGCGCTCGCGCACATTGGGTTGCGGATTGGCCACCGAATAAACCAGCGGATTGGGCAATACGGCAGCCAAAAGAGCCGCTTCTTTGCGGTTCAGGTCTTTGGCGGACTTATGGAAATAGTGGCGGGCGGCGGCCTCGGCACCATAAATGCCGTCGCCGTATTCAATCACGTTTAAATAAGCAGTCATGATGCGTTCTTTGCTCCACAGGGTTTCAATCAGGAACGTAAAATACACCTCCAATCCCTTGCGCAGCCACGAGCGGGAAGGCCACAAAAAAACATTCTTGGCGGTTTGCTGGCTAATGGTACTGGCTCCGCGTTTGCGCGTACTCTTCTGGTTGTGTTTATATGCTTTTTCGATGGCTTTAAAATCGAAGCCCTCGTGTTCCAAAAATTCCTGATCCTCAGCACATACGACGGCCAATTGCAAATAGGGAGAAATTTCGCTGAGTGACACCCAGTCTTTTTCCCAACGTACATCGCGCCCGCTGTCAAACATTTGTTCCACGGTGCGCTGTACCATCAGCAGCGTGAAAGGCACTGGAATAAAACTGTACAGGGCCGTCAGGCCAATGGACAATCCGAAAAACCACAACGTCAGCCGCAGGGCTAAGCGGCGCATGTAGCGCGCCCACAGCAAACGGCCGTTTTCGTCTTTGGGGATACCCCGATACCAACTTCTTAGAATGCGCGCAAACATGACAGCAAAACACGAAACAGAAAAAAATGAGCGGGACACCGGACTGTGGCTGCACAGGGCAGAAAACAGGGCAATAGCTCCGGGTATTTTCCAATTTTTGTGCAAAAAAAGTGCAAAAAAATGAAATGCGTACAAATTGTTTTAAAAAAAGCATTTTTTCGCGCTTCCTGCTGCAAAAAGCGCCAAAAGCTATACCTTTGCGCCGCTTTTGAAAATTGCAGCCCCGGCAAGCTTTTTACACGGCGCGGCCTTGTTGTTTTGCGTCTTTGGAAAAAGAGGGCTGCCCCATCTTGTTTTTTCAACATTTTTATAATAACTATTCTATGGGACGCGCGTTCGAGTTTCGCAAAGAACGTAAATTTAAACGTTGGGCCGGCATGGCCAAAACCTTCACCCGCATTGGCCGCGAGATTGCACTGGCTGTGAAAGCCGGCGGGGCCAATCCCGATTACAACTCCCGCCTGCGTCTGGCCATTCAGAATGCCAAGGCCGCCAATATGCCCAAATCCAATGTGGAGAGCGCCATTAAAAAAGCCTCGGGCAAGGAAGCAGAAAACTTTCAGGAGGTGATTTATGAAGGCTATGCAGCACACGGCATTGCGGTTTTGGTAGAAACCGCCACCGATAACCCCACCCGCACCGTAGCCAACGTGCGGATGTATTTCGACCGCTGCGGCGGCGCGCTGGGTAATTCCGGCAGCGTCAGTTTTCTTTTCAACCGCAAAGGCGTATTCAAAGTTAAAGCCGAGGGCCATAACTGGGACGACCTCGAACTGGAGCTGATTGATGCGGGACTGGAAGAGATGAAACAGGAGGACGACGAAAAAGTACTCTATACCGATTTCACCAACTTCGGTGCCATGCAAAAAGCCCTCGAAGACCGCAACATGGAGACCACCAGTGCCCAGTTGGAGTGGCTGCCCACCCAGACCAAGAAGCTCAACGACTCGGAGGTCGAGCAGGTAATCAAATTGGTAGATCGCTTGGAGGAGGACGACGACGTGCTGAACGTGTTCCACTCGATGGACATGTCGGAATAAAAGGGCCAAACAGCACCATCCATAAGGTAAGGAGTGCAGCTGCCTGCGCGTCGGCGTGTGCTTCCCACAGGGGTTGGTTTCGATTACACGAAGGTTTTATGGATAAAAGCAGGGGCCGCCCGAAAAGGCAGCCCGTGTTTTTTACACAATTTTTTTCTTTAAAAATTTGGTCATCTGTCGGAAATAGCCGTACCTTTGCGTTCGCTTTTGAGAAAGGAGTTAGTAAATATTTCCTTATCAATTGATTTTGAACGAGTTATAACATTTTTTAGTCACACACTGTATGCCAACCATTAATCAGCTGGTACGCAACAGCCGCGAAAAGGTAGAGTACAAAAGCAAAAGCCGTGCGCTCAATGCGAGTCCGCAGAAGCGCGGGGTTTGCACCCGTGTCTATACCACAACGCCCAAGAAGCCTAATTCCGCCCTGCGGAAAGTGGCCAAGGTGCGTTTGGTCAATGGCATCGAGGTCATTGCCTACATTCCGGGAGAGGGACACAACCTGCAGGAGCACTCCATTGTGCTTGTGCGCGGTGGTCGTGTAAAAGACCTGCCCGGTGTACGTTACACCATTGTTCGCGGTGCGTTGGATACTGCCGGCGTTCAGAAGCGCAACAAGAGCCGTTCCAAATACGGCACCAAGCGCCCAAAAGGTAAATAAAAAGCCGCTGCGCCAGATTTGCGTAGCCTTTGAACTTACTTTTTTAAACATTCAACAACTTAATAACATTCAACAATGCGCAAGCACAAACCGAAACCTCGAGTATTGGCCGCCGATCCGCGTTATAGCGACACAATGGTCACCCGTTTTGTCAATAACCTGATGTGGGAGGGCAAGAAGAGCGTCGCGTTCAGCATTTTCTACGATGCCTTAGACATCGTGAAAGGCCGCACCAACGAGGACGAGTTGCAAGTTTGGAAAAAGGCACTGAACAACGTCATGCCTCAGGTAGAAGTTCGCAGCCGTCGTATCGGCGGTGCGACATTCCAGATTCCGACCGAGCTGCCCGCCAATCGTAAGATCTCCATTGGTATGAAATGGATGATCAAGTATGCCCGCGCCCGCAGTGGCAAGGGAATGGCCGAGAAATTGGCCGCTGAAATCGTGGCAGCCGCCAAAGGAGAAGGAAACGCCGTTAAAAAGCGCGAAGACACGCACAAGATGGCAGAAGCCAACCGCGCCTTCGCTCACTTCCGAGCCTAAGCGAACCGCTCAAAGCAACATACACCCGCCCTACCGTCGGATATGCCCGGAGCCTTCGCCCTCTAAATCGAATGCCCGTCCATCCGGCGGTAGTGCTGTTTAAAGCCTGCGGCGCACCCTTTTATTTTTGAGGCAGCAAAATGTTTTGTACACATTTATATTTGTTTCAAAATATTCTTTCCTGAAAAGAAAAAAAAGGTGTACGTGACCAAATTTAAACAAAGTCGTCTCAAAACCGCCTTTTGATAACCAAGCAATCCGGGCCTGCAAGGACCCATTCTTATCACTTACAAATTTTACGCAAATAAACGTCATGGCAACGGACCTCCGGTTTACCCGAAATATTGGTATCGCCGCCCACATTGATGCCGGTAAGACAACCACTACCGAACGCATCCTCTATTACACTGGTGTCAATCACAAAATTGGTGAAGTGCACGAAGGCGCTGCTACCATGGACTGGATGGAGCAGGAGCAGGAGCGCGGTATCACCATCACTTCTGCTGCTACCAAATGTCAGTGGAAAGTAGATGACCAGGTATTTGACTTCAACATCATTGATACCCCCGGCCACGTGGATTTCACGGTGGAGGTAAACCGCTCGCTGCGCGTGTTGGATGGCTTAGTGTTTTTGTTCTCTGCCGTTGACGGCGTAGAACCCCAGTCGGAGACCAACTGGCGCTTAGCAGACAATTATAAGGTGCCGCGTATCGGTTTCGTCAACAAGATGGACCGCGCCGGCTCCGACTTCTTCATGGTGGTCAACGACATGAAAGCCAAACTCGGTGCCAATGCAGTACCCCTTCAGGTACCCATCGGCTCTGAACACAACTTCAAGGGCGTGGTGGACCTCGTAAGCGGTAAAGCCATCGTCTGGAACGAAGGAGATCAGGGTATGACCTATACGGAAATTCCCATTCCCGACGACATCAAAGAAACCGTTCACGAATACCGCCAGAAGCTGATCGAAGAGGTAGCCGCCTACGATGACGACCTGCTCGAAAAGTTCTTTGACGACCCCGAAAGCATCACCATCGAGGAAATGCGCGCTGCCATCCGTGCAGCCGTTATTGACATGAAAATGACCCCGGTGATGTGCGGTTCCGCTTTCAAAAACAAAGGCGTACAGGCTTGTTTGGACGCAGTTTGCTACTTCCTGCCCAGCCCCTTAGACAAAGACGTAATCAAAGGCATTGATCCGAAAACGGATGCTGAAGTGACCCGCAAGCCCGATGCCAGCGCCCCCTTCACGGCCCTTGCTTTCAAAATTGCGACCGACCCCTTTGTAGGTCGTTTGTGCTTCATCCGCGTTTATTCCGGCAAATTGGACGCTGGTTCGTACATTCTGAACACCCGCACCGGGGAGAAAGAGCGCATCAGCCGCCTCTATCAGATGCACGCCAACAAACAAAACCCCATTGACAAGGTAGAAGCAGGCGACATTTGTGCAGCAGTGGGTTTCAAAGACATTCGCACCGGCGATACCCTGTGCGCTGTTGATGCGCCGATTGTGTTGGAAAGCATGGTTTTCCCCGAACCCGTAATCGGTCTGGCGGTAGAACCCAAAACCCAAAAAGACCTCGACAGACTCGGTATGGCCCTCAACAAGCTGGCCGAAGAAGATCCGACCTTCCGTGTACGCTACGACGAAGAAACCAATCAGACGGTTATCTCCGGCATGGGCGAATTGCACCTGGAAATCATTGTGGATCGCCTGCGCCGCGAATTTAAAGTGGAATGCAATCAGGGCGCTCCCCAGGTGAACTATAAAGAGGCATTGACCAAATCTACCAGCCACCGCGAGCGCCTGAAAAAACAAACAGGTGGTTCCGGTCTGTTCGCCGATATGGAATTCCAACTCGGCCCCGCCGACGAGGCTTTCCTCGAAAGCGACGACTTCAAGAGCGGCAAGAAGAAACTCCAGTTTGAATGGGGCATTGTGGGTGGTGCCATTGATAAAAACTATCAGAAGCCCATTTCCGACGGCTTTACCCAGATGATGAGCAACGGTATTCTGGCGGGTTACAACATAGACTCCATGAAAGTGCGCGTCGTTGACGGTTCTATGCACGCGGTGGACTCCAAGCCGATCGCTTTTGAGCTGTGCGCCAAAGAGGGCTTCCGCGCTGCTGCGCCTGCCTGCAAACCACAGATTATGGAGCCGATCATGAAATTGGAAGTGATTACCCCCGACGAGTACGTCGGGCCGGTGATTGGCGACCTCAACCGCCGTCGTGGTATGCCCAAAGGACAGGAAACGCGCATGGGTGGCGCTGTGGCCATTCAGGCCGAAGTACCCCTTTCCGAAATGTTTGGCTACGTAACCCAGTTGCGTACCCTGACTTCGGGTCGTGCCGCTTCTACTATGGAATTTTCGCACTATGCACCTGCCCCCGATGCTGTCGCGAAGCAGGTAATGGAAAAAGCAAAAGGTACGGTCAAAGCGTAAATTCGTTCTTGATGCCTCATGTGGCGTTTCTGATAACACAAACATGCAGGCTCGTACCTAACGTATATTAATATTTAGATAATCAGGGTCGCCCTGTCTGAGAAAAGTATTCAGGCAGGGCGATTATTTTTATAATACGCTTCTACCACACCAATAAACAGTTCCCCACCGTCTGTATTTGCAAACGCCACAAGCGCTTCACCAATGTCTTCGCAGATAACCTCGGCTTTTTACTGCCCGACTTTCCTTCCAGTGCCGATTTGAACTCTCTGAAATCACTTTCTCCCACCAGAATGGAGTTCCTGATTCTTTCCTGTAGAATTAAAACATCAGACATGCTCAAATTAACAAATTCATTCATTCACTCTCGTATTCCACCTTCCGCAACAGGCGCAGCCCGATCGAAAGCTCAAGCGTTGTATTGCGAATGCGGCGTTCAGGCAGGGTGATCGTTTGTCCCGGCGAAAAGGGGCTGATTACATTGGGGATAGGGCCTGAAAAATACTGATTGGTGAGGTCGGGATTGATAGAGAGGTTAATTTGGCCCCCAATCAGATCCGAAAGTTGAAACTGCAGACCGCCGCCGAGGCTGACCCCGAAAATGAAATGGCGCACGCCTCCCTCGTCAGGGTAAAAATTGGCCAATTCCGGCTGGTTATCCAGTATTTCATTGAGGTTGGTACTCAGGGTATAATCGCCCCGAATGCCTGCGCTGTAATAATATTTGGAACGACCCGAAGCACCGAGATCAAACTTTTGTTTCACCCCTACTGCTAAGGAAAGATTGTTGAATTTGAAGGGCTGACTGATGATGTTAAACCCCCCGCGCTGGTCAATAAAGTTGAAGCGATTGGCACTGCCTTTCACATGATAACCCAGCTGGGCAAAAAGCGCGTTTTTGTCGTTTTCGTTGTTGACCGATTCCACGCCCAAAGAGGCGTGTCCGGCAAACAGCAATTCCCGTTGCGAGTTATCCCATGCCTGTGTACCGATGGTAGGCCCGGCACTCACTACAAAAGCGGTAGATTGGGCAGAAACAAATTGGGTGCAGCAAAGCACCAGAAGGAAAGGTAAAAAAGGGCGCATACAAACGATATTTTGGGGGCGAAGGTACGTCGGCAGCGGTTAATTTTTATGCGAAAGCGTCAATAGGGTACAGATTTCAGGTTTTTTCATTGTTGGTGGCGGAAATATGCATCACTGCTGCATCAAAAGCGTCGGCAGCGAGGATAGAGCGGTTGCGCACTTTGGTTTTATAGGTGTAAATGGTATTTACGGAATAATGCAGCGCTTTTGCAATGATTTCATTATTGGTGATACCCAGGCGCATGAGGGCAAAAATGCGCATTTCCGTGGTCAGCATCTGGTCCTCTTCGGGAGTAATGCGGTCTTTATCCTCAAAAAGGCCGTTGAATTCTTCTACAAACGAAGGAAATACGCTTAGAAAAGAGCGGTCGAAGTCGCGCAGCAGTTTTTTTTGCTCGTGTGTCACATTAAACTGCTCCAGGTAAAACTTTACATCGTTCCACTTGCCATTGGCCATTTCTTTTTTGGCACTTCGCATCAGAACGGCCATTTTGTCAATCAGGCGGGCGTTATACTGAAAAAAATAGCCGATGTATTTCTCTTTGATCTGGTTGGATTCGGCCAGTGCCCGGGCAGAATGTTCCAGCCTGTGGTAGGACTCCGAGATGGCCTCTTCATTGTGCCTCAGCACCCTGTTTTGTTGTATGGTGAGCCAGATCAGCCCCCCGCAGGCGATCAGCAAAATGCCCAGCACCAGAGAGAAAAACAACAGTTGGTTGCGTCGTTCGCGGTAGAGCTGTATGTAGCGCGCATTGATGTCGGGCAGTATTTTGATAATCTGCATTTGCCGCAGCCTTGCTCCGAAAAAATTGGCATCTTCGAGGGCAATGTGGATATAGCGGTGTGCTTTTTCATAGTCGCCATTCTCGAACAGGTAAGCCGCCACCCTTGCCAGCGCGGTACTTTCGCGTACGCAAGACTGTTCATCGGCGATGGCTCCCAGAAGCAGGTATCGCAGGGCCTGATCCCGATAACCCAACTGTTGCCAGACAGTGCTGGCACTGGTGGCCTCTATGGCCAACTGCCGGACCGACAGGCCAGGCTGCCGGAGCAGGTTGCTGTAAATGGATTTTCCTGTCTCGTAGTCCTGCGATTCAATGGCTTTCAGGCCCGACAGCGACAAGCGATACAGGGTATCGTTGGCAGGGATGTAGTGGAGCGCAGAATCCAGCAGTGCCAAACCTTTTTGCCGATAAAGGGGGGCATAAAAAGGGTCGGCATAGTACGCTGCCATATCCAGATGGCAGCGGGCCTGTGTATGAAACCATGTCGGCCGCAGAGTGGGGGGAATGACTTTTTCGGACAGACCCTGTAAACTGTCCAGCGCCTCCCTGAAGAAACCCGCCGAAAGACAGATAAATGCCTTTTGAATAACTGCCTGTGTCACTTTGAACGGGTCTTTACTGCGGCGGGCCATTTGCGCCAGCAGGTCCGCTTCCCGGGCTGCCCTCTGGTAAGAAAAGGACTGACAGAGGGTGCAGAGTTGCAACTGCCATGCAAACAAGGAATCGAGTGAAACGCCATCGCGTATTTTTTCGTGCAAGGCTGCAAAAGCGGCCTCCCGCCTTTCCAGCACCTTTTCGCGTTGTTCAATCTGTACCTGTAAGAGGTTCAACAGGGAATCTGTGTTGCCCACAGCGGCAGGCAGCCACCAGAGAAAGCAAACGAGCATATATGCAACACGGGTCAACAAAAGGGTGCGAAAAGGATAAGCGATACAACAGCAGTGCTTGTTAAATGCCTTCGGGAGTGTTCATGTAAGCGGTTCCGTCCGCACCAATTCAGTAATTGAGCCACTTTTTCAGGCGCAGCATTACTGCAACCCCTGTTATGGCCATTCCTGCAAGCGCTGTCATTGCCACCGAAGCGGACTCCGGTACCTCCGGCGCGCCAGTGCGTTTCATCCAGATGCCATATAAGGCCCAGACGACCGCCAGCCCGTAAAAAATATGGTTGCGCGTCCAAACTACCGCTGTGGCAATAAGGCTGCCTGCTACAATCATAGCTATGGCCCAAAAACCCTCGCTTTGTCCGAAACGTCCCCAGTTCAGTTGCACCAACAGCGCTGTTACATTGGCAATCAGGGCGATCGAAATCCATCCCCAATACAGCCCAAACGGGGCGTGCATCAGCCATTTCTCCGTATCGCTCGAAGCGTGTATGCCCGCTCCGCTTTGTACATTGAGCCGAAGGAGGCGCAGAAAGAGCATTGCCATGACCAATACCGATAACAAAACCTGTTCCCAATGCCAGGCCAGGAGCCATCCTATGTTGTACAGGCAGGTACTCACAAACAGAAGGCCGATTTTTTGAAGAGCCGGTTCTATCCGGGTGCGTGTTTGGGGGGTCAGCAGCGCCATCACCTGCCACACAGACCACGCCAGCAACCATGTGTAGATGATGCCCCAAATCGAAAAAGTCAGCCCTGCGGGTACAAACAGGTTGGGATATTGATCGGATAGTTGACCAGGCGTTTTGCCATTCAGGGGCAGGGCATTGCTCAAATAGTTGAGTATGAGTACGGCCACCAGAGCTGCGATGTTCAGGAGGGCCAAATTTCGTGTAGAAACGCGCATAAGAAGGGAGGTAAGTTGTGTTTTGATGTGAGAGAGCATTTGTTGCGGGCAAATGTCCGCATTTGATTCCATTTTTCAAACTTTCCGGGCCTGTTTGAAAAAAAAATCCTCTATAAACAAAGAAGGTTTTACTTTTGTCTCTAAAATAAAAATCTTTTATGGCGCTTCAAACCCACCGACTCCTTGACGCAGCGTATCTCGAAAACTTTGCCGACATACACCCACCCTTCGAAACCATGGAGGGGGCCGTGCTTGAAGCCAACCGCTGTTTGTATTGCTACGATGCTCCCTGTACCAAATCTTGCCCTACCCACATAGATATTCCGCGCTTCATCAAACAAATCGCTTCCGAAAATCCGAAAGGTTCTGCCAAAACCATTTTCGACTCCAATATTATGGGGGCAGGTTGCGCACGGGTATGCCCGGTGGAAAAATTATGTGAAGGGGCCTGTGTGTTCAACCTGATGGGCGAAGAGCCGATTGCCATTGCCAAACTACAGCGCCATGCCACCGAAAAGCCCGTCGCGGAGCAGTGGCCGCTTTATCAAAGAAAACCATCCAATGGCAAAAAAGTAGCAGTCGTGGGCGCAGGGCCGGCGGGTCTGGCCTGTGCCCACGCCCTTTCCATGGAAGGCGTAGAAGTGACCATCTTCGAAAAAGAGCCTCGCGGAGGAGGACTGATGACTTATGGGGTGGCCGCCTACAAAGTAAGCCCCGAATTTTGTGCTGCCGAAGTCAATTGGATCACCTCCATAGGGGGCATCACCATGCAATACAATCAGGCGCTCGGAACGAATTTTTCCTTAGAATCCCTGCGTCAGCAGTACGATGCGGTGTTTCTCGGCATCGGCGTAGGCATCACCCGGCCGCTGCACGTTCCCGGGGAAGGAGCAGCAGGCGTGGTAGATGCCATTGAATTTATCTACGGACTGCGTACCCGGCCCTATGGCGCTGTGCCGGTAGGGAATCGGGTGGTGGTGATCGGTATGGGCATGACTGCAATAGATGCTGCTACCCAAAGCAAGCGCCTCGGAGCCGAACACGTTACCTTAGTATACCGACGTACGGAAGCCGAAAAGCCCTGCACCAATGTAGAATTGGACATTGCCCGTCTCGACGGCTGCAATACCGTATGGCTGGCCGCACCCAAAGCAGTACTGGTCGAAAATGGTCAGGTAGCAGGTTTAGTATGCAGCAAAATGCGCCTTGGAGAACCGGATGCCTCCGGGCGGCGCAGCCCGGAGGATACAGGAGAAACCTTTACCCTCGAAGCAGATATGATTATTAAGGCCACAGGCCAAATGCCTTTCGAATACCTCCTTGATGAGAGTAAGGTAGTCCACCAACACGGTCATATCCTGGTTGATGTCTGTAAAATGACAAATCTGCCCGGGGTTTTTGCAGGCGGCGACAGTGTAAACGGAGGCCGGGAGGTGGTAGATGCCGTGCAGGAAGGAAAAGAAGCGGGTCGGGGTATTTTGCAATATTTACAGACCCTTTAAAGCAGGTAATCCCTGCGATACAGCAGTCACAGAGGCTTCTCGTATCATTTTATGCTTTATTTCAAGCATTTTTTTTCATCCGGCAGGGTAAAAAGCAACCCTTCTTTGGCTTTGCCCCTTTTGTATCCTGCCGACACACTTTTTCTGTATTTCTCTCTGCCCGCCGTTGTGTTTTAAAATAAAAAAAGTTAAAACCCCGTTTTGGGCGGCGTTTTTACAACATTTACGCCGCTAATCTTAGGACGGATAAAGGGTGTTCCCTATCTTTGCGCCCGCTAAGCGATTAGGGTGTAATTTAGTTGAATTGGAATCGGGATTGGAATTTCTAATTTCTGCCAATTTAAAAATTCAACCAAAAACTGATTCAAAAAAATTAGAAGGTGCCTGCATCTTCCTGCCTCACGCTTTTGTGAGAACGATTATATAACTACTCAAACTACTTTCTGCCCGGCGCATGAGGGTTTTTTGTAGTGATCGTTCTTTGTAGTTCATCTTTATCCACAACGATTGTTAAAACTTTACTCACTAATGCGCAAATTTCTAATCCCCCTCGTCGCGTTATTCGTAATAGCCGCGACGAATCTTAACGCCCAGGTTCCCCTGCCTACTTCTCTGTCCCACTGGCCTAAGAGCTTAGAGTCCGCTGCTGCACCGGAAAATGCCTGCGACAATAAGGCCGGAACTTTCAAACTCGGTCCTTTCGGCGGTCAAAGCAATTCCGCTAAACTGGATACCATCTACCTGTGTTACGGAGATAGTATTCTCATTGATCACAATGGAGACACGGTGATGATTGGCGACCCCGTACGCTCCACACGTGCTGGCATCGTCTGGCCTATCTATCGCTGTAAGCCGACCATTACCGGCCCTACCCTCAGCGACATCATGCCCCGCATTAATCTGGGCGATCCGTGTATTGATACGTTCCCAACCGGGAATGTGGCTTTCCCTTATCTGCCCAGAGTAATCCGGGGAGGCATCGGCGGCGATGTAATGCTTTTTAACCGCGCCAATGCCAACCAGTTTCGCATGACGTATGGAAACAAAAATGGCACTTCCGTGCTGCTGTGGTTTGCCCCGGCCACTATAGATGACTTCGACAAAAGAACGTGGGAAAGCAACAATCCGGGTTTTGCACCCGGCCCCTGCATCAACGTCAATACAGATGCCGCTTTTGCTGTTTACTACCTGTCGCCCATTACCCACGATAACTTCAGAACTCCTTTTGAAGGCAACGACTGCATCGGTGTTTTTACTTTAAAAGGGGGGATCGCAGATACAGATAACTCGCTGAACTACAAAGTTTCCATCACCCTCAAAAGCAATCCGGCTATACGGGGGTTGATCCGCAAGCCGCAAAACCAGCTGCACCACAACGGCGCAGTGGAATTTTCAGTGCCACAGGCAGGACGCTATGTGGTAAAGGTGGAAGACGGCAAAAGCTGTGACTATGTGTTTGAGGTAGATATGGGTAGTTGCACGCCCTCCGACAATCTGGTCTATCAACTGCCGCAGGACACTGTACCGGTTGGCAAGCCGATTTGTGTGCCCGTCACGGCCCGCAACTTCAAAAACCTGACCGGAGCCAGCTTCTCCCTCAACTGGGATACCACCGTACTTCGCTATACGTCTGTAGTCAATTACCACGCGCAGTTGCCTTTGGGAGCGGTGGCTGTGAATGAAGACGACAGATCAGAGGGCAAACTGGGTTTTTTGATGCTCTCCAATGATCCGAACAATCCCATTGGTGTAGCAGACAATGACACCCTTTTTGAAGTATGCTTTTTGGCCGTTGGCCCCGAAAAAAGCTGTACCGGACTCATTGTTTCCAACGATCCTTCGCAGGTAGAAGCTTCCGGCCCCGCCGGCCAGCTGGCCATCAGCGCCGATACGGGCCGCATTTGTATTTTGAATGTGCCTCTGTTGGTTAAGTTCAGCCTGCAGGACTCCTCCTGTGCCGGTACGGCGCGATTGAAAGTTACTGCATCGGGCGGCCTGGAACCTTATAGTGTTACCTTTCAGCCTGTGAGCGGCGGCCCCACTACATCCGGAACCATTAATCAGAGTGGAGGCTCCTATGTGTCCCCTGCCGGTGTAACAGGGTCTTATCGGGTGTGCTTGCGCGACAACAATGGCATCGGTACTGAAATTTGCGATGTCATAGACGTTAACTTGTCTATACTCGGTGCAACACTTGATTTCTCGCAACAACCTCGCTGTAATGGCTCCAAAGACGGGCAGGTAACCGTGCAGGTCTTCCGGGGTACTACCCCCGACCCCGCCAACACCAATTATACCTTTAAATGGACACCTGCCACCACCACCCAGGGACGCACCCTGAGCAATGTCGGGGCGGGCAGCTATGCAGTCACCGTAACCGATAAAAGAACCGGATGTACCGCCATTGCCGCCGGTACCCTCGGCGAACCCTTCCGGGTGGACGACGACTCAATTTCGGTCACCAATGCCTCCTGTACCGGCGTAGCCGATGGCAGTATTTTTTATAGTTTAGAAGGTGGCACACCCCTGCAGGGACAATACAATTATTCCTGGACCTATGCCGCCAAAGACGGAGATCCGAAACAGCCCTTAGTCACCAATATGCAGGGCAGTGCGGCTTCCCTGACCAACCAAAAATCGGGTTTCTACTATCTGAAAGTCACCGACAGCAACGGCTGTATGTACACCGACAGCGTGGAAATAACCGCCACCCGCACACTTACCCTGGTGCAGCGGGTGAGCAATACGCGCTGTAGCTATTCTGCCGACGGGGCAGCCACCGTACAGGTGACAGCAACGCCACCGTTCACCGCTCCCAACTATACTTTTACGTGGACTCCTGCCACAACCGCTGCCAATGCGGCAGATTCTACACGCGTCACCGGATTGAAAGCAGGAAAATACGCCGTGACCGCCCGCGAAAGCAGCGGTTGTAGTGTGTCGGATACCGTGACCATTACCTCTCCCGTGCGTTTTGTACTGGACACGGCCGCTTTGCTCAACCCTACCTGCCTGTCTCCCAACAATGGTTCTATTCAGGTAGCAGGGAGCGGTGGTACAGGCTTTCCCAGATATCAATATACCTGGTCCACTGCCGCAACCAGTAATCAGGTGACCGGCCTTTCGGAGGGTACTTACTCAGTGACGGCTACCGATGTGAATGGCTGCCGCGACTCGCTCATCTTCAGCATTAAGTTGCCCAATCCACCGGTTATCAATCCGGCAACCCTGAAACAGCCGCGCTGTGGCGACGACGGCTGCATCACGGTGACTTCGCCTGCCAACGGCGCTACCTACGAATGGCGCAATCTGGCAGGTACCGTACTGGGCGACTCTTCTACGATTTGCAGTCTGCCGGGCGATACTTTCGTGGTCGTTGTTACAGATGCATTAAGCTGCGTTTCGAGAGATACTTTTACGCTTACCCCCGTAGTGCCTTTATCCATTGTAGAGAGCGTCCTGTCAGATCCGCGTTGTGCGGGTACTGCAACAGGAAGTATTCGCGTGAAAGTCACAGGTGGCCAGGCCCCCTACGGGTATGTATGGACACCCGGCACCAATCCCCCGCTTGACTCTTTGGTCAAAGCAAAGGCTGGTACTTACTTCTTCCGGGTATTCGATGCCAAGGATTGTGCATTGAATGATACATTTGAATTAAAAGACCCGCCTGCCATTACCCCCACTTATACGGGTCTGGTACCCGCCACCTGCTCCGACACCTGCAATGCACAGGCTACCGTAGTAGTGCGCTACAATACCACACCACCCACCACAGGCGCATTTACCTTTAAATGGGACGATGAAGGCACCGATTCTGTACGGGTCAATCTGTGTCCGGGTATGCGGAGCCTGACGATTACTGACTCCAAAGGGTGTATCAAAGTAGATTCTGTCAATATACAAAGCCCGCCGCCCGTGGACACAGCCAGCACTTCCAGTGTTGCTGCATCCTGTTTTGGGCGTAAGGATGGCAGCGCCACCGCAACAGGCGCAGGGGGCAATGGTGGCCCATTCAGCTATACCTGGAGTACTGGCACTTCCACCCTCGGAAGTACCATCAGCAACGTGGGTGCGGGCACCTATACCGTCACCATCCGGGATTCCAAAGGTTGCCGCAACAGCTTTACCGTCACCGTTTCACAGCCCGACTCCCTGATTATACGCCAGGACGGGGCCGCTACCAAACAGCCCTCCTGCTTTGGCTCCAAAGACGGCACATTAGGCGTTACCGTCACAGGCGGCAACACTGGTTCTGCTTATACCTACGTCTGGGCAGGCAGCAGCACCCCGAGCGGCAACACACAGGTAGTAACACAGCTCGGTGCCGGTACTTACAGCGTAACCGTAACTGATGTAAAAGGTTGTAGTGGCTCGGTATCGAGCCTCGTACTCACCAACCCATTGGCAGTGCAGGGACGCATCCTGCCCATAGACCCCATTCGTTGTAATGGGGAGGAAACCAGCATCGAAGTGGATACCATCTTCGGTGGTCGTGGCGGCCCCTATCTTTTTAGCGTGGATAATGGCGTGCCGCTTTCTGCCAACACCTCCATTGACGTGAGCGGTGGTAAACATATTGTCACCTATTTCGACGGTTTTAATTGTTCTGTTTCAGACACGGTCGTTATTTCAGAACCGCCTCCTATAACCGTTGTGTTCACGCCCGACGAGTTTGAAATAGAGTTGGGAGACAGCGTATTGCTCAATCCCCTGATTGGCGGAGCAGCGATCATTGACTCCTTCATTTGGACACCTGCCGAGTTGCTCAAAGATCCGACCAAGACAAAAACCTATGCGTACACCTTTGAGTCCCAAAAATATGAACTCATCGTGTTCGACTCTAAAGGGTGTTCCGGCATCGGTTCTGTGGTAGTCAACATAGATGCCAACCGCAATATTTACCTGCCCAATGCCTTTGTAGCCGGAAATACGCGCGGCAATAACCATTACTTCAATGTACAAACCGGCAATGGCGTGGAGCATATCAACTTCCTGCGGGTCTTCGACCGCTGGGGAACCCTGCTTTATCAGCAGGAAAACTTCCCTCCTCCCGGCAAGACCATCAGTGATGGCTGGGATGGTACCTACAACGGCAAATACGTGCAGCCGGGCGTGTATGTGTATATCTTAGAGGCCAGATTCTTAGATGGCCGCACCCTCCTCTATCGGGGCGATGTCACTGTCTTTAGATAGTGATGAGGGATGAAGGATAAGGGATGAGTGGCATCTGAAGAGATGCGGAAGAAAAGAAGACACAGGACGCGATGGCCATCGCATCCTGTGTCTTCTGTTTTTTGGGGCCTATGGTGCTGAGTGTTTATTTTCGATATGACACCAATTGCTCCACCAAATCCTGAATCAGGGCTTTGTCTCTCTTTCTTTCTTCGTTGATTTCCTGTATCATTTCCTTGTAAGTTTCCACTGCTGATAACAGCATATCTTTTTCTTTATCCGCTATCGGCTGTCGCATATCATTGGAAGCGTAGTTTTCAATCTCCTGTTCTGTCATGTTGAACAACTTAGCCGCCTTCTCCAAAACGCATTTCTTCACATACATGGTCTGGCCATTTTCGATTTTACGCAGTCCGGAGGCTGAACCACCCAGACCCAATTGTTGCGCTACATACTCCTGCGTATAGCCAAAATCCAGACGTATTTGCTTGAGATTTCTACCAGTTTTACTCATAATTATAAAGGCGGTTAAGTGAGACGATCAGATTATTTGAAAGCGCTAACTTACATGTTTTTTATTAAAATACAAAATGAAAAGCAAAATTTTTGCGCAAAATAGTGGATTTTAAGTAGTACGCCTACTTAATTTCTATCCCCCTGTTGTGTAAAAGGGACGATAACCGCTACAAAAAGGGACGATGACCGCTACAAAAAGTGGCGATCATCAGCACTTTTTGTGGCGATAAACAGCACAAAAAAGCTTGACTTCCGGGCGGACTTGCCCGTATCTTTGCAGCAGTTTCCCGGTCGGAATAAAAAGGCTTTTGC
>WBZP01000123.1_pt1 | contig 112866 bp, 91 predicted proteins | sample 5204301 | NCBI WGS metagenome assembly WBZP01 (sample SAMN12412401, study PRJNA552823) | activated sludge metagenome | isolation source: activated sludge from nitrification reactor of wastewater treatment plant... | place: USA: Pennsylvania | collected 2017 | reverse complement strand
TCGCCTCACTTGCTGACCGGGTCGACGAAGTCAAACGCCGCTGCCGCACCCGCCTGCAAGCCCACGCTGACCGGCTGCTCGCTCAGCGTCTACACAATGCAGTTCCCATCGTGGTATCACTTTAGCCAGCGCTCCTGGCCGGGGCAAGGCGGCCGCGCGACCGCTTCACTCGCCGATGAGCAGGCCGTAGCCGCCATCGAGCTCGATCGTCTGCCCTTGCAGCATGGCGGCGGCGTCGGTGCAGAGCCAGGCCACCATGCCGCCCACATCTTCGGGCGTTACCAGGCGGCCGGCAGGCGTGTTGGCTGTCGCGTGTGCGATCATCTGCTCGCGATTGGGGAAGAAGTCGAGCGCGCCCGTGAGCACAAGCCCCGGGCTGACGGCATTGACCGCCACGCCGTGCGGCGCGCACTCGACGGCGAGATAGCGCACCAGCGCCTCGATCGCCGCCTTGCTCACGCCCACGGCGGTGTAGTTGCGGTAGACGCGCCGCCCCCCCACGCTACTGATGGCGATGATGCGCCCCCAGCCGCGCGCCTTCATGGCGGGCAGCAGCGCCTGCGCGCCCACCAGGATGCTGCGGGCGTTGGTGTTCATCGTCCAGTCCCACGCCTTGGTCTCGAGCTGTTCGATGGGGCGCAGCACGCCGGTGGCGGCGTTGGCAATGAAGATATCGATCGGGCCGAGCGCGGCGCCGGCTTCGGCCGCCAGCCGGCTCATCTGCGCCTCTTCGCTCAGATTGGCCTTGAAGATGGCGCAGCGCACCCCCAGCGCCTCGGCGGCGGCGGCGGTCTCCTCGGCTTCGGCGCGCTTGCGGGCATAGTTGATGGCAAGCGCGCAGCCCTGCGCCGCCAGCGCCAGCGCAATGCCGCGGCCAATGCCGCGCCCGCCACCCGTCACCAAAGCAACCTTGCCGGCCAGCGTCTGCATGGGGCCTCGATTCAGATGAGATCAGATGAGAACTGCAACGGTTCAACGCAAGGGCGCACAGGGCGCCGGCTCACGCAAGCAAGGGCGCCGGGAGCTGCAACGGCGGTGCGGGTGGATGTCGATGCGGCTCGAAAGGCGGGGGGAGGGGAGGCAGGCGTCTACCAGTCGGCGTTGAGCAGGCGCATCAGGTCGTCGGGGCTGGTGGTGCCGCGCACGCGCAGCCGCTGCAGCTCGTAGGGGTGCGACGAATCGTGTGTGGCGCCCTGCTCGGTGGTGAAGGCGCCCCAATAGCCGGCGGCCTGCAGCACGCGCATGGTTTCGGCGTCGTAGTCGCCGGCCGGGTAGGAGAGGAAGCGGGGGCGCACGCCGAGTTCGAACTGGATCGTCTCGAGGCTGCCCAGCACCTGCCAGATCAGGTAGTCCTCGCTGCGCCCTTCGAGCGTGGCGTGGTTGCGCCCGTGCGATTCGATCGCCATGCCGCCGGCGTACATCGCGCGCACCATCTCCCATGTCAGATACTCAGGCCGCTGCTCGTCGATGAAGTCGGTGACGACGAAGAAGGTCGCCACCATGCCCCGTTCGGCCAGCAGGCGGAAGGCGTTCTCGTAGTTGTCGCGATAGCCGTCGTCGAAGCTGATCAGCAGCGGCTTTTCGGGCAGGGGTGCGCCGCTCTGCAGCGCCGCCGCCAGCGCGTAGGGGGTGATGGTGGTGTAGCCCTCGGCCTGCAGCCGGTCGAGGTGGGCGGCAAAGAGGTCGGGCGCCACCGAAAGGTCGCGCCGGTAGATGTCGGCGTCGGCGGGCGGCTCGCTCAGGTAGTGGTACATGAGCACGGGCACGCGCAGGGTGCGCGCCTGGCCGTCGCTGGCCAGTTCGGCGGGGGGCGGCGCCACTGGGCTGGGTGCGGCGGCGGGCGCCGGTTCGGCGGTCGGCTCCAGCGTGGGCTCTGAGGTGGGCTCGGGTACTGCTTCGGCCGCGGGTTCCGGCTCGGCGGGCGCGGCGTCGGTTGCTGCCGGTTCGGCGCCTGCGTCTGCCGGTGCCTCTTCGTCGGGATCAGCAGCGTTGGGCGCGGCAGCGTTTACGGCGCCTAGCAGCCCGCCGGCCGGTGTGGCCGTCGGCAAGAGCACCGTAATCGGCTCGATCGGAAGCGCGACGGCGGAATCAACGGTCTGGGAGAGTGCAGCCAGCAGCGCATCGACCGAGATCGTGGGCGTAGGCAATGGCGAATCGACGTTCGGCGCGAGGGCGGGCGCAAGCGCAAGCGAGGGCGCAGCGCCGGCTTGCTCGCCGTTGGCCACAATCGCCAGGAAGACGCGTCGCTCGCCGGCCGCACTTGCTGGGCTGCCGGCTGTGCCGTCCCACGGTGCAACATGGGGCTCGCCCGAGGCGGGCGCGCTGCTCTGCGCCGCGGCGCTGGCAGCCGCGGCGGCAGAACCGGCTGTGGCGGGCAGCAGCGGCAGCGCGGCCGTGCAGGCGGCAATCAGCCCGCCCACAGCCACCAGCAGAATAAACAGCGCCGCCCACATCCCAGCAGCCGAGCGCAAGCAGCGCAGACCGGCCGCGGTGATGGGGCGGTGTCTTCCCCAGTTCATGCCGCGATCATAGCACGGCAGCGCGCTGCGTCGCAATTTCCTGCGGCCCCATCCTGCCCAGAAACAGCGCGCAACGCAATCAAAGTTTCGGCGCGCCCAGTGCGAATCCGCATCTATTGACAATACATGGCCGGCGCGCCTAGAATTCAACCAACGCAGCGCTTCCCCAACAGCGTCGCTGCGCCACTCCGTCCTTGCTGCTCAGTTGCACAGCCCTTTCCTCGCCGGCGCCCCCTCCGGCGCTCTGTCAAACGCGCCGTCATTCCACTGGTTTTGCTCGTTCTTCTCATTCTGCTCGTGCAAAGGCAAGACGCTCGTGGCCGAGATACCCGGATATCGCGAAAAGATCAGCATCGCCTACCCCAAGCTCAGCCGCTCGTACCGGCGCGTAGCCGATTATGCACTGAGCAGCTACTACGAAGTCGCCTTTATGACGGCGGCACAGTTGGCCTACTTCGTGGGTGTAGACACCACAACCGTGGTCCGCTTTGCCCAGCGTTTGGGCTACAACGGCTACCCCGAGCTGCTGCACGACATTCGCGCCCAGGTGCGGGCCGAGATCTACGCCGCCTACAGCGAGCCGGCGCACGAGGAGGGCGAGCCGGTGGGGCTCTTCCGGCAGCGCATCGCCCGCGACCAGCACAGCCTGAGCCAGACGCTGGTGCACAACCCGCCCGAGCATGTGGCGCGCGTGGCGGCGCTGCTGCGCATGGCGCCGCAGATCGTGCTGATCGGCGAAGGCTATGCCCACGCCTTGGCCGAGATGACGGCGCAGCAACTGCGCCACGTGGGGCGGCCGGCCTATGCAGCGCCCAGCGATACGGCGCGGCTCTCGTCGCTGCTGGCGGTGATCGAGCCGGGCACGCTGGTGGTGGGCATCTGCTGCACGGCATATGGGCGCGAGGTAGCGCGCGCGATGGAATTTGCGCGTGTGCGCGGCTGCACCACGTTGGGCGTGGTGGGCAATCTGGCCAGCCCCGTCAACCGCATGTCGGACCTGCTGGTCTTTGCGCCGGCCGAGAATGCGGGACCGCTGCCGAGCCTGACGGCGTTGACGTCGGCGCTTTCAGGACTGGCGGCGCTGGTGGATCAGGATGCGGCAGCGGGCGGTGAAGGTGGGGGCGAGGTGGTGGCGCTGGTCTACGAGTTCCTGGTGCAGCCCGACGCGGTCGTCCCTGAGGACGAGCCATAGGCGCAGCGCAGCGCCCCGCAGCGCGGCGCAGTGCAGCTTCGAGCAGAGAGACGCCCGCTCCAGCCTGAGGAGCGGGCGAGTCATTTTCAGGAGAGCGGGTTAGGCCGGCGCGCCGGGCTGGAGCGGCTCGGCGTCGGCAGCGCTCAGCAGCGCGCCAAGGGCAAAGAAGGCGAGGATGTAGCCGAGGTAGTTCTCGTTGAGGAAGCGGCTGGTGTAGAAGAAGACGAGCAGGAAGAGGCCGTAGTGCCAACAGGCAAGCCCCAGCGTGTTGGCGCGCGCCTGTCTCCAAAGCAGCCAGATCAGCAGCGGCCCGGCCAGCGCCGCCTGCAGTAGCAGGAAGGGCCACTGGTCAAAGCGGCTCTCTACCCAACCCAGGGCGAGCACAAAGTTGCTCGCGCCCCAGCCCCAAATCTGATATCCGGTCTCGCCCCGCCCGCTGCTCCAGCGCCAGACGTCGTCGTAGAGCGCCGGCGCGTCCCAGATCAGGTAAGGCAGCACGATCACAGCAAAGGTGGCGGCCGCCGGCCAGAGCCGCAGCGCGCCGGCGCCCAGGCGGCGCAGCAGATTACCTTCGCTCGGCGCCACCAGCAGAGCAAAGAAGGGGACGAAGAACCAGGCGGTGGGTTTGGAGGCGCAGGCCAGACCCAGCAGCACGGCGGCGGCGATCGTCCAGCCGCGGCCGGCGGCGGGCTCGGCGGGCATTGCGGCGCGGCGGCGGGCGCCCGTCTGCCAGGCAACCAGGGCGAAGATCAGCCAGCAGAGCACAAAAACGTCGTTCTGGCCGAAGAGGACGTCGACGGCCATGATTGGGTTGAGCGCCAGCAGCGCCACGAGCGCGAGCTGCCTGCGCTCGCCGCGCACCAGGCGCGGGGCCAGTACGAGCGCGACCGTGAGCAGCAGCAGGTAGACGGCGCGCTCGTCAAAGCCGCCCAGCCGGTTGCCGAGCAGGGCAAAGGGCGTGCTGAAGAGGAAGGTCCAGGGCAGGTAGGGGAAGTGGTAGAGGGCGGTGCGGTAGGCGCTGAACCCCCACTCGGCCATCGGTGTTTGCGTGTAGTCGGTGGTATAGGGATTCAGCCCTTCGAAGAGGAAGCGGATCGTCGCTTCGGTCTGGATCACGCCGCCGTCGTGGCTGTAGGAGGCCGGCCCGCTCTGCGCCCGCAGCAGCATGAGCTTGACGGTGGGGGCATAGACGGCGGCGGTGATGATGCCGGCGAGCAGCAGCCATTTGAGCCGCCTGCGCGTGGCGCCCTGCGCACCCAGGTCGGCCAGGGCGTAGAGGGTCAGCAGCCCCAGCGACGCGGCGTTGAGCAGCAGGCCGATGGGGTCGCCCGGGCGGGGGCCAACCTCGCCAAAGGCGGCGCGTGCCTGCGCGCTCAGCAGGCCGCCCAGCAGCGGGTGGCGCAGCACGTCGGCCACGCGCGTGGGCAGGGCGGCGGCTTCGGCAAGGCCTGCCATCTGCAGCAGGGCAAAGAGCAGCAGGGCAACCACAAGCAGATCCCAGCCGGGCGCCAGGCGGCGGGCGGCAGAGCCCTGCGTCTGCGCAGGAAGCGGGCGGGGGTGAGCTTCAGGCGCCATTACGGCCCCTCGCGCGCGGCAAAGATAATCGCGTTCTGGCCGGGGGCAAAGAGCCACGGCGACACGGCGGCCGCAGCGCCACCCAGCGGCGCCGCCTGCACGTTGGCGGCAATCACGGCGCCGGTCACCACGTCCAGATACTGGATCGCGCCGCTGTCCGTCACTACAAGCACGCGCGTGTCATCCACAATCGGCCCGCCGGGCGCGTTGCCCGCCGTCCCTGCCGACCAGAGCAGCTGCCCCTCGCTGCGCCTGGCGCGCGCATACGCACGCACAAAGCCGGGGCCCGAGACGTAGACCGCGTTGCTGTTGGCGGCAATGCCCGTGGCGGTGCCGCCCACGGCTGCCGTCCAGATCACTGCGCCGTTGTTGGCGTCATAGGCAACCAGGCGCCCCTGCATGTCGGCCACGTAGAGCTCCGAGGCGGCCTCGACGCCCGGTGTGATCACCAGCGGCGCGGTGCTGTACTGCGTGCTCTCGCTGCTCTGCCAGATCAGTTCGGCCGACCAGAGGTCGTAGGCACGCACCAGATCCGAGGCGACGTAGACCGTTTGCGCCGAGAGCGCCACGGCCACCGATTGCGCGCCGCTGATGCCGATATTGTGCAGCACGCCGCCGCTGCCGCGGTCGAGGATCAGCAGCCGCTCACCGTCGGCCTGGCGTGTGGTGAGCACCAGGCGGCCAGGCGCGGGCAGAATCCCGCCGCGCGGCGTGGCGCCGAGTGTGGTCAACCAGCGCTGGGCGGCGTTCAGTCCCTGGTCGTCGAGCGCGAACAGCCGCCCGCTCTCGGTAACGACGTAGACGATTGCGCCGTCGACGTAAGGGGTGGCGCGCACCGCTTCGCCCAGGTAGAAGCGCCAGTTCTGCCCGCCCGTGTCGCGGTTGAAGGCGTAGAGGTGGCCGTCGTTCGACGCCGCATAGACGGTGCTGCCCTGCATCACCGCGCCCGAAATAAAGCTCTGCCCGGCCAGGCCCGCCTGAGCGCTCCACGCCGCCACCAGCGGCAGACGGGGCAGCTGGGCCACGCGCGCCGTGTTGCCGCGGTCGCGGCGGTACATGGAAAAGTCGCCGGCGGCGGGCGGCGGCTGGGCGGGCACGGGTGTCTGGTTGGCGTCGGGGCCGCGCACGCTTAGCCAGCGCACGTCGTTCTGGTTGAATGCGCTCAGTGGCGGCAGCAGCGTGGGGTTGTTGACGGGGCGCACGGCAACGTTGCGCACCCAGGCGGCGCTGTTGCTGGGCGTGCAGCAGAAGTAGACCCATTCGCCGGTCTCGTCGCGCGCGAAGAGCGTCACCGGCGCGCCGTTGGCAAGGGTGGCCGTTTGCGTATAGAACGAAGCCGGCCCCACGCGCGCAACCGCGTTCTGCCGGTCGACCACACCCGCCAGCGAGTTGAGCGAAAAGGGGATGGTGGGTGTGGGCGTGGCCATGAGCGTGGCCGTGGGCGTGGGCGGCGCCAGTGTGAAGGTGGCCGTTGGGGTGGAAGATGGAGTTGGGGTGACTGTGGGCGGCGGTGTGGCTGTTGCCTGTTCGACGGGCGGCGGAAGGGTGGGAGCCGAGTCCACCAGCGGCAGGTCGACGAAGAGCGTGGCTGTGGCGTCGGGGGGTGGCAGGGCGGCGAGCGTGGCCAGCTCGGCGGCGGTGACGGCGGTTGCGGTTGCGCTCGCCGGGTCGCTGCCGGGTGCAGGGAACTCGGGCTGGACGCTGGGGAGTTCAGGAATTGCAGTCGGCGTGCCGTCGCCCTGGACGATGACGGGCAGGAAGCCGCCGCCCGCGGGGTTGGGTGTGCCGTTGGCGAGCGCATCGAGCCCCAGGGTTGCGACGGCACTGGCGTAGGCAACTTGCGTGGCTGCGTCTTCGGCGGTGCGCGTGGCGCGGAAGTCGGGCGTGGGGGTAAAGGGCGCGTTCGGCGTCGAGGTGGGCGTGGCCGTTGCGCCGGCCAGCGCCACACGCAGGCTCCCGGCCTGCGCCGCCCAGAGCAGCAGCCCAGCCGCCATCAGCAGCAGCGAGAGCAGCAGGCCGCCGGCCAGCAGCAGGCCGACGGGGGGCGAGGTGGGTTTGCGCGAGCGGGGCGGTGTGCGCGAAGGGAGCATGGCTCCATTGTAGCAAAGCCAGCGCCCTGCAGCGCGATGGCAGCAGGCGTGCTGCTCGACGCAGTCCGGCCGGCGGCGGCGGGCCTGGCGCCGGGCAGCCTTGCGTTTTCTCCCTGCCGTTGTTATGATCGCGCGGCTCCATCCAACCCAGAGCGCCCCCAAGGAGGGGCTCCGCCGTGAAGACCGACGACAAATCCGTAGCTGCTGCCGGCTCCTCGAGTGGCTCGAGCGCAGCCGCCGCACCGGCCGACAAGCTACGCTTCCTCTCTGAACTGACGGTCTTCCAGGACCTGTCGCCGCGCGAGATGGAGGAGCTGAACCGCGTGACGACGATGAGCACGGTGCCGCGCGGGCGCGTCTTCTACCGCCCCGAGGAGCCGGGCGAGGTGCTCTTTATCCTGCGCGAGGGGCGGGTGCAGCTCTACCGCATCAGCGCCGAGGGCAAGAAGCTGGTGATCACCACGCTGGGGCCGCACACGCTCTTTGGCGAGATGGCGCTGCTGGGCACACGCATGCACAATACCTTCGCCGAAGCGCTCGAGGACTGCCTGATCTACGTCATGAGCCGCAACGACCTCGAGCGGCTGATCCTCAACAAGCCGCAGGTGGCTGTGCGCATCCTCGAAGTCACCGGCAAACGGCTGCTGGAGGCAGAGAAGCGGCTGCAGAACATGGCCTTCAAGGGCATTCCCGCCCGCCTGGCCAGCCTGCTGCTGGGGCTGGCCGACGAGCAAGGCTCCGCCGATATTACGGGTCTGACCCACCAGGACCTGGCCGAGAGCGTGGGCACCTACCGCGAAACGGCCACACAGGTGCTCAACGACCTGAAGGCCGACGGGCTGATCGAGATTGGCCGCAAGCGCATCACCGTGCTCGACCGCAAGCGGCTGGCCGAGATCGCAGAGAGCTGAAGCGCAACTGCAACTGCTCAACGCAAGGGCGCAAGGGAATAGATCTCAACAGAAGGGCGCAAGGAAGAGCGGCTGCGCGCGGCGGCTGCGGGTTCACACTGTGCACCGGGCTGCGCAACCGGATTGCCCGGTGATGCCGTTATCAAGGGAGTTGACATTTACTTTTCCCTTCAATACAATCGATCTTGCAACGGATTAAGCGCGGTGAAGCGCTGCTTTCAGCGCTGTTGCATCGAACGAGTCTGCCCTCCAGTCCAGTTGCTCTAATACGGGGCGCCGCTTGCAGATGCGGGCCGTCCTCGCGACTCAATTCCTCCAAGGAGAAGTGAAACAATGACGCATGTGATTTTTGACCTCTGTATCCGCGACGGCGCCTGCGCCGAGGTCTGCCCCGTCGAGTGCATCGTCGCCGGCCAGCCCGAAGAAGAGTGGCCCTGGTTCTATATCGACCCGGACACCTGCATCGACTGCGGCGCCTGCGTGCCCGAGTGCCCGGTGGCGGCGATCCTGCCCGAAGAGGACCTGCCCGAGGAGCAGCGCTACACCACCGAGCTGAACGCGCTCTTCTTCACCGACGGGCCGGGCTACGCCGCGCTCGAGATGGGCAAGTAAGACCCCCCGCAAGCGATTCTGCTTTGCCGACGGGAACCAAACCTCTGCTTCGGCAGAGGTTTTTCTTTGGCGCCGCACACCCACGTGTGCGGCGCAGCGGCCAACTATCAGGCAACCAGACAAGAGAGACCATGGCAGATTCCTTCACCTACCAGCCCGCCGAATGGGAGAATGTGTCGCGCGCGCTGGTGATTATGGCCCATCCCGATGACCCCGATTTCACCTGCGGCGGCACGGCGATCCAGATGGCGCGCCAGGGCATCGAGGTGACCTACCTGATCCTCACCAACGGCGACAAGGGCAACCACAACCCCGAGATCACGCGCAACCAGCTCATCGCCCTGCGCAAGATCGAGCAGCGCGCCGCCGCCGAACTGTGCGGCGTCAAGCATGTCCTCTTTATGGGCGAGGAGGACGGTTTCCTGCAGCCCACGCGCGAGCTGCGCTACCGGGTGACGCGCGAGATTCGCCGCATCCGCCCCCAGCTCATCCTCATCACCGACCCCGACCGCTACTTCGTCGGCGACTTCTACATCAATCACCCCGACCACCGCAACGCCGGCCTGATTGCACTCGACGCCATCTTCCCGGCCGCCGACAACCCCATGTTCTACCCCGAGCTGGCCGACGAGGGCTACCTGCCCCACAAGATCAGCCAGCTCTACGTCTATGGCCACGGCGTGCCGAATGTTCGCTTTGACATCACCGACGACGTGCAGACCAAGATCGACGCCATCCTCTGCCACAAGACGCAGATCACCGAACCCGAAAAGGCCGTGCCCGCCTGGCACGAGCGCTGGAAGACGGTAGAGGAGGACGGCTCGGTGCGGTACTACGAGCAGTTCAGGGTGATGAAGTTTACGTAGAAGAGAGCGAGAAGCGAGCCGTTCGGATCGAGAATCGAGAATCGAGAAGCGAGAGAAAAGCGATCGGGGATCGAGGAGCGGGGGGAAGGGCGTGCGGCGTGGTGTGCGCCGCACGTTTCGTTTGGGCAAAATGGCGAATGCGAGGGGCGATGGAGACGAGGGTGGAGGGGGTTCGGTACAGCGACGAGCTGGAGGGGGTGGACTGGGGGGCGCTGGTGGCGGCGCTCGAGGCCGACGCCTTTCATAACGGGCGCAGCGTGGAGCAGATGGAGCGTTCGTTCTGCAACAGCGCCTTCTGCATCCTCGCCTGGGAGGGCGACGATTGCGTGGGCAACGTGCGCGTGCTTTCGGACGGGGTCTGCAACGCCTACGTCGTGGACGTCTGGACGCGGTCGGACAGGCGCCGGCGGGGGATTGGCCGGCGCATGATGGAGCTGGCCCTGGCGCGGCTGCCCGGCCAGCATGTCTATCTCTTCACCGACGACCACCCGGCGTTCTACCGCGCGCTGGGTTTTGCGTCCCAGCCCGAGGGGATGGGCCGCGTGGTGGGCACGTGGCTGCAGAACAGCCCGGCCGCGCCCGCCGCAGGTTGAGCCGGCGGCGCGACTGATTTACGGCGGCGCGGCGGGGGCGGGCCAGGTGGGGTCCAGAAAGCGCTGGATTTCGACCAGCCGCGCATCGGGGTCGCGCACAAAGAGGTGGTAGATGTTGTAGGCCGGGTTGTGCGTGGGTGGCTTCTCGAGCGCCGCACCGTGGGCCAGCAGCCACGCCGCCCAGCCGTCCACATCCTCGCTCACCAGCGTCAGAATCACGCTCTGTCCGGCGCTGCTCTCGCTCGCGGGCGGGCGCAGCGCGTCGCCGCGCGTGCAAAAGCCCAGGAAGCTTTCGCCCGCCGCGCGATAGATGCGGCAGGCGCCCTGGTCAAGCACCAGCGGCAGCCCCAGCAGCTGCCCATAGAAGGTATCAACCGCCGCCAGATTCGCCGTGTAGAGAAAGGTGACCTGCTGCGTAATTGCGGGCGGTGAGGATGGCGTCACATGCGCCGCCTACTCGTGTGCGTTTTCGCTGCCGTTGTTGAGCAGCGTCTCGGCGCCGTCGAGGGTGGGCGACTCCTGGGCGGGGGCTGCCTCCTGCCTGCGGGCGCTTTCGTAGGGCATCTGAATACTGGACGCGCCCGCCGGGCCGGTCATCGCCTCTTCTGAGGGCAGCACGCCGGCCAGCGCCAGCGGCGAGGGGCCGGCAGGTGCGCCGTCGCTCTGCTCCTCCTGCACCAGGTCGCTCACATACATGGCGGCGCCCACAATGCCGGCGTCGTTGAGCATCTGCGCCGGCACCACCAGGGCGCGCGTGCGCAGCAGGTGCATAAAGCGGTCGTACTTCTTGCTGATGCCGCCGCCGATGATGAAAAGGTCGGGCGAGAAGAAGAACTCCATCTGCGCCAGATACTCATTGACGCGCTCGGCCCACTCCTCCCACGAGAGCCCTTCTTCCTTGCGGATGCGGGCGGCGCAGCGGTGTTCGGCCGCCTTGCCGCGAATGGGCAGGTGGCCGAATTCGGTGTTGGGCAGCAGCTTGCCGTCGAGGAAGACGGCGCTGCCGATACCGGTGCCGAAGGTGAGCAGGATGGTGACGCCGGGCTGATTGCGGCCGGCGCCGTAGGTCACCTCGGCAATGCCGGCCGCGTCGGCGTCGTTGATGAGCTTGACGGGGCGCCCGGTGACGCGTGCAAAGAGGCGCGCGCCGTCGACGTCGACCCAGCTCTTGTCGAGGTTGGCGGCGGTCTTGATGGCGCCGTGGTAGATGATGCCGGGAAAGGTGCAGCCGATCGGCCCCGTCCACTTGAGCGCCTTGACGATCTCGGCCACCAGGGGCGCGACGGCGCCGGGTTTGGAATCAACCGGCGTCTCGAGGCGGATGCGCTCGCCCACCAGCTCGCCGCGCGCCAGGTCGACGACAGAGCCCTTGACGCCGCTGCCGCCGATATCGATGCCAAGTGCCTTCATGGTCAACCTCCTGTCAGGGGCCCCGGCTGTGTTGGGGGGCGCGGGATGGTGTGGGACTGCGTGCACGGGTAATGCAGAGCGGCCGGGGATGCGCGTTGCTGGCCCCATTATGGAGCAAGGCGCGCACGCTGGGCAAGCGCCGCACGCGGCCCTTCCAACGACAGCTTACGTGCTTTGGGCGGCCAGCGTGCGTGCGATCTGCTCCAGGTGCGCCTCGCCGTGGCCGCCGTAGAGAGTGAGGATCGAGTCGATGGTGTAGACGCGCTGCAGCTCGGGGTGCCAGCCCTCGCGGCTCCAGCCGTCGTCAGGCAGGGCGCGCAGCAGCGTCACCCAGCGGTTGTGCAGCCCGCGCAGGATGGCAAGCGAGGCGCTGACGTCGGCCTGCGCGCCGTCGACGGTCTCGGCCCAGGCGTTCTGGAAGTAGGGCTTGAGCGTGGGCTGTTCCTCGGTGAGGATGAGCTTGCAGCGCACATAGGCGTTCATGTGCGAATCGGCCAGGTGATGGACGTTCTGCGCCACGCTCCATTCGCCGGCCAGCGGGTGGGCCGTCAACTGCGCCTCGCTCAGGTCGCGCACCGCTGCGTCGAGCAGGGCGGGCAGCGCTTCGATGCGGTCGATCTGTGCTGCGCGTTCGGTGCTCGTCAGGCTCATCGGTCTGTCGCTTTCTGGTAGGGTAAGGCGTTCAGGCAATCAGGTTGCGGCGGGCGCGGGCGGTTGTGCGCTCCAGCGCCAGAAGAGCAGCGCGGCCAGCGCCGAGACGGCCGCGCCAAAGAGAAAGGGCGCCGCCGGCCCCAGCCCATGCCACGGCCCCACCCCCTGCCAGAGCAGGCCGGCCAGCAGCGAGGCAGGCAGGTCCACCAGGCCGAGCACGGCGTTGTAGGCGCCGTAGGCCGAGCCGCGCTGCTGGGCGGGCACAAGGTCGGCGATCAGCGCCTTGGCGGTGCCATAGCTGGCACCGTAGTAGAGCGCGTACAGCACGTAGAGCGCCCAAATCTGCCAGGGGTGGGCCGCCAGCCCAAAGCCGGCATAGGTGACTGCGTAGAGGATCCAGCCGAAGAGGATTACCTTCTTGCGGCCGATGCGATCGGAGAGCGCGCCGGCGGGGGTGGAGATCAGGGCGTAGAGGGCGTTGAAGAGCACCATGACGCCAAGAATGCCAGTCACCGAGAGCCCTGCCTCCTGCGCCCGCAGTACCAGGAACGCGTCGGAGGAGTTGCCCAGCTCGAAGAGTGCGACGATCGCCAGCAAGCTGCTGAACGATCGCCCCCAGCCGCGCAGCCGCACTGCCGGTGCGGCGCGCTTGCTGCCCAGCGGCACATCGCGCGTAAATCCTGCCAGCACCAGCACGGCCAGCACAGCTGGAATCACGCTCACCAGCGCCACGGTGCGGAAGGTGGACCACGCCAGCGTCTGGCCTGCTGCCTGCAGCCGATTGACGATCAGCAGCGCGATCAGCAGCCCCAGCAGCGCACCGGCCGTATCGGCGGCGCGCTGGAAGCCAAAGGCAAAGCCGCGCGCCGCCGGCGCCACGCTGTCGGCCACCAGCGCGTCGCGCGGCGCCGTGCGAATGCCCTTGCCCACCCGGTCCGCCCAGCGTACACCGGCGACCATGCCCCACGTGGTGGCGATGGCGTAGAAGGGCTTGCTGAGCGTGGAGATGGTGTAGCCGGCGACGGCGGGCCACTTGCGGCTGCCCCACCGGTCCGAAATCCAGCCCGAGGCGATCTTGAGCAGGCTGGCGGTGGCCTCGGCCAGCCCTTCGATCACGCCGATCAGCGCGGTGCGCACGCCAAGCACGTTGGCCAGGAAGAGCGGCACCAGCGTCATCACCATGTCGCTGGAGACGTCGGTGAGGAAGCTGGTGGCGCTGACGGCGAGCACGTTGCGGTTGAGCGCGCGCCCGGAGTCCGCCGGCTCCTGGGCAGGCGCGTCGGCGGCGCCCTGCGCAGGCGAGCTGTCCTGCTCACCGCTGGGCGGGGTGGCGGGTTGGTTCACGGTGGCTCTCTGTGTGCAGTGGGCGGGAAGGATGTTGCGTAGCACCCCGCAGTCGCTAGTATAGCGCAGGCGCTCTGTGGCCGTCCCATGCTATGATGTGGCTGTCGGCTCCCGCATACGCACCCGACTCCCACACCAAACGGTGCTTCTGCACGGCGGCCGCACCCGCTACAGCGCCCCATCTCCCTATCACCCAAGCACCCTTCACCCAAGCTTTGGAGGTGAACGTGTCGACTCACCCGCTTGCCGGGCAGCCCGCCCCCGCCGAGATGCTCGTCAACCTGCCCCGCCTGATCAGCAACTACTACACGCTGGAGCCCGATGTGTCGCTGCCCACGCAACGCGTGGCCTTCGGCACCTCGGGCCACCGCGGCAGTTCGGCGGCCGGCAGCTTCAACGAAGCGCACATTCTGGCCGTCTCGCAGGCAATTTGCGAGTATCGGCAGAGCCAGGACATCGATGGGCCGCTCTTCCTGGGCATGGATACGCACGCGCTCTCCGAGCCGGCGCACGCCAGCGCGATTGAGGTCTTCGCAGCCAACGAGGTCGAGCTTGTGATCCACCGCGGCATGGGCTACACGCCGACGCCCGTGATCTCGCACGCGATCCTGACGACGAACCACGGCCGCCGCTCGGGCATGGCCGACGGCGTGGTGATCACCCCTTCACACAACCCGCCCGCCGACGGCGGCTTCAAGTACAACCCGCCCGCCGGCGGCCCGGCCGACACCTCGACCACGCGCACGATCCAGGATCGCGCCAACCAGCTGCTGGCCGACGACCTGCGCGAGGTGCGCCGCCTGCCCCTGGCCCGCGCCCTGCGCCAGGACACCACCCACGAGCAGGACCTGATCACCCCCTATGTGGCCGACCTGGGCAGCGTGCTCGACCTGGAAGCCGTGGCCCGCGCCGGGCTGCGCATCGGTGTTGACCCCATGGGCGGCGCCAGCCTGCCCTACTGGGAGCCGATTGCCGAGCGCTACGGGCTGAACATCACGCTGGTGAATCGCGCGGTCGACGCCACCTTCCGCTTCATGACGCTGGACTGGGACGGCAAGATCCGCATGGACTGCTCGTCGCGCTACGCCATGGCCGGGCTGATCGCGCTCAAGGATCAGTACGATATCGCCTTTGGCAACGACCCCGACGCCGACCGCCACGGCATTGTCACCCCCAGCGCCGGGCTGATGAACCCGAACCACTACCTGGCCGTGGCCATCGACTACCTCTTCCGCCACCGGCCGGGCTGGCGGCGCGACGCCGCCGTGGGCAAGACGCTCGTCTCCAGCTCGATGATCGATCGTGTGGCAGCCGACCTGGGCCGCACGCTCAACGAGGTGCCGGTGGGCTTCAAGTACTTTGTCGATGGGCTGGTGGACGGCTCGTTCGGCTTTGGCGGCGAGGAGAGCGCCGGCGCTTCCTTCCTGCGCCGCGACGGCACCGTGTGGACGACCGATAAGGACGGGCTGCTGCTCAACCTGCTGGCAGCCGAGATTACCGCCGTTACCGGCAAGGACCCGGCGCAGCACTACCAGGCGCTCACCGAGCGCTTTGGCAGCCCCGTCTATGAGCGGGTGGACGCCCCCGCCACGCCGGCGCAGAAGGCGGCGCTGGCCAACCTCTCGCCCGAGATGGTGCAGGCGACGACGATGGCCGGCGACCCGATCACCGCCAAACTGACCCACGCGCCCAGCAACGGCGCCGCAATCGGCGGGCTGAAGGTGGTGACGGCGAATGGCTGGTTCGCCGCCCGCCCCAGCGGCACCGAGGATGTCTACAAGATCTACGCCGAGAGCTTTGTCGACGAGAGCCACCTGCGCGCGATCCAGAGCGAGGCGCGCGAGATTGTGTCGGCGGCGCTAAACGGATAGAGCGATCGAGAAGCGAGCCGTTCGGATCAAGAAGCGAGAAGCGAGAAGACTGCAGTCACCGACCTGGCGGCTCATTCAAGGGCGCCACGGTCGCCGATCGCTGTCTTCTCGCTTCTCGCTTCTCGCTTCTCGCTTCTTGATCCGAACGGCTCGCTTTGGCTACCAGCGGGTGAGGGCGCCGATCTTGCCGGATTGCTCGAGGGCGGGGTGGGCGTCGAGGATGGTGACGCCGATGCCCTGCAGCAGAGCGCGGCGCAGCACGCTCTCCACGGCGTCGGGCAGGGGCTGGATGCGGCCGCTGCCCAGCGTGCCCTGCTCGCTGAGCTCGAGCACGATGTCGCCGCTGTCTACAAAGCGGTAGGCGGGCTGCGCAAAGGAGCCGAGCACCGCAACATGTTCGGCGCGCATGTTCTGCACCGAGGTCAGCGTCTCGCGCAAGCCCACCACGGCGGCGCCGCCCTGCACCGAGCGCGCCACAATCTCGTCGGCAATGCGGCGGTCCTCCGCTTCGGCGGTGGACTGCACCATCTCGAGCGCCTTGGCGGAGATTTCGTCGGGGGTGGCGTTGGCCTGCGCGGCAAAGGCGCCCACCACCAGCGAGCGCAGGCGGTGGCTCAGCAGGGTGCGAAACTGTTTGACGTTCTTGTCGGTGCCGGCGAGCAGCAGGTGGCGTGCGCCCACGGCGCGGTAGAACTCCTCGGCCATCTCGGCCGCTTCCTGCAGGTTGCTCTGCGCCTGCTGCTTTTCGTGGCGCTGGTAGCGGGAAGATGCCCAGCCGCCCGCGCGGTGCACCTTGATCTCCTCGCCCAGGTAACCGTCGGCGGCCTCGAGCACGCCCATGTTGAAGGCGAAGAGGCGGGCGCCCTGCGATTCGAGCTGGATCACGCCGTAACGCTCGTAGGTGTCGAGCAGGGTGGCCAGCGGGCGCACGTTGGGGCGAAAGCTGACGTAGGCGCCATCCTGCACGGGCACGGCAAAGCTGCGCGCCCACCAGAAGCCCTGCGCCTCGCAGCTGAACATGGCCAGCCCGCGGCCGTGGCGCGTATAGCCCAACTCCACGTAGTTCTGCACCCGCTGGATGTCCTGCGGGCTCGCCCCTGCGGCGCCGGCGAGGAGGTTGCGCAGCGAGATGCGGGCGGCGTCACCGCTGCGGCGCTGCGGGTCAAGGTTCAGGTAGACGCTGAGGACAGGGGCATCGTGGCTCTCGAACTCGACGAGGGTGCGGATGTCCTGGTCGGTGAGCATAGACCTCTCCGTTCGTGGGTGTACATGGCTGACTTCCGGGCTGCTGAAGGCGGGCTGCGGGGTGCAATGGACGCAGCGCGCAGCCGAGCTGCGGCGTGCGGCGCGGCACTTGGCTGAAGACGGCAGAAGTGGCGGGTCTGGGGGAAACGGTAGCATGCAGGGGCGGCGCTGTCAATCGAGCTGCGCACGGTTTGGGTGCCGTTCTCTCTGGCAGAACTGTGCAACTTGTATAGGCGTTGCGCACTCGACAGGGTAGGCAGGGGGCAATTGGGCACATCGCGCCGCGTCATGATGTGCCCATTGTGCATTTCGTATGATGACAGCGGGCCCGCCCCGGCGCGAGAATAGGGCCATCGGTTGCCAGGTGTAGGATGTAGGGTGGCCGCTGCAACGTCACACGGGGAGCGGGCGTTGCCCACGTCGTCCTCCAGCAAATCCTCTACGCAGCACCCTCCGCTTTACCCCCAGCTGTGGCGCTGCCGAGTGCAGCGCCACAGCCTGTACCCCCCCACTACGAAAAAGTACACGGAAACGACGGAAAAAACGGAAACGACGGAACTGCACAGCAGAGAGTGCCGGCCCTCGCTCAAAGGCCGGCGTCTATTGCAGTTCCGTCGTTTCCGTTTTTTCCGTCGTTTCCGTGTACTTTCTCTGCTGTTGCGTTTGCCTTTCGTTTGTCGCGCTGCTTGTGTGGTAGACTCCGCGCACCAGCCCCATCAATCCCAACCGATGCGCGCACCAGGAGACTGCCATGATCTTCCGCAGCCCATTTCCCGATGTGCCGATCCCCACGCAGTCGTTTACCGCACTCGTGCTGACGCGCGCCGCCGAGCTAGGCGACAAGCCGGCGCTCATCGACGGCCCTTCGGGGCGCACCATCAGCTTCCGCCAGTTGGCAGGCGCGATTCGCCTGGTGGCGTCCAGCCTCAGCAAGCGCGGGCTGGGCAAGGGCGACGTCTTCGCCATCTACAGCCCCAACATCCCCGAATACGCCATCGCCTTCCACGCCGTCGCCTCGCTTGGCGCCATCGTCACCACTGCCAACCCGCTCTACACCGCCACCGAGCTCGCCCACCAGTTGCAGGACGCCAAGGCGCGCTTCCTGCTCACCGTGCCCCCCTTCCTGCCCCAGGCGCTCGAGGCGGCCAAGGCGGCGGGCATCGAAGAGGTCTTCGTCTTCGGCGAGGGTGAAGGTGCAACCCCCTTTGCCTCGCTGCTGCAGAGCGATGGCCAGCTGCCGCCGGTGGAGATCGACGCCGCCAAGGACCTGATCGTGCTGCCCTATTCCAGCGGCACCACCGGGCTGCCCAAGGGCGTCATGCTCACCCACCAAAACCTGAGCGTCAACCTGCTGCAGACCGACGCCACGCTCTACGGTCCCGCCAAGCTGCACCAGGATGACGTGATGATCGGCATCCTGCCCTTCTTCCACATCTACGGCATGCTGGTGGTGATGAGCCTGGCGCTCTACAACGGCGCCACCGTGGTGAGCATGCCCCGCTTCGACCTCGAGCAGTTCCTGCAGATCATGGAGAAGTACGGGGTCACCTTTGCGCCCGTCGCGCCGCCAATTATGGTTGCCCTGGCCAAGCACCCGCTGGTGGAGAAGTACGACCTGAGCAAGCTGCGCCTGTTGATTTCGGGCGCCGCGCCGCTGAGCGCCGAGCTGGAGGCGGCGGTGATCGGCCGCCTGGGCTGCCTGGTCACGCAGGGCTACGGCATGACGGAAGCCAGCCCCGTGCTCCACTTCCGCCCCATGCCCGAAGGCGCCGCCAAGCCCGGCTCGATCGGCGTGGTAGCGCCCAATACCGAGGTGATGGTGACCGACATCAGCACGCAGCAGCCGCTGGACGTCGACCAGGAAGGTGAAATCTGGGCGCGCGGGCCGCAGGTGATGACCGGCTACCTGAACAACGAGCAGGCCACGCGCAACACGGTGGACCGCGACGGCTGGCTCCACACCGGCGACATCGGCAAGGCGGACACGGACGGCTACTTCTATGTGGTGGACCGGCTGAAGGAGTTGATCAAGTACAAGGGTTACCAGGTGGCGCCGGCCGAACTGGAGGCGGTGCTGCTGACCCACCCGGCGGTGGCCGACGCCGCCGTGATCGGCGTGGCCGATGAGGAAGCGGGCGAGGCGCCCAAGGCCTTTGTCGTGCTCAAGGGCGAAGCGACGGGCGACGAGATCCTGGCCTTTGTGGCCGAGCGTGTGGCGCCCTTCAAGAAGATCCGGTACATCGAGATCATCCAGCAGGTGCCCAAGTCGTCGTCGGGCAAGATCCTGCGCCGCATTCTGGTGGATCAGGAGCGGGCCAAGCCGCCGCAGGAGTAGCGAGCGCTGCAGCAACCAGCAACAAGAGCGGCCGGATCCCCAGGGATCCGGCCGTTGCTTTATGCATGAGTTGTATAACTATGCACGATAGTGCAAGTGCTATAGGTCTTCGCGCGCTGTGGTGGGAACGTCGAGCACCCAGTCGGCGCCGAAGGCCAGCGAAGGCGTCTGGAAGCCGGGGGAGACCTGGCCGGCGCAGATGCGCGCCACCGCGTCGAGCGCCGTGTGGGCAGTCAGCGTGTAGGCGTCGAGCGTCGTCAGGCGTGCGGTGGCGCTGCGGCCGTCGGCGGCCTCGACGCGCCCCCAGATCGTACTGCGGGCGCCGGCGCGCGCAGCTTCGCTGGGGCCGCTGCGTTTGCCCAGTGCCGCCAGCGCCAGCCGCTGCGCGCCGGGCAGCCGCAGCAGCGGGCCGGCCCAGCGCCCGGCGCGCATGCCGCGCACCATCGCCGGCGAGGCCGCCATGGAAACCTCGATGTTGGGGATGCCGGTGCTGTACCAGGCGGTGGAGACGTCGCCCCAGGGGATGGTGACGGTTGTGCGCGGGCCGCGTCCAAAGTCCACCTCGCGCGTCTTCCACGCGGCCGGCACGGGGAGGAGCGCACCGTTGCGGCGCACCATGCCCGCGGCGCCCGCCGCCATCCCTTCGAGCGCGGTCGTCGCCGTGCCGGTGGAGATGCCGCCGCCGCTGCGGAAGGCCAACTGCAGCGAGTGTGCGTCCGGCAGCCGGCGCGCGAGGTGCGCGGCCAGGCAGTCGGTGGGCACGACGTCGAAGCCGGCGCCGGGCAGCGCCATGATGCCGGCCTGCGCCAACTCGCGCCCGCGCGCCGCAATCGCTTCGAAGACGGCGATCTCGCCCGTGATGTCCACATAGTGGATGCGGTTCGCCGCGCAGGCGTCCACCAGCGGCAGGGCGGTGCGCACAAAGGGGCCGGCGCAGTTGAGCACCACTTCGACGCCCGCCAGCGCCCGCGTCACCGCCGCCGGCGCGTCGAGGCCGAAGACGCGGTGGGGCAGGCTCAGTTCGGCCGCCAGCGATTCAACCAGCTCGCGGTTGCGCCCAGCCACAATCGGGCGCAGGCCGCGCGCCACGGCCAGGCGCGCGATCAGCACGCCGGTGTAGCCGGTGGCGCCGTAGATGAGCCACTCCTGGTTCGGTTCGCTCGCGGCCATGGCCTCAGGCCAGGCTCAGCGCGGGCAGACGGCTGCGCAGGGCTTCGGTCTGCTCGTGGTTCAGCGCCACCAGCGGCGGGCGCACGTGTACCCACTCAGGGTCCTGGCGCAGGTCGGCCACCACGCGCTTGAGGGCGGGGATGACGGCAAAGCCGCTCAGTGCGTTGCGCAGGGTGTTGAGCTCGGCCTGCATGGCGTCGGCTTCGGGGCGCTGCCAGTTGTCGTAGAGCGCACGGATGGCGCCGGGGATGATGTTGGCCATGGCGGTGATGGTGCCCGAACCGCCGCCGCGCAGTGCCTTGAGCAGCAGCCGCTCGCTGCCGGCAAAGGTGCCAAAGCCGAAGAAGCGGGTGAGGATGCTGTCGAGCGTCTGCTCGTTGCCAGAGCTGTCCTTGAGGCCGATCACGGTCTGCGGGTACATGCTGACCAGCCGCTCGATCAGGTCAAGGCTGTAGCCGACCTGGGCGATGGGCGGAATGTGGTAGAGGTAGACGCGCAGGCGGTCGTCAGCGACGCGCTCGATGACCTCGGCGACGGAGCGGAAGAGCCCTTCGTCGGTGACATCCTTGTAGTAGAAGGGGGGCAGCATGAGCACGCCGCCCGCGCCCAGCTCGACGGCGTGGGCGGTGAGGCGTGCGCTGTCGGGCACGGCGTTGCAGCCCACGCCCACGATCATCTGGCGGGCAGGCAGGCCGGCGCGTACCAGCGCTTCGAGCAGCTGCATGCGCTCGTCCATCGAAAACGAGGTGGCTTCGCTGGTGGTGCCAAAGGGCGCAAGGCCGTGGCAGCCGTTGGCCAGCAGCCAATGGGCATGGTCGATCCAGCGCGGCAGGTCGGGCGCACCGTCTTCGTGGACGGCGGTCAGGATGGGCGCATAGACGCCGCGCATGGGTTCGGGACGAATCATGGGGTTTCCCTCTTTGGTGAGTTTTTGCCGCTTCTGTGATTTTGGTTGGGCATGGGCGTCAGGCGCCGCAGATTCGGCGCGTGGCCCAGGCAGTCAGTGGGGTGGCTCATATGGTGGCGCCACGCCGGCAGCAATCTCCAGCCGTTGCTGCTCAGGATTCCACTGCTGCTGCAGATGCAATCCAACAATCGCACCCAATCCGCAAGTATAGCACAGCGCCGCTCGCCTGCGATGGATGCAGCTTGGCGCAACGGGCCGACAACACTGTCAGCGCAGTCGACCAAGTGCTGATCGACATTGCCACGCGCCAGTTCGAGCTTGAGTAGGCAGGCGCGAGCGCACCGACGCTGATCCCTGTGCGCGAGCTGTTCGCCGGCACAACGCGGCGGATCGACGCAAGGCTGCGCACTCTTGGCAGGCCATTCTCTGAAGGGCACTGCGCCCGAAATGGCGTTGCACATCACACACAGCGCAGCGGGGCCGGCTTGCAGAGAGGTCGGCCCTCTGCTTGTGCCGAAGACTGCACCGGTGCCTGCATCAGTGCCTGATCAGTGCCTGCATCAATGCGTTATCAATGCCGGCATCGGGATGCAGTGGGGTGGCGACGAGCCGCCAAAATGCGCCACTGCCCGCCATTGACGGCATTTCGCACACCGCATATACTGGTGAATGTCCCACGCAAGCCTTTGAAGTCGAGCGACTGCCTCGCTTCAGCGCGGTTCAACTGCAGCGGCAGGCGCTCCCATCCGCATTCATTCATTCCAACCCACGTATGGAGGTCTTTATGCAGCGCAAGCACTTTCGCATGCTGCTGCTCATCGTCGCATTCGCGATGATGGCAGCGATGGTTGTTGGTTGTGCCGCGGCGACGGCGCCGGCCGCCGAAGCGCCTGCTGAGGAAGCAGCCGCCGAAGCCCCTGCCGAAGAAGCTGCTGCCGAAGGCGCCGGCCTGGTCGGCATTGTGCTGCCGACGCGTGACGAACCCCGCTGGCTGCAGGACCAGGCCCGCTTCGAGGAACTCCTCGGCTCGGCCGGCGTCCCCGTCCAGATCCTCTTCAGCCAGGGCGACTCGGCCGTCGAGCGCTCGAATGTTGATTCCCTGCTCACCCAGGGCGCCAACGTCATTATCCTGACCCCGCACGACGGCGCTGCCGCCGCCGCCGCCGCCGAGGCTGCCCGCGCAGGCGGCGCCAAGGTCATCTCCTACGACCGCCTGATCCTGGGCACCGAAGCCGTCGACTTCTACGTCACCTTCGACAGCGTCGCCGTGGGCGAGGCGCAGGGCCAGTTCCTGGTGGACAATGCCGAAGGCACCGGCAACCCGCTCTTCCTCTATGCGGGCGCCGCCACCGACAACAACGCCTTCCTCTTCTTCGAAGGTGCGTGGAACGTCCTCCAGCCGAAGATTGCTGACGGCACCTTCCGCATCGTGAACAGCAGCGAAGCCGTGGCTCTGCAGGACAAGGCCGAACTGACCCGCGACGAGATGGCCGCCATCATCGGTCAGGTCACCACGAACTGGGACTTCAACACCGCCAAGAGCCTGGCCGAAGCCAACCTGACGGCCGCCGCCGCCGAGGACAAGGGTGATGTTTCGATCCTGGCCCCGAATGACGGCACCGCCCGCGCCATTGCCGACGCCTTCGCCGCTGACGCCGACGTGACCAGCTTCAAGGTTACCGGCCAGGACGCCGAAATCGCCTCGGTGCAGTACATCATCGATGGCAAGCAGTCCATGACCGTGCTGAAGGATACGCGCACGCTGGCTGCCGACGCCATTGCCGCCGCCACCACCTTCCTTGCCGGTGGCACGCCCGAGCAGACGACGACCTACAACAACGGCGCCTTCGACGTTCCGGCCAAGCCGTCTGAGGTCATCACTGTGACGCGCGACAACGTGCAGGCTGCGATCATCGACTCGGGCTACTGGCCCGCCGAAGAGTTCACCGGCCTCGAGTAATCGCGACAGTCGATCTACAGCAGGGTTCGTGGTGGCGCCTGCCGCCACGAACCCTGCTTCTCGCGACGCCCTGGCCTCTGCCTCACAGCGCCCTCACCTGAGTAGTCCACAAACCATTCGTCCGAAACCATTCCGCGGCGCCGGGTTCCCGGAGGTGCGATGTCAACCCCTATTCTTGAAATGCGGAACATTACCAAGACCTTCCCGGGTGTGAAGGCGCTGGATAATGTCAGTTTTCGCGTGGCCGAAAATGAAATCCACTGCCTTGTCGGCGAGAACGGCGCCGGCAAGTCGACGTTGATGAAGGTGCTGAGCGGGGTCTATCCCCACGGCACCTACAGCGGCGAGATCATGCTCTACGGGCAGGAGCAGCAGTATCGCCACATTGCCGACAGCGAAAGGGCGGGCATTGCCATCATTTACCAGGAGTTGGCGCTGGTGCCCGAGATGACCGTCTACGAGAACATCTACCTTGGGCACGAGGTGCGCAAGGGCGCCCTGGTAGATTGGAACGAGACCATCCGCCGCGCCGGCGAGATGCTCAAGAAGGTGCGCCTGAATGTGAGCCCCGATGCCAAGATCAAGGACCTGGGCGTGGGCAAGCAGCAGCTCGTGGAGATCGCCAAGGCGCTGAGCAAGGACGTCAAGCTGCTCATCCTCGACGAGCCGACGGCCGCGCTCAACGAGAACGACAGCGAGAACCTGCTCCACTTGCTGCGCGAGATCCGCACGCTGGGCGTCACCTGCATCATGATCTCGCACAAGCTCAAGGAGGTGATCTCGATTGCCGACACGGTGACGGTGATCCGCGACGGCAAGACCGTCTGCACGCTCGACGCCGCCAAGGGCGAAGTGTCCGAGCAGGTGCTGATTAAGCACATGGTGGGCCGCGAGATCGAGAACATCTACCCCAAGCGCGAGCACCAGCGCTCGGACGAGGTCGTCTTCGAGGTCAAGAACTGGAGCGCCTACAGCCAGAAGCTCAACCGCAACGTGTTGAAGGATGTGAACTTCAACGTGAAGAAGGGCGAGATTGTGGGCTTTGCCGGGCTGATGGGTTCGGGCCGCACCGAACTTGCGCTCAGCCTCTTTGGCAACCCCACTAACTTCAAGGTTTCGGGCGACCTCTTCGTCAAGGGGCAGCAGCGCAGCTTCCACAACCCCCAGGATGCGATCCAGGCCGGCGTGGCCTATGTGACGGAAGACCGCAAGGCCAAGGGGCTGATCCTGATGCAGGATGTGAAGCAGAACATCACGCTGGCCAACCTGTACGAAATTGCCAATCGCGGCGTCGTAGACAACAACGCCGAGGTGCGCGTGGCCAATACCTATCGCGAACAACTCAACGTCAAGACGCCGAGCGTGGCGCAGCGAGTGGGAAATCTGAGCGGCGGCAACCAGCAGAAGGTGTCGCTGGGCAAGTGGCTGTTCGTACAGCCCAACCTGTTGATTCTGGACGAGCCGACGCGCGGCATCGACGTCGGCGCCAAGTTCGAGATCTACACCTTGATGAACAAGCTGGTGCAGCAGGGAATGAGCATCATCATGATCTCTTCCGAGCTGCCGGAGGTGTTGGGCATGAGCGACCGGGTCTATGTGGTTTCGGCCGGCCGCATCGCGGGCGAGCTTCCGATTGCAGAGGCGTCCCAAGAGAAGATCATGCAGTTGGCAACCAGTTGATGCGTTGAGCCGCAGCCACAGACCACAGGGACGCTCTCTCAGGTACGCTGTTCTCAGGTACGAACAACAGGACGAAACGACCATGCAAAGCCAGGCGACGCTGCCCAACACACCCATCAAAGAGACCCAGGGCTCCTTCTTGAGTGACCTGAGCCGTGTTCTGCGCGAGAACGTGCGCGAATACGGGATGTTCATCGCCCTCTTCGTGATCATGGCGATCTTCACCGTGCTCACCGACGGGCTCTTCATTTCTCCCCGCAACATCAGCAACCTGATCAACCAGACGGGCTACATTGCCGTGCTGGCCGTCGGCATGACGCTGGTGATCGTGATCCGTCAGATCGACCTCTCGGTGGGTTTCCTGGCCGGCTTCATCGGCGCCGTAGCTGCGATTGCCATGGTGCAGTGGTCCTTCCCGGTAATCGCCGTCATCCCCATGGCGCTGCTGATGGGCATCATCGCCGGGTTGATTACGGCCTTTATGGTGGCCTACTTCGGTATCCCGGCCTTCGTGGCCTCGCTGGCGGGCTGGCTCGTCTATCGCGGCCTGCTGCAGTTGGTGACGGCCGGCACGGGCACCATCATCATTCCGAATAAGGCCTTCAACGCCATCGGCAACGGCTTCATCCCCGATCTGCCCATGGGGGCGAACTTCGACTTCCACCTGCTGACGCTGGTTCTGGGCGGCGCGGCGATCCTCTTCTTCGTCTGGAGTCAATTCAGCAGCCGGCGCAAGAAGCAGGCCTACGGTTTCGATGTACTGTCGACGCCGATCTTCATCCTGACGATGGTCTTTGTGGCGCTGATTCTGGGCGTGGTGACCTGGGTGCTGGCCGGCTACAACGGTCTTTCATGGACGGGCGTGATTGTGCTGCTGGTGGTGGCCGTCTATCACTTCATCACCACGCGCACGGTGTTGGGGCGCCACATCTACGCCGTGGGCGGCAACCCCGAAGCGGCCGAGCTGAGCGGTATCAGCGTCAACCGCATCATCTACATTGTCTTTGGTTCGATGGGCTTCCTTTCGGCGCTCTCGGGCATTCTCTTTGCCTCGCGATTGCAGGCGGCAACCACCACCGCCGGCAACCTCTTCGAGCTTGACGCCATCGCCGCCGCCTATGTGGGTGGCGTCTCGGCGGCCGGCGGCGTCGGCAGCGTCTTTGGCTCGCTGATCGGCGCGCTGGTCATGGGTTCGCTCATCAGCGGCATGAACCTGCTCGGCGTCAACATCGCCTGGCAGTACATCATCCGCGGCGCCGTGCTAGCGCTGGCCGTGATCTTCGACGCCGCCACGCGCCGCCGCGGCGGTTGATTCCAGCGCTGCATCACCGGTTCACGCAGGGGGCGAGGGAGACCTTGCCCCCTTCTTGTTGCGCTGGAACCGTGCGCTTGGCTCCCGGCGCTGTGCGCACGCGTGCGGCCCTGCGCGACCTGATGCGACGGCTGAACCTGTGCAGCCCTTTTGCCCCGCAGCAGGTAGAATTGCGGCTAAGGGTAGCTCCTCCGCTCCACCCTGCCCCCCTGCCCGCCGGCGCCCACGCCGGGCCGCAGGCAGGACTCACCACCGAAAGGGACTCTCATGAAGGTCTTTGTGACAGGCGGCGCCGGCTACATCGGCTCGATCGTCGTCGAACAGCTGGTGCTGGCCGGTGAGCAGGTTGTGGTCTTCGACAACCTCTACCAGGGCCACGCCGCCGCCGTGCACCCCGACGCGCGCTTTATCGAGGGCGATTTGAGCGACGCCGGCGCGATCCGCAGCGCCCTGCTCGAACACCGCCCCGACGCCATCATGCACTTTGCCTCGTACACGCTGGTGGGCGAGTCGATGGAGCAGCCGCTGAAGTACGTGGGCGACAACACGATCTGCGGCATCAACCTGCTGCGCGCCGCACTCGAAGCCGACGTGCGCCGCCTGATCCTCTCCTCGACGGCGAACCTCTTCGACGACCCCGAGCGCATGCCCATCGACGAGCGCGAGCGCATTGTGCCCGGCAGCCCCTATGGCGAGGGCAAGTACATGCTCGAGCGCATGCTCTACTGGCTCGACCGCACAGACAAGATGCGCTTCGCTGCACTGCGCTACTTCAACGCCGCCGGCGCCAGCGCGGAGCGGGGCGAGGACCACACGCCCGAGATGCACCTGATCCCGATCGTGCTGCAGGTGGCGCAGGGCAAGCGCGAGAGCATCAAGATCTTTGGCGATGACTACCCGACGCGCGACGGCACCTGTGTGCGCGACTACGTGCACGTAATTGACCTGGCGCAGGCGCACATCCTGGCCCTGCGTGCGCTCGATCAGGGCAGCCGCACCTATAACCTGGGCAACGGCGAAGGCTTTACCGTGCGCGAGGTGATCGAGACGGCGCGCGCCATCACCGGCCATCCCATCCCCGCCGAGGTTGTGGCGCGCCGCGCCGGCGACCCTGCGATCCTGATCGCTTCGAGCGCCAAGATCAAGCGCGAACTGGGCTGGGCGCCCCAATACACCGACCTGCACAGCATCATCGAATCGGCGTGGCGCTGGCACCAGGCCCACCCGAACGGCTACGACTCGTAGCTTCTAAACTTCTGTACGTAGCCGTACGGCGTTTCGCTACGCCGGCCGGTTCCGTGGGTTCAAAACCCACGGCTGAACAACAACAAGCCGGCCGAAGCCGGCTGACTCCTGCGTGCGGCGCGACCTGATGGTGTGAGCCGGTCTTTAGCCGGCTTGTCTTTGTTTAGCCTGGGGATGAATCCCCAGGACCCATTGAGTGGCGCGCAGCATCTACCCGTGTGCGCCCACCACCTCTCCCCGCTCGGCGCGGGCTAGCAAGCGAAGCTTTCCATGGCAGAAAACGAGTCTCCCAACGGCGCACCGCCCGCACCCAACGGCGCACCGCCCCCCAAGAGCGGCGCCCCCGACGGCGTCGATACCCCGCGCCCCGACCCCGCCGATGAGCTGGTGGAGAGCAGCCACCAGGTAACAATCGGTGGGCGCGAGATCGCCTACACCGCCACCGCCGGCCGCATCGTCATGCGCAGCGAAGAGGGCAAGGCGCACGCCTCGATCTTCTTCGTGGCCTACACGCGCAAGCCGGCTGATGGGGGCGAGGACGCAGCCACGCGCCCGCTTACCTTCTCCTTCAACGGCGGGCCGGGCTCGGCTTCCGTCTGGCTGCACCTGGGGCTGCTGGGGCCGCGCCGTGTGCTCTCGGGCGACGTCGACACGCCGCTGCCGCCGCCCTACCAGCTCACCGACAACGACTACTCGCTGCTCGATACGACCGACCTCGTCTTCATCGACCCGGTGAGCACCGGCTACAGCCGCCCCACCTCCGCCGACGAGGCCAAGCGCTTCCACGGGCTGGAGGGCGACATCGAATCGGTGGGCGACTTCATTCGTCTCTACGTCTCGCGCTACAAGCGCTGGCGATCGCCCAAGTTCCTGATCGGCGAAAGTTATGGCACCACGCGCGCCGCCGGCCTGGCCGACTACCTGCAGGCGCGCCACGGCATGGCGCTCAACGGGTTGGTGCTCGTCTCGCTCGTGCTCGACTTCCAGACGCTCGAGTTCGACACCGCCAACGACCTGCCCTACCTGCTCTTCCTGCCCACCTATACCGCCACGGCCTGGCGCCACAAGCGGCTTGCCCCCGAGCTGCAGGCCGACCTGCAGGCGGCGCTGCGCGAATCCGAAGCCTTTGCCGAGGGCGAATACGCCACAGCGCTCTTGCGCGGCGACCGGCTGAGCGCCGACGAACGCAGCACGATCGCCGCCAAACTGGCGCGCCTCACCGGTCTCTCGGCCGCCTACATCGAGCGTACGAATCTGCGCGTGCGCGACGGCCACTTTACGCGCGAGTTGCTGCGCGACCAGCGGCGCATTGTGGGCCGCCTCGACACACGCTTCACCGGCATCGAGCGCGACGCCGTGGGCGCCGAGGCCACCTACGACCCCAGCAGCGCCTTCCTCACCGCCGCCTACAGCGCCGCCCTCAACGACTACGTGCGCAGCGAGCTGAACTTCAACAGCGATCTGCCCTACGAGACGCTGGCCGCACTGTGGGACAAGTGGGACTACAGCAAGCACCAGAACCGCTACGTCAGCGTCTCGGAGCAACTGCGCCGGGCGATGACACGCAACCCCTGGCTGCGCGTCTATGTCGCCTCGGGTATCTACGACCTGGCCACCGCTTACGCCGCCACCGACTACACGCTCAGCCATCTGCAACTGGACCCAACGCTGCAGGGCAACATCCAGGTGGGCATGTACGAAGCGGGGCACATGATGTACGTGCATGGGCCGTCGCTGGTCAAGCTCAAGCAGGAGCTGGCCGCCTTCTACGCCGCGACCATGGTCACGGCCGAAGAGAAGCCGCAGGCCGAATAGCCGCATTCACCGCACCGTTCGCCAGAGCACGAGCGCGCGCGGTGCAGAGCAGGAGGCGCAGATGTCTGACTCGCTCTACCGCCAGGCCGGCGTGGATATCGACGCCGGCAACCGCGCCGTCGCGCTGATGAAGGAGGCCGTGCGCGCCACGCACACGCCCGCCGTGCTGGCCGATGTGGGCAGCTTTGGCGGCCTCTTCGCGCTGCGCGACCTGCCGCCCGAGCCCGTGCTCGTTGCCTCGACTGACGGCGTGGGCACCAAGGTCAAGCTGGCGGCCGAGCATGGGCGCTGGGGCACGATTGGGCAGGACATCGTCAACCACTGCATCAACGATATTCTGGTGCAGGGGGCGCGACCGCTCTTCTTCCTCGACTACCTGGCGACGAGCCGGCTTGTGCCCGAGCAGGCGGCGGCGGTGGTGACGGGCATGGCCGAGGCCTGCCGCGCCGCCGGCTGCGCGCTGCTGGGCGGCGAGACGGCCGAAATGCCCGGCGTCTATGTGGAGGGCGCCTTCGACGTGGCGGGGACGGTGGTGGGGCTGGTGCAGCGCAGCGCCCTGCTGCCCGACACAGCAGCCATGCGCGCCGGCGACCTGCTGGTGGCGCTGCCCAGCACGGGCCCGCACACAAACGGCTACTCGCTGATCCGACGCGTGGTGGCGGGGCGCGACCTGCAGGCGCCCGTTCCCGGCGACGCGGACGCCACGCCGCTGGTGGATGCGCTGCTGGCGCCCCACCGCTCCTATCTGGGCGAGGTGACGGCGTGGCGGCAGGCCGGGCTGCCGCTGCTGGGCATGGCGCACATCACGGGCGGCGGCCTCTACGAGAATCTGCCGCGCGTGCTGCCCGAGGGGCTGCGCGCCGAGGTGGACTTGCACGACTTCGCCCCGCCGCCGCTCTTCCGGACGTTGGTGCAGTGGGCCAACCTGCCGGAACGCGAAGCCTACCGCGTGCTCAACATGGGCATTGGGATGGTGCTGATTCTGCCCGGCGACGATCCGGCGCTGCTCGAGGAGATGGCGGCGCGCCTGCCCGGCGCGGCGCCCATCGGCCGGCTGGCGCAGGGCGAGCGGGGCGTCGCGATCGCGGGCATCGACGGAGCAGAGGGTTCATAGCCCGCACGCAGGAGAGTCTGGGATGGGTGCACGGCTGGTTGTGCTGATTTCGGGCAACGGCAGCAACTTGCAGGCGCTGATCGACGCCATCCGCTACAAGGCGCTCGACGCCGAGATCGTCGGCGTGGTCTCGAACCGCAAGGACGCGTTCGGCCTCGAGCGGGCGCAAAAGGCGGGCATCCCCACGCGCTACCACCCGCTCAAGAGCTTCACCGAGAGCGGCCGCTCGCGCAGCGATTACGACGCCGCGCTGGCCGAGCTTGTGCGCGCCTGGCAGCCCGACTTTGTGGTGCTCGCCGGCTGGATGCACATCCTGAGCGCTGCCTTCATCGACGAATTCCCCTACCGCATCGTCAACCTGCACCCGGCGCTGCCCGGCCAGTTTCCCGGCGCGCACGCCGTCGACGACGCGCTGGCCGCCTACAAGGAGGGGCGCATCCGCACCACCGGCGTGATGGTGCACCTGGTGCCCGACGAAGAGGTGGACGCCGGCCCCGTGCTCGAGAGCGAAGAGGTGGTCATCTACGCCACCGACACGGCCGATTCGCTGCGCAAGCGCATGCAGCAGGTGGAACATGGCGTGCTGGTGCGTGCGCTGCGCCGCCTGATCGAGGGTGACGAGTAAACAGGGCGCGGCACTCCTCAAAGATCGAACAGAGACCCGGTCGAAGCGCTTCGACCGGGTCTCTTTGTTTGCGCCTTGCGCAGCGCGCGCTGCCACCTCTTCTCTCCTGGCCGTCGAAACAAGGGAGACCATGCTCCTGCCGTAGCGGCGAATTCGATTCGCCGAAGAGCCGGGACGAGCGTACGCGAGTCCTGGCTCTTGCGTGTGGGCACGGGCGTGTGCGGGATAAGGATGTGGGAGGAGGGTGTGCACCGGGTAGCGCCAGGACTCGCTGCGCTCGTCCCGGCTTTTCGGCGAATCGAATTCGCCGCTACGGCAGGGGAGATGTCGTTACAGGCCGCCCTGCGCGCGTGGGGTAAAGCCGCCGCCCACGGCCTGGTGCGCGTCGCCAATCACGAAGAAGGCCGCCGGGTCGGCGCGCAGGATCAGCTCCTTCAAGAGCGTTACCTGCGGGCGGTGCACGGTGCAGAGCAGCATGGCGCGCTCGGCGCCGGTGTAGCCGCCCGTCACCGGCCAGCGGCTCACGGTGCGCCCCAGCCCCTGGCGCAGCGCCATCGTCACCGCGTCGGGCTGATCGGTGACGATGGTGACGGCGCGCACGGTGCTCGGCCCCTCGAGCGTGTAATCGGCGGCCATGCCCCACAGGAAGAGCATAAGCAGGGCGTAGAGCGAGGTCTCCCAGCCAAAGGTAAGCCCCATGAGCGTGACGATGATGCCGTCGGTCATCAGCAGCACCTGGCTGAGCGGGATGCCCGTCTTGACCTGCACCACGCGCCCGAGGATGCTGGTGCCGCCGGCGCTGGCGCCCGAACGGTAGATCAGGCCGCCGCCCACGCCGCCCACAATGCCGCCATAGAGCGCGTTGAGCAGGATGTTGTCGGTCACGGGCCAGGGCTGCAGGGTTTGGGGCAGCAGCCAGGTGAAGAGGTCTACCAGCACAGAGAAGAGCGCGACGCCGGCCAGCGTCTTGCTGATGAACTGCCAGCGCCCCAGGGTATTGAAGCCGATCACGAAGAGCGGGATGTTGAGCAGAAAGTAGATGATGCCCACCGGCCAACCGGTGAAGTGGTTGACGATCAGGCTGAGGCCGCTGATGCCGCCGGCGGCGATCTTCCAGGGCACCTGGAAGATGGCGTAGCCGGCGGCGGTAAGGGTGACGCCGGCGACCAGCAGCAGGAGCGAGCGCGGGCGCAGCGAGAGGGTGGCTGCAGGCAACGGCGGCGCCGCCGGCAGCGAGGGCGCCACAGGCAGCGGAGGCGCCACAACGGGGGCGCGGGGTGCGTCGGCTTCTGCGCGGAGCGGTGGGAACTCTGGCGGCATGGGGTGGCGGGCGGAGCGGGTGGAAGCATCGCACAGCGAACAGGTCGGTACGCCGCACTGTGCCGCTGCTTCAGGGCGCCGGGCCGGATTCGACGGCGGCGGGCTGCTCGGCGCCGGTCTCCAGCCAGAGCTCGAGCGTGCGCCCCACGGCGGCCAGCGTCTCGGTGCTGAGGGTGGCGGGGGTGTCGGCCAGCGTGCGCGCGTTGGGCGCCTCGCGATCGGCAACCAGCCCGGTTGCGTAGCCGGCTGTGGCAAAGGCCGACTGGCTGCTCTCCAGCGGCTCGCTTGCCGGTTCGTTGACGAACCAGGCGCCGAAGCCGGCTTCGGCCGCCGTCTGCCAGAGCGATTCGTTGACCCAGGGCTCGGCGGCTGGGTCGGGCAGGAAGCGGGCATTGGGGGCGCCCACCTGGTTCAGCGCGACCACGGCGCGCGGCGAGGCGCAGCGCAGCACGTCGCGCGTCAGGCTGCCCGCCAACTGCCGGCTGCCCACCAGGGGCTGCCAGCCGGCGATGCCCTCGTTGGCTTCGGCATCGAGAAAGGCAAGGCAGACGGTGTTGCCGCCGGCGTCCACGTCGAGCGTGCGCGCCAGCTCGAGCAGCACGCCCGTGCCCGAGGCGCCGTTGTTTGCGCCGGGGGCGGGCAGGGCGCGAGCGGCCTCGTCGGGGTCGGCGTCGGCGGCCAGGCGCGAGTCGTAATGCGTGGCCAGCATGTTGACGCCGGCGGCGGGGCCTTGCGGGCTGCGCATGGCAACCACGTTGCGCCCCTTGATCAGCTCGTTGATGGGGAACTCCTGCACCACCACATCCCAGCCCAGGCCAATCAACTGCTGGATCAGCCAATCGCTCATGGCCAGGCTGCTCTGGGTGCCGGGCGTGCGGGCGCCGAACTCCACCTGCCGCTCGACGGCATCGAGGGCGCGGGCGGCGTCAAAGCTCTCATCCACCACGTTGCTGGGCAGCAGCCCCAAGGCCAGGTAGCCGAAGAAGGCAACCGCCAGGCCAAGCGTCACCACCAGCGCCAGCTCAACGCCATAGGTGCGCAGTAAGCGCATCAGCGGTCGCGCTCCTGCTCGCGGGCGCGGAAGAGCAGCCGAATCGGTGTGCCCACAAAGGGATAGGCGGCGCGCAGCCGGTTCTCCAGGTAGCGCTCGTACGAGAAGTGGACGGTGTCGACGTCGTTGACGAAGACGGCGAAGGTGGGCGGCGAGAGTGAAACCTGCGTGCCGTAGTAGAGGCGCAGCGGCCGCCCGTTCTTGTTGGGGGGCGTGATCGCGTCGTAGGCCTCGCGCAGAATGTTGTTGACGTCGGCGGTGCTCATGCGGTGCTTGCGCGCCGCGGCCACTTCGAGCACGGTGGGCAGCACCTTGTGGATGCGCTGCTTGGTGAGCGCGCTGATGTAGAGCACGGGCACGTAGCTCAGGAACTTGAGCTCCTCGCGCACCTTCTCGGTGAAGGCGTTCATGGTGTGCTCGTCCTTCTCGATCGCGTCCCACTTGTTGACGACGACGATCACACCCTTCATCTTCTCCAGCACATAGCCGGCAACGTGGGCATCCTGCGCCGTAACGCCATCGGTAGCGTCGATCAGTAGCAGGGCGACGTCGGCGCGGTCGATCGCCTGCATCGAACGCAGCACGCTGTACTTCTCGATGCCTGGCTCCACACTGCCGCGGCGGCGGATGCCGGCAGTGTCGATCAGCGTCAGCGTAGTGCCTTCATAGGTGAGGTAGGTATCGATCGAGTCGCGCGTGGTGCCGGGCACGTCGCTGACGATGGCGCGCTCGCGGCCCAGCAGCGCGTTGAGCAGGCTGCTCTTGCCCACGTTGGGACGGCCGACAATGGCAATGCCGATCTCGGTCTCGTCCACCGGCTCGTCGGGGAAGGCGGGCAGCGCCTTGACCAGCTCGTCGAGCAGGTCGCCGGTGCCGTCGCCGTGGTAGGCGCTGATCGCCACCGGCTCGCCCAGCCCCAGGTTCCAGAACTCAACGGCATCCTGGCGGCGCGCTTCGCTCTCGGCCTTGTTGACGGCCACAAAGACGGGCTTGCCGGCGCCGCGCAGCAGGTCGGCAACGTCGGCGTCGGCGGCGGTCAGCCCCTCGCGCCCATCGACGACAAAGATGATGGCGTCGGCTTCTTCGACGGCAACCTGCACCTGGTTGCGAATGTGGGCGATGAAGCGCGAGGACTCAATCGAGAGCGGCTTGGCGGTTGCGCGTGTGCTGGTGGGGTCCGCCGCCTCGAGGCCGCCGGTATCGACAACCATAAAGCCCACGCCGTTCCAGAAGCTGTCGCCGTAGATGCGGTCGCGCGTGGTGCCCGGCAGGTCCTCTACAATCGCGATGCGCTTGCCGGTGAGGCGGTTGAAGAGGGTGGATTTGCCGACGTTGGGTCGGCCGACAAGGGCAACAACAGGCTTGCGAGACGGCATGCGGTTCGGGTTCTTTCGAATGAGGTCGGCGCTCAGGGTGCGCCGGCGGCTGGAGTTTGGGCGGGTGTGGCGCGGCCCGCTGCGGGCGTCGCGCTGGACGTGACGGCAGGCGTCGCCGCGGGGGCAAGGCCGCCGGGAGCAGCAGCAGGTGTTGCGAGCGCAGCGGGTGTAGCTGTGGCGCCGGCTTCCGGCGTTTGCTCGGCCGGCGCAGCCAACGTTGGCTCGGGCGCCGCCGAATCGGGCGAGGGCGTCGAATCGGGCTGCGCCGTGGCATCAGGCTGCGCCGTGGCATCAGGCTGCGCCGGCGAGTCGGGCTGCTCATTCGAACTGATCACCACCTCCACCGTCTCGGGCAGCACACCCTCCTGGCGGATGCCGTCGGGGAGCACAACGCGCGGCGTCACCACGTGGGTGCCGGGCAGCAGCCCCGTCAGGTCGAGGATGACGAACATGTCATCGGGGTTGAGCGATTCGAGCAGCGGCACCGGCCCGCTCAGGATCACATCCACTGTGTCGGGCGAGACGGTTGACTCATAGCTCGGCGCCAGCCCCTGCACAATTGGCTGCACGCGCACGGTGGTGCCCCCCTCGATGGGGGTAATGCTCACCACCGCCTGCACCGTGCTGCCGTCAAAGACGGTGACGCCGGGCGGCACTACCAGGTTCAGCCGCGTGCGGATCTCGCTGGTAGCGCCCTCGATCGAGAGCGGTTCGGTCTCGATATAGCCGGGCACCGTGGCCAGCAGTTCGGCAATGCCTTGCAGAACCACGGTGGAGGGCTCGGCGCGCACGGTGCTCAAACGGTAGCCGGCGGCAGGCTGCCCCACCAGGTTGATGCGCACGGCGACCTCCTTGCGCCCGGGCCACTGCTCCACAGGCACAACCACCGTCGCGTACTGGCTGCTTAGCGCGACGCCGCTCACCGTCTGGTTCTGGCGGCTCATGGGGCGCACATCCACGGTGCGCTCCACCTGGCTCTTGGCGCTGAAGAGGTAGACGGGGGCGACGAGCTGGTCCACCAAATCAACCTGGGTGGCCGGCCCGCGCACGGTGATGGTGGGCGGTTCGACCACGGGCGCCTGCCAATCGTAGCCAAAGGCGGGCGCGTCCAGAATCTGCACGGTGACGGACATAGTGCGCGTGGCCAGCGGGTCGAGCTGAAGGCGCAGGCTGGGTGGGCTGGCGCTGAGCACGGTGACGCGCGGGTCGGTGACGCTGACGATGACGGGCACGTCGTGGGTGCCGGTCTCGTAGCCGCTCAGGTCGACAGTGGCGTCAAAGTCGCCGGCGTCCAGATCATCCCATGCTGCGCGCGGGGCGCGCACGTTCAGGCGCACGCTCTCGCTGCTCAGGTCTTGCACGGGCTGCAGGTTGGAATCGAGGCCGCGGATTGTGATCGGGATGCGCTCCGGGAAGTCTGCGGTGACGAGCGGGTTGGCCTGGCTGACGGCAATGAGCCAGATGACGACGGCGAGCGCGAGCGAGAGCAGGATTGCACCCAGTTGGTCGAGCAACCAGCGCCAGCGCCGCCGCTGCCGCGCAAGGAAGGCGGGCAGCGCGCCGGTGGCCGGGGCGGGCAGCGGCGCAGTAGGCGCGATTGGTGCGGCGGCCTGGGCGCGGGCGGCGCGCGCCGCACTCTCGCGCGCAAGGTCGGGCGCGCCGGCCACGCTCTCGCGCGCGGCGGTGCGCACGGCGTCGCTGCTGCGCAGGGCGTCGCTGCGTGCGGCGTCCGCGCTGCCGCTGGCGCCGGAGGCGATGCCGGCCATGCTCTCGGGGGCGCTCGTCAGTGGCTCAGTCACCGGGCAGCTCCGCGGCCGAGCCCGTGCGGGCAAAATCGGTGAGCACCGTGCGCAACTGGCCGCTTTCCACACGCACGATGCGCCCGTTGCGCGCGACCGAAATCGAACCCGTCTCCTCCGAAACGATCAGCGACATGGCGTCCGACTGCTCGGTAACGCCCACGCCGGCGCGGTGGCGGGTGCCCAGCTGCGGGTCGCCCAGGTCGTGCTGGGCCAGGGGCAGCACGCAGCCGGCAGCCAGAATGCGCTCGCCGCGCAGGATAGCGGCGCCGTCGTGCAGGGGCGAATTGGGCCAGAAGATCGTCTGCAGCAGCTCGGCCGAAAGGTCGGCGTTGAGGCGCACGCCGCGGTCCACCAGTTCGGCCAGCCCGGTGACGCCCTCGAAGACGATCAGGGCGCCGGTGCGGCGGCGAGCCATCTCTTCGGCGGCGCGCGCCACCTCGTTGACGATGCGCTGCGAGGCGGTGTTGTCGGCGCGGCGCTGGAAGAGGGGCGCCGTGCGGCCCACGCGCTCGAGCGCGCGCCGCAGCTCGGGCTGGAAGATGACGGGGATGGCAACCAGCAGCAGCGGCGAGGCGATGCCCAGCAACCAGTTGAAGGCCGTCAGGTCGAGCGTCTGGCTGAGGACGAGCGTCACCAGCGCAATCAGCAGGATGCCGCGGATCAGCTGCACCGCCTGCGTGCCCTGGAAGAGGCGCAGGAGCGTAAAGATCAGCACGGCCACCAGCGCGATATCGAGCAGGTTGATGGGGTCGCGCAGATTGCTCAGGTAGGGCAGGATTTCGCTCATGGTCTCGCCACGCCGGGTGGCCGCACCGCGCGGCTCTCCGGCAAATCAGCTCCGGTGCGTCGGTCCGCTGCGGCCGCCACCGGTCTCTTGTTTTGCTGCAACGTCAGCCGCGCACGCGCAGCGCCGCCTCGTCGATCACCGGGCTGTGCAGGCTGCCCAGGCCGTCAATCTCCACCACCATCACATCGCCGGGGAGTACGGGCCCCACGCCGGCGGGCGTGCCGGTCAGGATCAGGTCGCCCGGCTCGAGGCGCATGGCCTGCGAAATGTGCGACAGGATGCGCGGCACCGAGAAGATCATCTGCGCCGTGTTGCCGTTCTGGCGCAGCTCGCCGTTGACCAGGCAGCGCACGCCGCGGCCGGCGCGGTCAAAGCCGCTGTCGAGCCAGGGGCCGAGTGGGCAGAAGGTATCGAAGCCCTTGGCGCGCGACCACTGGCCGTCGCTCTTCTGCAGGTCGCGTGCGGTGACGTCGTTGGCAATTGTGTAGCCGAAGACGCAGCGCTCGGCCTCCTCCTCGCTGAGGAAGCGGCCGCCGTGCACCACAGGCCCGATCACCACGGCAAGCTCGGCTTCGTGGTCCACCCGCTGGCTGAGCGCGGGGTGGACGACGGCCGCGCCCGGGGCCAGCAGCGACGAGCTGGGCTTGAGGAAGAGCAGCGGCTCGGGCGGCACATCGTTGCCCAGTTCGGCGGCGTGCTCGGCGTAGTTGCGCCCCACGCAGACGATCTTGCGCGGCTTGGCAGGGGCAAGCAACTGCAGCTCGCCCAGGCGCAGCGCGGGTTCGGCGCCTGGTTGCGCGCGCAGGGCCTCGGGCAGCCGCCAGGGCGCATCGGCCAGCGGATGAACCGTTTCGCCGTCGAGCAGCCCCCAGCGCGAGCCGGCGAGGGCGGGGGAGAGTGCGGCTTCTGCGGCAAGGACAAAGTGAACGTAGCGCACGGTGCGCCCTTTCCGGCTGCGCGCGACTCCAAATCCAGGCGAGTGGGCCTAGGTGAAGCGCGTCTCGTTGATGATCAGGTGGAACTTCGTGTTCAGGAACTCGCAGGCCTGGCGCATCATCGTCATGCGGCTCAGGAAGATCTCGAAGTATTCGATGACGGTGGCGAAGTTGGTGTCGATCTCCAGTTCGAGCGAGATGATGCGCTCGTCGGGGCGCACGCGCACAAAGCTGCGAGTCGTCGCGTAGTTCACGCGGTCGTGGATGTCGAAGGTGGCCATGTCGGGGTTCTGCACGCGGCTGCGGTGGACGTCGGCCTTGTCGGCGATGATAATCGCGGCGGAGACGGGCGTAATTGCGGTGCCGCGCTCCTCCTCGTGGTTGCCGATTGCGTTCATCACCAGCGCCATCTCCTCGGTGGCCATGCGCAGCCGCGAGAGGATCGAGTAGGCGATCAGCGCGCCGCTCTGGGCGTGGTGCTCGCGGTGGACCACGTTGCCAAGGTCGTGCAGCAGGCCGGCGATGTGGGCCAGCTGGCCATGGCGTTCGGGATGGCCCAGGCGCAGCAGCACGTTTTCGGCGATGTGGCCCACCAGCCCGGCATGGCGCTGGCCATGTTCGGTGTAGCCCAGCGTACGCATGAACTCGTTGGCGCGCTGGAGCAGGGCGATCACCTCGGGGTCGCGCTTGAGCACGTCGACCGTGAGCGGCGCGCTGTGCGCCTGCGCGTGGTCGGCGGCGTGGGGCGTGGGCGTGCGCAGCTCGTGGGCGCCGTGGCGGCTCTCGGTGCGCGAGATCGTCACCGTGCGCGGCGCGCCGTTCTGGCCGGGGTGCTGGCCAGGCGCGGCGCCACGCGTGACGCCGGCTTCATCCGTGCCGCCGACGACGGCGCCGTTTGCGTTGGGCGCAGGGGCAGGCTTGGCCGGTGCGGATGCGCTCTGCACGGCGTCGCCGCTGATCTCGTGCTCAGGGGCGCCGCTCTCGGGCGCTGGCGTCGAAGGGAACTGTTCGTCGGTCATCTCTGTCTCGATCTCGAACCGGGCAGCAATGGAAGCGCGATGCACGTGCCGTCGATACTCACTGCCAGCCAAGCGCCAGCGCGCCGGCCAGCAGCGCGGCAAGCCACCAGGCGGCCAGGCCACCCGGCCCGGCCAGCGGCTGTTTGCGCAGCACACGCAGCCAGGTGGGCAGCAGCAGCACCGCCGTCAGCGGCACCCAGATCGGCGAGCGGTTGAGCACCAGCACGGCCAGCATGCCCAACTGCGCCGCGCCCAGCAGCCAGGGCGCCAGCTTGTCTTCGGGCCAGAGCACGGCGCGCCCTTCGCCCCAGGCGTGCAGCGTCCAGGCCAGGGCAAGCCAAAGGGTGGCGTTGCCCACGACGATCTCACCGGCCGCGGCGGTTTCGTTGAACTGCCGGCCAACCTGCACGGCGAGCAGCCACGGCAGCAGCACTGTTGCCACGGCGTGGAGCAGCAGCGGCGGCACCTGCATCGTGCGGCGCAGCGTCCAGCCGCCCACGGCGACGGCGGCCAGCAGCCCAGTGAAGACCAGCGCCGGCAGGCCGATTGCGGCGGCCACCACCAGCGTCAGCAGCAGCGTGGGCGCAGCCACGCGCACCAGGTAGGGGATCGAGTTCGCCTCGTCGAGGCGCATGAGCTGCGACGCAGGCGAGCCTTCGGCCAGGTAGGGCAGGCGCAGCGCACCGCCGCCCGACATCGGGCCGGCCTTCAGCGCCAGCAGTTGCGGGCGACCGCCGGCCAGCCGCCACAAGGCGCCCCAGAGCAGGTCTACCAGCAGCCAGAGCAGCACGATCAGCTTCCAGTCGAGGCGGCTCCAGGCGTCGAGCACGTTGGCGGTGAGCAGGCCGGCGAACATGGCCCAGCCGGCAGTCACCCGCCAGGGCGCGGCCTCGGCCCAAATCTGGGCGGCGAGTGTGGCGCTGGCAGGCGGCAGACGCCCGCTCCACGTCTGGCCGGCAAAGGCGTCGCGCCACGCCCGCCCTGCGCTGCGCCCCCAGCCGCGCAGCCCGGCCTGCGTGCGCGCAGCGGGCGCGGACGCAAGCGTGCGGGGTGCGGGCGTCTGCGTGCTGGGCGCAGGGGGCTGGGCAATAGGAAAGGTGGGCGGCTGGCGGCTCAAGGAAGACTCGCAGCGTGGCAGGGGCCAAGGTTCGCAGCGCAGGATACAAACAGGGCACGGCGTGCGCGCAGGTGAGCGCCGCAGCAGTGCAGCGAACGCCCAGGTCTGCGCTATGGATGGGCGCGGCACCATGGCCGGCCGCCGAGCGATCGCGTGCCGGCCATTATAGCAGAGTGCGAACAGGTGGGCGATTCGAGTTGCCGCTCCCAGCCCATTACGTGCAGTCGCAATTGGGACGCGCTGCCCACGCTTTGCCCGCGTGGCGCAGACGGTTGCACATGGCGCGCAATCGGTTGCTGTCTTGCATCCTGGCGGCGTGTGTGATCACGGGCACAGGGTGCGTATCGCACGCCGCACAAGCCAAAGTGCCGAAGCTGTGTTATAAACGTGCATCCCTCCCACTGTTCGGCCCGGCGCGCCCGCGTTCGGCTTCACATGGCCAAGGAGTCACCCATGTTCTCACATACCAGCGCGCAGCATCGCCCCATTGCAGCGCGCGTCCTCATCTTCACGTTGGCGCTGGTCTGCGCCCTGCTGGCAATTGTGGCCGGCGCGCACGGGGCGCAGGCGGCCGGCGTGGTGGGCACCGGCACGCCGGGCAGCTGCACCGCCGCCGCGCTGCAGGCGGCAAGCAGCGGCGGCGGCGCTATCAGCTTCAACTGCGGCCCCGCGCCGCACACGATCGTCATCAACGGCTCGGTGCTGGTGAACAACGCCACGGTCGTCGACGGCGGCGGGCTGATCACGCTCGACGGCAACGACATGCTGCAGCACTTCTATGTGATCGCGCCCGGCAACCTGACGGTGCGCAACATCACACTCACCAGGGGGCTCTCCTCGCAGGGCGGCGCAATCGCCGTCGAGCTCAACGCCGAAGCGCTCCTCGAGAATGTGACGATTTCGCTCTCGAAGGCCGAGGGCGCGACGGGGCGCGGCGGCGCTGCGTTCATCCGGGGCGAGCTGACACTGCGCGCCAGCAGCGTGGTCTCCAACGTGGCCAGCTACCAGGGGGGCGCGCTCTTCAACAGCGGCGGGCTGGTGGTGGTCGAGAACTCGATCTTCCACAACAACGGCGCCTACGACAGCACCACGGCCACGGTTGCCCGGGGCGGGGCCATTTATCAGGTCGCAGGCATTGTCGACGTGCGCCACTCGAGCATCACCAGCAACGCCGCCGAGAATGCGGGCGCGGGGGTCTACGTGCAGTCGGGCAGCATGGTGCTGCAGCGGGTAACACTAGCGGGCAATTCGGCCAACAGCGTGGACGACACGCGCGGCGGCGCAATCTATGCGCAGACGGGTACCGTGCTGGTCAACAACAGCACGCTCGTCTACAACCGGGCGCGCGCCGGTGGCGGCATCTTCAACAGCGCCGCCACCGTGACGCTGCGCAATACGATCGTGGGCGACAACTCGGCGCCCGGCTCGAACGACCCCACCACCGTGCTCGACTGCGACGGGCCGACGCTGCTGACGGCGGGCAACAACATCATTGGCGACGGTTCGTGCCTCACTGGGCCGCTGCCGAGCGACCGCAAGCTTACGCCGCCGCTGCTTGCGCCGCTGAGCCTGGCGGGCAGCCAGCGCATCGCCCTGCCCACGCTCTTTAGCCCGGCGCGCGACACGGGCAGCAGCGACACCAACTGCCTGGCGCCCGACCAGATCGGCAACCCGCTCAACGGTCTGTGCGACGTGGGCGCCGTCGAGTGGCAGGGCAGCCTTCTGCCGATTGCAAAGAAGCAGTAGACGGGCGGCGCGGCTCTTTCCCGCCCGCGCCCGTCGCAACGCATGGTACAATTTCGCCACACACCCGCACGGTGTGTGGCGAAGTTGTTCCTGGCCATTTTGCGAGAGACAAGTGCCCATGAGCCTGCTATCCGGCAACTTGCGCGAGGAGTACGCGCGCGGCCGCCTGCTTGAAGCCGACGCGCCGGCCGACCCCTACGCGCTCTTCGCCACCTGGCTGGCCGGCGCAGTGGAGGCGGGGCTGCGCGAGCCGAACGCCTTTACGCTGGCGACCGCCGACGCGCAGGGGCGTCCCTCGGCGCGCGTGCTGCTGCTGAAGGGCTTTGACGCGCGCGGCTTCAGCTTCTTCACCAACTACGCCAGCCGCAAGGGGCAGGAGCTGGCGGTCAACCCGTGGGCCGCACTCTGCTTCTGGTGGGGAGCGCTCGAGCGGCAGGTGCGTATCGAAGGGCAGGTGCTCCGGTTGCCGGCCGAAGAGTCGGACGCCTACTACCAGAGTCGGCCGCTGGGCGCGCGCCTGGGCGCCCATGTTTCGCGCCAGAGCCAGGTGATCCCCGGCCGCGCGCCGCTGGAGGAACGCCTGGCCGCGCTGCAGGCCGAATACGACGAACAGCACCCGCCGCAGCGCCCCGAGGGCTGGGGCGGCTACTTGCTGGCGCCCGCGTGCTTCGAGTTCTGGCAGGGCGGGCCGCACCGCTTGCACGACCGTCTGCGCTACAGCCGCGGCGGTGAATCGGCGCCGTGGCGGATCGAGCGCCTCTCGCCGTGAGCGCGCCGGCGCCACCTCGCAACAACTCCACCTATGGCTCTGAATGACCTGCTGGTCGGGCTGCGCCACGACGATGGCTTTATGGCCAACGTCGCCGCGTGGCGCACGCTGCCGGCCCAGCCCGCCCAATACGGCGCGACGCCGGACTTTCTGCACCCGCTGCTGCGCACAGGCTTGCAGCGGCGCGGCATCGAGCGGCTCTACACGCACCAGGTGCAGGCGCTCGAACTGGCGCATGGCGGGCGCAACGCCGTCATCGTCACCCCCACCGCCAGCGGCAAGACGCTGGCCTACCACCTGCCCGTGCTGCAGGCGCTGCTGGCCGAACCGGCAGCGCGTGCGCTCTATTTCTACCCCACCAAGGCGCTGGCGCAGGACCAACTCGCGGTGCTGCGCAGCTGGTCCGACGAACTGACGGCGGCCGGCGCGCTGCCCGCGCCCGTGGGCCTCTACGACGGCGACACGCCCAGCGCCGAGCGCGGCAAGATCCGCGCCACGGCGCGCCTGCTGCTCACCAACCCCGACATGCTGCACGTGGGCATTCTGCCCATGCACGCGCAGTGGGCCGAGTTCTTTGGCGGCCTGCGCTTTGTGGTGATCGACGAGCTGCACACCTACCGCGGCGTCTTTGGCAGCCATGTGGCGAATGTGGTGCGCCGTCTGCAGCGCATCTGCGCCCACTACGGTGCACAGCCCCATTTCATCTGCACCAGCGCCACAATTGCCAACCCGCAGGAACTGGCCGAATCGGTGGCGGAGCAGCCCTTTGACGTGGTGGCGGTGAACGGCGCACCGCGCGGCGAAAAGCAGGTAATCCTCTACAACCCGCCCCTTACCGACGCCGCCTATGGCGTGCGGCGCAGCGCCGTGCTCGAGGCGCAGGAGACGGCAGCGCGCTGCGTTACGCACGGCGTGCAGAGCATTGTCTTTGGGCGCACACGGCTGACGGCCGAGCTGCTGCTCTCGTACCTGCGCGACACGGTGCGCGCTTTCAACGAACGGGTGCCGCGCGTCTTCCAGATCGACGTCGAGCGGGGGATACGGGGCTATCGCGGCGGTTACCTGGCCCACGAGCGGCGTGCGATCGAAGCCGGCCTGCGCGACGGCACGGTGCGCGCGGTCACGGCCACCAACGCACTCGAGCTGGGCATCGACATCGGCCAACTGCAGGCCGCCGTGCTCTGCGGCTACCCGGGCAGCATCGCCGCGCTCTGGCAGCAGATGGGGCGCGCCGGGCGCACCACCGAGGGCGCGCTGGCGGTGCTGATCTGCAGCGGGCTGCCGCTCGACCAGTACCTGGTGCAGCACCCCGAGTACATCTTCGAGCGCTCGCCCGAACGCGCGCTGGTCAATCCCGACACGCTGCTGCTCCTGCTCGACCACATGCGCTGTGCCGCCTTCGAGCTGCCCTTTCGCACGGATGAGCGCTTTGGCCGCAGCCCCTTCAGCGACGAGGTGCTGGCGCTGCTGGTGGAACAGGGCGACCTGCACGCCGCGCCTGCGCGCTACTTGTGGGCAGGCGCGGGGTCGCCCGCACGCGCGATCTCCCTGCGCTCGGGCGGCAACGACGCAGTTGTGGTGCAGGCGCCGGGCGAGAACGGCATCCCGGTCATCATCGGCTCGGTCGACAGGCTGATGGCGCAGAGTATGGTGCACCCGGGCGCCGTCTACCTGCACGAGGGGCGCACCTGGCTGGTGGAGGAGCTGAACCTGGCCGATTCGATCGCCCACGTGCGCCCGGCGGCGGTGGACTACTACACGGCGGTGGTGCGCGACGGCCGGCTTGAAGTGCTGGAGGTGGAGCAGGCCCACGACGCGCCAGGCGCACGCGTGGCCCACGGCGCCGTGCGCGTGAGCACGCAGGTGACGAGCTACCGGCGCAAGCGGCGCTTTACGCACGAGACGCTGGGCGTCTTCCCGCTCGATTTTGCGCCGCAGGAGCTGGAGACGACGGGCTACTGGTTCAGCGTCACGCCCGAGGCGCAGCAGCTGCTGGCGGCGGCGGGGGCGTGGTTCGATTCGGTCAACGATTACGGGCCCAACTGGGAGAAGCAGCGCCAACAGGTGCGCGTGCGCGACGGCTACCGCTGCCGACAGTGTGCCGCGCCCGAACCGAGCGGCCGCCAGCACGACGTCCACCACGTAACGCCCTTCCGCACCTTCGGCTACGTCGCAGGCGTCAACAACGCCTACCTTGCCGCCAACCGGCTCGAGAACCTGCTGCTCGTCTGCCGCACCTGCCACCAGCGGCTGGAGGCGGCGGTGCGCACGCGCGGCGCGCTCGACGGGCTGGCCTATGCGCTGCACAACCTGGCGCCGCTCTACCTGATGTGCGACGTAGAGGACCTGGGCCGCCACGTCACCCGCGCCGGCGAGGAAGAGCGCCCCGGCCAGAGACGGGCGGCGCCGGCGGCGGACGTCGTGGTCACCGACGCTGGGCTGACGCTCTACGAGAACATCCCGGCCGGGCTGGGCTTCAGCCTGCGCCTCTACGAACTGCACGAGCGGCTGCTGGTCGCGGCCCATGAGCGCATTGGCGCCTGCCCCTGCGCCCACGGCTGCCCGGCCTGTGTGGGCCCCGTGCTCGAGATGGAGACACAGCTCGACACCAAGCGCGTCACCCTGGCGCTGCTCGATGTGCTGCTGGGCAGGCGGATCGCCGGTGCGCCGCCGACTTCCGCTGCGGTGAGCGAGGAGGACGTGGACTTCTGGGAAGGGGAAGAGGCCTGACTGCCGGCGACACGCGGCTGACATGATGTTGATCAACAGAACGCCCCAACCGGACCGCTGCCGGTTGGGGCGATTGGTATTACCTCACAGAACGCGCTAGCCAGGAATGCCTTTTCGCGCGGAGTTGAACCTAAGGAGTTTGTCCCACTGGATCACTCCGTTGTCAGCATATTGGTCAAGGAACTGCTGGGTAAACGTATTGATGACCTGCGCATACTTTGCAGCGAATTCGGCGTTGTAGCGCGCCGCGTCGTACCCCAGAGGCTCTATTATCTCGATGTACAGTTCGTCACTTGCTGAGATCAACTCCCAAAACGCTTGCCCACACACCTTTTGAAAGAGTGGACTTGGAGACGCAGTCTCCTTGCCATAGCAACAGCCATTAATGAACTTGTGTGCCTGCTGCGCTCCGCTGGTTGCCAGCCGCTTTGCCGCCGCCGCAAAGACAGCTTCAAGCCGCTTGTACTGTTGGCTGTTGCCCCAGTTCGGACCTGATTTGATTGAGACAAGATACAGACAGTCATCTCGCACAAATTCGAGGTCAATGCCGTCAACGGCCGACTTCCGACCGCTGAAGACTTCACCTGCCACGAAGATGGCCACACGTTCCAGGAAGTTGCCAAAGATGCCCTCTTCTTGTGAAGAAAGATGCGCATCGAGAAGTGTCCGCACCAGGTCTTGGCCCGTTGCAATATCCTTGGCGCGAAAGAGATATGGATTCTTGCGCTTCAATAGACTTGCAAGCTTCAACGTCTGAAGGTTTTGGAGCCTTCTGTCATGAAACTCGCCAATGTTCTGGCTTACAAATGCTTGCACATCACTCAGCAGGGTTGACATCATAATCACCCGTATTCTCGAGGAACCGCTGCTGAACAGGACTTGTAGCTGTTTGAGCCAGAGGAATGTACTCCTCCATAATCTCAATCCCGATCGAGTTACGACCCAACCGGCTTGCCACCCGCAACGTTGTACCGGAGCCGGCAAATGGATCAAGCACAAGGTCTCCCGGGCGCGTAAAGAGCTTGATGAACCACTCCGGCAATGCATCTGGAAACACGGCACTGTGGCTCTTGTTCTTCGTTTCGGTCGCCATATGCAGAACGTTGGTCGGATAGGCCATTTCGCGCCCCACCCAATTGGCCACCCGTTTGCCAAAACCGCTGCCCACCTTTGAGGGGTCGCGCACTTGATCGGTCTGGCTCAGATTCTTCAGCCGCCGATCTGCCCACTCCCCCATTGGCACCATCACCTCTTCCTGGTACATGTGGAATTTGCGCGACTTATTGAACTGGATCAGCCGCTCCCACGAATCGCGGAAGCGGTTGGGCCACTTGCCCGGATAGCAGTTCTTCTTGTGCCACACAAATTCTTCTGTCCAAAGCCAACCCCTTTTCCGCATTTCCAGGATTAAGTCCAGCACGTAGGTGTGGCGTTCGCCATCAACAACTCGTTCCTTGATATTGAGAATGAAGGTGCCTGTTGGTTTCAGGACACGGTGTAGCTCATCCGCAATCGGCATGAACCACGCCACATAGTCATCCGGAGCAACACCGCCATAGGTATGGGCTCTGGAGTCGGCATAAGGTGGCGAAGTGATAACCAAGTCAACGGTGTCTGAGGGCAGCGTCGGCAGCAAGCTGCGGCAGTCCCCGTGAAGCAGGCGTGCGCCAACTGCCAGGGGGCCACCGTTCAGCTTCGTTTGGTCTGTTGTTGTCGCCATACCTTGCCTCAATGATCCGCGCAATACAAAGGAGTTGAGTAGCCACCAAGTAGAACAATTGTACCACGCGCTAGCCCAAGTGTGCATTGCCCCGCACATTGCCGGCTTTGTCACGGCATGCAAAACGCCCGGTCGCGCTGTCGCGGCCGGGCGTCTTCTGTCTTGGGCGGGAAAGAGGCTAGCGGCGGATGTGGCCGTGGGTCGTCAGCGCCTGCATGTCGGCGTCGACCATCAGTCGCACCAGGCTTTTGAAGTCGACCTTGGGCTCCCAGCCCAGCAGGCTGCCGGCCTTCGAGGGGTCGCCCACCAGCAGGTCCACTTCGGCGGGGCGATAGAACTTGGGGTCCTGCACCACGTGCTGCTTCCAGTCCAGGTCCAGGTAGCTGAAGGCCTGTTCGACAAACTCCTCCACCGAATGGGTCTCGCCGGTGGCTACCACGTAGTCGTCGGGCTTCTCTTGCTGCAGCATCAGCCACATCGCCTCAACATAGTCGCCGGCATAGCCCCAGTCGCGGCGTGCGTCCAGGTTGCCGAGGCGCAGCTCCTTGGCCAGGCCAAGTTTGATGCGGGCGGCGCCGTGGGTAATCTTGTGGGTCACAAACTCCAGGCCGCGGCGCGGGCTTTCGTGGTTGAAGAGGATGCCCGAGCTGGCGTGCAGGTTGTAGCTCTCGCGATAGTTGATCGTGATCCAGTGGCCGTAGACCTTCGCCACACCGTAGGGGCTGCGCGGGTGGAAAGGGGTGCTCTCGCGCTGCGGCACCTCCACCACCTTGCCGAACATCTCGCTGCTGCTGGCCTGGTAGAAGCGCGTGGCCGGGTTCACGATGCGGATCGCCTCGAGCATGCGCGTGACGCCCAGCGCGGTGAACTCGCCCGTGAGCACAGGCTGCGTAAAGCTGGTGGGCACAAAGCTCTGCGCGGCAAGGTTGTAGACCTCTTCGGGCTGGTACTCCTGCAGGATGCCGATCAGGCTCATCTGGTCGAGCAGGTCGCCCTGCACGATCTCGATCTGGTCCTGAATTGGCTCAAGGCGGGTGAAGTTGATCGTGCTGGTGCGGCGCACCATGCCAATCACGCGGTAGCCCTTGGCAAGCAGAAGTTCGGCCAGATAGCTGCCATCCTGGCCGGTAACGCCGGTAATCAGTGCTGTAGGCATAAAGACTCCTGGGAGCGGCGCGCACGGCGCGTGTGCTGTGTGCGGTGCGCAGGGTGAGGATGTCGCAGCGGCTGGTTCAGGCCGGGGCCGACCGCCAGCCGTCAAGCATCTGGGAAAGTGAGGTGCGCAGGTCGATCTGGGGCTGCCAGCCGGTGGCGGCCACCAGCTTGGCCGGGTTGCAGACGGAGAGCGGCACGTCGCTGGGGCGCATGCGCTCGGGGTCGCTCTCGACGCTGACGGGAAGTTGGGCAAAGCCGAGCAGCGTATCGAGCAGCCAGCGCGTGGGGCGGGCGACGCCGCTGCCCACGTTATAGGCTTCGCCGGCTGCACCGTGCTGGGCGAGCAGCCAGTAGGCGCGCACCACGTCGCGCACGTCGGTAAAGTCGCGCTGCGAATCGAGGTTGCCCACGCGCACCACCGGCGCGCGCTTGCCTGCTTCGATCTCGGCAATCTGGCGGGCAAAGGCGCTGGCCGCAAAGTCGTCGCTCTGCCCCGGGCCGATGTGGTTGAAGGAGCGGGCGCGCACAATTGGCAGGCGGTGGCTCTGCCAGTACTGCAGGCCCATCACATCCTGCGTCACCTTGCTCACGCCGTAGGGCGAGTTGGGGCGGAAGGGGGTCGATTCGTCGAGCGGCAGCTCATCGGGGCGCACCAGCCCGTAGGCCTCGTTCGAGGTCACAACCACCGTGCGCGCCGTGGGGCAGTGGCGGCGCAGCGCCTCGAGCAGGTTGAGCTGACACTGGATGTTCAGCTCGTAGACCGTCCACGGCTGCCGCCACGAACCGCCCACGTCGCTCCACGCCGCCAGGTGCAGAACAACGTCCGGGCGCACCTGCTCGATCACCTCGTCAACCCAGATGGCGTTGCGCAGGTCGCCCCGGTGCAGCGTCAGCTTGTCGATCAGGTGGTGGATGCGCCGGTCCTGGCGGTGGAGCACGCCGTGCACCTCGAGGGGTTCGGCGGGCAGCGCAAGCGGCGGCTGGTCAGCGCAGGGAGCGACCAGCGCCTGGGCCAGATGGCTGCCGGCAAAACCGGCGATGCCTGTGATCAACACCCGCATGGGCGGTTCCTCGTGCGCACGCTGTGGCGCCGTCCCGGATGTGCAGAGAGTGCACCTCTCGCGGCCGCTTCAGTGTATCCAGAGAGCCGCCGCGGCGCAAAGCAGGTGGGCTGCGGCGGGCGGGTACACAGCCAAACCACAAAGTACACGGAAACGACGGGAACAACGGAAACAACGGGAATGGCTCACTGCGCATGCACGATTGGGCAAGCTACCGGTCCAGCTGTCCCTTGCTTTTCCCGTTGTTTCCGTTGTTCCCGTCGTTTCCGTGTACCTTATCGGCTGTTGCTTTTCGACTACCGGGCGCCGAATGTGTGCGGGCAGGCAGGCCGGCGGCGGGTGGTACAATGGCGCCATGGATCAGAGTGAGCAGCAGGCAGGCGCCGCGCCCCCTCCCTTGGAAGGTGGTGCCGGGCTGATCTATATGGTCGACGACGACGCGCTGCTGCGGCGCAGCCTGGGCTGGACGCTGGCGCAGGCGGGCTTTGGTGTGGCGCCCTTCCCCGACGCCGAAACGGCGCTGCACGCGCTGGCCGCAGTGCAGGCGCAGCGCGCGCGCCTGCCCGACCTGGTGCTGCTCGACATCGGCCTGCCCGGCATGGATGGGCTGGACGCGCTGCGCACGCTGCACCGCCGGCTCGACCTGCCGGTGATCTTCGTCACCGCGCGCCGGCGCGAGCTTGAGCAGGTGCTGGGGCTGGAGCTGGGCGCCGACGACTATATTACGAAGCCCTTCGATTCGGATGTGCTGGTGGCGCGCATCCGCGCCGTACTGCGCCGGCGGCGGGCGGCGCCGGGCGCAGGCCGGCCCGACGCGCAGGCTGCGCTGCCCGGCGACGCGCTGCTGGTGGGGGATCTGCTGATCCTGCCCGGAGCGCACCAGGCCACGGTGGGCAGCCGTGCGCTGGAGCTTTCGCCGCGCGAGTTTGCGCTGCTGCTGGCGCTGGCCCGCCGCGCCGAGCAGGTGGTGGCGGTGGAGGAGCTGCTGCAGAGCGTGTGGGGTGCGGGTTACGAGGGCGAGCCGCAGGTGGTCTATGTGCATGTGCGCCGCCTGCGCGCCAAGCTCGAGCAGGACGCCGCCGAGCCGCAGCGGCTGCTCACCGTGCGCGGCGTGGGTTACAAGCTGGTGGCGCCTGCGCCGGCGGCCGCAGCAGCGAGCGAGGGCTGAGCCGCCATGCGCACGCTGCGCGCCCGCCTGATCCTGAGCCACGTGCTGCCGATCCTGATCGTTGTGCCGCTGATCGGGCTGGCAGCTTTTGTGCTGCTGCGGCTGCAGGGTTCGCTGGCGCGCGTCGAGGAGCAGGTGCAGCAGCAGGCGGCGGCGCTGCAGGAGCAAGCGCAGCTGCTGAGCCAGGCAGCAGGACGCCTCGACGCGCTGCTCGACGACCCCGCCCAGGCCGGCGCCTTCCTCGATTCGATCGACCTTGACGTGACCGGCGTGACGCTGCTCGACGCCGAGGGGCGCGTGCTGGCGACGCGCGGCGATGGACCGCCGGCGCCCGCCGCGCTCGACACCGTACTCGCCGGTGAAGGGGGCACGCCCGACGTCAGCGCCCTGCTCAGCGACCAGGGCACGGTGAAGGTGACGATGAGCGGGGCGTTGGGCCGCCGCCTGGCCGAGTTCGCCATCCCCGTGCTGGGCGACGATGCCCAGGTGCGCGGCGTGCTTCTGCTCTCGCAGCAGGTGGCCGACGTGCAGACGCAGTTCGCGAACCTGTCGCGCCTGCTGGCGGCGACGATTGCGCTGCTCTTTGCGCTGGGGATCGGCGTGGGCGTGCTGCTCGCACTGCGCCTTTCGCGCTCGCTGAGCCAGGTGACCGACGCGCTGCAGGGCATCGCCCGCGGCGAACGCCCCGCCACCCTACCCGAGCACGAGACGTTCGAGGTTGACCGGCTCTACGATTCGGTGAACACGCTGGCCGAGCGGCTGCACACGCTGGAGGCTGCCCGCCGCCGGCTGCTGGCGAACCTGGTGCACGAACTGGCGCGACCGCTCGGCTCGATGAATGCCGCCGTCCATGCCCTGCGCACGGGCGCCGACGCCGACCCAGCGCTGCGCCGCGAGCTGGTTGACGGCATCGGCGCGCAGGTCGAGCGCATGCAGCCGCTGCTCGAGGACCTGACGCAGCTGCACGGCCAGCTGCTCGGCCCGCTCGAGCTCAACCGCACGCGTACGGCGCTCACGCCCTGGCTCACGCAACTGCTCTCGCTCTGGCGCGAGGCGGCGCGCCAGAAGGGCATCGCCTGGCAGGCCGACGTGCCGCTGGCGCTGCCCGAGGTGAACTTTGACGCCGACCAGATGGCGCGTGCGCTGGGCAACCTGCTGAGCAACGCCGTCAAGTTTGCGCCCGCCGGCGGCGCGATCGAGGTGCAGGCGCGCATCGAGCCTGCTGAGGGGGCGGGGCGCAGCGTGGTGATCACGGTGGGCGACAGCGGCCCCGGCATCCCGCCCGCCGACCAGCGGCGCGTCTTCGAACCCTTCGAGCGCGGCACGGGCGACAGACGTTTTGCGCAGGGCGTGGGGCTGGGGCTGACGATCGCACGCGAGATCGTGCAGGCGCACGGTGGCACAATCCAGCTCGAGAGCACGCCCGGCCGCGGCAGTCGCTTCAGCCTCAGCTTTCCGGCATAGGAAGACGCGCCGGCGGACCGATTTACGACCATTCCCCGCTGTAACGCCCATGTGAGCCAATTGATCGTGTGCTGTAAGGACGCGCGTGCAGGGCGCCTGCTACCCTGCACCGGTGGCGCCCCCCATGTTGGGCGCGCCTGCCGCCCAAATGCGGCCCCATTCCTGAACCAACCTGGAGCAACCTGCATGAGCCAACGCAGCCCCTTCCCCCTTCCGGGTAAACCGGGTTCCGGTCAGCCGCGCGAGAATGCGCCCGCACCCGGCGCCACCGCACCCGGCGCTCCCGCCGGTTACCCGCCCGGCAACTACGCCCAGGGCGCCTATCCGCAGGGGCCTTATCCCGGCGCACCCTGGCCGCAGCAGGGCTACGGTGGGCAGCAGGGTGCGGGGCGTGCCGCAATTGACCCCGGCATCTACCAGAGTGTGCGCGAGCTCAACGCCCGCATCGAGCAGGAGGGCGCCTTTCTGCAGCAGCTGCTTGACGAGGTGAACCGCGTGATGGTAGGGCAGGAGCCGCTGATCCGGCGCGTGATGATCGCCCTGCTCGCCGATGGCCACCTGCTGCTCGAAGGCGTGCCCGGCCTGGCCAAGACGCTGCTTGTGAAGAGCACGGCGCAGGCGATCCATGGCAACTACGCCCGCATCCAGTTTACGCCCGACCTGCTGCCGGCCGACCTGATCGGCACCCAGATCTACAATCCGGCCACGGCCACCTTCACCGTGCACCAGGGGCCGCTCTTCGCCAACCTGGTGCTGGCCGACGAGATCAACCGCGCCCCGGCCAAGGTGCAGAGCGCGCTGCTCGAGGCGATGCAGGAGCGCCAGATCACCATCGCCGACACCACCTACCGCATGGACCCGCTCTTTCTGGTGTTGGCGACGCAGAACCCCATCGAGCAGGAGGGCACCTACCCGCTGCCCGAGGCCCAGGTCGACCGCTTCATGATGAAGGTGCTCGTCACCTACCCCACGCGCGTCGAGGAACGCATCATGCTCGACCGCATGACGGGGGCCGTGGCGCCGAACGTGACGCCGGTGGTGACGCCCGAGCAGATTCTGCACGCCCGCGACGTGGTGCGCACCATCTATGTCGACGCCAAGATCAAGGAGTATGTGCTGGATCTGGTGCTGGCCACGCGTGACCCAGCTACCTATGCCATGGCCGATTTGCGGCCGCTGATCGCCTTTGGCGCTTCGCCGCGCGCCGGGCTGGCGCTAATTGGCGCCGCACGCGCCAACGCCTTCCTCGAAGGGCGCGGCTATGTGACGCCCGAAGACATCAAGGAGATCGCCCACGACGTGCTGCGCCATCGCGTGCTGATTACCTACGAGGCCGAGGCGGAAAACGTCTCGAGCGACGACATCGTGCGCCGCATCCTCGACTTCACCGCCGTGCCCTGAACCGAGCCGACCCCCCATGTCCTGGTTTGTTCGCCAACGCACCACCGAGAGAAAGCTGGCCGCTGCGCCGCGCGAAGGCCCGGCGCACGCCGCGGCGCGCGTCGCAGCCTCCGGCGCCAACCCGCTGACGCCCGAGCTGATGGCGCGCATCCGCCAGATCGAGCTGCGCACGCGCCACCTGGTTAGCGACCAGTTCGCGGGCGACTACCACTCGGTCTTCAAAGGTGCGGGCATGGAGTTTGACGAAGTGCGCCCCTACCAGCCGGGCGACGAAGTGCGCACTATCGACTGGAACGTCACGGCGCGCATGAACCAGCCCTTCATCAAGCGCTACGTCGAAGCGCGCGAGCTGACGGTGCTGCTGGTGGTGGACGCGTCGGCGTCGGGCGACTTTGGCACCGCGGCGCGTCTCAAGCGCGACCTGGCCGCTGAGGTGGCCGCCGTGCTCGCCTTTGCCGCCACCAGCAACAACGACCGTGTGGGGCTGGTCGTCTTCAGCGACCGCATCGAACTGCACATTCCGCCCCGGCGCGGGCGGCGCCACATTCTGCGCATCGTGCGCGAGCTGCTCGCCTTTCAGCCCGTGGGCCGGGGCACAAACATCCAGCACGCGCTCAACACCGTCAACCGCATCTACAAGCGCAAGAGCATCCTCTTCCTCGTCTCGGATTTTCAAGCCGACCCGGAGCAGTACCGCCGCGCGCTCTCGATGACCAACCGCCGCCACGACGCCATCGCCGTCGACCTGCACGACCCGCTCGAGCGCCAGATTGCCGACGTGGGGCTGCTGGCCGTGGAGGACAACGAGACCGGCCGCACGGTGTGGGTGGACACCGCAAACCGCGACTGGCGCCGCGACTTTGCCGAGCGCACGGCCGGCCACGAAACAGCCAAAGTTGCACTCTTTCGCCGCGCCGGCGTGGACCACATCCGGCTCGACACGCAGCAGGATTACGTCGACCCGCTGGCGCGCTTCTTCCAGGCGCGCGTGCGCAGAAGGCGGCTGGCGCGATGAATTGTTTGCAACGTTCGCTTCGAGTGAAGGCGGTCGCGCTCTGCCTGGCGCTGCTGGCGGTGCTGATCTGCTGCGCGCCGCTGCTGGCGCAGGCGGCGCAGGCCACCCTGCTGCGCGAGGGCGACGCCGCGCTGACCGTGGGCGACCGCGCGACGCTGACGCTCGAGGTGCGCCACGCCGCCGATACGGTGGCGATCCTGCCCACGCTGGGCGAGGCGGGCGCATGGGGCGACTTCGAGCTTGTTTCGACCGAGCCGCCCAGCGTCAACCCCAACGACGACGGCAGCCTGACCACACGCCAGAGCTTTGTCGTCACGCTCTTTGCGCCGGGCCTCTTCACCACGCCGCAGCTGGCCGTGCGCATGACAGACCGCAGCGGCGTTACCTACGAAGTTGCGCCGCCGCCGCTGACACTGACCGTCGATTCGGTGCTCACCGAGCCCGACCCGGCGCTGCGCGACCTGAAGGCGCAGGCCGAGGTGCGCGCCATGGGCTGGCTTGGCCCCGTGCTGGGGCTGGTGGCGCTGGCACTGGCCGGCGCGGGTGGCTGGTGGCTCTGGCGGCGGGGCGCCGTGGGTGGCCTGCGCCCGTCGACGGCGATGGATCGCGCGCTGGCCGAGCTCAACAAGCTCGCCGCCGCCGGGCTGGCCGAGCAGGGCAAGTTCAAGGAGCTCTCGATCGGCATCTCGCAGACAGTGCGCAAGTATCTGGCGCGCGAGCTGGCGATCGAGGTCGAGGACCGCACCACGCGCGAGCTGCGCGCCCAGCTGCGCCGCACACCGCTCTCGGCGCCCGCCGCGCGCCGTCTGCTCGAGTTGCTGGCCGAGTGCGACCTGGTGAAGTTCAGCGAGGCGACCCCCACCGTGGAGGGCGCCCATGCGCTGATCGACGAGGCGAAGGAGGTGGTGCGCGAGGTGAGCGGCGCCCGTCACGCGCCGGCCACCGAGGGCGCCGCACCGGCCCAGGCCGCAGCAGGGGGGCGCCCGTGACCACAACCCACTTTGCCTTTGCCAGCCCCTGGCTGCTGCTGCTGCTGGCCGCGCTGCCGCTGATCTGGTGGCTGCTGCGCCGACAGCGCACGCAGACGCCTGCGCTGCGCTACTCCGACGTGCGCGCCGTGCAGATGGAGGCGCCTTCGCTGCGCGTGCGGCTGCGCAACCTGCCGGCGCTGCTGCGCGCACTGACGCTGGCGCTGCTTGTGATCGGGCTGGCGCGCCCGCAGTGGGTGCAGGCGCGCGAGATTGTGCGCGGCGAGGGGGTGGACATCACCCTCGCGCTCGACATTTCAGGCTCGATGGCCTCGCTCGACTTTGAGCCGGACAACCGGCTGCAGGCCGCCAAGCGCGTGATCGACGAATTTGTGGCGCAGCGCCAGCTCGACCGCATCGGTCTGGTTGTCTTCGCCGCCGACGCCTTCAACCAGAGCCCGCCCACGACCGACCAGCGTGTGCTGCGCCGCCTGCTGGCCGAGACGCAGCTCGCGCCCGAGCTGGGCCTGCAGGACGGCACAGCGATCGGCATGGGGTTGGCCAACGCCGCCTACATGCTGCAGGGGTCGGATGCCGCCAGCCGCGTCGTGATTCTGCTCACCGATGGCGTCAATAACGCCGGCAGCATCGACCCGATCACGGCGGCGCAGGCCGCGGCGGCGCTCGGCATCAAGGTCTACACAATCGGCATGGGCAAGACGGGCATGGTGCCTGTGCCCGTACAGGACCCGCTGGGCGGCGAAGTGGTGGCGATGCAGGAGAGCGAGGTCGACGAGGAGATGCTGACTGCGATTGCCGAGAGCACCGGCGGCCGCTTCTACCGCGCCGCCGACGCCACCACGCTGCGCGAGGTCTACGCCGAGATCGACGCGCTCGAGAAGTCGGAGTTCGAGACCGAGACCTTCACCAATGCCCAGGAGCTGATGGCCTGGGCGCTCTTCCCCGGCGTGCTGCTGCTGCTGGCCGACCTCGTGCTGCGCGCCGGCTGGCTGCGCACGCTGCCGTGAACCTTGTGCGATAGGAATGTGAGCCTGACGTGTCGTTTGGTGCGCCGATCTATCTCCTGATGATTCCGCTGGTGGGCGGGCTGCTGGGGCTGCTGCTGCTCTGGAGCGAACGCGCGCGCCGCGATGCGCTGGGGCGGCTGGGCAACCCGGCGCTGGTGGCGCGCCTGACGGCGGGCTCGAACCCGCGCCGGCGCTGGGCACGGGCGCTGCTGGCCGGCGGCGGCGCGCTGCTGCTGCTCTTTGCGCTGGCGCGGCCGCAGTGGGGGCAAGAGGTGCGCATGGTGCAGCGCGAGGGTTTGCAGGTGGTGGTGGCTCTTGACGTTTCGACGAGCATGCTGGCCGACGACCTGAAGCCCAACCGCCTTGCCCGCGCCAAGCTCGAAATCGCCGACCTGATGGAGCGGCTCGACGGCGACGAGCTGGCGCTGGTGCTCTTCTCGGGCGCCTCGTTTGTCCAGTTCCCGCTGACGTCGGACTACAACACGGCGCGCCAGTTCTTGCAGGGGGCGGCGCCGGGCGCGATTTCGCAGCCGGGCACGAACGTGGGCGATGCGATCGCCACCACGCTCGGCGCCTTCGACGAGAATTCGGGCGCGCAGAAGGTGCTGGTCATCGTCACCGACGGCGAAGCGCACGACGCCGATGCGCTGACGCAAGCGCAGGCTGCCGCCGATGCCGGTGTGCGCATCTTTACGGTGGGCATGGGCTCGCCCGACGGCGCGCCGGTGCCGCAGCTCGACGCCTTTGGCAACGTGGTGGGCCAGAAGATCGGTACGGACGGCGCGCCGGTGGTGACCCGGCTGGACGAGGCGACGCTGCAGCAGATTGCCGAGATTGGCGGCGGCAGCTATGCGCTGGCCACGCCCGGCGGCGAGCACCTGGACGCGCTGCAGGCCGCGCTCGATTCGATGCAGGAGGGCGAGTTTGGCGAGCAGACCGACGTGCGCCGCATCGAGCGCTTCCAGCCCTTTGCGGCGCTGGCGCTGCTGCTGCTGGCCGCCGCCACGCTGCTGCCCGTGAGCACGCGCAAGAGCGTTGAGGCGCCGGTTCCAGCGGCCCCGCGCAAGCGCGTGGTGCAGGCGGTGCGCCGCGACGCCGGCGCTGCGGTGCGCACGCCGCGCCCGCAGCCCGAGCCGAGCGCGGCCGCGGTGCAGCCTGCGCTGGCCTATGCGCCGCCGGCCGGCATGGCGCCTGCGGTTCCGGTTGCGCCTGCCGCACCTGCGCCGCCTGCGCCTGCCACTTCCGGCACAGCCGCGCCCCGGGCGTGGGGATAGACTCTATGCATAAGCTGAAGGTTGCGTCCTGGATTCTGATGCTGGCGCTGATGCTGGTGCTGATGCTGGCCGGCTGCGGTGGGCGCGCCGCGCGCCTGAACAACGAGGGCAACGTGGCCTATGCCGCCGGCGACTACGGCGGCGCGCAAACCGCCTACGAGGCGGCGCTGAGCGCGCGCGGTGATTTTGTGGAGGCGCAGTACAACCTGGGCAACACGCTTGAGCGGCAGCAGCGCAGCGACGAGGCCGGCCCCGTGCTGCAGGAGGCTGCCCAGCGCGCCGCCCAACTGCCCGACGCCGCTGCGGCCGCGCGCTCGACGCCGCCCGCCGCCGCGGTAAGCGCAGCGCCCACGCCCGTGCTCAGCGCGCGTGCCTGGTTCAACCTGGGCAACGTCCACTTTGGCCGCGAGGAGTGGCCCGCCGCCGCCGAGGCCTATCGTCAGGCGCTGCGGCTCGCGCCCGGCGACCTTGATGCCAAGGTCAACCTGGAGCTGACGCTGCGCCGCATGCAGCAGGACGAGCCGCCCTCGCCGTCGCCCTCACCATCGCCCACGCCCGCCGGCGGCGAGCAGACACCCACGGCGACGCCGACGCCATCGCCTACGCCGGCCGGCGACGGCACTTCGACACCCGCCGAGACGCCGACGCCCGAACCGCCCACGCCCGAGCCGCCCACAGCCACGCCGACGCCTTCGCCTACGCCCACGCCGCAGGCCGGCGCGACGCCGGGCGAGGGCAGCCCGACGCCGGCGCAGTCGCTGCCAAACGCCACGCAGCCCGCGCCGCTGGCCGGCCAGCCGCTAACGCCCGAACAAGCGCTGCGCCTGCTGCAGGCCGCCGCCGCCGAGACGACGTCGGTACAGCAGGAGCTGCAACAGGGGCTGCCCGTTCCCCCCAGCGGGATTGACAAGGACTGGTAGGCGATGCGTCCCAGTCGGCAGGTGCATCTGAAAGCTTTCGTCGTGCGGCTCTGCGCGTGTGCGCTGGCGCTCTGCGGGGCGCTGAACGTTGCGCCGGCGCGCGCCCAGGACGCGATCCCGGCCGTCTCGGGCGACAGCAACGCTTTTGTCGAGGCGAGCGTGGACCAGAGCGAGCCGCTCATCGGCCAGCAAGTAACCTACCTCTTCCGCTACTTCGAGGCGATCGACGGCGGCCAACTGCCCTCGTGGATTCGCCCGCCCGACTACGAAGCGCCCGAGTTTGCCGGCTTCTGGGTTGAGGGCGAGCCGGCGGTCAGCTCGACGCAGATCGAGCGCGACGGGCGCATCTACAACGTCGCCGAGTTGCGCACGGTGCTCTTCCCCACGGCGGCCGGCGAGGTGACGATTCCGCCCGCCACCCTCGTCCAGTACGACCTCTTTGAGGCCGAAGACCAGACGATCGAGACCCTTCCCGTCACCCTCAACGTGCGGCCGCTGCCGGATGGCGCGCCCCCTGGCTTTGGCGGCGCGGTGGGCGACCTGCAGCTGCAGGCCCAGACCGACCGCACCAGCGCGCCCGTGGGTGAACCGATCCAGTTGCGGCTGACGCTGAGCGGCGCCGGCAACGTGCGCCTGGCCCCAGCGCCCGATCTGCGCGAGCTGGTAGGCTGGCGTGTGCTCGAACGCAGCTCGGACGTGCTGACCGAGGTGATCGACGGCACGGCGCGCGGCACGCGCACCTTTGATTACGTGCTGATCCCCAGTGTGCCGGGCACGGTGACGCTGCCGCCGATTGAGCTTGTCTACTTCGACCCGGCTGCCGGCGTCTATCGCACGGCGCAGACGCAGCCGCTGGTGCTGAACGCCGAGGGGGTGGCCGCGCCGCTTGAGCCGGCGGGCGTGCTGACGAACACGCTGCCGACCGCGCCGCCCGCCCCCTCGACTGCTGCCGCCACTGTGGCCGCAACGCTAACGCTACCGCTCACGCTCAGCGCCGAAGCGAAGTTGGCCAGCGGTGAGGCGGTGCTCGCGCTGCGTCCTGCCCCGGCGGCGCTGCCCGTGGCGACGCAGCCGCTGGCGCGCAGCCCCTTCTTCTGGAGCCTGTGGCTGCTGCCGGGCGCAGCGCTGGCGATTGCGATTGGCGCCCGCCGCGGCCGGCAGGGCAAAGGCGCCAAACGCGCGGCGCAGCAGGCCGCCCGCAGCCGCGCCCGCGCCGGCAGCGAGGTGCTGCGCGAGCTGCCGCCGCCGGCTGCCTTTGCGAGCCCTGCCGAAGCCTCGGCCGCGGCGCAGCAGGCGCTGACGGAGTTCCTGCAGCGCAAGCTAGGGCGCCCTGCACACGGGCTGGGGCGCGCACCGCTGGTTGCCGCACTGGTGGCCCAAGGCGCACCGCCGCCACTGGCCGAACAGGTCGCCGCCCTGCTTGCCGCCGGCGACCAGGCGCGCTACGCCCCACTGGGTGTCGACTGGCCGGCGGCGCAGGAGCTGCACGGCGCGGTCACAACCCTCATTCGCGAGCTGGACAAGGTGCTGCCATGAGCCGCCAGGCGTTGCCCACCCCCGCTCGCCCCCAGGTTGCCGCAGCCGCGCCGCCGGCGACCCGCGCGCGCCGCCTCGCACCCCTGCGCGTGGCCTGGTTGCTGCTGTTGCTCACTGTGCTGTTGGCGGCGCTGCTGCTCTTTGTGCGGCGCGCCACGCTGGACGAGCAGGCGTTGACGACCTTCGAGGCCGCCGCCAGCCTCTATGCCGGCGGCGACCCGGCGCTGGCGCAGCAGGCCTATGCCCAACTGGCAAGCCAGGGCGCCGGCGGCGTGGCGCTGCTCCACAACTGGGGCGCCGCTGCCCTGCGCGCCGGCGACCTGACCACCGCCGTCGCCGCGCTCGAGCAGGCGCAGCAGATGGCGCCGCGCGACCAGGCGCTGGCCGCCGCGCTCGAGACGGCGCGCGCGATCCAGGTGCAGAGCAGTGGGGCCGCCGCAGTGGAGCCGGCCCCTGCGCCGGACGCTGCGCCCGAAACGCTTCCCGCAGCAAGCCCGGCAGCACTCCCGACCCCTGCCCCCGAAAGCGCGCCGCCGCAAGGGCTGGCCGCGCTGCTGGCGCCGATCCGCGCTCAGTGGCTGGCGCCGAACGAGCTGGCGCTGGTGGCGCTGGGGCTATGGGTTGCCTTCTGCGCCCTGCTGCTGGTGGCGCTGGCGCCGACGTCGCGTCGACGCAGCAGGCCGCTGCGTGTGGGCGCGCTGGCTGTTGCAATCCCCGTTGCGCTGGGGCTGGCCATTGCGCTGGCTGCACTCGTCGTCGGCGGCTGACGTTCTTCGCGCGACTGCACCCCATCCCACCAGAGAGACCGCACGCGCGCCGGCAGAGCGGCAGGCTCGGCAGGAAGTTGCAGCCTCTCCCGGTTCTCGGTACAATAGAGCCTGTGCCGCAGTTCACAAGCCGGCGGCCACTGCAGCGCAATTGCTCGTCACCCCTTATGCCCTATCTTCGCCTCTGTTCGGCCTCTTGTTTGCGCCCATGCGCAGCAGGCCACGCCGGGGGTCTCTCCAGTTCCTGAGTGCGTCGTTCCGCTCCTGCCCTCAAGGAAACAACCATGATCGAAGTCCCATTTGAGCAGTTCCGCGATCTGAAGCGCGAACAGGTGCACGAGTTCGCCCACGACCTGATCCAGGTGCCCGGCGAACTGCAGCCCAACGTCTTCGTCACCTCGCTCGACAAGGTCTACAACTGGTCGCGCAAGGCCAGCGTCTGGCCCCTGCTCTTTGGCCTGGCCTGCTGCGCGATCGAGATGATCGCGACGGCGGCCAGCCGCTGGGACCTGGCGCGCTTTGGCATGGAGGTGATGCGCCCCAGCCCACGCCAGGCCGACCTGATGATCGTTTCGGGTACGGTGACGAAGAAGATGGTGCCGGCGATTGTGCGCATCTACAACCAGATGGCCGAGCCGCGCTACGTGCTGAGCATGGGCGCCTGCGCCACCGGCGGCGGCCCCTTCAAAGAGGGCTACAACGTCGTCAGCGGCATTGATACCTACATCCCCGTCGATGTCTATGTGCCCGGCTGCCCGCCCACGCCCGAGGCGCTGATCTACGGCCTGCTCAAGCTGCAGGAGAAGGTCGAGCGGCAGAGCATCACCAAGGTCTCGTGGTATCGCCGCGAGGCAAGCGAGTTTGTGCCCGTGCCGATCCTGGGCGCCGACATCTTCGACCCGCGCCAGGCGCAGATGATCCAGCAGGTGACGCTGGGCAGTGTCTCCAAGGGCGGCGCCGCCGGTGCAGGCAAGAAGGCATTGACACCCGTTCCCCTCTCGGCCGAAGCGCGCGCCAAGGTGGCGGCGGCCAAGCAGGCGGCGCTGGCCAAGCACCAGCCGGCCTGAACCCGCGCCCCTCTGCGTGCCATACACGAGGTGACTCATGAGTGAGTTGACAAGCGAGAGCGTAAGCGAAGCGGCAGTTGGCGGCGCCCTGCGCGAAGCCCCGGTGGTTGCAGTCGACCCCACGCTGCCCTACAACGGCGCCGTGCCTGGCGCGGTGATCGGTACGTGGAGTGTGGAGACCGACGCCGCGCTGGTGGTCGCGCCCGACAAGCTGATCGCCCTGCTGACCCACCTGCACGGTGAGGGCTATGACTTCCTGTCGAGCGTGACCTGCGTCGACTATTCCGCCTACAAGGGCAAGGCGCGCACCGGCATCGCCGAGCGCTTCGACACGGTCTACCACCTCTACAGCACCGGCAAGGGGGGCGGGCCGGTGCGGCTGCACGTGCGCGTGCCCAACGACACGCTGAGCGTGCCCTCGGCGACCGCCGTCTATCCCGGCGCCAGCCTGCAGGAGTGCGAGGTTTTCGACCTCTACGGCATCCACTTTGAAGGGCACCCCAACCTGCGCCGTGTGCTGCTGTGGGACGGTTTCCACGGCTACCCCATGCGCAAGGACTGGAAAGAGGCCTACTTCGAAGAGGAGATCAAGCCCTTCAAGAATCGCCATCCCGGCGGCAACTACCTCTGGCACGAAGACAAGCTGCCCTGGAAGTCGAACGCAACTTATCCCGACGGCTGGGACCCCGATTCGTGGCAGCCGCCCGTGAGCTACGTGCCCGTGAGCCAGGCGCCCGACGTGCGCGGCTATGGCGAGATTGATTCGCAGAGCATCGTCATCAATCTGGGGCCGCACCACCCCAGCACGCACGGCGTCTTCCGCATGCTGACGCGTGTGGAAGGCGAGACGATTCTGGCGCTGGAGCCCGAGATGGGCTACCTGCACCGCAATCACGAGAAGATCGGCGAGCGCAACACCTGGCTCATGAACATGCCCTTCACCGATCGGCTCGACTACATCAACTCGATGAGCAACAATCTGGGCTATGCGCTTGCGGTGGAGAAGCTGCTGGGCATCGAGGTGCCCGAACGCGCCTCCTACATCCGCGTGATCATGGCCGAACTGACGCGTGTGCTCAACCACTTCTGGTCGATTGGCTTTATCCTCAACGACCTGGGCGCGCTGCAGACGCCGGCGCTCTACGGCATTGAGGAGCGCGAGATGATCCTGGACCTCTTCGAGGAGGTTAGCGGCGCGCGCCTGATGTGCAACTACATGCGCTTCGGCGGCGTGGTGCGCGACCTTACCCCCGGCTGGCTCGACCGCGCCAAGTATCTGATCAACGACCGCCTGCCGCGCGCCGCCGACATGATCGACGACCTGCTGAGCGGCAACGAGATCGTCAAGGCGCGCGGGCGCGGTGTGGGCCATCTGCCCGCCAAGGACCTGATCGCCCTGAGCGTGAGCGGCCCGCTGATCCGCGCCGCCGGCGTGCCCTACGACGTGCGCAAGGCCGAACCCTATTGCATCTACGACCGTTTCGACTTCAAGATTCCGACGCTGCCCGAGAGCGACATCTACTCGCGCTTCTACATTCGTCTGCTCGAAATCCGCGAGAGCCTCAAGATCCTCAAGCAGGCGGCGCGCGACATTCCCGAAGGCGAGTTTCTGGGCGGCAAGGGCGGCTATACCTTCCGCCCGCCCGAGGGCGAGGCCTACGTGCGCATCGAGGCGCCCAAGGGCGAGCTGGGCTACTACGTTGTGAGCGACAACAAGCCCAACCCCTACCGCTACCACGTGCGCGCCCCCAGCTTTATCAACGTGACGGCGCTGGGGCCGATGTGCGTGGGCTACAAGGTGGCCGATGCCGTGGTGGTGCTGGGTGCAATCGATATTGTGCTGGGCGAACTGGACCGTTAACGCCTTTCAGGTTCAAGAGCCGGGAGAGACAGGATGTTTGGCAAGGGAATTCTGAAGGGCCTGGGCATTACACTGGGGCACCTGCGCGACACCTTTGTGGACGACCGCAAGGATGTGCCCAGCCGCTACCAGGACAGCATCAAGCTCGAGGATGGGCGCCGCATCATGCGCCAGCCCGGCTCGCAGGAGGGGCTGCTGACGCTGCAGTACCCCGAAGAGAAGCGGCTGCTGCCCGAGCGCTTCCGCTACATCCCGATGCTGCTCTTCGATACCGAAAAGAACGAAGACCGCTGCACGGCATGCGGCATCTGCGCCAAGGTCTGCCCGCCGCAGTGCATCTGGATTGTGCGCGATACGGATGCCAACGGCAAGCCGGTGACGCGCCCCGCCGAGTTCTACATCGACGCCGCGGTCTGCATGTCGTGCAGTTTCTGCGCCGAGTTCTGCCCGTTTGACGCGATTCGCATGAATCACGACTACGAGCTGGCCGTCTACGACCGCTACCCGCAGCTGGTCTACGACAAGGTGGAGCTGACGGTGCCGCTGGAGTACTACGCCGCGCTGTGGCCCACCCAGTTTGCCGAAGAGCAGCAGCGCCGCGCCGAGGAAGAGGCCGCCGAAAAGGCGAAGGCCGAAGCGAAGGCCAAGGCCGAGGCGGAAAAGAAGGCCGCTGCCGCGCTTGCGGCCGCCGCTGCCGCATCCGGCGCGCCTGCCTCAGCAGGTGCAGGGTCCGAGGGCGCCAAGGCGCAGCGCTCGCCTGCAGAGGTCGAAGCGATGAAGAAGATGGCCGCCGAACGCGCCGCTGCCGCCAAGGCACGCGCGGGTGGCGCCGCGCCGGCCGCAGAACTTCCGGTGGAGAGCGCAGTCGCCCCTGAAGTTTCTGCCGCGCCCGCCGGTGACAGCGACGCCGAAGCCGCCGCCAAGAAGGCGCGCATTGAGGAGATGAAGCGCAAGGCGCAGGAAGCCGCCGCCCGCCGCAAGGCCGAAAGCTGAGCCCGCACGCCCCGCACTCCACACGTTCGCAGCTCGGCGCTCCCTGGGGGCGCCGAGTTTTGTTCCAAGGGAGCCCACCTCCATGGCCGCCGAAACTGCCGCCACCCCGCTTGTGCCCACTCTGCTTGTGCCCACGCTGCACACCTCGCGTCTGCGCCTGACGCCCTTCGATGCGCAGGCCGACCGCGCGCTGCTCTTCCCAATCGTGGCCGACCCGGAGGTGATGCGCTTCCTGGAAGTAGAGCCGCTACGTGAGCTCACCGACGTCGACGCGCTGCTCGCCGATTACGCGCAGCGCGTGGCCACAGGCGACAAGTACGTCTGGGCTGTGCGCCCGGCGGCCGCCGCCCAGGGCGAAGCCGCGCTGCTCGGCGCCTGCACTTTCGAGCTGGACCGCAGCCGCCGGCGCGCCGAAGTGGGCTACTACCTGGCGCGCCGCTGGTGGGGGCAGGGGCTAGGCAAAGAGGCTGTGCGGGCCGTGGTTGATTTCGGCTTTGGCGCGCAAGGGCTGAACCGCATCGAGGCGCTGGCCTATGCCGAAAACAGTGGGTCGCTGGCGCTGTTGCGTGCGCTCGGCTTTCGGCAGGAGGGCTACCTGCGCGAGCACGCGTGGGAGAAGGGGCGCTATTGGGACGACGTGATCTTTGCCCTGCTGCGCCGCGAGTGGGAGCAGCAGGGCGTGGAGTGCAGCGCCCAACAGGTATAGCCTGTCGGGCGCATGACCAGCGTATGGGGCGAATTTGCGGGGTAAGTCGTGTAGGGTGGAGGCGACGTGCAGTTCAGGGCTGCGGGGGACGGGGGGGCGGCTGCGTTTGCGGTAAATCTTGCAGTGCGGAGCGGTTTGCTTGCTGCTCGAGCAAGCTGCGAATTGCGGCCAACTCGCCGAGTGTTGCCTCATGCTGATTCTGCAAACGATGCAAACCAAGCAGCCTGCCGGCCACCCACATGGTGAGGATGAGAAGCAGCACAGGCCCAACGACCCACAAGAATACCAGAGCAGCTAGATTGGCGTACATGGGCGACAAGGACATGGGGTGCTCTCCTGGATAGGTGCGGCACTGCGCAACAGATTGCCATTATACAGCACAGCATCTGTGGTTTCCTGTGGCGCCTCCCCATCGCTCTGGTTGTCATCGCCCTGCCTCCCTGGCGAGGCGCCGTCCGGCTTGATTTTTCGCCCCGTTGCCGCTAGAATACCGGCTTCAAGACCGCCATCCACCGGCCCGCAGCGCGGCGCCCAAGGAGAGCAATGACCGTTCGACTGACCTACTTCGGCCATGCCACGATGTTGATCACCGTCGAATCCACCCGCATCCTGGTCGATCCCTTTCTGGCGCCGCACAATCCCGCCACCCAGGTGACGGCAGAAGAAGTTGATGTCGACTATATCTTGCAGACGCACGGCCATGCCGACCACATTGCCGATACCGTCGCCCTGGCCAAGCGCACGGGCGCCGTGGTGATCTGCAGCGCCGAGATTGCCGGCTGGTTGGGCAAGCATGGCGTGAGCAACGCCCACGGCATGAACATCGGCGGGGCGCGCAGCTTTCCTTTTGGCCGCGTCAAGATGACGATCGCGCATCACTCGGGAGCCCTGCCCGACGGTTCCAACGGCGGCAACCCGGCCGGTTTCCTGCTCCACCTGAACAGCGGCCACGATATCTACATCTCGGGCGACACCGCGCTGACCTACGACATGCGCCTGATCGGCGAGGCCGGCGGCGTGGACCTGGCGCTGCTCTGCATTGGCGACAACTATACGATGGGGCCGGAGGACGCGGTGACGGCGGCGCAATTTGTGCAGGCCAAGCATGTGGTGCCCGTGCACTTCAACACCTGGCCGGTGATTGCGCAGGATGGCCGTGCCTTTGCCGAGACCCTGCGCCGCAGCGCCGAGATCGAGTGTACGGTGATGGCCCCGGGCGACGTGCTGGAGATTTAGCCGGCGCCCAACACGGGCGCTGCGCGTGGAGAGAGACAATGACGACGCTGGTGATTCTGATTGCGCTTTCAGCGGCGCTGGGTGCTGCGGTGTGGGCGTGGAGCCTGCAGCGTGAGGTCGAGCGGCTGACGCGGCGGCTGGACCGCTACAATCGCGCCCTCTATGATCTGGGTGACGAGCTGAAGGCGCTGCGCGAGCAATCGACGGCGGCCACTGCCGAGCTGCGCGTTGCCCTGGGCCGCGCCACCGGCGGTCTGCGCTTTACGCCCGAAATGACGATGCGCGAGGCGCAGCTGGTTCACCCGCAGGTGCACCAGGTGCTCTCCAGCTTCCATGTGGGCGGCTGCAGCGACTGCGCCGTCGAACCCGAGGATACGCTGGGCGAGGTGGCGGCCAGCAAGGCGCTGCCGCTGGAGAAGCTGCTGGCCACGCTGAACCTGCTTGTGCCGCAGCCTGCAAACGCAGCGCAGACGGCGAACGGCGCACCGACTGCGCCCAATGGTGGCTCCTTTATGGGCGCGACCCTTAATGGCGCAGCGGCGGCGCAGTACGTCAAGCTGCCGAATGTCGAACTCGAGCTGTAGCGCGCCGCAGCGGCACAGCACAGTGCGGCCTACTGCTTAGAAGGCAGTTGCTCCCTGCGCTGAACCGGAAGGTGCGCCTGTGTGGGCTTCCCCAGCGCTTGCCGGGGACGTGGCACTTTGCCAAAGGATGTTGGCGTGTCTGATAACGACCTGATTGTCCATACCAAAGCCGAACTGCTCTTCCCCGCCCAGCTGATCTCGAGCCTGCGCGACCTGCGCGGCGAAGAGTGGCGGGCGCTGGTGGATCGTGTCTCGGCGCTACCCGAGACCCACCAGGACAGCCTGGCCTTTGTGCTGATGATGATCGAGCTGGACGGCTGCCTGAAGTGCAACAGCAACAACTACAAGTTCCTGCGTGGCTGCTATCTGTGCGCGACGCAGATGGTGCAGTCGTACAAGGGCTCGGACGGTGAACTGATTGAGCTTTACGGCCGCGCGCGCCACGAGCTGAGCCAGCAGCTGACGCAGGGCATGCGCCCGGGCGAGTTCTCGCTGCAGGGCTAACGCGCTGCGCCCAGCAGCTGCGCCCCGCAAACGGCGCTCCCGCCTGCCTCCTTCCACCGTTGCTCGCGCCCCCACGCCACCCAGCCATCCCGACGCCTGCCATGTCTGCCCCGCACGCGACACCCACTGCTCCCGGAACAACTCCGCTCGCTACACCCTCCAGCCGCCCAGCCGTAGCACCGGCCGGGCGGCTGCGCGTCGCCATCATCGGCGGCGGCATCGCCGGCCTGACGGCAGCCTATGACCTGACGCGCGGCCCCGCGCCCGCCGAGGTGACGGTCTTTGAGGCCGGCGCCGAGCTGGGCGGGCTGGCGGCAGGGTTTCGCGGCCGCGACTCCTGGGAGTGGCCGCTCGAGTATTACTACCACCACCTCTTTACAAACGACGACGCCATCATCGGGCTGACGCGCGAGCTGGGCCTCGAGAGTCTGCTCGAGACCTACAGCCCCACCACAGTGCTGCACACGCACGGCGAGAACCATCCCTTCGACACGCCGCTGCGCCTGCTCCAGTTCCCTTATCTGAACCTGGTGCAGAAGCTGCGCATGGGCGCCGTGCTCGCCTTCCTCAAGTATTGGCCCTTCCCCCCCTGGCGCCGCTTTGATCGCGTGCTGGCCGGCCAGTGGCTGGCGCGCTGGATGGGGCGCAGCGGCTACGAAGCCGTCTGGGGGCCGATGCTCGAGGGCAAGTTTGGCCCCTACGCGCCGCAGGTGAACCTGGCCTGGTTCTGGGCGCGCATCTACAAGCGCACGTCGCGCCTGGCCTACTATCGCGGCGGCTTCCAGGCCTTTGTCGCCGGGCTGGCGCAGCGGGTGCGGGCGCAGCAGGCCACCATCCTCACCAACGCACCGATTGCCGCAATTCGCCCGGCGCCGGCCGGCAGCGGCGCAGCACTGCTGGTGGAGCGAGCGGGCCAGCCGCCGCAGCCCTTCGACGTCGTCATCTGCACCTCGAGCCCCGCCCAACTGCAGGCGCTGACGCCCGACCTGCCCGCCGCCTACCTCGCCCAGCTCAAGGCGCTGACCTCGATCGGCGCCGTCGTGCTCACGCTCGCCCTCGACCGCCAACTGCTCACCGACGGCGCCTACTGGGTGAACCTGCCCAAGCGCGACGGCTTCCCCTTCCTGGCGCTCGTCGAGCATACAAATATGGTGGACAAGCGCCACTATGCCGGTGACCACCTGCTCTACCTGGGCGACTACCTGCCCGCCGACCACCGCTACTTTGACTTGAGCGCCGAGCAACTGCTGGACGAGTTCGCCCCCTACCTGAGCCGCTTCAACCCGGCGTTTACGCGCGAGTGGATTACGGGAGCGTGGGTGCACTCGGCGCGCTACGCCCAGCCCGTGCCGCCCGTTGGCTACGCCGCGATGATCCCCGACCTGCGCACGCCCATCCCCGGCCTCTACTTCGCCTCGATGAGCCAGGTTTACCCCTGGGACCGCGGCACGAACTACGCAGTGGAGATGGGACGGCGCGTGGCGCGAACAGCGATCGAGAAGCGAGAAGCGAGAAGCGAGAAGACAGCCGCCGACATTCCGCTTCGCCCTTGAGTTTGGTTCAGTGGAAGAAAAGCGCCCGGCCGATTGCACGATCGGCCGGGCGTTCTCTTTCCACAACGCGAAGCGACCAGCGGCATCGCCCTACGCCGGCAGTTTCTCGCTTCTCGCTTCTCGCTTCTCGATCTCCCTCCACACCTTCTCCGGCGTGATCGGCAAGTCGCGGACGCGGGCGCCGACGGCGTGGGCGACGGCATTGGCCACGGCGGGGGCGACGCCGTCCATGGGGATTTCGGCCACCGCCTTGGCGCCAAAGGGGCCGCTCGGCTCGTAGGTGGGCACCAGGATCGCCGTAATCTCGGGCACCTCGTCGGCGGCAAAGATGCGGTAGTCGCCCAGGCGGGTGGCCAGCTGCCGCCCCTCGGCATCCATCACCATCTCCTCGCACACGGCATAGCCCAGCGCCTGCACCAGCCCACCCTCGATCTGCCCCGTCGCCATCACCGGGTTGATCGCCGTGCCGCAGTCCACCGCCATCACCAGCTTCTCCACCGTCACCTGGCCGGTGCCGGTGTCGACGGCGACCTCGGCGTACTGGGCGGCGAAGGGGGGCGGCGAGTGCAGCGACATGTGCGACGCCGTCGCCATAATCTGCTGCTGGTCTACCGTGTGCAGGCTGCTGAGGGCGACGGCCTCCAGCGTGACGCTGCGGCCGTCGGGGGCGGTAATGGTGCGGTCGCGCAGCACCATGCCCTGCTCGCTCGTCTCGAGCATCAGCGCCGCGCGGCGCAGAATCTGGGCGCGCACCTGGTCGGCGGCCTTCTTCACCGCGCCGCCCGAGATGAAGGTGGTGGAGGAGGCGTAGGCGCCCGTGTCAAAGGGGGTGAAGTCGGTGTCGGAAGAGTAGACGATGATGTCGTTGACGGGGCAGCCGAGCGTTTCGGCGGCGATCTGGGCCAGCACCGTATCGGAGCCGGTGCCCAGGTCGGTGGCGCCGATCAGCAGGTTGAAGCTGCCGTCGTCGTTGAGCTTGATCGAGGCGCCGCCCATGTCCATGCCGGGGATGGCGGTGCCGTGCATGGCAAAGGCCACGCCCAGCCCGCGCCGCACGTGCGGCCGCTCGGGGTCGATGCGCCAGCCGGGATGGTCGCGTCGGTCCCAGGCAATGGCGGCGGCGCCCTGAGCGGCGCACTGCGCAAGGCCGCAGCTCTGCACCACCTGGGGCTCGCGGCCCAGGTCGCCCTCGCCCAGCACGGCGGTAATCATGATTGGGTCGCCCGAACGCACGGCGTTCTTGAGGCGGAACTCGACGGAATCGAAGCCGAGCTCGGCGGCGATCTCCTCCATCAGGCATTCGAGCGCAAATTCGGATTGGGGCGCGCCATAGCCGCGGAAGGCGCCCGGCGCGGGGATGTTCGTGTAGACCACATCGGCGTTGAAGCGGATGTTGTCGCAGCGGTAGGTGGCCAACCCGCGCATGCCGGTGACGCTGCAAACGGTGAGGCCGTGCGAGCCGTAGGCGCCGGTGTTGGAGATGACGTAGAGGTCGAGCGCAGTGAGGATGCCCGCGTTCGAGACGCCGGCGCGGTAGGTAAGGATCTGCGGGTGGCGCGAGCGGGCGCTGGTAAACTCCTGCGCGCGCGTGTACTCGAAGCGCACGGGGCGGTTGGTGGCCAGCGTCAGGTGGGCACACAGGTCCTCGATCAGCATCTCCTGCTTGCCGCCGAAGCCGCCGCCAATGCGCGGCTTGATGACGCGGATGCGCTTGACGGGCAACCCCAGCAGCGGCGCCACCATACGCCGCACGTGGAAGGGCACCTGCGTGCTGGTGCGGATCACCAGCCGCTCGTCCTCGTCCCAGTAGCTCACCACCACGTGCGGCTCGAGCGAGGCCTGCTGCTGCTGCTGCACGCGATAGGTGCGCTCGAAGCGGTGGTCGGCCGCCGCCAGCGCCGCCTCTACATCGCCGAAGTTGGCGTGAATCTTGACGGCAATGTTGTGTTCGCGGTCGGTGATGCCCACGGCGTCGGCTTCGGGGTGGATGATGGGCGCGCCGTCGCGCATGGTCTCGATGGGGTCGAAGACGGCGGGCAGCAGCTCATACTCGACTTCGATCAGCTCGAGCGCCTGCTGGGCGATCTCGGGCGATTCGGCGGCGACGACGGCCACGCGGTCACCTACGTGGCGCACAGTGCTGTCGAGCGAGACCTGGTCCCACGGGTGGGGGTTGGGCCACGTCTGCCCACCCGAGGCGTAGATGACGCGCGGCACGTCGAGGTAGGTGAGCACAGCATGCACGCCGGGCAGGGCGCGCGCCTTGCTCGCATCGATGTAGGTGATGCGGGCGTGGGCGTGCGGGCTGGTGAGCATGGCGGCGTGGAGCAGCCCCGGCGGGTCGATGTCGTCGGCGAAGACCGGCTTGCCCTTGACGAGCTTGACGGCGTCGACCTTGACCTCGGGCTTGCCCACGACTTCGGTTGCGGTCTGGGCGTCGGTCGCGGTCGCGGCGCCAGTGGCGGTATAGAAGGTGATCAGCGGTCGGGTCTCAACCTCGGCGCCGCCACGGCCGCTGCCGCCGGCCGGGGGCGTGGATTCTTCGGGCCGGCCGCCGGGGAAGCCGCCGAAGAAGGATTCGAGCGGGATGGCGCCGCTCTTGTCGATCGGTGGCACGGCCTCGCCGCGGCGCAGGGCGGCCGCACGCAGCACCGCTTCCACCGGTTTCACATAGCCAGTGCAGCGGCAGAGCACACCGCCCAGCGCCGTCCGCACCTGCTCCTCGCTGGGGTTGGGCTCGGCGTCGAGCAGCTCGCGCGTGGCAAGGATCATGGCGGGCGTACAGTAGCCGCACTGGATCGCGCCGGTGTCGGCAAAGGCCTGCTGGATGGGGTCGAGCGGTGCGCCCGGGCCGCCGTCGAAGGCCTCGACGGTGACGATGGCATGGCCGTCGGCGTGGGCGGCGGGCAGCACGCAGGCGGGCGTCAGCTTGCCGTCGAAGAGCACCGAGCAGGAGCCGCATTCGCCGGTTTCGCAGCCGTGCTTGACGCTCCAGAGCTGGTTGCGACGCAGCAGGGCCATCAGGCTCTCGCCTGGTGTCGTCTCGAAGTGGCGCTGGGCGCCGTTGAGGGTGAGTGTGATCTTCATGCGGCGCTTCCTTCGGCCAGCACTGCGGTCAGGGCGCGGCGGGCGAGCAGCTGCACCATCGCGCTGCGGTATGCGGCGCTGCCGCGGTAGTCGCCGGATGGCGCGACGTCGTCGGCGAGCGAGAGCAGGAGCGAATCGATCAGCGCGGCGACGTCGCCCGCTTCGAGCGAGGCGCCGGCCAGCGTGGTGCCGAGCATGGCAAAGGCGCCGGCCTCGGGCGAGACGGCAACGGCCACCCCTTCGGCATCGGCCACGGCCACCGCGGCGACGATTGCCTGGTCGAGCGGGGTGCGCGCAACGCGCTGCAGCGCGCCACGCAGCGCGCCGGCCGGCGGCACCACCACTTCGACGAGGATGCTGCCCATGGGCTGCTCAAGGTAGACCTCGGCGCTCTGCTCGCCGGCAGCGGTGGCCACGCGCGCCGTGGCGCCGAGCGCCGCCAGCGCCAGCAGGATTTCGGGCGGGCCGTCGGGGTCGCTGAGCGCGCCCTGCAGGGTGGCCAGGTTGCGCAGGCCACGGTGGGCGGCCAGGCGCGCCGCATGGGCCAGGATGCCGCCGGCCAGCGCGTGCGCGGCGGGGTGCGTGGCCACTGCCTCGAGCGTGGCCTGCCCGCCAATGTGCAGTCCGTCTTCCTCGGCGCGCACGTGGGCCAGGTTGAGCCGCTGCAGGTCGACGAGCACGGACGCAGCGGGCGCGGCGGGCATGCGCGGCGCAGGTAGCCACGCGGCCGTTTCGGGCTGCTGGAGCAGGCGCACGGCTTCGGGCAGCTCGCTCGCCAGGAGATATTCACGGATTCGGGTAGACACAACGCCTCCGCAGCGATGGGGTCAAGGGGCGAATCGCGCGGCGCGGCCATGGGGAAAGCAGCGCTGCGTCGCGCGGGGTGGAGGGCGACAGGTGCCGTCGCCACTCTACCGATGGTATCAGAAAGCGCCTGCCCCGCCAACTGGGCGGCCTGGACAAGCACAGCGGAACAAGTACATGGAAAAAGCACACAGAAAAAGTACACGGAAACAGCGGAAACGACGGGAAAAGCGACAGCGGGCCGAGTGGGTTCGCTGCTCACTCGCGCCTGCTCAGCCAATAATCCCCGTCGTTTCCGTGTACTTTTTGGGCTGTGCTTTCAACAGCATGCCCTCTTCCGGAAAAGTGGGGCGGCGCGGGTATCATGGGGGTTCAAACGGTTCGTCGAAGCGCGGGCGGAAGAGTCCGGCGCCGGCGATGATCCCATGCGCAAGGCAAATTGCAGAAATCGAGAGAGCCAATGAGCAGCTCGTCCCATACAAGCCCGGTGACGCAAGAAGCGGTGCTGCACGCGCTGAGCACCGTGCAGGAGCCTGAACTCCACAACGACCTTGTCTCGCTCAACATGATTCGCAACCTGGTGATTGCCGGCGGCTCGGCGGGCGCCGTCGTGAGCTTCACGATTATGCTCACCACGCCGGCCTGCCCGCTGCGCGGCCTGATCGAACGCGAGGCGATCGAGGCAGTGACGCGCCTGGTGCCCGGTGTGGCGGGCGTCAACATCCGCTTCGACGCCGAGGTGCGCAGCGACCACCGCATCATCGGCAAGCTGAATATTCCGGTGAAGAACATCATCGCCGTGGCCAGCGGCAAGGGCGGCGTGGGCAAGAGCACGATCAGCACCAACCTGGCCGTGAGCCTGGCGCTGGAAGGCGCGACCGTGGGCGTGCTCGACGCCGACATCTACGGCCCCAACATCCCCATGATGTTTGGCCTTTCGGGCAAGCCGCGCGTCGAGGAGGGCAAGATGGTGCCCTTCACCGCCTACGGCGTCGAGGTGATCAGTATGGGCTTCCTGATGCCCGAGGGCGAGGCGGTGGTCTGGCGCGGGCCGATGCTGCACAAGGCGATCCAGCAGCTCTTTACCGACGTGCGCTGGGGCGAACTGGACTACCTGATTGTGGACCTGCCCCCCGGCACCGGCGATGCCCAGCTGAGTCTGGCGCAGAGCGTGCCGCTGACCGGCGGCGTCATCGTCACCATGCCGCAGCAGGTGAGCATCAGCGACGCACGGCGCGGGGCGACGGCCTTCAAGCGGCTCGAGGTGCCGATCCTGGGCGTGGTGGAGAACATGGCGGGCGAGATCTTCGGCACCGGCGGCGGCTGGGAAGCGGCGGAACTGATCGGCTGCGAGCTGCTCGGCTCGATCCCGCTGGAGCCGAAGGTGCGCATGGGCGGCGACAGCGGCCAGCCCATCGTCATCGCCGCGCCCGAGAGCGAGGCGGCAATTGCCATGCGCAAGCTGGCGCGCAAGATCGCCGCACGCGTGAGCGTGGTCGCGCTCGCACCGGAGCCGACGGTCAGGATTGAGTAGAGGGAGAAGCGGCAAGCGAGCGAGAAGCGAGAAACGAGAGGGAGCGCCGGGCCATGTGCCTGGCGCTCCCTGTTTGGGGGGACCGATGTACGTGGGGGCCATGCGCACTGGAGCGAGGGGGACGCAGGCAGGGGGAGTCGGGACAGGTGTCACTCGACGGGAGCGGGGTGCGGGTGTAGACTGGGGGCGTAACTCTGCCTTGACGCAGCGCGCCAATCGCGCAGGAACCCTGCCGAAACGGTTGTTCTTCACACTACCGACTGTCTCCACCTGATGGGCAGTCTGCAATGTACGGACTGTCTCCACATGGGGACGCCCCCGCCGTTCCCGCGCACCCAGGAGGTTTTCTCCACATGTTGACTCTTGTCGAAAAGATCCTCTTTCTCCTCGCCGTTATTGCGGCGCTCTACTTTGCCTACCTTGGCTTTGCGCGCGTCTATCGCGTGGTGCTGCGCGGGCCGGGGCCAAAGCCCACGGTGGGCGAGATGCTGGGCAAGCTCTGGCAGGCTGCCGTCAAGTGGATTGGCACCACGCCGGCCTGGAAGACGCGCAAGCTGAGCACCCTCTTCCACCTTGGCATCTCGCTCGGCTTCGTCTTCTACTTCCTCGTCAACTTCGGCGACATTCTCGAGGGACTGCTGCCCATTACCTTCCTGGGCGGCGACAACTGGCTCGCCAACGCCTACCGCCTGACGTCGGACCTGCTCACGGTCACCGCGCTGGTGGGCATGGTCTACTTCCTGCTGCGCCGCTTTGTCTTCGACAGCCCGCGCCTCAAGTACCGCGAGAATGTGAAGCTCTACGAGCCGGTGGCGCGCGGCGCGATCCGGCGCGACTCGCTGATCGTGGGTCTCTTCATCCTGATCCACATCGGCTCGCGCTTCCTGGGCGAGAGCTTCCAGCTTGCCGCCGCCCGTGCGGATGGCGTGGCCAACGACCCGTGGCAGCCCGCTGCCGGCGCGCTGAGCCGTGTTTGGAATGGTCTGCCGCACAGCAGCCTGGTGGTGGGCGAGCACCTCTTCTGGTGGCTGGCGCTGGGCACCATCCTCGCCTTCCTGCCCTACTTCCCCTACACCAAGCACTTCCACCTGATCCTGTCGGGCGTCAACTTCCTCACCAAGCCCAAGCGCACGTCGCTGGGCACGCTCGAGCCGATCAACTTTGAAGATGAGACGGTGGAGGAGTTCGGCGTGCAGAAGATCGAGGAGCTGCCTTGGACGCACCTCGTCGACGCCTACGCTTGCATCATGTGCAACCGCTGCCAGGATGCCTGCCCCGCCTATGTGACGGGCAAGGAGCTCTCGCCCTCGGCGCTCGAGGTGAACAAGCGCTACTACCTCAACAACAACCTCAAGTCGCTGGCCGCCGGCGAGCCGTCGCAGTTCAACCTGCTCGACTTCGCGATCAGCGAATCGGCCGTCTGGGCCTGCACGGCCTGCGGCGCCTGCATCAACATCTGCCCGGTGGGCAACGAGCCGATGTTCGACATCATGCACATCCGCCGCCGCCAGATGCTGACCGAAGGCGAGTTCCCCAAGGAGCTGAAGGCCGCCTATCGTGGCATGGAGCGCAACGGCAACCCCTGGAACCTGAGCAACCGCGACCGCATGAAGTGGGCCGACGGGCTGGAAGTGCCGACGATTGAAGACAACCCCGACTTCGACACGCTCTGGTGGATCGGCTGCGCGCCCTCGTACGACCCGCGCGCGCAGGAGACTGCCAAGGCCTTTGCCCGCATCCTGAAGGTGGCCGGCGTCAACTACGCAATCCTGGGCGAGCTGGAATCCTGCACCGGCGACACGGCGCGCCGCTCGGGCAACGAATACCTCTTTGCCGAGATGGCCAAGGGCAACGTCGAGACGCTCAACGAGGCGCTCAATGCCGACGGCAAGAAGCGGCGCATCGTCACCACCTGCCCGCACTGTATGCACACGATCGGCAAGGAGTATCCGCAGTTCGGCGGCAACTACGAGGTGATCCACCACACGCAGCTGCTGAGCGAGCTGACCGCCAAGAAGCTGATCAGTGTGAGCCGCGAGAGCCACGACGTCGACCGCATCACCTTCCACGACCCTTGCTACCTGGGCCGCCACAACGGCATCTTGCAGGAGCCGCGCGACGTGCTGCGCAGCACCGATGCCTTTGTGCTCGAGATGCCGCGCACGGGCAAGCAGTCGTTCTGCTGCGGCGCCGGCGGTGCACAGATGTGGAAGGAAGAGGAGCACGGCGCCGAGAAGGTCAACGAGGCGCGCTTCGCCGAGGCGGCCGCCACCGGCGCCGACACGATCGCCGTGGGCTGCCCCTTCTGCCTGACGATGATGAGCGACGCGGCCAAGGGCGCCGGCAACACGGTGCAGGTCAAGGACGTGGCCGAGATCATCGCCGAGCGGCTGATCGTCGCGTAAAGCGACAACATCCGACGCAAGGGCGCCAGGGCGCCAGGGAACGCAAGGCAACTGCAAGGAACTGCGAGGAACTGCAGAAGGCGCTGCAACAGCAAGCAGGGGCTTTCTGCGCCGGCAGGTGAAGTGAAGAGCCTCTCCGGCAACCGGCGCGTGCGCGCCGGTTGCCTTTTCTTGAAGCGACTTTCGGTCTGGGTGGGCGGGGCTGCTATACTCCACGCATGGCAGCACACACCATCGCCGCGCACCCCACGCCGAACCCGAACGCGCGCAAGTTCGTTCTGCCGCACAGGTCCTTCGCGCAGCCGATCAACTGCTCCAGCGCTGCACAGGCGCAGGCGCACCCACTGGCAGCGCAGCTCTTCGCGCTGGAGGGCGTCTATAACGTGCTGCTGGCGCAGGACTTTGTCACGATCAACAAGCGGCCCGACCAAGCGTGGGAGCCGCTGGAGAGTGAAGCCGCGGCGCGTATTGGCGCCTGGCTTGATGCAGGAGGGATGGGATGAGGGCAGTGTCGGCAGCACCCTTTGTTGCCAACGGACAGCCGCTGCTGGTGGCAAGCGAGAACGGATTCGCCGGCATGGTGGCGGCGATGGAACTGATGCGCGCCGGTGGCAGCGCGCTCGACGCCGTGGAGCTCGCCGCGCGCGTCAGCGAGGCCGACCCGAACGAGCAGAGCGTGGGCTATGGCGGGCTGCCCAACATTCTGGGCGATGTGGAGCTGGACGCCAGCATTATGGACGGCGCCACGCTGCGCGCCGGCGCCGTGGCCGCGCTCACCGAGTACGCCCACCCGATTTCGCTCGCGCGCCAGGTGATGGAGCGGCTGCCCCATGTGCTGCTGGTGGGGCGCGGCGCCGAACGCTTTGCCGCCGAGCTGGGCCTGCTGCCCGAAGACCAGCGCGTGGAGGCCACCATGGCACGCTGGGCCGAGCGCATGGCGCACTTTGGCCACAGCGCCGAAAGCGCCCGCACGGCTTTCGACCTCAGCCGCATCGTCGCTGACCTGACGCAGCCGCTCGACCTGAGCGGTGCACCTGTGGCCCCGGCCCAGGCAAGCGCCTTCACAGGCGACGCGCCGATCGAGCCGCCGCGCGACGACACCAAGGGCACCGTCAACTATCTTGCGCTCGATGGGGCGGGCAATATCGCATCAGCTGTGAGCACCAGCGGCGTGGCGTGGAAGTACCCCGGGCGCGTAGGCGACAGCCCGCTGATCGGCGCCGGCAACTACTGCGACAATCGCTACGGCGCTGCTGCCTGCACGGGGCTGGGCGAGCTGGCGATCCGCGCCGCCACCGCGCGCAGCCTGGTGCTCTACATGAAGATGGGCATGGGGCTGATCGAGGCTGGGCGCGAGGCGCTCTGCGATTTGAAGGCGCTGGGCGACGTACAGAACCGCGTGGACTACATGAACATCGTCGCCCTTACGCCGCGTGGCGAGGCCGCCGGCTTTACCACCGTGGCGGGCAAGCGCTTCCTCGCCATGTCGGCCGAGATGGACGAGCCCCTGCTGCTCGAGCGCACGCTGCTCTAGGCGCCCCTTGTGGCGCGCGGCGCAGAATCTGGAGGATTCGCGGCAATGACGACGCGTCTGCTCATGCCGAAGCTGGGCGAGAGTGTGGTGGAGGGCACCGTCGCCCGTTGGCTCAAGCAGCCGGGCGCGCGGGTGGAGAAGCTCGAGCCGCTGGTCGAGATCAGCACGGACAAGATCGACACCGAGATTCCGTCGCCGGCGGCGGGTGTGCTGGCCGAGATTCTGGTGGCCGAGGGGCAGACTGTCGCCGCCGGCACCGTGCTGGCGTTGATCGCCGCCGAGGGCGAAGTCATCGCGCCGGCTGCCCCGGCGTCTGCGGCCCAGCCAAAGAGCCCCGCCCAGCCGGAGAGCGCAGCCGAACCGGAGACCGGTGCACCGGCCGCCGGCTCGACGCCGCCCGCATCTGCGCCTGTGGCCAAAGCGCCTGTGGTCAATGCGCCTGCGGCTCAGAGCAGCGCGCCTGTGCAGCCGGGCGAAAAGCCAGCCGGACGCAGCTTCGTGAGCCCGGTGGTGAAGCGCATCGCGGCGGAGCACGCGGTGGACCTGGAGCAGGTGCCCGGCACGGGGCTGGCGGGCCGCATCACGCGCCAGGACCTGCTCGGCTACCTGGCTGAGCCGCCTGCCGCCGCGCACGCTGTAGAAGCACCAGCCGCCACGGGTGGCGCAGCGGGCGCCGACGAGTTGCTGCACCCGCTCTCCACTATGCGCCGCACAATTGCGCAGCACATGGTGAAGAGCGTACAGACGGCGCCGCACGCCGCCACGATCTTCGAGGTGGACATGACGGCGGTGGTGCTCCACCGCGAGCGCCACAAGCAGGCGGCCGAGGCGCGCGGGGCGCCGCTCACCTTTACGCCCTACTTTGTGGCAGCGGCGGCGCAGGCGCTGCGTGCGCACCCGCTCGTCAACAGCCGCTGGGGCGAGCAGGGCATTATCGAGAGCCGGCGCGTGCATGTGGGCGTGGCCGTCAGCCTGCCCGGCGGGCTGATGGTGCCCGTGATTCGCGACGCCGACGAGCTTTCGCTGCTGGGGCTGGCGCGCGCCGTTGCCGACCTTGCGCAGCGGGCGCGCAGCAACGGCCTGGGGGTGGACGACCTCAGCGGCGGCACCTTCACGGTAACGAACCACGGCGTGGGGGGCAGCCTGCTCGGCGTGCCGATCATTGCCCAGCCGCAGAGCGCGATCCTGGGCATCGGCGCGATTGTCAAGCGGCCGGTGGTGGTGACGCTGGATGGGGCGGCGCGCTCGCTGCTGCCGGGGCCGGCGGATGCGATCGTGATTCGCCCCATGGCCTACCTCTGCCTGAGCTTTGACCACCGCCTGCTCGACGGTGCAGAGGCCGACGCCTTCCTGAGCACGCTCAAGCGGGCGCTGGAAAGCTGGCCCGCCGCGGGGCTGTAGGCGGCGCGCCGGGCACCTGTTGCGACTTGATACCAGATTCGTCTCACAAGGCATCCAGCGCCAAGTGACATCTTGTGAGACCGAGCGTTTCGAACCAATCAACTTCTAAATCAGCCAAACGGGTGAAACCATGAGCAGCCACTCCTACGAGTACGATGTCGTCGTGATTGGGGCCGGGCCAGGTGGGTATGTGGCCGCGATTCGCTCTGCACAGCTGGGGCTGCGCACCGCCATCGTCGAGCGCGAAAGCCTGGGCGGTGTCTGCCTCAACTGGGGCTGCATCCCCACCAAGGCGCTGATCCACAACGCCACCATCCTCGAAACGCTGCACAGCGCCAAGGAGTATGGCTTCAGCTTCGACAACCTGACGGTGGATTTCAGCGCCGCCGTCAAGCGCAGCCGCTCGGTGGTGGACCGGCAGACGCGCGGCGTGGCGCACCTGATGAAGAAGAACAAGATCGACGTCATCGAGGGGCACGCCGTCTTTACCGATGCGCACACGCTGGCCGTGAGCGCGTCGGAGTACAAGCCGAATGCGCAGGCGCGCAGCGTCACGGCAGCGAACTTTATTGTGGCCACGGGCGCCCGCGCGCGCAGCCTGCCCGGTGTGGAGATCGACGGCACGCGCGTGATCCAGTATCGCGACGCGCTGGTGATCCCCGAAGTGCCCAAGCGCATGATCGTGGTCGGTTCGGGCGCGATCGGCATGGAGTTCAGCTACGTCTTCCACTCCTACGGCAGCGAAGTCACCGTGATCGAGATGCTGGACCAGGTGCTGCCGCTCGAAGACGCCGAGGTCGCAGCCGAGGTGCAGAAGTCCTTCACCAAGGCCGGCGTCAAGACGCTGGTGGGCACCCGCACCGAGAAGGTGGAGGTGACGGGCGACGAGGTGAAGGTGACGGTGCGCAACATTGCCGCCGACAGCACCGAGACGCTGACTGCCGACAAGGTGCTGATGGCGATCGGCGTACGGCCCAACACCGACGCGCTCGCGCTCGAAGCTGCGGGCGTGGAGCTCGACAAGCGCGGCTTCATCGGCGTTGACGAGCGCATGCGCACGAATGTGGCGGGCATCTACGCCATCGGCGACTGCACGGGCAAGCTGGCGCTCGCCCACGTGGCCAGCGCGATGGCAATTGTCGCCGCCGAGACGATCGCCGGCGTCGACACGCTGCCCATCCCGCAGGAGCGCTACCAGTTCATGCCGCGCGCCACCTACTGTCACCCGCAAGTGGCCAGCCTGGGCATGACGGAGGCGCAGGCACGCGCCGCCAACCTCGAGATCAAGGTGGGCAAGTTCCCCTTCATGCCCAACGGCAAGGCGCAGGCGCTGAACGAGAAGGTGGGCTTCGTCAAGATCATCAGCGACGCGCGCTACGGCGAGATCCTGGGCGCGCACCTGGTGGGGCCGGATGTGACCGAGCTGCTGCCCGAACTGACGCTGGCCCAGTTTATGGAGATCACGCCCGCCGAGATCGCGCGCAACGTCCACGCCCACCCCACGCTGAGCGAGGTGCTGATGGAGGCTGCGCATGCCGTCGAAGGGCACCCCATTCACATGTAACCGGCGCGCGAGCGCAGGGTCGAGGTCATGCAACGGGTGGGTGGCGGACGTATGCTGAATCAGCTGGAGGAGGGCGCAGCCACAATCGAGCTTGGGGTGCGCTTTGCCGAGACCGACGCCATGGGGGTAGTGCACCACGCCGCCTATGTGGTCTGGCTCGAGGCGGGGCGGGTGGCCTGGCTCGATGCGGCGGGGACGCCCTATGCGGGGATCGCCGCCGCCGGCCACCACTTTGCCGTCACCGGGCTGCAGGTCAGCTACCGCCACTCGGTGCGCTTTGGCGCGACGGTGCTGATCGTGACGCGGCTGGCGCAGGTGCGCAGCCGGCAGGTGGCCTTCGACTACGAGGTCTACGAGCAGGACCCGCATGCGCGCGGCGGCCGCGGCGCGCTGCTGGCCACCGCCGCTTCGCAGCACGTTTGCGTGGACCTTGAGGGGCGCGTTGCCACCCTGCCCGCCGAGGTGCTGCGGCTGCTTGCCGATGCGCAGAGCAACGGCGCGGACACTTGACGCACATCATGCTTGCATCCACAGATTCGCCGCTACGGCGGGGGCGCCTTTGCCGGATTTCCCGATTTTGTGGCTGAAGAAGCATACGTGTTTCCTGCTGCAAATCCTGTTGGCCTCATATCTTGACGTGGGGAGCGCGTTCACGCAGGCAGAACGATGATTCAAGTCGAGCAGCATGGGCCGGTGATTGCGATACGGATGGCGCGGCGCTTTCTGGGCAAGCCGCTCTACTGGACTGCGGCCTACTGGATCGATGGGCTGCTGATCGACACGGGGCCGGCTGCCACCGCAGCCGAGCTGCTGCGCGTGCTCGAACAGGTGAGCGTGCGCCAGATTGCGCTGACGCACGGCCATGAGGATCACATCGGCGGGTTGGCGGCGCTGCGTCGCAAGTATCCCAACGCGCCTGTCTACGCTTCGCTGCGCACGATCGAACTGGCCAAGGCGCCCGACCGGCTGCAGATGCAGCTCTACCGCAAGCTGGTGTGGGGCGTGCCGCAGCCCGTCGAGGGGCTGACAGTGCTGGAAGAGGTGGCCGACGTCATCCACACGCAGCGCTTTGCCCTGCGCGCCGTCGAAACGCCGGGCCACAGCCAGGACCACGTCGCCTACTTCGAGCCACACCTGCGCTGGCTCTTTGCCGGCGACGCGTTTATCGGCGGGCGCGACCGCACCTGGGCGCCTGAGTTTGACCTCTTCGGCGTCGTCGGCAGCCTGCGCACCCTGGCGCTGCTCGATCCCGAACGGCTCTTCCCCGGCAGCGGCAATGTGCGCCGCAACCCGCTCAACGACATCAACGACAAGCTGCTCTACCTCACCGGGCTGGCGCGCGACGTCGCCAAGCTCGACGCCGCCGGCATCGACGCCGCCGAGATCGCCGAACGGCTGCTGGCCGGCGACAGCCGCATGAGCTTCTGGACGCAGGGGCACTTCTCGGCCCTCAACCTGATCGAAGCGTGCCGCAGCTATAACGCGCTGGTGCAGCCGTTGCCCGGCGCGTCGCGGCGGGGTGTGGGCGCAGCCGCCGGGGCAAAGCGCACCAAGCGCGGCCTCTCCAGCGACCCAAGCGATCCGATCCGCTAACCCGACCCATCGTTCGCCGGCAGGCAGCGCTACCTGCTTTGGTGGGCCTCCACCCGCTGCTCCCCAGATCCACAAACCCATGATGGAGGCGATGAAGTGAAAGTGCTCGTCACGGGTGGCGCCGGCTTTCTCGGCAGTCACCTTGCCAACATGCTGCTCAGGCAGGGACACCTGGTGCGGGTGCTCGATGATTTGAGCAGCGGCGACCCCGCCTCGCTCGATGCGCGGCTGAGCCTGAGCCGCAGCGACGTGCGCGACATCCCGCGCCTTTGGTCCCTACTGCAGGGGGTGGAAGTTGTCTATCACCTGGCCGCGCGCGTCAGCGTACCGGCTTCGGTGCTCTACCCGCGCGAGTACAACGACGTCAACGTGGGCGGCACGGTGGCGCTGCTCGAGGCGTGCCGCGACGTGGGCAGCGTCCAGCGCGTGGTGCTGGCCAGCAGCGCGACCGTCTATGGCAACCAGCAGCAGCAGCCCATGGTCGAGACGCTGACGCCGCGCCCGGCCGTGCCCTATGCCGTCTCGAAGTATGCCGCCGAGCAGTATCTCTTTACGCTGGGGCGGCTGAGCGGTTTTGAGACGGTGGCGCTGCGCATCTTCAATGCCTACGGTGTGGGCCAGGTGGTGCCGCCCTCCCATGCGCCGGTGGTGCCCCAGTTTGTGCAGCAGATTGTGGGTCGCGGTTCGGTGCTGGTGAACGGCGACGGCACGCAGACGCGCGACTTTGTCTACATCGACGATGTGGTGGAGGCGCTGGTGGCGGCCGGCCATGCGAGCGGCGTCGACGGCGAGGTGATCAACGTGGGCAGCGGCGAAGAGGCATCGATTAACAGCCTGGTGGCGCAGATTGCCGACCTTGCGCGCACACGCGCCAGCGTGCTCTACAACCACGAAGCGTCGGGCGGCATCGCGCGTCAGGTGGCCGATATCAGCAAGGCGCGCCAGTTGCTCAAGTACCGGCCGCGCACGACGCTAGAAGCGGGGCTGCGCAAGCTGCTGGCCCAGAGCACCCGCAGCGGTGTTGTCTTTGCCGAAAGCAGGGCCGAGGCGGGCCAACCGCTGCCGCCGGCCAATGGAGGCGCAGGATGAGCGGCGCATCGGGAATCAACCCGCAGGTGCGCAGCGCGCCCGCCCATCGTCGCGCACTGACTCCTGTGCCGGCTGCCCTGCTGGCTGCCCTGCTGGCGCTGCTGCTGGTCGGTTGCGGCGGGGCCAGCCGCTTCATGCTCAACGCCTACCTGGAGGACCACCAGGATCAGCTCACCGTTCCCGCCGGCAGCGACGAGACGCCGGTGACCTTTGTGGTCGAGCCGGGCACGCCGGCCGAGGCAATCGGCGAGAAGCTGCTGGCCGCCGGGCTGATCAACGACGAGTTGCTCTTCGAAGCCTATGTACGCGTCAACGGCATCGCCACCCAGCTCGAGGCGGGCACCTTCACCCTCTCGCCGGCCATGAATATGGTGGAGATTGCCGACACGCTGCAGAACGCCTTGGCGCGCGGCGTGGTGGTGACGGTGCGCGAGGGCTGGCGGCTCGAGCAGACGGCGGATTTCCTGGCCGCGAGCGGCATCTTCAGCGACACACAGGCCGGCGTCTCGCCCCAGGCCGCCCTCTACGAGACGCTGGCGCTGAGCGGTGACTTGAGCGGGCTGGCCGACGGCGTCGCCTTCACCTTCGTCAACGAGCGGCCGCCGGGCGCCACGCTCGAAGGGTACCTCTTCCCCGATTCGTACGAACTGGACCGCGACGCGCCGCTTGCGGTGGATCTGGTGGCGCGCCAACTGGAGGCCTTCCGCACGCGCGTGCTGCCGCTCTATGAAGCGGCCGTGGCCGAGGGGCGCACCACGCTCTCGCTGCACGAAGTGGTGACGCTGGCCAGCATCGTCGAGCGCGAGGCGGTGGTCCCGGCCGAACGGCCCACGATCGCCGGCGTCTACCTCAACCGCCTGGCCAACCAGATGCGGCTGGAGGCCGACCCGACGGTGCAGTACGCCATCGGCTATCAGGCCGCGCAGGACGTGTGGTGGAAGACGCCGGTGACGCTTGATGAGTACAGCAGCATCGGCAGCCCCTACAACACCTATCTCAACGCCGGCCTGCCCCCCGGCCCCATCGCCGCGCCGGGGCTGAGCAGCATCGAAGCGGTGCTCAGCCCCGAGGGCCACAACTACCTCTTCTTTGTGGCGCTGCCCGACGGCACCGGTGCGCACGTCTTCGCCGAGACCTTCGACGAGCACATCGTCAACGTGCAGCGCTACCAGGCCGGCGGCGAGTAGGCGCCATTCTGCCAGCGCCAAACCGCAGGCGTTGATCTGCGGCGCATCAAGAACAAGACGCCCGGTCGGGGAATCCCGGCCGGGCGTTCTTTGTCCAGTGTAGAGCGCTGCGGTGGCTTAGCCCTCCACCTCGGCGAGCACGCTGTTCAGCTGCTCGACGAAGGTCGCTTCGGGCAAGGCGCCGGGGATGATCTGGCCGCGGTTGCCGGCGCGGATGATAAAGGTCGGCGTGCCCTGCACATAGGCGGCGCCGGAGGCCATATCCGCCTCGACAATGGCCATCATGTCGGGGTCGACCATACAGGCGGCGAAGCTCTCGGCGTCGAGCCCCAGCCCGGTGGCCAGTTCCGTGAAGACGGGGTCGGGGTCGGCCACCGACCAGTCGTCGACGCTGGCGAAGAGCTGGTCGCCCATCTCCCAGAACTTGCCCTGCAGGCCGGCGCATTCGGCGGCCACGCCGGCGGCCGGCGCCTGCGGGTGGAACGAGAGCGGGAAGTGCTTGAAGACCCAGCGTACCTGCCCGGTCTCCACAAACTTCTCGTTGAGCGTGGCCTGCGTGCCCTCGTGGTGGCGGCGGCAGTAGGGGCACTGGAAGTCGGAGAATTCGATGACGACCACCGGCGCGTCGGCGCTGCCGCGCGTGGCGTCGCCGGCCATGGTCTGGCCCGGGTTGTCTGGGTCCACCGCCATGCCTTCGATTGTGGCCCAGAAGGGAATCTCGGAAGGGGCGCTTGCGGCCTCTTCCTCGGCGGGAGCTTCGCCGGCAAGCAGGGCCTCGATTGCCGCCTCGAAGCGGGCAAAGGGCTGCGCGCCGACCAGCGAATACTCCAGCCCGTCGCTCGCCACAAAGTGGAACGAGGGCGTGCCGTCGAAGCCCAGCGCGGCGGCAGCGTCAATCGCCTGCTGCAGGGCGGGCAGCGTGGCGTCGCTCTGCACACAGCTCTGCCAGTCGGTGCTGTCGGCGCCCACCTCTTCCGCCAGGCGTGCAAAGACGGGCTGCGGGTCGGCCAGGTTGCTCCACTCGGCCTGCGACTCGAAGAGCTTGTTGTGCATGTTCCAGTAGAGCGCTGCACCCTGCTGCCCAACACAGGCGGCGGCCTCATGCGCGGCGGGGGCGTTGGGGTGCAGCCCCTCGAGCGGCAGGTCGCGGAAGATCACGCGCAGGCGGCCATCCTGCACCCACTGCTCGTTGATCGCCGGTTCGGTCTGCACAAAGTGGCGGCTGCAGAAGGGGCACTGGAAGTCGCTGTACTCGTACATGGTGAGCGGTGCGAGCGGATTGCCGCGGAAGGGCCAGCCCTCGTCTGTGAAGCCCACGGGCAGCCCGTTGAGGCTCTCCGCGGTTTCGCCCCAGGCCACGGCGGTGGGGGCGACGGCTGCGGCGGCGGCTTCGGCGGCAGGGGCGCTCTCGTCGGCGCCGCCGGGCAGGGCGCAGGCGCCGAGCAGCAGCGCCGCCAGCGCGAGTGCGACCAGAGCGACGCGCACACGAATCGACGTGCGGTGGCCGGTGTGCAGCGAGACATGCGTGGGAAGGGGGGCGTGCGTCATTGGGTTCCTCGGCTTCGTCGTGGCAGTGCGGCGCAGCCAGAAAGCTGCGCTGTGCGCAAGGTGGCCGCGCAAGGTGGCCGCGCATCAAACGCGCCACACCCATGCAGTGTAGCGCACGCTGCTGCTCCTGGTTGTATCGCACTTCACTGAACGCCGAATTGGCCGCAGATGAGCGCCGCATCAAAAAACGAGGCGCCCCAGCGCCTCGCGTTTGACACTCTTTCAGAAGGATGCGGAAACAACGAACAGCAGCAAAAGTACACGGAAACGACGGAAACGACGGGGAAACTGCAAGCGGAATTGGGATGGGTTGGACGATTTCGGCGGCGAGGTTATCTTCTTGCTACTGGCTCTCCCTGCAACTCCTCGATCCTCTTTCCTCGATCGGCCTAGATCTGGAAGTTGCGCCCGTTGTCGCGCACCACCTTGTGGCGGTAGTTGGTGACGTAGGTGAGCAGCTTGGTGTGCAGCTTCTCCCAGCCGCTGCTGTGCAGGATCGTGGCCAGCTTCTCGGGGCTCTCCACGGCCCCCAGCGTCAACATTTGCGGGCCCTCTCCGTACATGGTATACAAGACTTCGCTGGGTTCAATCCCCAGCTGCATCAGGCGCGGGGCAAACTCCCGCACCACAAACTCCGAAAAGTCCTGTTCGCGCCCGACTTTGATATCCCATTGCATGAGCAGCTTGACCATGACGAACCATCCCTCCCGGGGGACACGGCACGCTCGCAAAGCGGCACTGCACTCTCGCCAAGCGGTACCGTGCTCGTGAAAGTAGATTATCACGGGCGATCGAGGCCGTCAACTGAAGAGGGCCTGCGCCCGGCGCTGCTGCTTGCCAGCGCGTTTGCGTTGGCACTGCTGCTCCTGCTGCTGCCCGGCCGGCTGCGGGCACAGAGCGACGAACCGGCGGCGCCCGTGCTCCTGCTGCCCGGCCAGGAGAGCCCCGTTGTCCTGCAGACCCACACCACCGACCTGACGCTGATCCCATCCGGCGGCGCGCTGATTGCCGACGGTGCCTCGTTCTACCGCCTGCGCAACGAGGGCAACACCGACGCACTGCTGACGGTGCGCTTTGCGGCGCCCACCGAAAGCGGCACAGCGGCGCTGCCCAACCCGCTCAACGTGACGGCGGGGGGCGAGGCGCTGGCGCTGCAGACGGTGGAGGGCGGCGCGCAGGCGCTGGTGACCGTGCCGGCGCAGGGGCGGCTGGACCTGCGCGTGCGCTACACGCTCGCCGTGGGCGACAGCCTGGCGCCGGCGATCCGCTTCCCGGCTGCGGCCTTCGACGCCTGGACCGGCGCCACCAGCTTCCGGCTGACGATCAACGTGCCGGCCGAGATTGCACGCGAGTCGTGGCTGCAGGTCTCGCCCGAGGGCTGGCGCTTTGGCCCGCCGGGCGACGCCGTGAACAGCGCCGCGATCCAGTGGCTCTACGAGGGCAACCTGCCGCGCGAGCCGCTCTTCTTCTCCTTCGTCAACCCCACGCTCTGGCAAGAGATTACGCAGCGGCGTGCCAGCGCCGAGAGCAGCGGCGCGCCGGCCGACTACGCCGCGCTCGGCGACGCCTACGCCCGCCTCTCGGCCGAGGCCGACAGCGCCAGCGTGCGCGACCGCTTCTACGCGCAGGCGCTGGCCGCCTACAGCAGCGCGCTCGATCGCGGCGCGGTGCTGGGCGCCCCACCGGAGCAGCTGGCGCCGGTCTATCTGGGACAGGCGCGCCTCTATCGCCAGCGCACGTTAAGCGGCGCCGGCGAGGTGAGCCCGGAACATGCACGCTTGCTCGTCGATTCGGTGACGCGCGCGCTGAGCGGGATGACGCCGGCCGACCCGGCGCGCAGCGAGCTGCTGCAGTGGCTCAACGACGGGCTGACGATCGTGCTGGGCGATGCCCGCGACCGGCGCGACTGGGAGACGGCGCTGGATATCCTGGACCAGCTCGCGGCGTCCGGCGCGCCGGTGGCGCAAGAGGTGATCGAGGAGGAGCGGCGGCGCATCCAGTTTGAGCAGTCGCTGCAGTTGCTCGAAGAGGGGCAGCGCGACGCCGCCGTGGCGGTTTCGGGCAGCGGGCTGGTGAACAGCGAACTTGCGCCTCCCGCCGCGCAGCAGAGCCTCTTTGCCTCCTGGCAGAGCACACTGACGGTGAGCAGCCGCGGCACCGAACTGCTGCTGACGGCGCTGCCCGCCCCCGGTAAGGAGAGCGCCGCCGCCGACGAGGCGACCCAACTCACCGATGCGCTGGCCGGCGCCGCCGAGTCGTTGGGCGGTTCGGTCACGGGCACATTCCCCTCGATCGACAACCTGCAGGCGCCGGTCGCGCTGCGCATCCATCTGCCGCCGAACGCGACCACGCTCGGCCTGGCCAATGTCGTGCCGCTGCACCCCGACTGGGCGCTGCTGCGCACGATCTTCAGCCAGCTCGCGCCCGAGGTGGAGAGCGAGAACAGCTTCCTGCGCCGCAACGAGCTGCTGCGGCTGCCGCTGGACCTGCGCGCCGCCGGCGAGCAGTGGCGGCGCCTGGCGCAGGAGCTTGAGGTGGCGGCCGGCGAGTTCGACGCCGAGTCGGCGCCGGTGGACCGCTCGGACGCCGACGCGCTGGAGGCGGCGCTGCGGGCGCGCGTGCAGGCGGCCAACTACCGCGCCGAGGCGAACAACTGGGCCGGGCTGGTGAACAACAGCCAGGTGGTCGCACTGCTCGAGGGGCCGCGCGGCGCCCCCGCCGACGCCCGCGCCTGGCAGGTGACGGTGAGCGACCCGCCGCAGATGCTGCAGTTCGCGAGCTGGGGCATCAACCTGGCCGGTGTGATGCTGCTGGCCGCGGCGGCGCTTGTGGCGCTGCTGCTTGTGTCGGCGTTCCTCTGGTCGCTGCTGTAACAGAGATCGAGAAGCGGGAAGGCAGCGCCAGGGGCAAACAGCAAAAGTACACGGAAAAGACGGAAAAGACGGAAAAGACGGAAAAGACGGAAAAGACGGAAAAGACGGGAACAAAGGCTGCCGCAAGAGAGGACGTGTCGTCCGACCTGAGCGGCTGCTTTGCGCAGTTCCCGTTGTTTCCGTCGTTTCCGTGTACTTTTTCCGCTGTTCCGCTTTACGTGTAGAGTTCGACGCCGGCGAGCTCGCGCTCGCGACGCTGCACATATTCGCGCAGCTCCTGCTCGACGGCGAGGTCGATAGGGGGCTGCTCGTACTCGTCCAGCAGGCTCTTCCAGGCGCGATTGGCGCGTGCGGCCACGCTGACGGCGCCGGCGGCCTGCCAAGCGTCAAAGTTCTGCCTGTCGGCCAGGAAGGGCGAATAGAACTCGGTGGCGAAGCGGGCCTGGGTGTGGGGGGTGCCAAAGTGGTGGCCGCCCGGCGGCACTGTGGCAATGCTTTCGAGCGCGAGCGTGTCGTCGTCGATCGTCATGCCGGCCAGAAAGTGCTGGAACATGGCCAGCGTCTCGATGTCCATCATGATCTTCTCGTAGGAGACGGTGAGGCCGCCTTCGAGCCAGCCCACGGCGTGCATGACGAAGTTTGTGTGCGACAGCACCGCCGGCCACAGCGTCCACTGTGTCTCCCAGGCGGCCTGGGCGTCGGGCTCCTTGGCGGTGTTGAGGCTGCCGCTGCCGCGGTAGGGCAGTTTGTAGCGGCGGGCAAGCTGGGCGCCAATCGCCATTGCCCAGGCGCCTTCGGGCGTGCCAAAGGCCGGCGCGCCGCTGCGCATGTCGATGTTCGAGGTGAAGCCGCCGTAGATCACGGGCGCGCCGGGGCGGATCGCCTGCACCAGCGCGATGCCCATCAGCGCCTCGGCGTTCTGCTGCGCCACAGCCGAAGCGATCGTGATTGGGCTCATGGCGCCGGCCAGCACAAAGGGCGTGATGATCAGCGCCTGACCGGCGCGGGCAAAGGTGATCAGCCCGCCCAGCATGCGGTCGTCGTAGCGCAGCGGGCTGGAGGAGTTGATGATGCCGCCGATGATCGGGTCGTTGCCCGCCGCGCCGGGCGTTTCGCCAAAGACGACGCCGGCCATGTGCAGCGCGTCGGCGGTGATGATGCGGCCGTGCACCGCCTCCATGGCCGGCTTGTCGCTGAGGGTGAAGGCGCCGTAGAGCCGGTGCAGGTGGCGAAAGCTGACGCGGATATCGTGGGGCACCACCAGTTGGTCGCCCGTCAAGTGCAGCACGTTGCACATCTGGTTGATGCGCAGGAAGTTGTAGTAATCCTCCAGCGTGCCGGGGCGGCGGCCGCGTTCGATGTCCTGGGCGAAGATGACGCCGCCATTTGGCGCAAAGGCGATTGCGTCACCGCCGATGGTGCGGTGGCGCGCCGGGTTGCGGGCGCGCCACTGGAAGCTGGCGGGCGCGCGCGCTACCAGTTCGAGCAGCAGGGTGCGGTCGCACTTGACGAGTTGCGTCTTGCGATCCACTTCGGCGCCGGCAGCTTGCCAGACGTCGAGCGCCTCATCGTCCATGAAGACGATGCCGATCTCTTCGACGATCTGCATCGAGGCCTCGTGCAGCTGCTCGAGCTGTTCGGGGGTGAGCACTTCGAGCGGGGCGAAGCGGTTGCGAATCGGGCCGAAGGGGATGTGGGCCAGGGGCGAGGTCGCGCGCCGGCGGCTGCGGGCGGCGCGCCGTTCGGCCGAAGTGGGAGTCGTCATGGTGGCCTCGTGGCAGGGCTCGGTTGCCGGCAAAAGGTCGCGGGAGTGGGCATACGCCGGGGGTCGGCGCTGGTCTGCGCAGGGTATGCGATGGCGCATCTCTGCGCAAGTGCCAAAAAAGAGCAGGGCGGCGGCCTGGCCACCGTCCTGCTCTCGTTCACGAACCTTGACGACCGCCGTCCCGTCGCCGCAGCCTGGACTGCGCTCGCCCTGCAGTTCCTTACGTCGTTCTTGTCGTTCCTTGCGTTCCCTTGCGCCCAATCGCGCCCTTGCGTCGAAGCAGTTCTAGATCGTCAGCAACGGGTCGCTGATTCCCGCGCGCGCCGTGCGGATCGCGTCGAGCATGGCGGCGTGGATGTGGCCGTTGGTGGCCAGGTAGCCCGGCGAGCCGTGGCTCCAGGGGTTGCCGGCGTAGTCGCTCACCACGCCGCCCGCCTCGGCCACCAGCAGGTTGCCTGCGCCCACATCCCACGGCTCCATCCAGCCCTCCCAGAAGCCGGCGAGCATGCCCGCGGCCACCTGGGCAACATCGAGCGCGCCGGCGCCCAGCACGCGTAGCCCCAGGCAGTGCGGCAGCATCCAGGAGAGCTCGCGCAGGTTGTTGTCGCTCTGCTCGCTCGAGTGATAGGGGAAGCCCGAAGCGAGGAAGGCCTCGGCGAGGCGGGTGACGGGGCTGACGCGCAGGCGGCGTTCGCCCAGGCCGGGCTCGCGCAGCCATGCGCCCTGGCCCACCTCGGCCCAGTAGACGCGCGTCCACGGGCTCTGCACCGTTACGCCCACTTCCACCTGGCCGCTGCGCACCAGTGCCACGTTCACCGCCCAGTAAGGCAGCCCGTGCGCAAAGTTCACGGTGCCGTCCACCGGGTCTACCAGCCAGTAGGAGTCGTCGACGCTGAGGCCGCTGTCGGCCTTGCTCTCTTCACCCCAGAAGCCGAGGCCGGGTTCGATCTCCTCAAGCGTGCGGCGCAGGAAGTGCTCGGCGGCGACGTCGGCCGACGTTACCAGGTCGATCGCGCTCGACTTGGTGCGCACGTCGAGCAGACCGCCGGCCTGCATCTGCTGCACCAGGCTCGCAGCCTGGCCGGCGGCGTTGATGATGGCTTCAATACGCTGCATGGCGGGGGACTTTCTTGACGGTGAACAGCTTCGACGCAAGGGCGCAATTGGGCGCAAGGGTTCGCAAGGAACGGCAGAAGGAAAAACAAGGAACGGCTACAGCCACGGGGTGCGCTCGGTGACGTGCGGTAGCGCTCAGCTCAGCGGCTCTTCGTGGTCGTCGTGCGAGCCGCCGCTGTCCATCACCTCGCGGTAGAGCATGTTGCGGCGCTGGCGCTCTTCGTAGACGGCCTTGCGGATCGCCTCGCGCACTTCGACCGGGTTTTTGACGTTGTAGAGCACCAGGTCGGGGTTGCTGATGTCGCCGCTGATGACGGCAATGTCGCCGACGTCGAACATGCGCTCGCCGGCGTTCTGCGTCACGCGCGTATCCTGCACGCGCACGAGTTCGATCTCGTCGATGGCGTTGCTGACGAGGCCGCGAATCACGCGCAGCCGCTGCGAGGTGAGCTCGTAGATGGTGCCGAGCGTGAGGTAGGGGCGGCCGCGCCAGATCAGCAGCTCCTGACGCGGGTCGCTGGTGGGCACGTTGGCGGCGATCGGGCTGTCGATGACGGGCAGCCCGGCGGGCGCGTCGGTGCGCGCCAGGTCGGCGTTGCCAACCGGCGTGACGCCGTAGCCGGCGGGGTAGGTGGACGCGGCCGGCCCTGGCGGGTCCTGTGCAATCGAAGCGGCGGCGGTCGCGGCGGCCGTAGCGGCTGCTGCTGCCGTCACCAGCGTGGGGTTGACGCTCGTCATCGGCGCGTCGACCAGCTCTTCGAGGCCGGCAAAGACGCCGTCGGCAATCGCCGTGGTGAGCTGGGTGAGCTGCTGCTCGCTGAGAACCGTCGAGTCGAAGCCTTGCCCGGCCAGCGACTGTTTGACCGATGCGGTCACCACCTGGCGGAATTCGTCGCGATGCATGAAGACTCCTCTTGTGGGCGAAGCGTGGCGCAGGAGAGCGGCGTGCGCTCGGCAGGGCAAAGTTCAGGTCATAAGCCGGCCCAAGTGGTGGGCGGCAGAGCCAATTCTAGCACCGGCTTTGGGCAAGGCGCAACCGCAGCGGCGCAGGCCGGCCCTGCATCGCTGCGCGCGCTGCCCGGCCGGCTGTGGGAATGCGCAGGCAAAGGGGGTTGTTCTGATTGGCGCAATGGCCCCGGATCGGGTAGAATATCGGAACGGATGTTCCGTTTTGCCACCCGCCAATCGGGCTGCGCGCGCCGGCGTGCGCGACGGCAGCCTTCGCTCTGGAGTCTGATCATGGACATTACCTGGTATGGCCTTGCCTGCTTCCGCATTCGCGAAAACGGCGTCACCGTGGTGTGCGACCCGTACGACAAGAGCGTGGGCCTGACGTTGCCCAAGATCAAGGCCGACCTGGTGACGGTGAGCCACGACCGCCCTGGCCATAACGCCGCCGACCGTGTGGTGGGCGACGCCAAGGTGCTGCGCGGCCCGGGGGAGTACGAGGTCAGCAATGTCTTTGTGAGCGGGCTGGCCACCTATCACCGCAAGCAGAAGGGCGCTGCGGCGCTCGAGCGCACGGTGGCCTACTTCTTTGAGTTTGGCGATCTGACGGTGGGCCACTTGGGCGACATTGGCGAGATGCCCTCGCAGGCCGAGATCGAAGCGCTGAACATCGGCGAGGTGGACGTGCTGATTGTGCCGGTGGGCGGCGGCGAGACGCTGGACCTGGCGCGCGTGGTGGATGTGATTGGCCTCTTTGAGCCGAAGCTGGTGGTGCCCATGCACTATCAGCATGCGGGGCTGGCGCCGGCGCTGGCCGAAAAGCTGGAGCCGGTGGACAAGTTCCTGAAGGAGTTCGGCGTGGTGCAGCCCGAGCGCCAGGATCTGCTGCGCATTACGAAGAGCAGCCTGCCCGAGAACACGCAGGTGGTGCTGCTGAACATCGCGCAGTAGCCCGCACTCGCATCAGAATTGCAGAGAGACAGCACGCCCGGCCGCGCAACGCGGCCGGGCGTTTGCCTTTCTGGAAAGGGGAGGAGCCAGGCGGTCACGGGTCAATGGCGGGAGGTGGCTCTGGAGTTGGACAGCTACCAGGACCGACGCAGCCCCAAGGAATGCCTGCGTCCTGGACGAAGCGCCAGGTTTCACTCCACGGGGTTTCGCCGGCCCCGGTTCGCGCCTTGACCCGCCAATCGTAGTTACCCGGGCCTTTGTACCGGAAGCGCCATTGCGTAGCCGGAATCCAGCCGGATGTGAAGGTCTCTCCGGTTGGTAGATACACGTACTCAAGAAGGTATTCCGTCGCGCCAGAGACACTTGCCCACCCAAAATCGAAGCGCGTACCCCAAACAAATCGGGCGTTATTGCCAGGCTGGGTCAACTGTGGAGCGGCAATGGGTTGCGTGGGTGTGGACGCTTCAACGGCGACAGTAACGGTTGGGTATTCTTCACTCCCGCTTTGCAGAATCACTCGCAGCCCATAGATAGTGGTGGAACCGGGGCAGACCCACTCCGAGCCAACGCCGACAACGGGCCGCATGTCGTACCCGAAGACTCCGAAGTAGAGGGCGCTGATCTGACTCGTTTCCCAACGTACCGTCGTGCACTCCCCTTGCTGCAGCGAGGTTGCATCTGCCCAGATGGAGAAAGACGGATTTGCAACTGGGGGCGGCTCAACGGTGGGCGCAACCGCCGCAGGAGGTGCACCTTGCTCAACGGTCACCACCACCGTATAGATCACCTGTGAGCCATCCTGATGCACAACGCGCAGATCAAACGTGCTGGTTGCTCCGGCGCAGATGACCTGCGTGCCATGGCCGGTCACGCCCGCTTCGTTGTTCGATCCGCGCTGGCTGAGAAAGACCGCCTTGACGTTCTCAACGTCCCAGCGCAACGTTGAGCAGCCTGCGTAGGCGACGGTCTCCGGGTCGGCGCGAAAACTGATCTGAGCCGAAGCCGCAGCTCGCGTGGGCACAGGGGTTGGCGGCGGGGGCACAGCAGTTGGCGGGGCCGCGGGCACAGCAGTTGGCGGGGCCGCGGGGGCGGCCGGCTTCGGTGCGGGGCTAGAGGCAACCACTGCGTCGCCTACCGCGAGATCGTCAAAGTAGATCGTGCCTTGAATCGCGCGGTCGTCGGGCGCGCCGTCAACAACCAATGCAACGAACTGCAGCGGCGACGCAAGGCCCGCTGCACCACTGCCGCTAATCAAGCTATTGGGCCAGCCGCGTGCCGTGTCCAGCGGCGCGCTCATCTGTCTCCATCCGCTGAAGTCGACGCGGCCGAAGGTGAACTGCCAGACACTTGCGCTCGCATCCCGAACCCATGCGTTGACGAACGAGCCGCTTGAATCGCCATAGACCCACATGTTCAAGGCGGAAGGATTGCCAGGGATGACGAGGCTGCGTTGGTAGACGACATAGTTGTTGGCGGCGGCAGGGAAGCTGTACGCGAGCTTGCCACTGAAGGCGCCGCCGTGCACTTGCTCGCTCGACTGGGCAAAGGTGCCCCAGCTCTCATCGCCGCGCTGCCATGAGCCCCACGTCTCGAAGTCGGTGACAAGGCCGGGCTTCATGTTGTTCGAGGTCGTCGCCGCAGCAGGCGGTGCGGTGACGGCAGGCGAGGAGGGCGACGCCGTGCCTGCATCTACCGGCGCTGAACTGCATGTGCCATTGAGCGTGACAAACTGCGCTGCAACCCAGCCGCTCACGCCTGTTGGCAGCGCAACCTTGATCCATGAGCATGCGGAATTGCGCCCGCTTACAGCCAGCGTTTGATTGCGGCTGACGGATGCGAGACGAGCAAAGCCGGTACCCGGTCCGCTTCGCACATTCAGCGTATTGGCGGTGACAGTTGCAGAAAGGTTGGTCGCTGCTACATCGGGATCGAGACTGACGGGAATGAACGGCTCACCGCCGAGCCAGCCGCCCATATATCTGCCATGGGTAGGTCGCTCCAAAGCTGCAGCAGATGCACCGTAGGCGGTTGGAAAGCCCCCGCGCCAGAGGTTGAAACTGACCTCTCCGTTGCACGCCTTCAGGGGATCGCCGTCTTGTTGTCCCGGACTCAACCACGGATCCCAGCCAAAGGGGTCAGTGATCTTCCACTGGTGGGCGGTTGCGTCCCAGCGAAAGACGCTGAAGTGCAGATGAATCCCCCAGCGGTTGTCGACGAGCTGACCATTGGCGAAGCCTGAACCGCCGATCGTGCCTATCGGTTGTCCCGGAGTCGCAATCTCGTCGCCCTCATGAACGGTAATACTTGCCAAATGGGCATAGCGAGTCACATAGCCAGCCGGGTGCAGGATTTCGACGACCCTACCAAGACTGTTGCTGTAGTGGCCAGCGAAGACAACCCTGCCGGGAGCCGCGGCAAGCGCATGACCGAGAACACCAAAGTCGTTGCCGTCGTGACCGTCATAGTAGAAATCGAGTTCCAGGCTTGGCGACCAATAGCCAGACGGTTCCTGGGTAATGGGACCACTTACGACCTCGCCGAGGCTGGCCAACTTTCCTTCCTTGACGTAGACAGGTTTGTCGTGATCCATTTGGGACGTCCACACCTCTCCAAGAGGTGCCGAACTCTCAAACGGGCGATACAAGAACGGAGTTGGTGGATTCGAGAGGTTGTTCGATGGTGTGGAGTTACTGCAGTAGGCTGAGGGGTAAGGTAGCGGCACGCCATTCGGAGCATCTTGCGCCATGACGGACTTGGTCGATAGGCTACCAACGACAAAGAAAAGACTCAGACAGAATGCGAAGGCAGAACAAAGCAGTCGAAGCACGCGCATGTCACATATCCTTTCTTCAGCGACAGAAGAAGGAATCGGCGCGCGCACGGTGCGAGGCGAGTTGCGGGGCGACTGGCGGCCGACTCGGGGGATGAGCCTGACGACTTGGGTTAGAAGTACGAGACGCGGAGTTGCTAAGCCCAGTCTAAAGACTTCCCACCGAGAGGCAAGTGACAAGTGTCCCAATGATGCGCGATCTATCATTGAGATAGCAGTGATTCGAGTTGGACCGCAGCTCTCTGTGGCGCCGGCGTCCACAACGAGCGAGCGCCAGCACAGAACGCCCGGCCGCGCTGCGCGGCCGGGCGTTTATTGTATCGGAACAGAAGGAGCGGTGCGCTACGGGCGCGGCGTGCGGGGCGACGGAGCAGGCGTGTCGGCCGGGTTGAGGGCGTACTGGCTGTTGGCTTTGCGCGGGGCCGGCAGCAGGCGGCGGAACCAGGCGCGCACGAAGATAGGCTGCAGTTCCTGCCAGGCGGCGGCGTCGGCCTGGCGGTCGGGGTTGGCCGGGTCGCCGGGGAGCGCGCCGCCGGTGGGCGCAGGCGGCTGCGCGCCGGGCCGGCTGAAGCGCAGCAGTACATACGAACCGGTAATGCGCCGGATCGCGGCTGCGCCCTCGGGCAGGGCGCGGCTGAGCGAGCGCGCCTGCTCCCACGGCGTCTGGTGGGGCTGCGGCGCCTGACCCACGCGCCGCGCCCAGCGCTGCAGCCGCTCGAAGAGCAGCACAGGCAGGTCGGCCGTAAAAGCGGTGGGGCCGCTCAGACGGGTGCGCAGCAGCAGCCAGCCGCCCATCAGCAGCAGGATCGGCGTCAGGAGCGCCCACACCCACCAGGGCAGCCGCTGCATATCGGTGGGCGCCTGCTGCTGGTCGGCAAAGTCGTCGGCGTTGGGTTCGGGGGCGTCGGGAGCGGTCTGCTCTTGCGCCGGCGCAGGCGTCGGCTCGGCTTCGGCGCTGGTCATGGCCGAGCCGGGGTCTTCGCCGGTCAGCGGCCGCTCGAGCGGGCTTTCGCCTGCCGTTGGCTCAAACTCCACCCAGCCCAAGTCTGGAAAGAAGATCTCGACCCAGGTGTGGGCGTCGCGCTCGCTGATGAAGTAGGCGAAAGACTCCTCGTCTAGGGTGCCTTCGGCGTAGCCACTGGCCGTGCGCGCCGGGATGCCCAGGCTGCGCATCATCATCGCCATCGCCGTCGCGTAGTAGTCGCAGTAGCCGGTGCGGATGTCGAACAGGAAATACTCGATCGGGTCGCGGTCGGCCGGCGGCGCAGCGATGTTGTCGTTGTAGGGGATCGTGCGCAGGTAGCTCTCGATCGCCTTGGCCTTCCCGTATGCCGTCGTCTCGCTGACGGTGAGCGTGTAGGCCAGGTCGACGACGCGCGCCGGGAACGCCTCGGGCAGCTGGACGTAGCGGTCGAGAATCTCGATCGGGTAGTCGGTCGAGGCATTCTGCATCGATTCGACGCTGACGGCGGTGGCGCTGGAGAGGATGGTGTACTCGTCGCCGATGTCGAGCGTCTCTCTCGCGCGCACCATAGAGAACTCGACGGCGGCGGGCAGCTCTTCGCCCAGCGCCGGCGCTTCGAGCGGCGCTGCGGGCACACCGTTGACGAGCACATCGACGGGAATGTCGAGCTGGCGGATGTCGGGCGCGCCAAAGACCACATTGCCGGTGTTGGCCATCAGCCGCACCGTCTGCGTCACCGGCGCGCGTTCGGCCCAGTCGCCAACCGGCACGGGCTGGAAGGCGGCGACGGCGGCTTCGGTCTCGCCGCTGTTGATCCAGTTGCGGCCGGTCCAGGTGTCGAAGGTGACGGCGCGCCAGTAGCGGCCGGCGTTGGTTTCGACACTGAAGACATACTCGTCGCCCACGGTGCGCGGCCCCCCCAGCGTTAGCGAGCGGCCAAAGGCGGCGCCGGCGACCTCTTCGCGCCGGTTTAGCCCCTGGTAGAGCCGGTTCATCTCGAGCTGCGCCGCCTCCCACTGCTCGTTGATCGGCGAAAGCAGCTGGCGCACCTGCAAACTGCGCCCCAATCCGGGCAGCAGCCAGGCAACGGCCAGCACAATCGCCGAATAGGTGAGCCCGGTGCGCACGTAATCCCACGTCAGATCGGCGGCGACGGTGACGCGGCGGTCGCGCCAGCGCAGCTGCTGTTCCGAGAGGTTTGTGCGCACCAGCAGCAGCAGCGCCAGCAGCGAAAAGAGCGCCACCAGTGTGATCACCGATTCGGGCGCGTAGTAGGCGTTGACCACCATCACCAACGCCGCGGGCACAACGGCGCGCCAGATGTAGCCGTAGCGCAGGATCGACCACATGCCCAGAAAGGCGAGCCACCAGACCAGGAAGCTGATTTCGAAGACAAAGACGAAGTTGTCGGCGCTGGCGGAGCGGTTGAGCGCTGCATCGACCCAGCCGAGCAGGCGCAGGAGCACAAAGTAGGTGCGTGCCTGCAGCTCGCCGGCGCCGCGCGCCAGGATCGGCTCGATCTCGTCGGGGGTGGGCAGGCGCGCCATAAAGAAGAGAATCAGCGCTAGGCCGGCAAAGAGCGCGTGCGAGAGGGCGAAGAAGCTGTCGAAGCGGCTGAAGGCCATCAACGTGCCCAGCAGCACAGCGCCGAGCGTGACGGGCACGACGACGCCCAGCCCGCTTGGCACGTGGCCTGCGGCGTCGAGCGAGACGGCGAGCACCAGGTAGAGCAGGCCGGCGAGCAGCGCCGTGGCCACCACGCCGTCGCGAAAGTAGATGTTGTGCGTGTAGTGGAACGATGGGGCGGGGCGTGGGGCCGGCTGGGCAGCGGCCGGCGCCTGAATAGGAGGTAGTGTGGCTTGCGCCATACGCGAGGTCTCGTGCGAACGGGGCCGGCGGCAGGGGTTGCGCCGACTCGCGGGGCATGGGGCGCACGGCAGGCCGGCCCATGCAATACGTCCAGCCCACGGCGGGCCGGACGTCTAGTCTACCATATCCTGTGGGTACGCTACCTTAAGCGCTGCTCAGGAGTCGGGTGTAAAGAGCGTCAACCACTGGCGCCAGATCGGCTGCTGCAGGGTGGACGGCGCACGCACCGCCGCTCCCGGCTCAACCGTAGCGACGGCTGGCCCGGCGACGGCCACGATCACCACGTCGCCCTCCTTGCCCAGCCCCAACGAGCGCCGCGCCACCTCGTCCACATAGGCGGGGCGGGCAACGTTCTCCAACTCCTTCTGCAGCGCCGCCGTGCGCACGCGCGCCTGTTCGTTCAGCGTCTGCTGTTCGACAATCGCCGCCTGCACGCCGTCGCGCTCGTCGAGGCGCGTGGCATAGGTGACGACCAGCATTGTGCAGAGCGCAATGAGCAGAATCAGCAGCGGCCGAGAAGAAGAACGCTCTTCGGCAGAAGCTTCGGGCGAGGGCGTTGCCGACATGGCTGGCTCGATGAAAGCAGGGATGGTCCAGTCGCGGTGCAGCGGGACAAGAGGTCAGACAAACAAGTCTGGCGTCAGTAAATCAAAACTGGGGCCGTGTGTCAAGGCGCCGGGCGCCAAGCTGAGCAGGGGGCCTGGCTGGCAAATGGAAGCACAAGCACAAAACGAACTTCCGACGCTGATTGTGCTAGAATGCACGAATGCGCGCCGGCAGATCAGCGCGACCGGCGCAGGGCGTAGCCGCCACCCCCGGCGGCAAGCAGCAATAAAACAGAGAGCAAGGAAATCGGACCATGGAATTCAAATTGAACCGCTTTGCGCGCTATGCGTGGATAGTGGTGGTGATCAACGCAATTGTGATTGTGTGGGGCGGCTTTGTGCGCGCCTCGGGGTCGGGCGCGGGCTGCGGCGCGCACTGGCCAATCTGCAACGGCCAGATTATCCCACGCACCGATTCGATTCAGACGCTGATCGAGTACTCGCATCGCCTGACGAGCGGCGTCGCACTGCTGAGCGTAGTCGGGCTGCTGATCTGGGCCTGGCGCGCGTATCCGGCCGGCCACGTGGTGCGCACCGGCGCGCTCTGGAGCATGATCTTCATGATCATCGAGGCGCTGGTGGGCGCCGGGCTCGTGCTGCTCGAGTTGGTGGCCTACAACGTTTCGGTGGCACGCGCATGGTGGATGGCCGGTCACCTGCTCAACACCTTCCTGCTGATGGCCTGGCTGGTGCTCACAGCCTGGTGGGCCTCGGGCGGCGAGCGTGTGCAGGTGCGGCGGCAGGGCGCAGTCTGGACCACGCAGTTGCTGGCGCTGATTGCCCTGATGGTGTTGGGCATGAGCGGCGCCGTCACCGCCCTGGGCGATACGCTGGTGCTGGGTGGCGGGCTGACGGCCGAAGATTCGCCGATTGTGGCGACGCTGATCGACCTGCGTATCTTCCACCCGATTATTGCGCTGGTGGTTGGCGCCTTTGTGGGCGCGGCGGCCTGGGTGGCGCGCACGCAGCGCCCCACGCCGATGACGAAGAGCCTCTCCACCTGGGTGGGAGCGCTCTATGTGGGGCAGCTGCTGCTCGGTTCGCTCAACGTCGCGCTCAAGGCGCCGATCTGGCTGCAGATGCTACACCTGGTGCTGACGACGATCATCTGGAGCCTGGTGGTGGCGCTGGCCGCCGCCGCGCTGGACCGCCGCCTGGTTCCGGCGCAGAACGCATCGGCCCGCCCCGCCGGCGGCACGGTTGCGCCGACTGTTTAGCGCAAAACCGTACTGCGAACGGCAACGCTCAACGCAAGGGCGCAATGAAGGACGCGAGGAACGGCGCTTGAACGCGGCCTTCAGCGCGGGTCCACTGCAGTATGCAACGACGGTCCGGCGCGCGCCGGCTGCATTAATCGCAGATTTATCCGCCCTTTATGGTGCGTTAAAGCGATTTTGACATTCACTGGGGGATCGAGTACCATCCGGCCATCAGCCAAAAGGCTGCTCCATTCTATCCAGCTTCTTGCCTGCCCAGTCGGCCTCCCCGACAATCGGGCCGGCACAGAGAGCAGAGACGCCCGCTTCGTGAGAAGCGGGCGTCTCTTATTGGCGCCCTTTATTGGCGCCTTGGTTGGGCGCTCGATTGCGCGTGCCGACGGCTCAGGCGCCGGTGGCGGGGGGCGGTGTGCGGCCGTTGCCCGGCCAGATGCCCTGCGCCAGCACCTGCAGCGTACGCCGCGCGCCGGCAATCTGGCCCGTGGTGCGCGCCGTGGGCGCGACCACATTCTCGCTGATGAAGGCCGTGGTGCCCTTCACCGTCGCCAGCGTCTCCTTGGCGTCGTCCAGCACGGGCTTGACCTCGGTCTGCACGTACTTGGTCAGCCGCCAGACTTGCCAGACGAGCACGGCAATCATGACGTAGACAAAGAGGCTGCCGATGGCGACAACGATGATCGCAATGTCGCGGATTGTGGCAGTGGCCTCCATCGGGCTCTCCTTGCAGGCTTTGCGCGCCGGCGGGCGGCAAGCGGTGGGTTGGGTTGCTGAAGTTCAGCCGCGCGCGCGCTGCGTGCGGCGTGCGACGGGCGTGGTTGCCAGGTGGACGATGGCCAGCGCCAGCCACGCGCCGGCCGTCGCCTCGATCAGGTGAATCTCGCCGATCTGCAGCGCCGGGATGCGCACCAGCGTGCCCACAAACTGGCCCACGCCAAAGCCCACGCCGGCGGCAAAGAGCAGCAGCAGCAGATGACGCAGGCTGCGCCCCCACCAAAGATGAAAGAGTGCGGCATAGGCGACGCTGAGCAGCAGGCTGAGCAGCAGGCTTGGCGTGACGAGTGCGATGCCCATACGCGTGGTTCCTGGCAGCGATGATGGCGGTGTTGAGGGCTACAGGGCAGCAGGCAGAGCCGCAGCGGGCAGCAGCTGCGCATGCGCTTCGTCGCGAGCGATGATGGCGGTGCCCAGCACTTCGTCGCCGTCGCTGCCGATATAGAAGACGGCGCTCTGGCCGGGCGAGATGTCGCGCAGCGGCTCATCCAGCGTCACCGCCAGCTGCGCGGCATCGCCGGCGTGCGGGTGGAGCGTGCAGCAGACGGCACGCGCCTTGTAACGAATCTTGACCCGCGCACGTGCCCCGTCTGCGGGCGGCTGCAGCGTCCAGTGCGCCCGGTTGGCGGCGAAGCTGGTGCGCCCCAACTCATGCTCGGCGCCCACGATCAGGGCGTTGTGCGCGTGGTCCAGCTCGAGCACAAAGAGCGGGTAGGGCGCGCCGCCGATGCCAAGCCCCTTGCGCTGGCCAATTGTGTAGTTGGGCAGCCCGCTGTGCGTGCCCCACTGCCGCCCGCTGCGGTCCAGAATCGGGCCGGGACGCAGGGCGTCGGCGGCCCAGTCGCGCAGAAAGCGGCGGTAGTCGTCGTCGAAGACGAAGCAGAGGTCCATCGAATCGTGCTTCGAGGCGACAGGCAGCCCCTGCGCTGCGGCCAGCGCCCGCACCTGCGCCTTGGGTAGGTCGCCGATGGGGAAGAGCAGCTGCTCCAGCTCCTCCTGGCCCAACATGCTGAGTACGTAGCTCTGGTCCTTGGCCTCGTCCACGCCCTTGCGCAGGCGCACGCTGCCGTCTTCGGCGCGGCGCAGGCGGGCATAGTGGCCGGTGGCCAGAAAATCGGCGCCCAGGCGGCGGGCGTAGTTGAGCAGGTAATCGAAGCGGATGTGGCGGTTGCACTCGATGCAGGGATTTGGCGTCAATCCGCTGCGGTGGGCATCGATGAAGAAGTCCACTACATTCTGCTTGAAAGGTGTTTCGACGTTGATCAGGTAGAAGGGGATGCCCAGCGCATCGGCCACGGCCCGCGCGTCGTGTACGCTCTCGAGGCTGCAGCACTTGTTCGTCGAGCCTTCGCCGGCGCCGGTTTCGGCCCACAGGCGCATCATCACGCCGATGCAGCGGTAGCCGGCCTGCACCAGCAGCGCGGCCGCGACGCTGCTGTCGACGCCGCCGCTCATGGCAACAACGACGGTGGTCTCGCCCGGCTGCTTGCCCGGCCGCACCCCTATCCCCTCTGCAAACAACGGCATGCACCCCCACCACCGGCGCCACGACACCCGTCGCGGCTGCATGGCCGGCTCCCCTCAACGTTCCCCATTCTACACGAGAAGCGGCGCGACGCGAAGGAAGAGCGCTCCCGTGCGCGCCCGCTCAGGGCAGGGCCACACACGCGGCGCGCCCCGCCAGCACCGTGTGATCGGGATGGGCGATGGCGACGCAGATCGTCTCTTCGTAGGTGGGCCACTCTGCAACCGGGATCGAGATGCGGTTGAAGCCATAGGCAGCCGCGGCGCCGGTCTCGTCTGCGGGGAACTCGAAGAGCGCCTGCGCGCCGCCCACCGCCTCCTCCTCCTCGAGCGAGCCGGGGAAGAGGTGCAGGTGCGTGCCTTGCGCAAAGGGCGTGAAGCCCAGCGTCTCCACGTCGATGAGCAGCGCATCGCCCTCGCGCGCAATGCTGCGGATGAACACGGCGCCGTCACTCTCCTGCAGGCCGGCATCGCGCGCGAGGCGCAGCTCAAAGGCGAGCGTCCAGGCGCCCTTGTGGTCCGGTTCGGCGCCGGTGGCAAAGGCCACGAGCGTATAGCGGCCGCTGCGCGCCGGCGCGCCACCGGGCCAGCGGTTGCCATAGGCGGCGAAGTCGTGGACGGTGCACGCTTCCAAATCGCCACCAAAGGTGCAGAAGCCCTGCTCGAAGGACGAATCGGCGGCGAAGACCTCGTTGCCCTCGATGTCGAAGATGGTGAAGCGCAGCGCACTGATGCCGTCGCCCTCGGTGTCGCCAACCGAGAGGTCGCGCAGGTTGGCCATGCCAAAGTCGATGCGGTCGCCGAAGAGCGTAGGGTAATTGGCGCTGAGCGGGACATCGGGGTCGCTCACCACATCGCCCACCAGCTGGTTCTTGACTGAGGGCGCGGGCAGGATCACGCGCCGCACACGCGCGCGCAGCAGGGGCGCGGGCGTGCCATCGGGCGTGCCATCGGGCGTAGGCGGTGGCGTCAAGGCTTCCGTGGACGTGGCGCGCTGCGTGGCGCGCTGCGTTGCGCGTGGCGTTGCCGTGGCGGGCGGGGTGGCGGCCGGGCGCGGTGTGCGCGTCGGCGTCTGCGCGTGCGCGGCGAGCGCAGAGGCCGCCAACCAGACGATCAGCGCCGCTGCCCCAAGTGCGACAACCCACCGCACTGGGCTCCAGCGCCGACTGTGGTCGTTCATACACTCTCTCCGTCCGTGGCTGCGGGCGGGCCGGAAGCAACCATGCTCACGGTCCCTCCTCCACCAGTTCCAGCGCGGGGGAATCGATCGTAATCGGCACGTGCCAGGTGTCGCTGGTCACGCCGCCTTCGTCATTCTCTGCGTCGAAGAGCGTGATCACCACTGTGTAGCTGCCGTTCTCCACCGGCGTGGCGGTGCCCGGCCAGGTCGCGCCCTCGCGCAGACGGACGCTGTCGCACGTTTCGCTGCCGCCGAAGAGGCAGAGGCCCGGCGCATCGGCCAGCGCATAGACATGGTTGAAGGCGTCCCAGGTGTTGGGTGCATCGTCGCGGGCAAGCACGGAGAAACCCGCAACCTCTGGCTGGCCAACCTGGCTCAGTTCCAGATTCGCGCCCAGTGCCAGTGTCGTTTCGAAGAGCAGCGGCGCCATCTCGTCGCTGTAGACGATGTCGCCATCGGGCGCCACTTCGAGCGGCACCTCGAGCAGACCCTCACCCTCGTCGGTGGCCGGCGGCGGCGGGATGACGCGCTCCACACCTTGCGCGCCCACACCAAATGGACCGGCTTCGAAACAGAGCACGTATTCATCCGACCAGCGCACGTAGCCGCTGAGCACAGGCACCTCGACTGTCTCGACCTGCAGCCACGCCGACGTTGTGTAGCCCAGGCGGACAAGACGGGTGCCCGGCGCCAATTGCGCCACTTCATTGAAGCCTGTGCCCGGCCCGCTGCGCATTTTGAGCGGGGCGACGACGGTGCAGAAGACAGTTTCCTGCCCGCGCGCCTCGCGTGTCCCCGGCGCCGCCAGAGCGAGCACGGCGCAGAGCAGGAGCGCTCGCCACAGAGTCCGGCTGCGGCCGGCAGGGGGCGCGGCTCTGGTTACTGGATGAAGATTGTCCACGTTGCCTCGATCGAGCGGCCGTCGTCGGCGAAGACCGTCGCCCGCAGCAGGGATTCGCCGCCGTCGACGGACGCGCCGTCCGGCCAGCTCCAGCCATTGTCGGGGAAGTTCCAGGTGGTGCAGTCGGGCTCGCCGCCGCCAAAGGCGCAGAAGCCTGCCGTGCCTTCGGTGCGCGCATGCACCAGCTCGCCGGCGCTGAAGATCTCGAGCAGCACCCCGTCGATGCCGTCGCCGTCGTCGTCGCCCACCGCCGGGTCCCAGGCGGCCACGCGGAAGTTCAGCTCGTCAAAGACGTTACTCTCCACGCTGCCGGGCATGGTCTCGCGCAACTCCACCTGCAGCTCCGACGGCTGCACTTCGGGCGGGCTGCTGCCTTCGCTGCCCGGCGGCCCCTCCAGCTCGGGCGAATCGATGAAGAGGTTGACAAACCAGACGGCGTCGGCATTGCCAAAGTCCTCGTTCCCTTCGGCATAGAAGGCAACCGAGAGCTGGTAGGAACCGTTGTAGATCGGATGGTCGGTGCCCGGCCAGGAAACGCCCTCGTTCAGGCGCAGGCTGGTGCAGTTCGGCTCGCCGCCGCCAAAGATGCAGTAGCCGTCGGTGTTCTCGCGCCGGCTGTAAACCTGTCCAAACTCGTTCAGGCTCTCGTCAAAGTAGTCGTTCGGCGTGACGGAGAAGACCACGTGGTCGACGCCACCGATCTCGTCGTCGTCCACCTCGGCACGCAGCCACATGTTGCGCTCGAAGACCAGGTTGTTCTCGTCGTCGTCAAAGCGGATGTAGCCGGCGTCAAGTTCGGCCGGGTCGACCGAGATGAAGCCCTCCACGCCGGCGCCGTCGCCGGGCGGCGCAATCACACGGCGCGTGCGCGCGACGGGTGCGGTGGTCGTGGTGCAGGTAACGTAGGTCGCCGCGCCGTTGACGTAGCCGGTGCGCTTGGGCGTGGTCTGCGTTTCGACGTTGAGCCAGCCCGACGCGGTGCGCGAGAGCTGCGTGAGCTTGGTGCCCTGCGTCAGCGAGGTGACGATGGTGTAGTTGGTGCCCGGCCCGCTGCGCAGGTTGAGCGTGGCCTTGCGCACGGTGCAGGTGGTGGTTTGGGCGGGCGGTGCGGCCAGTGCGGCCGGCGCGCCCCATAACAGGGCGCCCAGCAACAGCGCTGCGGCCCACACGAGCAGCATCAGACGCCGGCCACTGCGGTCGCAATGAATGTCGCGATGAATGTGGCCGTCACACTCCCTTTCCATGTGCGCCGGGTTGTGCGGCGCAGCGGTTACTGGCTGCATGGTCCCCCCTCGAGACAACTGAGCGTTTCGCTCGCCTGCTGCAGGAACGGCTTGCAGGCGCATTCGAGCACCCGCGTCTGAAAGATCTCGTTGTTCTCCGTGTCGCCCTCCAGCTCCACGCAGGCCTGGTAGGTGTCGACGGCCTGGCGCAGGAAGGGCAGCGACTGCTGTGCTGCCGCTTCGGCGGCGGCGCTGTCGCCGGCGCGGCCGGCTTCGTCGGCCTGCTGCGCCAGCAGGTCCCACTGCGCTTCCTGGGTTGCGCCAAGGCCGGCCAGCGTCCAGCCCACGTACTGGGGCTGCTCGTCGAGCGAGAGGCGATTGAGCGCTTCGTCGAAGGCAGCGGCGGACTGGACGTAGGCCTCGGCGGCGCCGGCGCTGTTGCCGCTGTCGGCCTGCGTGTAGCCAACAATGCGCCAGGCCAGCCCCAGGCTCATGTGGATGAAGGTCACCGTCTGCGGCGAGAGGGTGCCGGGCGGGAAGGATTCCGCCTTGGCCAGCGCCGCCTGCAGCGTCTCCACCGCCTCGGTCGCGCCGGCGCGCGCCTCCTCGAGCGAGGCGGCGGCGTTTTCGACGCCGGCCGTGTTGTAGCAGGTGGCCTGCGCTTCGGGGATCGGTGCGTCGCGCAAGTAGAAGAGCTGCGCCCAGTCGTAGAGCGTCTGCCCCTTGAGCATGAGCGCGTTGACGTAGTTGCTGTTGCGCTCGGCGGCGAGCGTGCTGCTGGCCAGCGCCGTGGGCAGGTCGCGCGCCAGCAGCGCCGCCTGGCCGCGCACCAGCTCGAAGAGGTCGCGCCCGTTCTGCTCGTTCCAGCGGATGCGCCCCTCGGCCGCCTCCAGCAGCGTCAGCGCGTCCTCGGGCTGGTTGTTCAGAATCAGCGAGAGCGCCTGCGTGATCCAGAAGAGAATCTGCGTGCGTTCGGCCAGCGGCGGGCGCAGGTTGAGCGTGGCCCGATCGGGATTGTCGTTGAAGGAGACGCGGCTCGAGATCGGCAGCCCCATGTTGTGGTTGCCCGCCGTTGCGTCGGGCTCGCCGTCGCGCGAGGGCGTGTCGTAGTAGAACTCGAGCGTCACCTCGTCGGCGTTCTCGCCCTCGTCGATGTGGCCGTAGACCACAATCTCGGCGCCGATGTGGTCGGCCAGTTTGGCGGCGGCCTCCTTGCGCTCCTGCGGCGTGGCGCCCTCGATCATGCCGAAGGTGACATTCTTGACCGCGCGCCCCAGGCTGTCGTGCCAGATGGTGATGGGGCGGTCCACAAGAAAGCCGGCCGCGTTCTCCTCCGGGTTGTCGGGGTTGAGCGCGAGCGCCTCGCGGTAGTCCTGGTAGGTGTCGTCGAGCGTGCGGTAGATCGAATTGCTCACCGTCTCGCCCAGCGCCGATTTGGACATACGACCGTTCTCGCCCAGCACGCCGATCTGCGCTACGGCAATGCCAAAGTCGCCTAGCATCTGTGTAGGCCAGAAGTGCGGGATGGCCCAGAAATAGACGAGCGCCCAAAGCCCCCACAGCGTGAGCAGCAGCCCAATGCCCCCAACCACAGCCGCCAGCACTTGCCGCCGCGTGCCCGGCTCCACCTTCCAGATGCGCCCATCGCGTGCGCGCAGGTAGAGTGCGGGCGTCGACCACTGCGCATCGGCGCCGTCGCTGCGCATGGCCTTGCGCGCCTCCGAGACGGCGGCGTCGAGCGGCAGGTTCTGCGCCAGCGCGCCATAGAAGCCGCTGGTGAAGCGGCCCGCGGCGTCGGCCGTGATCTCGCTCTGCATGGCCACCACAGCCGGCAGCCCGCCCTGCACCAACTGCGCGGCCAGGCTGGCAAAGGGAGCGGATTCGTCGCTGCGTGCGCCCTCGCAGGCGTTGAGCACCGCCAGGCGCATGCTGCCGTGGTCGCGCAGCAGCGAGCGCAGTGTGGCCGCCTCCAGGGGCGCAGCGCTGCCGTCGGCGCCGGCCAGCAGCAGCTCGCCGTTTCCCGTCGCCTCGTTGAGTTGCGCGTGGCCGATGTAGTGAAAGGCGTGCCACTCGCCCGCCTGCAGCGCCTGGCGCAGCGCTTCCTCGTTCTGCCCCTCGATCCACTGGATCGAGACCCGGCGCGTGCGGCGCAGCGGGGCCAGTGCTTCCTCGATGCGGGCGCGTTCCTGTGCAAGGTTCACCGCCGGCAGCCCCTGCGGCGAAGCGCCCATGAGCAGCACGTTGAGCGCACCCTTGACGGTGAGCGGCTGCACCGGCTCGCTGGAGGGGATGTAGCGCACAACCGGCGTGCTGCGCGAGAGGGCAAGGAACTCGTCGCTGCGGGCGTCGAAGAGCAGCTCCCAGGGCAGCGCAGCGACTTCGGGCGGCTCGATGCGCAGGCGGATGCGCAGCGCGGCCTTCTGCGCCTGCGCCAGCCGGCGGCTGACGTCGTAGCGCGAACGGATGTCGCCCTGGAAGAGGGCGTTGAAGAGGTCGCCGCCGACGGTGCGCGCCTCCTGCAGCGTGGCGGGCGGCTCGGGCGCGGGCGGGGGCAGCGCCGCCGGGTCGATGCGCAGCGAGGCGTCGCCGCCGGGCGCGTTGAGCACGTTGACCTGCAGCAGGCCATCGGCGCCGGCCTGTTCAATCTCCAGTTCAAAGTCGAGCGTTTCGGTCTGCGCCATGCCGGCCGACCTCCCGGGGGAACCAAAAACGACCCGAGCACGCGTACATGCGCGGGGTGTGCGGCCCATTGAGACGGCGTCGCCTTGCACGGGGCGGGCGCGCCTGTGGAGGGAGAGGGGAGGGGCGTTGATTGTTGCAGGAAGGCAGGCGCTTGTCAAGCAAACCAAAAACAGCAACATCCGAACAGCAACATCTGACGCAAGGGCGCAATTGGGCGCAAGGGAGCGCAAGGAACAACAAGGAACTGCTGCGACTTGATGTAGGGACGCAATTGGCGTCGGGGTGCGCGAGGAGAGAGGGGAGGGGGAACTGAAGGGCGCGCAGAAGTTCGGCGGCGAGGAACGGCGGGGTGGCCTAGCGGAGGGCGCGGCGGACGGCAGGGAGGACGCGGGAACCCAGCAGTTGCAGGCCGGTTGCCGGCGTCAGACCGTGCGGGGTACCATACTCCACACGCTGGGCGCCGGCGGCGAAGAGCGCCAGCGTCTGCTCGACGATGTGATCGGGCGCGCCGGCAAAGGCAAAGCGCGCAAGCAGCGCATCGTCGATGAGCGCGGCGGCGGCAGCGTAGTCGAAGCGGGCGGCGGCAGCATCGAGGCGAGCGAGCAGTTCGGGGTCGAGGCGCAGCGTGGGGTCCAGGCGCGCCACCACGGGCAGATAGAGCGCCACCTCGCGCCGCGCCAGCGCACGTGCAGCGGCGGCGTCCTCGTCCACCACGCAGACGGCGCCCAGGCAGAGTGCAACCGCGGTCGCACTGGAACCTGCGGCAGTGCCGGAAGCTGCGGCTGTGCCGGCGCCTTCAGCAGCCAGCCCATTAAGCAAGCGGCGAAAGTAGGGTACTACGTCCGGGTTGGCGCTGCCGCCCACCTTGACCTCGCCATAGAGCCCTGCGCAGGCCCGCAGCGTCTGCGCGCCCCAGCTGCCGAGCAGGAAGGGAATGTCGGCGCGCACGGCGGGCCAGCGCAGCGCGTCGCCCCCGGCGAGCGGGAAGTGAGCGCCCGGCAGCGGCGCAGAGTCGCGACGCAGCAGATGGCGCACGCAGCGCATCGCCTCGGCCAGCTGGCGCACGGGCTCGGCCGGCTGCAGGCCCACGGATTCGAGCCAGGCGCCGCGTGCCATACCCAGGGTGGCGCGCCCGCCGCTTGCCTCGTCGATCAGGGCGATGTTGCCGGCAATGTTGATCGGGTGGCAGGTGAAGGGGTTGACTGCCGCCACACAGAGCGCGACCCGCTGCGTCGCCCGCGCCATCTCGAGCAGCGGTAGCCAGGCGGGCTGGAAGAGCATGTCGTTGTAGACGCTGACGCCGTCGAAGCCGAAGGCCTCGGCCTGCGCGGCGAGCGGGCCGTAGGCGGCAAGCGGCTTGTCGGTTTGGAAGGCGATGCTGATCCGCTTCATGGGGGCAGGGGATGGATGCAGGCGCATGCAAGGGGGCAGACGTGATGGACGCAGCGAATGACAGCTTTGTGCTCTACGACCTGGCGGTGACGGTGGAGCAGATCAATGGCCACTGCACCTGCACGATGCATGTGGGCGACGCGTTCTACCTTGAGGGCGGCAAGTTGCGGCTACCCACGGGCCAGAACTTCTGCCTTTACGCGCTGCAGGCCACACTGCCGCTGCTGCCCGCCAAGCAGCGCCGCAACCACCCGGCCGACTGGATGGAGACCGACGCGCTCGTCACCTGTCCCGACCCCGCCTGCGGCCTGATCATGCGCATCGAGCGCACGGCCACGCGCACGCTGCGCCACGCCGACGTCAGCGCCACGCCTCTCCGCTAACTGCAACTGCTTCGACGCAAGGGCGCAAGAGACGCAAGGGTTCGCAAGGAACTGCGACAGCAGGTATGGGAGGGCGCCGACCCGGTGGCACAGCACTGGTAAGCTTTTCTCCGCTGTTTCCGTCTTTTCCGTGTACTTTAGTTTCGCGTAAATTGGCGTGTCGCACGCCGTTTGGGGTGTTGGTTTGGTCGTTTGAGGCCAGAGGGCTGGCGACGATGAGCGGCAGAGCCCTTTGGGAGATGGGCTGTCAC
>WBZP01000122.1_pt1 | contig 113015 bp, 105 predicted proteins | sample 5204301 | NCBI WGS metagenome assembly WBZP01 (sample SAMN12412401, study PRJNA552823) | activated sludge metagenome | isolation source: activated sludge from nitrification reactor of wastewater treatment plant... | place: USA: Pennsylvania | collected 2017 | reverse complement strand
GACCGACAGCCGGCCCATGGACCAAAAGAAAGCCGTGCCCTTCGACAAGCTGCTGCAAGCCGTGGCGCTGGGCAATGTCGAACCCGAAGTCCTCTCGTCCGTCGCCGCAAGACTGGCCCGCCTGGAACGCGACCTCAGCGACACCGACAAAGCCAAAGTCATCGAAGCCAGCGGCGGCCACGACCTGAAACGCCTAGCCCGCAACATAGTAGAGGCCCTCCGCTTCTCTCCCTCTCCCCTCGCGGGAGAGGGTCGGGGAGAGGGGGCCGCGACCCCCGCCGTCATTCCGGCGAACGCCGGAATCCAGTCCGCCCTCGTCGAAGCCGTAAAACCCCTCGCCAACCCCGCCCTGCGCAACCTCCTCCTGAAACTCCGCCAACAAGCCGACCAGATCATCGACATCGTCACCCAGGACAGCCTGCTCGAAGCCGGTTTCTCCGCCACCGCCACCGAGCGCGCAAAAAGTCTGGTGCAGACCTTCGAAGCCTTCATCGCCGAACATCGCGACGAAATCACCGCCCTGCAAATCCTCTACAACCGCCCGGTCAAGGCACCGCTCAGGTTCGAGGACATCAAGGCACTGGCCGACAGCCTGCATGCGCCGCCGCACCTGCTCGACGAATCCGCGCTGTGGCAGGCCTATGCCGCGCTGGACAAGAGCAAGGTGAAAGGAACGAGTAGCCGGCGTATCCTCACCGACCTCGTCAGCCTGGTGCGCTTCGCCATGCACCAGGAAAACGAACTCGTGCCCTACCCCGAACGCGTCGCCGCCAACTTCAAGGCCTGGCTCGCGCAGACCACCCGTCATTCCCGCGAAAGCGGGAATCCAGAGCCTTTCACCCCCGAACAACAACACTGGCTGGAAATGATCCGCGACCACATCGCCGCCAACCTCGGCATCGCCATCGACGACTTCGAATACGCACCCTTCAACACCGAAGGAGGCCTCGGCCGCGTGCATCAGCTTTTCGGTGAGCAACTGCCGAAGGTGATTGAGGAATTGAATCGGGAGTGCGCCGCATGAGCCACCCGGCGAGGGGCCCCGCGTCAGCGGGGATCGACGGCAAGGCGAGTGCGGGCAACCCCGAAGGGGTGGTGGCGTGAGCGCAATTGGTCATCAGGTCGCCGAACGCTCGGCAACGTACGAAGTCAGTAAGCAATTGACTTCTGCATCCGATCTGCAATGGACGACGATGGGTGAGATTTCGGATGTCGTCGGTGGTGGAACGCCGAAAACCAATGATTCAGCTAATTTCGACGGCGGAGATGTTCCCTGGATTACACCTGCCGATCTGTCTGGTTACGCCGCGAAATACATTTCACGTGGCAATCGCTTCATCACGCGGAAGGGCCTAGCCTCATCGGCGGCGCGTCTGCTTCCAGCCGGGACGGTGCTTTTTACGTCACGCGCACCGATTGGTTATGTGGCAATTGCTGGCAATCCCATTGCGACGAATCAAGGATTCAAGAGCTTTGTTCTCAAGGATTGCGTGCTACCGGAGTATGTCTATTGGTGGCTCAAGGGCTCCAAGCACCGTGCGGAAGAACTCGCAAGTGGAACAACGTTTCTTGAACTGTCAGGTTCCAACGCAAAGAAGATTCCTATTCCGGTCGTGCCGCTTGAGCGTCAGCGGGCCATCGTCGCCGAAATCGAAAAGCAGTTCTCCCGCCTCGACGAAGCCGGCGCCGACCTCAAGCGCGTCAAGGCCAACCTTAAACGCTACAAGGCCGCCATCCTCAAGGCCGCCGTCGAAGGTCGCCTCGTCCCCACCGAAGCTGACCTTGCCGACCGCGAAGGCCGCAGCTATGAAACCGGCGCCCAACTCCTGCAACGCATACTCGAAGCCCGTCGCAGCCAGTGGCAAGGCAAAGGCAAGTACAAGGAACCCGCCGCGCCGGACACCACCGACCTGCCCGATCTGCCGGAAGGCTGGGTGTGGGCGTCGGTGGATCAAATAGCGGCACCTGAGGCAAGTTCGATTACCGATGGCCCGTTCGGCTCCAATCTGAAATCTGACCATTACCAAGCGACGGGGCCTCGAGTTATTCGACTGCAGAACATCAAAGATGGCGAGTTTGCCAACGAGTACGCTCATATCACGCAAGATCATTTCGATCGCCTGCGCAAGCACCAAATTTTTGCTGGCGATTTGGTTATCGCCTCATTGGGTGACAACCCGCCGCGCGCTTGCCTCATCCCCGCCCACGTTGGGCCAGCGATCGTTAAAGCTGACTGTATCCGCTTCAAACCCCATCCCAGCGCTTCCGCTGAATACCTCAATAGCGCGTTGAACTGCTTTCCCACGCGCCAGAGAGTCAAGGATGTGCTTCACGGTATAGGACGTCCGAGATTGTCACTCGGCGAAATCAGAGCAATTGCGCTACCTATTCCACCAGAGGCCGAGCAGCACCGCATCGTCGCCGAAGTCGACCGCCTGCTCTCCATCGCCCGCGAAGCCGAGGTCGAGGTGAATGCCAACCTCAAGCGCGCGCAGGCCTTGCGGCAGACAATTCTGGCGAAGGCGTTTCGGGTAAACGGGTCATGATTGAAGGCCTGACCATCGTCGAGGTTCTGGAGCGCTCCGTCCAGGGAAGGACAGAGCCGTATGTCTGTCGCGCGGACGATGGCAACGTCTATTTCGTCAAGGGTCGCTCTGCGACACGCCCCGGCCTGATCGCCGAATGGCTGTGCGCCCGGCTCGGCGAGCGCTTCGGCCTCCCACTGGCTCCCTATGGCATTGCCGTGGTGCCGGCGGAATTGATCGAGGCCGACCTGACCGGCTGGTTGCGCGATCTTGGACCCGGTGAGGTATTCGCCTCGCAGCGAGTCAATGCGGTGGAACTGACCGAGGCGCATCGCGACATGATTTCGCCGGAAGAACGGCAGGATGTGGTCGCTTTCGATTGGTGGGTACGTAATGGCGACCGCAACCTTACGGCAACCGGCGGCAATCCGAATCTGCTTTGGAACCCCGTGGGCGATGGGTCGCTGGTGGTGATCGACCACAACCTGGCCTTTGATCCGGAATTTTCGGCGGAGGACTTCCTCAAGCTGCACGTTTTCGCCGACGATATACCCGCCATGTTCAGCGATTTCCTGGCACGGGAGGCATACGCGGCGAGGTTCCAAGAAGCGCTCGGCGTATGGGACGAAGCCTGCGACAATCTTCCGCCGGCATGGGGATTTGTCGACCCGGAACAAACGATTCCGGTCGATTTACCGCTGGCCGGCATCAAAGCCTTGCTGGAGCGTGCCTTTCAGGATACCTTTTGGCAACCGACACCATGAATACCGCCTGCCATTACGCCATCGTCCGCTTCATGCCTTTCGTCGAGACTGGCGAGTTCGCCAATGTCGGCGTGGTTTTGTTCGCCCCTACGGCCCGCTACTTCGGCTTCAAGCTGCTCGGCGGCCGTTACGCCCGCGTGACCAACTTCTTCGAGCAGATGGAAGCCCAGGTTTTCCGCGCATCCATGCGAACTTTCCGCGAAGAACTGCAACGCGTCGATGCGATGCTCAAGCCGCTGGGTACTGACAGGCGCTTGAAGGCGCTGGATCGCGATGCCGCGCTGCGCCTGTGGGGCGAGATGGTGAAGCCGCGCGAAACCATGTTGCGCTTCAGCGAAACCCGGGTCGCGCTGGCGGACGATCCGCAAACCAGATTGCGCGTGCTGTTCGAGTATTACGTCGAGCGCAATTTCGTTACCCGCGAGTATCGGGAGCAGATTCTGGAACGCGGCGTGCGCGGATGGCTCAAGGAGGCCCGGTTGCTCGATCGCTTTCACCCGGCGCGGGTGGGCAACGACGAGTATCACGCGCAATTTCCCTTCGTGGCCGGTCCAGACGAGCATCCGGAGAAGATCATCAAGCCGCTCAACCTCGACTACCCGGAAGCTTCCCGGATCATTGACCACGGCGGCCAGTGGATTGTGCGCGTCAACGCTCTGAAGAAGCGCGATCTGTTGCCGGCAAAGGTGCTATTTGCCGTCAATGGACCGGAGGACTTGACTGCACGCGGCAAAGCGCGCCGGGAAGTGGTCGGGGAGTTGGAGTCTGCTGGTGTGCTCGTTTCGCGATACGGAACATCCCAGGCGGTAATTGAGTTCGCAGCAGCGTAGGCCTGTTGCCGTCGCCGCCGTTCCGCCCGCGCCGACTTTTTGGGCGTTGTCTTTTTGCCCGTCGGAAAACCGGCTTCAATTAGCACAACCGTTCTGATCTTGCTGAGCTACAATCAAGAAAACAGTTCTTTGCTTGATTGAATATCATGCTCCAAGTCTCTGAACTTGAAATAGAAAACCGCCTCCGCGAAGACAACCCCTGGTGGCTTTCCGGCGGCGGAATCGAGGCGGATCGCGCCGCGATGCCCCGGCGGGCCTACCTGCCGGCGTTCAAAGCGCTGGTCCAGTCCGGCGGGGCGCACCGCGCCGTGTTGCTGATGGGGCCGCGTCGTGTCGGCAAGACGATCCTGGTGGCGCATGCCATCCACGCGCTGATGGCCGATGGTGTGGCCGGACGGGACATCCTGTACGTGTCGCTGGAAACGCCGTCGCTGATCGGCTTGAGCCTGGATGCCCTGGTGCGGCGCTTCGAGAAAATGTTCGACCGGCCGGCCAATACGCGGCTCTTCGTGTTCTTCGACGAGATCCAGTACCTCAAGAACTGGGAGGTTCATCTCAAGTCGTTGGTGGATTCGCATCGCCATTGCCAGTTTGTCGCCACGGGCTCCGCGGCGGCGGCGCTCAAGCACAAGAGCGCGGAATCCGGTGCCGGGCGCTTTACGGACTTCGTGCTGCCGCCGCTGACCTTTTTCGAGTTCCTGCGCTTCGTCGGCAAGGAAGACTCCCTGATCCGCGAGGAAGAGGCGGAACCCGGGATGCGGCGCTATGTAGCACAGGACATCCACGCACTCAACGAAGCCTTCGTCGATTACCTGAACTACGGGGGCTATCCCGAGGCGCTGTTCTTCGAGGGCATCCGGAAGAATCCGCGCCGCTACATCAAGAGCGACATCATCGACAAGGTGCTGCTGCGCGACCTGCCGAGCCTGTACGGGATTTCCGACGTGCAGGAGTTGAACGCGCTGTTCAACACACTGGCCTACAACACGGCACAGGAGCTGAGCCTGGAAGACTTGGCGCAATCCTCCGGCGTTTCCAAGCCGACGCTGGCAAAGTATCTGGAATACCTGGAGGCGGCCTTCCTCATCAAGCGGATGCGCCGCGTCGACAACACCGCGCGGCAGTTCAAGAAGGCGATGACGTTCAAGGTGTATCTGACGAACCCGACCATGCGCGCGGCGCTGTTCAGTTCGCTGACGGCGACCGATCCGGCGATCGGGCACCTGGTGGAAACCGCCGTCTTCAGCCAATGGCTGCACAACGACGCCCACATCGATTCGCTGCGCTACGCGCGCTGGAAAAAAGGCGAGGTCGATCTGGTGAGCCTCGATCCTCGCCAGCAGCCTCGCTTTGCCGTCGAGGTGAAGTGGTCCGACCGGCCGTTCGACGATGCGAAGGAAATACGCGGCATCATCGAGTTCGCAACGACGAACAAGCTCGCCCGCATGCCCCTGGTGACGACCTACAGTCGTGGCGGCATCAAGAACATGAACGGCGTCGATATCGAGTTTGCGCCGACCAGCCTGCACTGCTACACGGTCGGGCGCAACACGCTCGACCGCAGCCGTTGAGAGCCCATCCATGAATGCCTCGACCCTCGTCCAGAAGCTCTGGAACTTCTGCAACGTGCTGCGCGACGACGGCATGTCGTATGGGGACTACGTCGAGCAGCTCACCTACCTGCTGTTCCTCAAGATGGCGGACGAGCGTTCGCGTCCGCCCTACAGCCAGCCCAGCCTGGTGCCGGCCGAGCATGCCTGGCCGACGCTGCTGGCGAAAAGCGGCGACGAGCTGTTCGACCACTATCGCCACACGCTCGACGAACTCGGCAAGCAGAAGGGCACGCTGGGCCTGATCTTCGCCAAGGCGCAGAACAAGTTCCAGGACCCGGCCAAGCTGACGCGGGTGATTGTCGATCTGATCAATGCGGAAGACTGGTCGTCGCTCAACGTGGATGTGAAGGGCGATGCCTACGAAGGCTTGCTGGAGAAAAACGCGCAGGACACCAAGAGCGGAGCGGGGCAGTACTTCACGCCGCGGGCACTGATCCAGGCCATGGTGACCTGCATTGCGCCGCGGCCGGGCGAGAAGATTTGCGACCCGGCCTGCGGCACCGGCGGCTTCCTGTTCACGGCGCACAACTACATCACGCACAAGAACCCGCACCTCACCAGTGCGGAAAAGCGCCACCTCAAGGATGCGGCGTTTACCGGCTGGGAGCTGGTGCAGGCGACGGCGCGGGTTTGTGCGATGAATTTGATGCTGCACGGCATCGGTTCGGAAACCAGCGTGCCGGTGCGGGTGACGGACGCGCTGGCGGCCGACCCCGGCGAGCGCTTCGAGGTGGTGCTGGCAAATCCGCCCTTCGGCAAGAAGAGCAGCACGGTCATCGTTGGCGAGGATGGCCGCACTTCCACCGAGAAGGACATCATCGAGCGCGACGATTTCTGGGCGACGACATCGAACAAGCAGCTCAATTTCGTGCAGCACATCAAGACCCTGCTCGACATCCACGGCCGCGCCGCCGTGGTGGTGCCCGACAACGTGCTGTTCGAGGGCGGTGCCGGCGAAACGATCCGCCGCAAGCTTCTGCACGAGTGCGATCTGCATACGCTGCTGCGCCTGCCCACCGGGCTGTTCTACGCGCAAGGCGTCAAGGCCAACGTGATCTTCTTCGACAAGAAGCCGGCCTCGGAAACGCCGTGGACCGGGAAGCTGTGGATCTACGATCTGCGCACCAACCAGCATTTCACGCTGAAGACCAACCCGCTGAAAGTCGACGACCTGCAGGAATTCGTCAAACTCTACAACCCGCACAACCGCAATGACCGAACGCCGACCTGGTCGCCGGAAAACCCGGAAGGCCGATGGCGCGCCTACGATTATGCGGAACTGGCGGCGCGCGACAAGGCCAGCCTGGATGTATTCTGGCTGCGCGACGACGCACTGGCCGATTCCGACAACCTGCCGGCGCCCGGGATCATCGCGCAGGAAATCGTCGATGACCTCGAAGCGGCGCTGGAGCAGTTCCGTGAAGTGCTGGCCGATATGCCTGCTGCAGCCACATCCTGGAAAGGCCTGCCATGATCAACTATTCCATCGATGCCGACGGCATCGCCACCGTCGAATTCGACTATCCGGGGAAGGCGCAGAACATCCTCAACGCGGCTTCCATGGAGGCCTATGCCGAGGCCATGCGCAAGGCGCTGGCCGACCCGACCGTGAAAGGCATCGTCGTCGCCTCGGCGAAGAAGGACTTCATCGCCGGCGGGGATCTTGCCGACCTTGGCGCGGTCACCGATGCCGCGGCGTTCCACCGCCATATCAGCGACTGGAACAAGCTGTTGCGCGCCATCGAGCTCGGCGGCAAGCCCGTGGCGGCGGCCTTGAACGGCAGCGCCCTGGGCGGCGGCATGGAACTCGCGCTCGCCTGTCATCACCGGGTCGCCGCGGACAAGCCGGCGGCGCGCTTCGGTTTCCCGGAGGTGACGCTGGGCCTGCTGCCCGGCGCCGGCGGCACGCAGCGCGTGCCGCGCCTGGTCGGCATGCAGGCAGCGGCACCCCTGCTGATGGAGGGCAAGCGCATCAAGGCAGCCGAGGCGCAGAAGATCGGCCTGATTCACGCTGTGGTGCCGGCGGGTGAAGAACGCCAAGCGACCCGCAACTGGGTGCTTGAGACCATCGCGTCCGGCCGCAAGCCCCTGCAGCCGTGGGATGCCAAGGGCTTCAAGATTCCCGGCGGCGGCCCCGGCACTCCCGCAGGCATGCAGATGCTGATGGTGGCCAACGCCATGCTGCGCGCCAAGACCTTCGACAAATATCCGGCACCGCGGCATATCCTGTCCTGCATGTATGAGGGGCTGGCAACCGATCTGGACACCGGGCTGGCCATCGAAGTGCGTTACTTCACGAATCTCGTGATGTCGCCGGTGTCGAAGAACATGATCCGCAGCCTGTTCTTCGGCATGCAGGAGGCCAACAAGCTCGCCTCGCGCCCGTCCGCGGTTGCGCAACAGAAATACCTCCGGATAGGCATGCTCGGTGCCGGCATGATGGGCGCCGGCATCGCGATCTCTGCGGCGATGGCGGGCATCGATGTGGTCCTGCTCGACACCACCGCGAAGGCGGCGGAAAGGGGCAAGGACTACGCCCGCAAGCAGTGGGCCAGGCGGGTGCAACAAGGCCGCATGACGCAGCAGGCAATGGATGCCCTGCTGGCGCGCATCCATCCCACCGCCGACTACGCCGACCTCAAGGGCTGCGAGCTGGTGATCGAAGCCGTGTTCGAGAAGCGCGAAATCAAGGCCGATGTGACGACGAAGGCCGAGGCGGTGATCGGCGCGAATGCGATCTTCGCCTCGAATACCTCGACCCTGCCGATCACCGGCCTGGCGGAGGCCTCCGTGCGCCCGACCAACTTCATCGGCCTGCATTTCTTCTCTCCCGCCGAGAAGATGCCGCTGGTGGAAATCATCGTCGGCAAAGCCACTGGCGAGGCGACGCTGGCGCGTGCGATGGACTTTGTCCGGGCGATCGGCAAGACGCCGATCGTGGTCAATGATTCGCGCGGCTTCTACACCAGCCGGGTGTTCGGCACCTACCTCTCGGAAGGCATGGCGCTGCTGGAGGAAGGCGTGTCCCCGGCGCTGATCGACAAGGCCGGGCTGATCGCCGGCATGCCGCTGGGCCCGCTGGCGCTGGCCGACGAAATCTCGCTCGAACTGGTGCACAAGATCGCGCAGCAGACCAGGGCCGATTTGGGCGCGGCCTACGTCGAACGCGCCGCCGATCGTGTCGCGGCGCGGATGGCGGCGGATCTCGGCCGGCTCGGCCGCAAGTCCGGCGGCGGCTTCTACGACTATCCGGGGGAGGGGCCGAAGCGGCTGTGGCAAGGACTCGCGGCGCAATTCCCTGTCAAGGCGCAGCAACCGACCGTGGAGGAGATCATCGAACGCCTTATCCTCGTGCAATCGGTCGAAGCCGCGCGCTGCCTGGAAGAGAAAGTGCTGCGCGCACCGATCGACGCCGATGTCGGTGCCATACTCGGCTGGGGCTATCCGTCCTTCCGCGGCGGACCGATCGGCTGGCTGCACACCCTTGGTCTGGCCCAGGCCGTGGCGGCGCTGGATCGGCTGGCGGCGCAACATGGTTCACGCTTCGCTGTGCCGCAGATCCTGCGCGACATGCTGGCGCGGGAGAAGCGCTTCTACGCCTGATACTGCAGCCGGCGCCGGCGCGGCGGACTTCCCGCACCGCCTATTGGTACAGCGCCGGATACTGTTGGCGCAGCGCCTTCAGCTTGGGCAAATCGTTGAAGACGATATAGGGCTGGTCGGGATGCAGGGCCAGGTAGTTCTGGTGGTAGCCCTCCGCCGGATAGAACTGCTTCAGCGGCACGACTTGAGTGACAACCGTCCCCGAATACCATTTCTTGGCGGCATTGAGTCGCCCGATATGCGCCAGCGCGGCTTTCTGCTGCTCGGCGTCTGCGTAGAAGATTGCCGAGCGATATTGGCTGCCGGTGTCCGGGCCCTGGCGGTTGAGCTGGGTCGGATCGTGGGCCACGCTGAAAAACACCTGCAGCAGTTGTTCGTATGAAACCTGCGCAGGATTGAAGCGGACCCGCACGGCTTCGGCATGCCCGGTGTCACCGCCGCTGACTTGGTCGTAATGCGCCGTGCTGGCTTCTCCGCCGGCGTAGCCGGATTCGACTGCGGAGACTCCCTTGACATGCTTGAACACGGCGTCCACACCCCAGAAACAGCCTCCGGCGAACACCGCGAGCTGCTCGGCGGGCGCCGCCCATACGTTTGGCAGCGCCAGGCTGGCGGCGAAGAAGATGCCGCCGAGAAGCCGGCGGCGGCTGCATTTGATGCCTGGCATGATGGCCTCCTTGTCTGTTGACCGTAGCGAGGAACCAACTCCGCGCCGTGACCGAATCGATTGTTGCGTCGTCCGCGCTCCATTGCACGGGTGCAACAAGCCGTAGTCGACATAGCCATGGTCGCCGGAGCCGCTCTATCCTTACAGAAGAATGGCGTCGCGATTCAAGCCGATCACATGGTGCGACGATTCGCTGGTCGGCGCCGGCACCACGGCGCGCCGGCCCGCAGCGCCACCCCATGCGCTTTCGCTGGCGTTGTCAGCTGTGGCCAAGGCAGGCCACAAGCCCCGAGGATTCGAGGCTCTGCTCGATCGCTTCCTGGATCGCACGCAGCTTGGCGCCGTGGCGCTGCGCGACAGCGCGTCGTCCCTGCGCCGCATGCAGCCGAACCAACGCTCGCTGCGTGTCGAACTGCACGCGCACGCGGCCGATCTCCTCGGCCAGTGCGGCGGCGCGGGACAACTCGGCCAACGCCGCCGCATGGTCTTTGTTCGCCAGCAACGCTTCGCCGCGCCAACGCCGGGCGACCGCCTCGAGTTCGCGCAGGCCGTTGCCTGCGGCGATCGCCAGCAGTTCCCCGGCATATGCGCAGCATCCGTCAGCGTCGCCAGCGGCGAGCGCTATCTCCGCGAGGCCCTCAAGGCAGCGCACCATCATGTAGCGCTCCGAGGTGCGGCGGGTTTGTTCGAGTTCGGCCAGCAGCGCTGGCGCGAGATTTTTCTCGCCGAGCCGCGAGCGCGCGACGGCGAGTCCGGTGTCGATCGCGGCGCGCCAGAACAGGATGCCGGTGTCGCGCCCCAGCGCGCATCCACGCTCCAGTTGTTCCACCGCCAGATCGTTGAGGCCGAGGTCGAGCAGCAGATGACCGATGCAATCATAGGCAATGAACTGATAGCGTGTCTGTTTGAGGCTCTCCAGCCAGGCCAGGGTCTTCCGCATGCCGGTCCAGGCCTCGCCGTAGCGGCCCAGGCAGGCCCGGGCATGGTCGAGCCCGAGCAGCGTGGGTCCCAGGTGCCACTGCAAGTCGGCGGCGCGGGCAATCTCCAGCGCCGCTTCGAAGCCGGCGATGGCGCGCGGATAGTCGCCGGATCCCTTGGAGCCGAGGCACGCATGGCCGATCATCATCAGGTTTTCGGATTCGTAGCTCCTGTCGCCGATGCCGCGCGCGAGTTCGAGCGAGCGGGTGTAGCAGACGATCGCCGCGGCAGGTTCCGCATTCGCAAAATGCGCCTCGCCGCGGCCGTGGTAGGCCTGCACCGCGACGAGGCCGGCCAGACCCGAGCGCTCGCAGATGTCCACTGCCTGCTGGTGGAAGTCGATCGCCTGGTCGTTGTGCCCGGTGCTCCAGGCGACCGTCCCCAGGTGGTAGAGCGTGTCGGCGGCGTGGTGCTCGTCGTTCATCGCACGCGACTCCGCCAGCGCTTCGCTGAGGCAGGCCGTGGCCGCGGCATAGTCGTCCGCGCGCCGGTAGGCCATGCCGAGATGGATCAGCGCGTCGCGCGTCTTTTCGCGTTCGCCGCCGGCGCGCAAGGCCTCGATTACGCGGCGCATGTCGGCGACCGCGCCCTGGGTCTGCCCGGCCTGCGCGCGCGCCGCGCCGCGCTGCTCGTACAGTGCGAGGCGTTGACCGGCGTCCAGCGACTCCGGGTGCGTCTCGGCCAATGCCACCGCACGGTCCAGCCAGTGCAGGGCATCGCGCATCGCGAACAGCGCCTGCGAACGCTCTGCGGCGAGGACCAGGTAGTGCAGCGCCTTGGCCCAGACCTGGGCGCGCTCGTAATGCTCGGCCAGTTGGGCGTCGCGTTCGTGCGTCGCGTCGTCGCCGCGGCGCTCCAGCGCTTCCGCGACGGCCTGGTGCAGCAGCCTGCGGCGCGCCCCGCCGATGTCGCGATAGACCACCTCGCGCAGCTTGTCGTGAATGAAGTCGTAGGCTCCGCCATCCGCTTCCTCGCGCAGCAGGTGCCGCTTGACGAGGGCCTCCAGCGCAGCGAACAACTGCGCCTCGGGCTCGCGGGTCACTTCGAGCAGGGTGTCGAAGTCGAAGCGCCGCCCAAGCACGGCAGCGGTTTCGAGGATTGGCCGGATCGCCGTGGGCACATGCGCGAGGCGGACCCGCACCGCGGCGCGCAAGGCGTCCGGCAACAGGCCCGGCATCCCTGGATTGCTGGGTTCGAGTTGCGTCTCGCCCTCGATCAGGGCATGCAGGATCGACATCAGGAAGAAAGGATTGCCTTCGGTTTCGCGATGCAGACGCTCGGCCAGTCCGGCCGTGCCCAGCGTCGCGTCGGCAACCGCAGCGACCAGGCGTTCGGTATCCGCCGGATCCAGTCGGCCCAGCGGCACGCGACGCGCGTCGGCGTCGTGGCGCAGACTTTCGATCAGTTGTGCAAAGCGCTGGTCATTGTCGACGGCTTCGCCGCGATAGGCATAGATCACCAGCACCGGGTGCCGCCTGGCATGGCGTGCCAGGTAATGCAGCAGTTGCGCGCTGGCGTCATCGGCCCATTGGATGTCGTCGACGATCAGCAGCGCGGGACGGCCCCCTCTCGACGCACCGAGCAGTTGATCCACGGCGCGGCACAGGCGCGCCTGCCGCGCCTCCGGAAAATCCTTCGACAATTGCGGCAGCTCGGGAAAGCGCTCGCCGACTTCCGGCACCAGGGCGGCCAGTTCGGCAAGCGCGACGGGCGCGAAGCTGCGCAAGGCGGCGACCGACAGGCGGTCCAGCGCTCGCGTGATGAGGTCGATCACCGGCTGATACGGTATCGCGCGCTCGATCTCGTAACAGTTCGTGGCGAGCAGCGGCAGGTCCAGGCCTTCCGCGTAGCGCGTGATCTCGCGCAGCAAGCGGCTCTTGCCGATCCCCGGCTCGCCTTCGATCAGCACGGTGTAGCCGCTGCCGGCGGCCAACTGAGCGATGAGCCCGCCAATCAGGTGGTACTCATGGCTGCGGCCGACAAAGGGCGTCGCATCGCCGCGCGTGCCGATCGCCTGGTCGGGCGGGGGCGCGATCGCTGCGTCGGGCTCTGCGGCGCCCGCGTCAGCGCCGACCGGCGTCGAGTCGAACGGCAAACGGTGGGTGGGGTGAAGGGCGCGCGCCGCATCGAGGAAATCGTGCCGCTCCTCTTGCGGAATGGCGAGCTCGGTGCTCAGCCGCTCAGCGAGCCGCCGCGAGGGGCGCCGCTCGTCGGCTTCGATCTTTCTGATCGTGAACCCGGAGCAGCAGACCCGCCCGGCCAGGGCCTCCTGGGTCAGATCGAGCGCCTTGCGCCGTCGCCGCAGCCAGTAGCCAAACGAGTCTGATCGGTCCTCCACGCCTGCCCGCCCTCCCTATTGGACTCGCTTCCCCGACGATCGAGTCTAGCAGCTTGACCGGCGCTCTTGTCCCGCTTTTTGTCCCGCTTTGCGTGACCCTGTGCTTTGTCCCTTGCGGTGCAATACGGCCATGTCGAGGCTCAACACCGGAGCCGGCGACGCGCAACAGGACCGCGTTGCCGCACAGCCGACAAGTCCTGATACATGTCATTCGAGGAGTACCGCCATGTCCACAGTCATTCCCGCTTCCGTACCTGTCGTTGACCTTGCGGCCGTAAAGAGCAAGCAGCACCTCGCCTGGTCGGCCGGCGACTACGCCGTGGTCGGCACCACGCTGCAGATCGTCGGCGAATCGCTGTGCGAGGCGCTCGACCTGCGTTCCGGCGAGCGCGTGCTCGACGTCGCCGCCGGCAACGGCAACGCGACGCTTGCCGCCGCGCGGCGCTGGTGCGACGTCGTATCCACCGATTACGTTCCAAGCCTGCTGGCTCGCGGGCAGAGCCGGGCCAGCGCCGAAGGCCTGCAGGTTCAGTTCGAGCAGGCGGACGCCGAAAACCTGCCCTACGGCGACCACAGCTTCGATGTGGTGATGTCCACCTTCGGCGTGATGTTCACGCCCGACCAGGACAAGGCCGCCGCGGAAATGGCGCGCGTCTGCATGCCGGGCGGGCGGATCGGCCTCGCCAACTGGACGCCGGGCAGCTTTGTCGGCGAACTCTTCAAGCTGATGGGCCGCTACGTCGTTCCGCCGGCAGGCGTCAAGTCGCCGGCGCTCTGGGGCACCGAAGCACGGCTGCGCGAAATGTTCGGCAAGCAGCTGGAAACGATCGCCATCGAACGCCGGGATTTCGTCTTCCGCTACCACAGCGCGGCGCACTGGCTGGAAATCTTTCGCAGCTTCTACGGCCCGATGCAAAAGGCATTTGGCGCGCTTGATGCCGAGCACCAGGAATCACTGGCCGCCGACCTGCTGGCATTGGCCGGGAAGTTCAACCGCGCGACCGACGGCACTCTGGTGGCGCCGAGCGAGTATGTCGAGGTGGTCATCAAGCGCCGGTGATCGACGGCTCGATCGACCGCAAGCCGACAACCCGGCCGCCACCGCCCGATATGGGATCCCGTATCGGGAAGGCGAGCCATCGAAAACGGAATGGTGGCGACACCGTTTCCTTGCCACGGGAGTAAATGATGATGAGCACAACACTGTATCAACGACTGGGCAGCGCCGACGGAATCGCCAGGCTTGTGGACGATGTGATGGCCGCCCACCTGGTGAATCCGCTGGTGAAGACCCGCTTCGAAAACATCAAGGATCTCGACCGCGCAAAGAAAATGGCGCGGGAGTTCTTCTGTGCCGGCGCCGGCGGCCCGGAAACCTACACCGGCAAAGACATGCTGGCCGCGCACAAGGGCATGAACATCAGTGAGCAGGAGTATCTGGCGGTGACCGACGATATTGTCGGCGCGATGGAGAAACAGGGGATCGGCGAGGACGCCAGAAAGGATGTGATTGCCATTCTGTACTCGCTCAAGGGCTCGATCATCCGCGTCTGACGGAACGCGGTCGCCGCGAGTCGGCGCTGCGGCGCGGCGTCCTACCTGAATTGCATGTAGCGGGTGAACAGCGCGGGATGGGCCTCGCGCAGCTTGCGGCGCAACTCGATCAGTTCGGCGTGACGCCCCTGGCGTTCGAGGGAGAGCAGGCCAAGCACGATGCGGGCACAGCGCTCCGCTCGTGTCTTCGCGCCGTCCTCGGCAAGCCTCAGGCCTGGCGCCAGGCGGCTATCGGTGATCGCGGCCCAGGCGGGAAACCAGCAGAAGTCGTCCGGCCTGCCTTCTGCCTCGAACTCGCCGTCGAAGCTGCGCAGCAGAGCGTCCAGCTCCGGCAGGTTCAGCCGTGGCACGAGACTCTGCGCTCGTTGCGGCGCCATCCAGGCCAGCTCGGCCAGCAGCGGCCAGATGTCGTCGAAACCGGCCAGGCGGCCACGGGCTTCGACCATCCAGGCCAGGGGCGCCGGTTGCCGCCTCCATGAGGCGATGCTGGCGATGGAGGAGACTGCCTCCGTCCAGAGTCGGGCGCGCAAGAGCAGCGGCGCGGCATGCAGCGTCTCCAGGTCCGGATCGAACGGATAAGCACCGATCGCCGCCGCGAGTTCGGCCCACAGCGGACCAAGCCAGTCCTGCGCTGCCGTGCCGAACACCGCATGGGCTGCGGCCGCAACCACGCCCTCGGTTTCCTGCAGCAGCGCAAGCGCGGTATCGCGCGCAAGCGGGTTGGGCAGCGGCCCACGCAGCCTTTCCGCAAGTACGCCGAGGGCGGGCAGCAGTGGGTCTGCGCCGTATTCGGCCGCAAATGCCGCAAGCGCCCGGCGACAAGCACCGGCGTCGCGCAGCCTCAAGGCATCGATGACAGCATTGCGCAAGATAACGTCACGGCTGTGCTCGAAGATGTCGAGTTGCATACGGGGCCTCGATGAACTTGTCGTGATCGGCCGGCACGCCGCGGACTCCCGCGCGGCAGCCCCGGCGCCGCGCGCCTGCGGTGGATTATGTCATCTGCGGCCACACCGCCGGCGGGGTCTCGGCCAAGGCAAGGCCGGCGGATCCGCTGGCATCGAATCGGGGTGGGCCTGCTACACTTTGCCACCCATTCTCCGGCATCCATTCCCCGACCCATGGTTCCTCGTCTGACTACCGCGCTGACCGGGCCGCTGCTTGACCTCGAGCGGCGCATCCTCGACAACGACACCACGGTCGAGCGCTGGCTGCGCACGCAGTGGCTGGAGCACACGCCGCCCTTCTACAGTTCCGTCGACTTGCGCAACGCCGGCTTCAAGCTGGCGCCGGTCGATACCAATCTGTTCCCCGGCGGTTTCAACAACCTGAATCCGGCCTTCCTGCCGCTGTGCGTCCAGGCGGCGATGTCGGCGATCGAAAAAGTCTGCCCCGAGGCGCGCAATCTGCTGCTGATTCCGGAGAACCACACGCGCAACCAGTTCTACCTGATGAACGTGGCGCGCCTGGCGACGATCCTGCATCACGCCGGACTCAACGTGCGCATCGGCAGCCTGCTGCCGGAACTCTCCGCGCCGACCACGCTCGACTTGCCCGATGGCCAGAAGCTGACGCTGGAACCCGTGCGCCGCATCGGTCCGGAGGGTCGTCGGCTGGGACTGGACGAATTCGATCCGTGTGCCGTGCTGCTCAACAATGACCTGTCGGGCGGCGTGCCGCCAATGCTGCAAAACGTCAACGAGCAGTTCATGATTCCGCCGCTTTGGGCCGGCTGGCATGTACGGCGCAAGTCGGCGCATTTCGCGGCGTATCAAGAGGTCGCCACCAGCTTCGGCGCCGAACTGGACATCGATCCCTGGTTGATCAATCCGGAGTTCGCGGTCTGCGGCAAGGTCAATTTTCACGAGCGCGCCGGCGAGGACTGTCTCGCCGCCAATATCGATACGCTGCTCAACCGGATGCGTGCCAAGTACCAGGAGTACGGCATCGGAGCGGAGCCCTTCGTCATCGTCAAGGCCGACGCCGGCACCTATGGCATGGGCATCATGACGGTGAAGGACGCCAGCGAAGTCAGGAATCTCAACCGCAAGCAGCGCAACAAGATGGCGGTGGTCAAGGAAGGTCTGGCGGTCACCGAAGTGATCATCCAGGAGGGCGTACCCACCGTCGAGCGCGTCGACGAAGGCACGGCCGAGCCGGTGGTGTACATGATCGACCGCTACGTGGTCGGCGGCTTCTATCGCGTCAATACCAGCCGCGGCATCGACGAAAACCTCAACGCGCCGGGAATGACCTTCAAGCCGCTGGCCTTCGAAACCGGGTGCACGCTGCCCAATGCCGATCTGGACCCCGACGCGCCGCCCAACCGCTTCTATGCCTATGGCGTGGTGGCGCGGCTGGCGATGCTGGCCGCCGCACTCGAACTCGAGCGCGCCGCCCCGCCGCTATGATCGCACCACAGCCGGGCCATCCCGGGGCGCGGCGCGCAAACCCGCCGCAACCGTGCGGCGGTGAACTGGAGTCACCCCTTTCCCGGGAGCGGCGCTTGGCGGGAGGACCGTCATGAAGTTCGCCTTCATTCTCGACCCGCTGGAAAGCCTCAAGGCCTACAAGGATTCCAGCGTGGCGATGATGCGCGTCGCGGCGCAGCGCGGCCACGAGGTGTGGGCCATCCAGCGTCCGGCGCTGACCTGGCGTGACGCCCGCGTCGCGGCGCGCGCGCAACGGCTGGTCGTCACCGCGGCGGCGGACCATGGCTGGTTTTCGATCGCCGAAGAAGCGTTGACGCCGCTAACCGGCTTTGACGCGGTGCTGATGCGCCAGGATCCACCCTTCGATTTCGAATACGTCGCCGCCACCTGGCTGCTGGAGCGGGCCGAAGCCGAAGGCGCGCGGATCTGGAACAAGCCGCGCGCGATTCGCGACCATTCCGAAAAGCTGGCGATCACCGAATTCCCGCAGTTCGCGCCGACAACCCTGGTCGCGCGCGATCCCGTCGATATCCACGCCTTCATCGACGAGCTGGGTGACGTCATCCTCAAACCGCTCGACGGCATGGGCGGCAGCAACATCTTTCGCGTGCTGCGCGACGATTCCAACCGCAATGTCATTGTCGAAATGCTCACCGAGTTTGGCGCCCGCGGCATCATGGCGCAGCGCTATCTGCCGGCGATCAGCCACGGCGACAAGCGCATCCTGCTGATCGCCGGCGAGCCGGTGCCCTATTGCCTGGCGCGCATTCCCAAGGCCGGCGAGTCGCGCGGCAATCTCGCCGCCGGCGGCAAGGGCGTGGCCCGCCCGCTGCTCGGTCGCGACCGCGAAATCGCCGAGGCGCTGGCGCCGATCCTCTGGGCGCGCGGCTTGCTGATCGTCGGCCTCGACGTCATCGGCGACTGCCTGACCGAGATCAATGTCACCAGTCCGACCTGTTTTGTCGAGATCACGCAGCAGACACGCTTTGATGTCGCGGCGATGCTGGTCGACGCGCTGGAACGGGAGTGTTCCGCCTCCTGACTGTGCTTGCCGCGGCGTGCCTACTCGCGGCCTGCGGGGCGCCGGCACCGTGGCGGCAGGAGTCGTATGTCTTCGGCACCCGCGTTGAACTGCTGATCGCCGGGGTGCCGGAGGCGCAAGCGCGTGCCGCCGGCAACCGCGTGTTGCAGGAATTCGACCGGCTGCATCGCGCCTACCATGCCTGGCAGCCTTCCGAGCTGTCTGCCCTGAACGAGGCGATCGCCGCCGGCCGCGCGCAGCAGGTCACACCGGAATTCGCCGCCTCGATTCGCGAGGCGCAAGCCGTCGCCGCGTCCGGCGACCACCTGTTCGATCCGGGCATCGGCCGGCTGATTGCCTTGTGGGGCTTCCAGACCGACGACATCCAGCCGCGCCTGCCCGATCCTGCGGCGGTGAGCGCGCTCCAGCGGCGGCACCCCTCGATCGCCGACTTGCAACTGGACGGCAATCGCGTCAGCAGCCGCAACACTGCGGTAGCCCTCGACTTCGGCGGCTATCTGAAGGGCGTCGCGCTGGATCGTGCCGCTGCCATACTCAAACAGGATGGCATCGCCAACGCCCTGATCAATATCGGCGGCAATGTCATGGCGCTGGGTAACCGCGACGGAAAGCCGGGCGGCGGCGCCTGGCGCGTCGGCATTCAGCACCCGCGGCCGCAGGTGGTGGGCGGCGCGCCGCTGGCCTCGCTGGAACTGCGCGACGGCGAAGCGATCGGAACCTCGGGCGACTATCATCGCTATTTCGAAGTGGGCGGGCGCCGTTACTGTCATCTGCTCGATCCGCGCACCGGCGCCCCGACGCAAGGCACGCAGGCCGTCACGATCCTGATCGGGCCGGGCCCGGGCGCCGGCATGCGCTCCGATGCGTTGTCCAAGCCGATCTTCATCGCCGGCAGCGACTGGCGCGCAATGGCGAAAAAACTGGGCGTCGGCGCGGTGCTGAGAGTCGGCGCCGACGCTACGGTGAGCGCGACGCCGGCGATGCGCTCGCGCTTGAAGATCGAGGTTTCCGACCTGAAACTGGAGGTGATCGAATGAGCGACGATCCCGAAATTCAGCGCGCGGTGCGGCGCACGGTAGGTATCGCGGCCCTGCGCCGCCTGCGGCGCATCGTCGATGCCGAAAATGCGCTGGAGGCCGAGAAGGCCCGCTGGGGCCGGCGACTGACGATCTTCTTCGTGGCCCTCGCGGCCTGTGTCTTGCTCGCGATAGCCTGGATCGTGATCCGCTAGAATGCGCCCATGATCGGAATATTCCTGCTCACCCACGCGACTTATGGCGAATCGCTGATTCAGTGCGCTTGCCACGTGCTCAACCGCAGGCCGGTCCAAATTTTGCAGCTGGGCCTGGCGGCCCAGGACGATCCGCTCGACGCGCTGCCTCTGGCGCGCGAAATGGTGAAGCTGGTCGACTCTGGTCACGGTGTGTTGATCCTCACCGACATCTATGGCGCAACACCGTCCAATCTCGCCCTGAAGCTGCTTGAGCCGGGACGCATCGAGGGTGTCGCCGGCGTCAACCTGCCGATGCTGCTGCGCGCCGTCGCCTACCGCGACAAGGACATGGAAACCCTCGTTACGCGTGCCCTGGCCGGCGGTCGCGACGGCGTGCTGAACATGTTGAAGAACTGAACCCATGACGATCTGCCCGCCATCCTCCGCCCCACGGCCGGCTTTGCGCAGCCAGCCGCGGACGTCCGGCTGGCGGTGCTCATTCGTGCCCCGCGCTGGCGCGGGTTGCCCGGCGGAGGCGTAACGATGCCGCGCCACGAAGCCGAGATCCTGAACAAGCTGGGCCTGCATGCCCGCGCCTCGACCAAGGTGACCCAGGTCGCCGGATCCTTTCCGTGCGAGGTCTGGATGGAGCGGGGCGGTCGCCGCATCAACGCCAAGAGCATCATGGGCGTGATGATGCTGGCGGCCGGCAAAGGCGCGATGGTTGCCATCGATACCGAGGGCGAGCGTGCCGAGGAGGCCTTGCAGGCCATGCTGGCGCTGATCGCCAACCGGTTCGGCGAGGAAGAATGAACAAGTACCGCCCATCCTTCCTGATGCGTCCGCCATCGCCTCGCCAGCCGGCGTCGGCGGCGTGGAGCATGGGCCGCGGAGCGTTGGCATGACCTTCAGTCTCCACGGCCAGGCGGTTTCCGGGGGCATCGCGATCGGGCGCGCGCATCTGGTGTCGCACGCCATGCTGGAAGTCGCGCATTACCAGTTGCGCGAACGCGATGTGGCGGGCGAACTGGTGCGTTTCGACAAGGCGGTGGCCACTACCGGCGCCGAACTCGACGCCCTGCGCGCCGACGCCAGCGTTCCCGGCGCACCCGCGGAACTGTCCGCCTTCGTGGATTTGCACGCAATGATTCTGGCCGACCCGGCCCTGACCGACGGCGTGCGCGCACTGATTCGCGACCGGCGCTGCAACGCCGAGTGGGCGATGGTGCAGCAGATGCAACAGGTCGTCGATCAGTTCGACGAGTTCGAGGACGCCTACCTGCGCGAGCGGCAGCACGACATCGTTCAGGTGGTCGAGCGGGTGCTCCGGGTCTTGCAGGGCAAACAGCGCAAGCTGGCGCGGCGCAAGGCGGTCGTTACCGACGACTTGCTGATCGTGGTGGCCAACGACCTGTCGCCGGCCGACACCATCCAGTTCAAGAACCTCAGGATCGGCGGATTCGTCACCGATCTGGGTGGCGCCACGTCGCATACGGCGATTGTCGCGCGCAGCCTGGCGATTCCCGCGGTAGTCGGCATGCAGCAGGCGCGCTCGCTGATTCAGGATGAAGACCTGCTGATCGTCGATGGCACGCGCGGCGTGCTGATCGTCGATCCGGACTCCGGCGTGCTGGAAGAATACCGATTGCGCAAGACCGAGCTGGAGATCGAGCGTTCCAAGCTCAAGCGCCTGGTTGCGAGCCGCTCGCGAACACTCGATGGCGAGGATGTGGAACTGCACGCCAACATCGAATTGCCGCTGGACGCCGACGCGGCGACCGAGGTCGGCGCCGACGGTGTCGGCCTGTTTCGCACCGAATTCCTCTTCATGAATCGCGATGAACTGCCTGGCGAAGACGAGCAGTTCGAGGCCTATCGCGCCGTCGTCAAGACACTGGGCGAAAAGCCGGTCACCATCCGCACCCTGGACATAGGCGCGGACAAGGAGGCCCGTGCCCTGAGCCACCGCGCCGGCAATCGCAGTGCGCCGAATCCGGCGCTCGGCCTGCGCGCGATCCGCTTTTGCCTGGCCGAGCCGCTATTGTTCCTGGTCCAGTTGCGCGCGATCCTGCGCGCTTCGAACAGCGGGCGGGTTCGCCTGCTGATTCCGATGCTGGCGCATGTCACGGAAATCGAGCAGGCACTTGCCTTGATCGAGCGGGCGAAGGCGCAACTGCGCGAATCGCGCCACAAGTTCGATGCCAACATCGAAGTCGGCGGCATGATCGAGATCCCCGCCGCCGCGCTGACGCTCGGGCCCTTTCTGCGCCGGCTGAACTTTCTGTCGATCGGCACCAACGACCTGATCCAGTACACGCTGGCGATCGATCGCGCCGATGGCTCGGTCGCGCACCTCTACGATCCCCTGCATCCCGCGGTGCTCAGGCTGATCGCGCAAACCATCCAGAGCGCGCAGCGAGTGTCGATGCCGGTTTCGGTTTGCGGCGAAATGGCCGGTGATCCGAAAATGACCAAGCTGCTGCTCGGAATGGGCCTGCGCGAGTTTTCGATGCATCCGACGCAGCTCCTGGAAGTCAAGCATCAGGTGATGATGGCCGACGCCGCGCAACTCGCGGTTCGCGTTACGCGAATCCTGAGACTCGACGAACCGGACAAGATCCGCGAACAACTCGACAAGCTGTAAGAATATGTCAGGTGTCGGAACAGTCAGCGCGCAGCGCGCACGCTTCACTCAGCCCCTTGCACTGAAGGGCGGCGGCCTGCTGCCGGGCTTCGACCTGGTGTATGAAACCTATGGCACGCTGAACGCCGCGAAGTCGAATGCCATCCTGGTTTGTCATGCGCTGTCCGGCCATCATCATGTCGCCGGACGCGCGGCCGACGATCCGGCCAATATCGGCTGGTGGGACAACATCATCGGCGCCGGACGTCCGCTGGATACAGGGCGTTTTTTCGTTGTCGGCGTAAACAATCTCGGGGGCTGCCACGGCTCGACCGGTCCGGCCAGCATCAACCCGGCCAGCGGCAAGCCCTGGGGTGCTGATTTCCCGGTGGTCACCGTCGAAGACTGGGTTGCCGCGCAGGCGCGGCTCGCTGATCATCTCGGCATCGATGCCTGGGCCGCCGTGATGGGCGGCAGCCTGGGCGGCATGCAGGCGCTGCAATGGGCACTGTCGTACCCGGATCGCCTGCGCCACGCTCTGGTGATCGCCGCGGCGCCCAAGCTGTCGGCCGAGAACATCGCCTTCAATGACGTCGCCCGGCAGGCAATCCTGACCGACCCGGATTTCCACGGCGGGCACTTCTACGAACATGGCGTGCGCCCCGTCAGAGGCTTGCGCCTGGCGCGCATGCTCGGCCATATCACCTATCTGTCGGACGACCAGATGGCCGAAAAATTCGGTCGGCGCCTGCGTGCCGGCGCCCGCGGCTACGGCTTCGGCGTGGAGTTCGAGATCGAATCGTATTTGCGCCACCAGGGTGACAAATTCGCCGAGGTGTTCGACGCCAATACCTATCTGCGGATGACCAAGGCGCTCGATTATTTCGATCCGGCACAGGACTTCGACGACAAGCTGGAGCGGGCACTGGCGCGCGCGCGCGCAGAGTTTCTGGTGGTCGCCTTCAGCACCGACTGGCGCTTTTCACCGGCGCGTTCGCGCGAGATCGTCCATGCCCTGGTGCACAACGGTCAGGCGGTGGCCTATGCCGAAATCAACAGCGCCCACGGCCACGACTCGTTCCTGATGGACCAGCCCTACTACCACGGCGTGGTCGACACCTACCTGAAACGGGTGACACTGTGAGCGCGGCCCAGGAACGCGCCGATTTCGATCTGATCGCCAGTTGGGTGCAGCCGGGCGAACGCGTGCTCGACCTCGGTTGCGGCGATGGCTCGCTGCTCAAGCGCCTGATCGAGGAACGAGGCGCCGAGGGCTATGGCGTTGAACTCGAGGATGCCGAAGTGCTCGCGGCGATTGCCAATGGCATCAACGTGATCCAGGGGGATCTGGAACAGGGCCTCGCCGGCTTCGACGACGGCACCTTCAACCACGTCGTGCTGTCGCGCACCCTGCAAACGGTGCGGCATACCGAACGCATACTCGCCGAAATGCTGCGTGTCGGTCGCGAGGCAGTGGTCAGCTTTCCCAACTTCGCCTACTGGAAGAACCGCATGGCGGTGATGGGCGGGCGCATGCCGGTGTCCGAGGACCTGCCCTACGAATGGTTCGATACGCCCAATCTGCGCTTCTTCACGCTGCTGGATTTCGAGGCGCTGTGCGCCAAAATGGGTCTGGTCATCCGCGAGCGCATGGTGCTCGATGACGCCGGGCGCCTGGTGGTAGACGAACCGAACTTTCTCGGCAGTTTGGCCGTGTACCGGCTCGCGCGCTGACGCCTGCCCGCAATCGATGGCCCAGCCGCAAGAAACTCGTCGGCGCGGTCAGGAAACGGTCTTGACCTCGGTTGCCGGTGGCACCGCGACCGGTTCCGGGTTCTCGGGATTTTCTGGGGCGCCGGTCTTGCGCTGGCGCTTTTCCTCTTTCTTGGCTTTCTTTGCCAAGTCTCGCTGCCGTTTCTCGAACGCGTAATTGGGTTTCGCCATCGGGGGCCTCTGTCAGGGAAGGTTTGCGACGCCCCGATTGTACGGCACTCCCCAGGCAATACTCCACGGCAGGCCGTGGCGGCGCGCATGCAGTCGCCGGAAGAGGTGAACGCGCCTCGCTACGTCTCGTAGGCGAGCAGTAACAGGTCCGCCGCCTGCTGCCGCAGCGGAATCAGAGCCTGATAGGCCGGCGATGCGTGCCAGCCGAGGAGCGCATTCCGGTCAGGAAAGCGGATCACGACGACGTCCGGATGCGGATGGTCCCCCGCCAGAATCGCCGTGCGTTTGCCGCGGAAAATCAGCTCGGCGCCCCAGGGTTCGAGAGTCGCCGGCACCCGGTTGCGGTACTCGGCCCACTTGTCGACGTCCTTCACCGTAACGTGCCCGACAAGGTAGGCGGCGCTCATGAGTCGAAGGTCCGCATGCGGTGCCCTCGATCCGCGACGCCTGCCGTGCTGCCGGACGGTGCCGCCAGCGACATGACAAAGGCGAAACAGGGTTCGATGGACATGGCCGTTGCTCCTGCGGGCGAAGCCGGCGAGGTCGCCGCGATTCGCGCGTTTGGCGGAGCATACCCCCGCCGCGTGAGCGCCGGTTACGCGGCGAATGCATCGCGTCGATGAGGCGTCGACGAGGTTGATAATGGCGGTCATGCGCGCCAACTTGCCACCGCTGATCGCGAATCTCCTGGAACCGCGCCGCTATCCGCATGACGCGGAGCGGGTCGATCTGGTGGAAACCCATGCCTCGTGGCTGCTGCTGGCCGGCGCCTTCGCCTACAAGATCAAGAAGCCGATCACGCTGCCTTTTCTCGATTACGGCAGTCTGGCGCGGCGCGAAACATGCTGTCGCGCGGAGCTGGCGTTGAACCGGCGCTTCGCCGCGGGGCTCTACCTGGACGTGACACCGATCGGCGGCACACCGGCGCAACCCCGCGTTGGTGACTTGCCGGCGATCGAATGGGCGGTGCGCATGCGCCGCTTCGACGAGAACGGGCGCCTTGACCGGGTCGCGGCGCGCGGCGAACTACAGCCCGTCCAGCTTTCGCAGCTTGCGGAAACACTCACCGCGTTCCATCAGGCGGCGGCGGTGGCCGCCCCGGAAACGCGCTTTGGCGCGCCGCAGCAGGTGCTTGCCGCGGCGCTGGAAAACTTCGTCGAACTGCGCCAGCTTCTGCCGCCCGATGACCAGTCGCAGGTCGAACAACTGGCGCGCTGGACGGGCGAGGAGTTCGCCCGCCGTGCCGCCCACTTCGCCACGCGCAAGGTCGGCGGCTTTGTACGTGAAGGTCATGGCGACCTGCATCTGGCCAATCTGGTGTTGATCGAGGGCCGCGTCACGCCCTTCGACTGCATCGAGTTCAACGAGGATTTCCGCTGGATCGACACCGCCAGCGAGCTTGCGTTCGTCTGGACCGACCTGCTCGATCACCGCCGGCCAGGGCTCGCCGCGTGGCTGCTCAACGCCTGGCTGGAGAGCGGCGGCGACTTCCCGGCGCTGGCGGTGCTGCGGTTTTACGCGGTGTACCGCGCCGTGGTCCGGGCCAAGGTCGCCGCGCTGCGTGCCGGGCAGGAAGACGCCGCGCAGGGGCGGGCCGAAGTCGATGCGGCACGCGGCTATCTGGATTTGGCGTGGCGGATTGCCGTGCCGCCGCCGCCGACCCTGCTCATCACCTGCGGCCTGTCGGGTTCCGGCAAGACCACGGCGAGTTCGGAACGCCTGCTCGACCCGACAGACCCGGCTGCCGGCAGCATCGTGCGCCTGCGCTCGGACGTCGAAAGGAAGCGCCTGTTCGGACTGGCGGCCCAAGAGCGCAGCGGCTCGGAGCTCGATGGCGGAATCTATACCAGGGATGCGACCGCGCGCACCTACGCTCGGCTGCTTTCGCTGGCCGGCGAGCTGCTCGCCGCCGGCTGGCCGGTGATCGTCGATGCCGCCTTCCTGCGGCGCGACGAAAGAGTTGCCTTCCGCGCCCTCGCGGCCGGACTTGGCGTGGAGTTCCGCATCCTCGCCACCGAAGCGTCCGTCGAGGAGTTGCGCCGCCGGCTGATCGCGCGCAGCGGCGACGCCTCCGAGGCCGGAGTGGCGGTGCTCGAAAAACAACTGGCCTGGTTCGAGCCGCTGGATCAGCAGGAACTGGCCTGCGTCGTTCCCCCTCCCGATCGGCCGTGAAGCTCAGCCACCCCCAAGCGCCCCGATGCCGACGCCTTCGCCGGGGATCAGCGGCTCACGCGCCAACAAGGCTTTCGGTCGTCTGGCCGACCGACCGCATAACCTGCTCCTGCAGCAGCGCCCGTACATCCACCCGGGCCTTCAGCCGTGCGGCGAGAAGGTACACCCCGCCAAGTTTGCGGTGCAGGAAAACGGCGTCGGCCGGCGGCGTGTGGCCGAAGTCATCTTCCCGGCCCAGGGCCAGCCCGGCATCGCGCAGGCGCGCGACCAACGTGGTTTGACCGAAGTCGTAGGCGCCAAGGTGTTTCAAGGGTTCGCAGGCGCAGTCGACGATGTCGAGCACCATCCGGCAATGCCGCTCCTGGGTCCCGGGCTGAAAGAGGCCGATGTCGGCGGCCGCCCTGCCCATCGCCGGGCGGTCGGCGGCGATGGCGCCCAGCATCAGCCGGCGGTAAGCGTCGACTATCGCCGGCGGGTAGGCGCGTGTGGCGCCGAAGTCGAGCAGGATCAGTTGCCGGGTGGCCACGTCGTAGCGAAAATTGGCGAAGTTCGGATCGGTCTGGATAACTTGGAAATCGAAGATTTCGCGGAACAGCAGGGCGAACAGCAGCGCGGCCACGTAGTCGCGCTCCGCCTGGGGCGCAAGGTTTTCCGCTGCCAACGACTCGACCGCCACGCCGCCCAGGCAGGACATCGCAAGCACCTGCCGCGTGGTCAGATCAGCGTGCAGTTCGGGCACCAGATAGTCCGGGCTATCCGCCAGCAGAGTGCCATACCGGCGCAGCCAGACGCCCTCGGCGAGGTAGTCGGCTTCGGCGTGCAGCTGGACCTTGGCGTCTCGCAAGAGCGGGGTAATGTTCAGCGTTTTCGGCAGCATGCCCGAGACGCGCAGCAGCGTCGCGACATTATCGACGTCGCTGTCGATGCTGTTGCGCACGCCGGGGTATTGGATCTTGATCGCCAGCCGCTGGCCTTGCTTGGTCTGCGCCAGATGAACCTGACCGATGGAGGCCGCCGCGACTGGGGAGAACGAAAACCGCTGGAAGTGGCGATCCCAGCCCCGGCCCCAGTTCGCCTCAAGTACCGCAACCACCTGGCTCATCGGCATGGGACTGGCCGCGGCGCGCAGCAGGGCGAAGACATCGCTGAGTTCCGGCGGCAAAACCCCACCTGCGTCCATCGACAGTAATTGCCCGACTTTCATCGCCGCGCCGCGCAGCTTCGCCAGCTCCTCGACAACGCGCCGCGCGTTCGCCGGTGTCAGCAGCATGTCGCCAAGGCGTGGGCGATTGCCGCGCGCCAACTGGCGCGCGCCCTCCGCAAGCATGCCGCCGGCGACACCTGTCGCCACGCCGCCCAGCTTCGCCAGTCTCGACCATCTTCCGTCAGGGACGGGCGAGGCGACCGGCGCGGGAGGCCTGCTGTTCATCCCGGCGACCTGCTTTCCGCGGGGGCTGCCGGGCTGCCCCGCGCGGCCATGGATCGCCTCCCCGCTGTGCCGCGCGGACCACGCCGGAAATCCGCCAGACGGGCAATCGACTTCACGTCCACGCCGCGGGCAAGAGGTGGCCAGGATGCGGCCAGAACCCGCTCAAACCGCCGAGCGCCAGACAGAAACAGGCCACTGCGGACAACCGCAGGCGCAGCGGCAAGTACCATTCGGGCAGGTCCGCATCGGCCGCAAGGCGACGATCCTGCCAGTAGTGTGCAACAAAGCCGGCAATCAGCAGCAGGCTGGAAAGCAGTGGCGCGAGCAGCAGCGCAAGCCACGCCATGAGCGCCGGGACCACGCTCCAGACAAGACATTTGTCGCGTCGATCCCCCCCCGATGCCGTGCTCAGCGCACCCGCGGTCATGCCGAATCCCCAATGCAGAGCGCCGATGAAGCTGAGAATGATCGCGCCGTACGCAAACAGCGCGGCCGCCCAGTAGGGGGCGTGGTTTTGATCGACGATGCTGGCTGGCGCGAGGAACAGAAAGGGCAGAAGACCGCCGTAACCGAGCCAGGCGGCCGTGCGCGACAGAGCCGTAGCAGGGGCCGCGGGGACCGATGCCGAATCATCATCATGAAGGCGCGCCTGTTTCATCGCGCTTCACTTGACCAGCGGCCGGATGGCGGAAAAGCCCCCATCCAGCGACCAGACCTGGCCTGTGACCCGAGCGGCGGCCCCTGACAGCAACCAGACCATCAGTTCGGCGAGTTCGTCGGCAGAGCCGATGCCCGGCAGGGGGTACTGCCGAGCCGCCGCTTGGCGGGCCGCTGCACTGCCGATGATGGGGGCCGCCGCCGGCGTATCCATGATGCCGGGGGCGACCGCGTTGATCCGTATTCCGGCGGAAGCATAGGTTGCCGCAGCGCTGCGAACGAGTCCTTCGAGGCCGGCTTTGGCAGCCGCCACCGCCTCGTGGTTGGGCGTGCCGATTCGGGCGGCTGCTGAAGAAACGAGTACCGCGGCACCTGCGGTTCCGGCGTCGCGCAAGCTGCCGACAAACATCGCGAGGGTGTGGAAGGCGCTAATCAGGTTGGCGCTCAGGCAGTCCATGAAATCGGCCTCGGCCATGCGGTGCAAGGCCCCCAGACGGATGTTGCCGACGCAGTGTGCCAAGGCGCTCGGTTGCATGCCATGCGCCCGGGTGAGCTCGAGGACGCGGCGCGCGCCGGCAACGCTGGAGCAATCCGCGGCGATCTGAAGGTGGCTGTCACCGTAGCAGTCGCGCAACCGGGCCTCATCCCGACTGACCAACACGAGCTGCCAACCAGCCGCGGCCAGCTTGGCGGCGACGGCGTGTCCCAGGCCGCCCGCGGCCCCGGTTATCAATGCTACGGATTCCATGCCGGCTCCCGAGTATCGCCGAATACAAGTTCAGCTTTGATGTTCGCGGTGTTCATGGTGTCTTGGACAAAAAAGATCAGGAATGCTGAATATACCACAAATTGAGGAAGACTGTTAGCCTTTAGTCTTACATTTGTCCATGACAATCTGCGAGTAGAAAAGGTTTCTGAACGGCCCAGACGTACCGGTCAATCGAGTTCCAACCAGATCTCGTTGCGGCGCAGGAACCACAGCGTCCAGGGGGGATCGAAGCGGGCCCATACCGGTTCGCCATGCCAGGCCAGGCCGACTCCCGCGAGCGCGTCCCGTAGTTTCTTCAGGTGCTCGTCGTAGCGGCTCTGCGACCAGCTCCCGGAGTAGCGAATGACGGCCAGCGTTCGCGCCGGAACGGTGCGCAGGGTGACGCTCGAATCATTCGGTTCCGGAAGGGTTTCGAGGGTCCATTCCGCTGGCATCGCGAAGCGGATGACATAGGCGCCGGCACTGGCGCTTTGCGTCACAGGCGCCGTCATCGCAATCTTGACGGGGGTCTGCGCCACGGGAGCGGTCATCTCGATCTTGCGTTGGCCCTTGTTGCCGCCGAAAATATATCCGGCGAGGGCGCGAAAGCCCTGGTTCCCGGCTTCTTCAGCGGCTGCGCGGACGGTCGTTTCCGCCGCCAGATAGGCTTCGTAGCGGCGCACCTCGAAAGCATCGTAGGTGCGAACCACGGTGTAGCGGGGTTCTTCAAGCGCCATGGCGGAACTCCAAACCAGCAGCAGAATGGCGGCGGCGAGGAAACGAAGCCGGTTCATCGGCGTGGACATGCGCATACCGTGGCCCGCCGGCGCGGGTCGGGGGCATGGCGCACGGGTAATGCAGGCAGGGCTTGCAGCCTGAGGATCGGCCGCTGTAATCTGGTGCGCTCGCGATGGCTTCGGGCATGAATGGGATGAACACCGATCAAGAGATTCAGCGGGTCCTGCGGGAACTGCTTGGGGCCCAGCGCTATGCTGTGCTGGCGACCGACGACCGCGGTCAGCCCTTTGCCAGCCTGATGGCTTTTGCCGCAACCGAAGACCTGCGGCAAATCGTGATTCTGACCGAGAGGCGCCGGCGCAAGTTCGCCAACCTCGCGGCAAACTGCCGGGTCGCGCTGCTGATCGACGACCGCGCGAACAAGGGGTCGGACACGCAGGATTCCGTGGCGGTAACCGCGATCGGCGAAGCGCAGGAAGCGGATCCCGCAGTGGGCTTGGCCTTGCTCGAGCTTTTTCTCGCGCGCCATCCCTATCTGGCCACCTTCGCCGCATCGCCGTCCTGCGCCATCGTCAGCGTCAAGGTCAGTTCCTACCTGCTGGTTTCCCGCTTCGAGAAGGTGCTCGAATGGCGGGTCAACGGCTAGATTCAAGCGCATCAGGCATCTCACTTCAAACGTCCCTTTCACGATGCCCGGTGGCGGACGTGTGCCGGGCTTTCCAGTCGGCCAGCGCCGGCTCGATCGCGCGCAGATCGTCGATGGCGTACACGCCGGGCACTGCGCGGCGCCGACCCGACAGGGCACCGCCGCCGGCCCACAGTTCGGTACCTGCGGGCATCGCCGCGCGCAGTTCAAGCAGGGTGTCGCGGGCCTTGCGCCAGGGATAGGCGGCCGAGAAGGAGAGGGCGACGATATCGACGGTGGTGCCGCGCACTGCACCGACGATGTCGGCAATCGGGGTTTGCGCGCCGAGCGAAAGGCACCAGGCGCCGTTGGCGGCCAGCATGGCTTCGACCATCAGCAGGCCGAGGACGTGCTCTTCGTCTTTGGCCGTGGTCAGCAGCACATGCGGGCGCGCACCGCGGCTGGCGAGGGTATGGATCGACGAGCGCAGCTGGTTCTGCATCATTTCGGTATATAGGTGTTCCTCGAACACCTCGATTTCCCCGCTCATCCAGCCGTCGCCGATGCGCTGGTTGAGCTTGGGCGCGGTCTCGATGACGAAGCGCTCCAGACCCTGGCGCGCGAGCCGCTGGGCCAACTCGGCGCGCAGGTGATCGACATCGCGATTCTTCAGCAGTGGAATCACCCAGTCCATCGCGTCGGCCGCGGCGATTCCGGGCGCTTCAGTGGCGAACTTGTCGCTCAAGGCCGCCATCGACTGGTTCAGTAGCGTCCCAGGCCGTTGCCCCTGATCCATCAGGCGTTTTATCAGGCGCAGGTGTTCGACCTGCTCGGCCGGGTAGATGCGTTCGCCGCCGGGATCGCGCAGCGGCCGCGGAAAACCGTAGCGGCGTTCCCAGATGCGCAAGGTGTCCTTGCCCAGTCCGGTGTCGCGCTCCACGGCCGCAATCCCCATGCCGATTGCCGCAGCGCTTGTTTCAGGCTTCGCGTCGTCCATGCATACCTCTTATTTGTCCAGGACAAAATAGTTGACAAACGGAATTTCAGCCACTACATTACGTGAAATTCTTTAAGTTGTCCACGACAAAATGATTGGTCTGCCAAAATTCGTTCAGGTGCTGCCGGCCCCCACCAGCCTTTCAATGGCCCGCGCGGCCGCCGCCAATTGCGCGCCATTGCTGGATCGGAGCGAGCAGCGCCTGCCGGACGGCGCACCGCAGTCGCTTTGCCAGCATCAGGGGAAGGCGATCCTGGTGGTGAACAGCGCGCGCCTCCGGGCCCTTACCGCGCAACACGAAGGCATCCGATTTGTCTATGACAAATTCCAGACCCACCGCGACGGCGTCCATGAGGGACGTTACCGCCGCCTGCCGGCACGCGACAACCGCACTCTGGTCACCCACATCGAGCGCTGTCTGGCCGAGAAACCATGAAGCACCTGTCAAGGACCAGTTCGAGAACACTTTGCCCACAAGGAGAAAGCCGTGAATGCACCAGAACGATTGTTCATGCCTGACATGCAGGCCAGCCTCGATCATCGCCAGCTCGCCATCCAGCAGGTTGGCGTCAAGGGTCTGCGCTATCCGCTGGCCCTGGTCGATGCCTCGGGCGAGGCGCATCCCACGGTGGCCACGCTGGCGATGACCGTCGGCCTGCCGCCCGACGTCAAGGGCACCCACATGTCGCGCTTTGTCGAACTGCTCGAGCGGCCGCGCGCCGCGCTGACGCTGGGCGACCTGCGCCGGATGCTTGGCGAGATGCTGCGGCATCTCCAGGCCCAAGACGGCCGCATCGAAATTCGCTTCCCGTACTTCATCCGCAAGCGGGCGCCGATCTCGGGCGCCGCCAGTCTGCTCGACATCGATGCCGGCATCGATGTCTGGGTGGGCCCGGGCGGCGCGGTGGAAACGGCGCTGGCGGTGACGGTCCCGGTGACTAGCCTGTGCCCGTGCTCGAAGCAGATCTCTGACTACGGCGCCCACAACCAGCGCTCGCACCTGTCCCTGCGGGTCGGGCTGAAAGCCGACATGACGCTGGAAGACCTGGTGCGCATCGCCGAAGAGGAAGCTTCCTGCGAAGTTTTCGGCCTGCTCAAGCGCCCCGACGAGAAGTGGGTCACCGAGCGCGCCTACGACAACCCGAAATTCGTCGAGGACCTGGTCCGCGACATCGCGCTGCGCCTGCGGGACGAGGAACGCATCGGCAGTTGGACCGTGGCCTCGGAGAACTTCGAGTCGATTCACAACCATTCCGCCTACGCGCTGATCGAGGGCCACAATGATTGATGTATTGATCGGACTTGGCCTGGCCTGGCTGTTGCTGCGCGCCGCTGAACGCCTGCCCGAACGGCGGCCCCTGGAATCGCGCGAGCCGCGCAGGACCCGCTTGCGGGGCGGGAAATGAGGATTGCGGTGATCGGCGCCGGCATCTCCGGACTTGCCGCGGCCTGGCTGCTCGCGCAGCGCCATCAGGTAACGCTGTTCGAGGCCGGCGACTACATCGGCGGCCACACTCATACCGTCGATGTCGAGCTGGAGGGTCTGCGCTTCCCGGTGGACACCGGCTTTCTGGTGTTCAACCATCGCACCTATCCGAACCTCACCGCGATGTTCCGCGCGCTTGGCGTGGAAACAGTGGCCAGCGACATGTCATTCGCCGTCAGCCTGGCCGACCCGGAACTGGAATGGGCGGGGTCGAGCCTGACAACTCTCTTCGCGCAGAAACGCAATCTGGCGCGGCCCGGTTTCTGGCGCATGCTGCAGGACACCCTGCGCTTCAATCGGGCGAGCGCCGCGGCCCTCCCCGACACCACGCTCGGTGCCTATCTGGAACAGGAGCGCTACAGCGCCGAATTCCGCGACTGGTATCTGCTGCCGATGGCGGCGGCGATCTGGTCCTGTCCGACCACCGCGATGCTCGACTATCCGCTGGCCGGCTTCGTCCGCTTTGCCCGCAATCACGGCCTGCTGCAGATCCTCGACCGACCGCAGTGGCACACGGTCAGCGGCGGCGGCCGCGAGTATGTCCAGCGCATTGTCGGGCAGCTTTCCGACGTGCGCCGGGCGACGCCGGTGCGCTCGGTCCTGCCCGAGCCCGATGGCGTCTGGCTGGGTTTGCCGGCGGGCGAGTGCGAGCGTTTCGAGCAGGTCGTGCTGGCCTGCCACAGCGACCAGGCACTGGCCCTGCTGGGCAGCGCCGCGACGCCCGCCGAGCGCCGCGTCCTCGGCGCGATCCGCTACCAGCCCAACCGCGCCGTGCTGCATACCGATGCGCGCCTGCTGCCGCGCGACCCGCGCGTCTGGTCGGCGTGGAACTACATGAGCGGCGGTGACAGCGGCGACAGCGGCGGCGCACGGTCGGTCAGCGTCTCCTATCTGATCAACCGGCTGCAGCCGCTGCCGGTGGCTGCACCGGTGATCGTTTCGCTGAATCCGCAGGTCGAACCCGATCCGGCAACGGTGATCGGCGACTACGACTACGATCATCCGCTGTTCGACCAGGCGGCGGTCGCCGCGCAGGCGCAACTGCCGGCGATCCAGGGGGTCGAACGGCTGTGGTTCTGCGGCGCCTGGGCCGGCTACGGCTTCCACGAGGACGGCCTGGTTTCGGCGTTGGCGGTGGCCAACCGGCTGGGCTGCCGGGCGCCCTGGCAGGACGCGGCGGCGGTCGGCGAACGCGCGCGGGATGCCGCATGAAGCCGCTGCTGTGCACCGGTTCGGTGATGCACGCGCGCTTTGCCGGCAAGCAAAGCCCTGCCGCCAACCGCTTCGTCTATCCGCTGTTCTTCCTCGCGCTTCCGCTGTCCGCCCTGCACGGGGCCGAAAACCGCTGGTTCGGCGTCGAACGCGCGCGCCCGCTGTCGCTGCGTCATCGCGACTTCGGCGCGCGCGACGGCTCGCCGCCCGAGCCCTGGATCCGCCGGCTGCTCGCCGCCGAGGGCATCGCCAGCGCGGACGGCGAGGTGGTGCTGCAAACCTTTCCGCGGCTGCTCGGTTTCGTCTTCAATCCCGTCAGCTTCTGGTTCTGCCACGACCGCGGCGGGGCGCTGCGCGCGGTACTCTGCGAGGTCAGCAACACCTTCGGCGATCGCCACAACTATCTGGTGGCGCATGCCGACCAGCGCCCGATTACTGCCGACGACACCCTGCAGGCGCGCAAGGTGTTCCATGTTTCCCCTTTCTTTCCGGTCGCCGGCGACTACCGTTTCCGCTTCGATCTGAGCGCACAGCGCCGTCGTGTCGAGATCGACTACTGGCTGGAAGGCGAGCGAGTTCTCGCCACCGCGCTCGAGGGCGTGCCGCAGCCGCTGGACGCGGCCGCCGTGCGGCGCGCGCTGCTGCGCCAGCCGCTGCTGACCTTCGGCGTCGTCTGGCGCATCCACCGGCAGGCCTTGCGCCTCTGGTGGCGGCGCGCCGTATTCCATTCCCGTCCACAACCTCCACTGCAGGAGACCACCCGATGAACACGCTTGTCGCCAACTTCCTTCCCTCCGCGTCGCGATCCACGACCGCGCCCGCGCCGCTGGCCCCCGCCACCCGCACCGCCATCGAGCTGCTGCAGCACATCGAGGGCGGCAGCCTGCGCCTTTGCCTGCCCAATGGCGTGAGCCTGCAACTCGGCGCTGGCGCGGAGCGGGCGACGCTGCAGGTCAACGACGAGCGCGTGTTCCGCCGGGTGCTCGCCGAAGGCGACATCGGCTTCGGCGAAAGCTGGATCGACGGCGACTGGCACAGCGACCAACTGGCCGACCTGCTGACGCTGCTCGCCGAAAACCGCCGGCAACTGGCGCGCGCCGTGCATGGCAGTTGGCTGCCGCTGCTGGTACACCGCCTCAGGCACCTGGCGCGCATCAATACCCGCGCCGGGGCAAAGCGCAACATCCTCGCCCACTACGATCTTGGCAACCCGTTCTACCGGCTCTGGCTGGACCCGACGATGAGCTACTCGGCGGGGCTGTTCACCGGCGATCCGCAAGACACCCTGGAGCAGGCACAGCGCCGGAAGTATCTGCGCTTGCTCGAGATGCTGGAGCCCAAGCCCGGCGACACGATCCTCGAAATCGGTTGCGGCTGGGGGGGGTTCGCCGAAATCGCCGCGAAGGAGTTCGGCTGCCAGGTGCACGGCATCACCCTGTCCCCGGCGCAACTCGAATGGGCCAAGGCGCGGGTGCGGCGCAAGGGCCTGGCCGGCATGGTCGAGTTCTCGCTGAGCGATTATCGCGACGTCCAGGGCCGCTTCGACCACATCGTCTCGATCGAAATGTTCGAGGCCGTCGGCGAACGCTTCTGGCCGGACTATTTCAGGCAGCTCGGGCGCTGCCTGAAGCCCGGCGGGCGCGCCGCTCTACAGACCATCACGATAGCCGACGAGCGCTTCGACGCCTATCGTCGCGGCACCGACTTTATCCAGCGCCATATCTTCCCCGGCGGCATGCTGCCTTCCCCCGGGGTGTTCGAACGCCGTGCCGCCGACGCCAACTTCGCGGTGCGCGAGCGCTTCGCCTTCGGCAACGACTATGCGCGCACCCTGGCGCAGTGGCAGCAAAACTTCGAGGCCGCCTGGCCGGAAATCGCCGCGCTGGGCTTCGACCAGCCTTTCCGCCGTTTGTGGCGCTTCTACCTGGCGTATTGCGAGGCGGGATTCCGCGCCGGCGCCACCGACGTCCATCAGTACCTGCTCGAACGGCGCCCCTCGTGAGCCGTTTGCTGCGTCCCGGCATGACCGGCTGGCTGTTCGGCCTCGGCATGCTGGTCGCCGCCGGCGCGGCGAGCGCAGCGATTCCCGCCGACTGGCGCCTGCAGGGGCAGGGCGAACTGCGCTGGTTCGGGCTGCGGCTTTACGAAGCCAGCCTGTGGGCGCCCGGCGGACGCTGGCAGGCTGACCGCCCCTATGCGCTCGAGTTGCGCTACGCCCGCGACATTCCCTCGCAGCGGCTGGTCGAGGCAAGCATCGAGGAAATGCGCCGCCTCGGCGTCGCAGACGACGAGCGACTGGCGCGCTGGAAGCTCGCGCTGCAACAGGCCTTCCCCGACGTCAAGAGCGGCGACGTGATCATCGGCCTGTACCTGCCCGACCGGGGGGTGGAGTTCTACCATCAGGGCCGTTTGAGCGGACGGGTGGACGACGTTGATTTCGCCCGCGCCTTCTTCGCCATCTGGCTCGACGAGCGGACGCGCGAACCGGCGCTGCGCGCGCGCCTGTTGGGCCTAAAGTGAAAGCCGTCGCGGCGATCCAGGCCCGCCAGGTCGTCGCCTACGGCGCCCTCGGCTTTCCGCTGGCGTTTGCCGCCCTGCCGCTGTATGTGCATGTGCCGCGACTGTATGCCGAAGGCGTCGGCCTGCCGCTGGTGGGCGCCCTGCTGCTGATCACCCGCTTCGCCGACGCGCTGACCGATCCGTTGTTGGGACACTGGAGCGATCGTCTCGGCAATCGGCGGCGGCTGATCGCGGCGGCCCTGCCCTTGCTGGCGCTGGGACTCGCCGCCCTGCTGGCGCCACCGGCGCAGGGCTCCGCCGCATGGCTGGTGGTGACCCTGGTGCTGACCTTTCTGGGTTTCAGCCTGGCCACCATCAACTATTACGCCTGGGGCGCGGAACTCGGCTCGACGCCGCAGGAACGCTTTCGGGTCACCGCGGCGCGCGAAATGTTCGCCCTCGCCGGCGTGGTGGTCGCCGCCGCCCTGCCTTCGCTGCTCGCCAGCGACGTTGCGACTGCGATGCGGCATCTGGGCTGGGTGTTCGTTCCGTTGCTGGCGCTCGCCGCACTGGTTACCTTCAGCGGGGCGCCGGCGGCGGCCGAGGCGGCTTCGCCGGCCGGCCGGCCCGCCGTGCTGATGGCGGTCTTCGCCGACCGGCGATTCCGCCGGCTGCTGCTGGTGCTGGCGGTCGGCGGCATCGCCTCGGCGATTCCGGCCACGCTGGTGCTCTTCTTCATCGCCGATGTGCTGCGCCTGGGCGAGTGGCAGGGCCTGTTCCTGGCGATCTACTTTGTCTGCGGCGGCATCGCCCTGCCGGGCTGGGTGGCCCTCGCCCGGCGCTATGGCAAGGTGATCACCTGGACGGCCAGCATGGTGCTGGCGATCGCCAGCTTCGTCTGGGCCTTTCTGCTCGGGGCCGGCGACGGCATCGCCTTTGCGATCATCTGCGCGGCCAGCGGCGCTGCGCTCGGCGCCGAACTCGCGCTGCCCCCGGCCCTGCTGGCCGACCACCTCGCCGACGGGCGGCGTGCCGGCAGCGACACGGCCGGCGCCGGCGCCTATTTCGGCGTCTGGAATTTCGTCACCAAGTTCAACCTCGCGCTGGCCGCCGGCATCGCCTTGCCCCTGGTCAGCCTCGGCGGCTACAAGGTCGGCGTCGGCGCCACGCCGCCCGATGACGGCCTGTTGGCCCTGGCGACCGTCTATGCCCTGCTGCCGGCGGCGATCAAGCTGGTTTCGCTGCTGCTGCTGTGGCGCTGGAGGAACGATATTGAAGGAGCAAAGCCATGAGTCCCACGACAAGCCGCTTCCTGCGCACGCTGTGCGCGGCCCTGCCCACCGTATTCCTGCTTGGCGGCTGCGCCACCATCGATGTCGAACAGTACCGCGCCGAAAAACCGGTGTTCGAACTTCGCCGCTATTTCTCCGGGACGCTCGATGGCTGGGGGATGTTCCAGGATCGTTCCGGCAAGGTCATCAAGCGCTTCCATGTCGTGATCGAGGCCCGCTGGGACGGTCCGCAAGGCACGCTGGATGAACGCTTCACCTGGTCCGACGGGCTGGCAGGCGGCAACCCGCCGCGGCGGGTGTGGATCCTGACGGACCTCGGCGGCGGGCGCTTCGTCGGCCGCGCGGACGATGTCGTCGGCGAGGCCCGGGGCGAGGCCTCGGGCAATGCGCTGCGCTGGCGCTACGTGCTGGCCCTGGCGGTTGACGGAAAGACCGTCCACGTCGATTTCGACGACTGGATGTTCCTGATCGACGAGCGGGTCATGCTCAACCGCTCGGTGATGAGCAAGTATGGCTTCCGGCTCGGCGAGGTGAGCCTGTCGTTTACGCCGCGAACGCCCTGAAGACGGCCATGAACCGCCCGATTAGCGACTGGAACGAGCGGCGCGTCTGGATCCTCGGCGCCTCGTCGGGGATCGGCCAGGCGCTGGCGGAAGCCCTGCTCGCGCGCGGTGCGCGCGTCGCGGTTTCGGCACGGCGCGAGGGTCCCTTGCGCGCGCTGGCCGCCGCGCAGCCGAAGGCCAAGGCGCTGGCTTTCGATCTGCTCGACCGTAGCGCCTACCTGCGGGCGCAGGAAGAGCTATGTGCTGCCTGGGGCGGCATCGACCTGGTGGTGTTCAGTGCCGGCGCCTACGCACCGATGCGCGCCTGGGAGCTCGACCCGGTTCGCCTCGACCAGGTGCTGGATATCAACCTGCGCGCGCCGCTGGCGGCGGCGGCGGAACTGGTGCCATTGCTGCTGCGCCAAGGCAGCGGCGCGATCGCCTTCGTCGCGAGTGTCGCCGGCTATCGGGGCCTGCCCAAGGCGGCGGCCTACGGGCCGACCAAGGCCGCGCTGATCAACTTCGCGGAAACCCTGTATGTTGACCTCGCGCCGCGCGGGATTTCGGTGTTTGTCATCAACCCCGGCTTCGTCGCGACGCCGATGACCGCCGGCAACGACTTCGACATGCCGGCGCTGATCGGCCCGCGGGAGGCCGCCGAGGAGATTCTCGCGGGCTTCGCCCGCGGCGGTTTCGAGATGCACTTTCCGCGCCGCTTCACGCGCTGGCTGAAGCTGCTGCGACTGCTGCCCTACCCGCTCTATTTTGCGCTGGTGCGGCGCTACACCAAACTGTGACATCACGCCGACTGGAGACAAGCATGTCCGAGCTGGAACCCCTGATCCGCTGGTTCGAGAATCTGAGCCCCGAGACGCTCGACGAGCTGCCGCGCTTCTATGCCAAGGATGCCGAGTTCAAGGATCCCTTCAACGAGGTGCGCGGCGTCGAGTCGATCAAGCACATATTTCGCCACATGTTTACCCAGGTCGCCGAGCCGCGATTCGTCGTGGGCAGCCGCTTCAGCGGTGACGACGGCGTCATGCTGTTGTGGGATTTTCATTTCCGCACCCGCGTCCCGCTGCCGCCGCGGGCGATGACCGCGCGCGGCGCGACGCACCTGCGCTTCGATGGCGCAGGAAAGGTCGTGCTGCATCGCGACTACTGGGACGCCGCCGAAGAGCTGTACGCCAAGCTGCCGCTGATCGGCCTGCTGATGCGCGGCCTGCAGCGCATGGGGCGGGCGTGAAGGCTCGGATCATGACTACGGAAAACCTCGCGGTCAGGCCGCGGAAGCTTGCGCAGGCCGACAGGCCCAGCGTCGTCGTGATGGGCGCCAGCGGCTACATCGGTACCAATCTGGTCGCTGAACTCGTCACACGCGGCTACCCGGTCCGGGCGGTCGCGCGCAGCATGGCGGTGCTGGCCGGGCGCGGCTGGCAAGGGGTCGAACTGGCCGCGGCGGATGTACTCGACAGCGCCGCGCTGGAAACGGCGCTGGCCGGACGGGACGTCGCCTTCTATCTGGTCCATTGCATGCGCGCCGGCAACGATTTCGAGGATGTCGAGCGGCGTGGTGCGGCGAACTTCGCCGCCGCCGCGGCGCATGCAGGCGTCAAGCGCATCGTGTATCTCGGCGGCCTGATTCCGCGCGGCGCCGATTCGCGGCACCTCGTGTCGCGCCGTGTCACCGGGGAGATCCTGCGCGCCGGTGCAGTCCCGGTTACCGAGCTGAGGGCCGGGATCATCGTCGGTCCCGGCTGCGCTTCGTTCGAGATCATTCGCGATCTGGTCAACCACCTGCCGGTGATGGTCACCCCGCGCTGGGTGGAATCGAAATCGCCGCCGATCGCGTTGTCCAACGTGCTCCACTACCTGATCGAAGTCGCCGGCAGGGAGCAAGCGGCCGGCGGCATCTACGATATCGCCGGGCCGGAGATTCTCAGCTACCGGGAACTGATGCGGCAATACGGGCAGGCCGTTGGCAAGTCGCCGATGATTGTTCCGGTGCCGGTGCTCAGCCCGCGGCTGTCGTCCTACTGGCTGCGACTGGTCACGGCCGTCCCCGCCAGCACGGGCCGCGCTCTGATCGACGGCCTCAAGCTGCACATCGAGGCCGATGACAGCGAGATTCGCAGGCTGATCCCGCAACGCCTGCTGAGCTATGCCGACGCGGTGCAGGAGGTTTTCGAGGTTGAGCGGCGCCATGCGGTGGCGGCGCGCTGGACCGAGGGCGCGCTGATGTATCGCGACTACAACCCCAACTATGCGTTCTATGCCAAACGTGCCGGCGGCTCCTTCATCGCCCGCGCGTCTTGCCAGGCGGTGTGGGATCAGGTTGCGGCGATTGGCGGGGAGAACCGCTACTACGCCTTCAGTTGGCTGTGGGGCATCCGCGAGACCATCGACTGGGCGCTCGGCGGCCCGGGGCGGAACCGCGGCCGGCGCGATCCCCGGGAAGTGCGCGTCGGCGACGTCATCGATTCCTGGCGCGTGATCGGCGCCGACCCGCCGCAGCGCCTGACCTTGGCCTTCGGGATGAAGGCCCCCGGCGCCGGCGTGCTGGAGTTCGAGGTCGCCCCGGTGGGGCCGGCGCACGCGCGGATCACGGTGACGGCCTATTGGCACCCGGCCGGCGCCCCGGGTCTGCTCTACTGGTACGCGTTCGCCCCCTCCCATGCGCTGATCTTCCACGGCATGGCGCGAGCGATCGCGTTGCGCGCAGAAGAGGCGCGGCGCAAGGTCGATCCGACGCCGGTCGGGGCGGGTTTGCAACCAAACGGCGATCGGCGGATTCACACGCCTGGTCCCTGATTCCGTCACCGGCGGCGAAGAAGTTGCTGCTGCCGAGGTAATGGATGACGCACCGCTCTGAGTCCGGAAAATGCCAGTCGCGGGCGGCAACGGTGCGCCGGTCGATTCATCCATCGTCGCATTGCGCTCAGCTGCCCTGTCGCTGCGCGGGTGCTATTGGGCAGAAAGGGAAATGAACTCCTCGAATTTTCCGTTTGCGCCCAGGGGCAGGTCGGGAAAGTAGCGGAAATCGATGCGGGCAAAATCGCCCAGATTGCTGCGCAGGATGGCCGCCAGGGCTTCCTCTTCGCCCTGCAACAGCGGTCGCTCGGTCACCAGACGGAATTCCAGCTGATCCGGCGCCAGCTGGGCGATCTGGTACTGGCGCACCGGCGCATGCTTGCGGTACTCGGCAAAGCCGACCAGCGGCCAGCGTATTTCTCCCTGCGGTGTCACCAGCATGTTGCGCACGCGGCCCTGAATCCGCCGCAAGGTCGGCAGGCCGCGACCGCAGGCGCAGGGCCCGCCAACCTCTGCGTAATCCCGCAACTCGTAGCGCAGCAAGGGCATCGCGAAGCCATGCAGCGTCGTCACCACCACGCGCCCCACGGCGCCCGGCGCGCATGGCTCTCCGGCCGCATCGAGCACCTCCACGAGGAGGCTTTCCGACTGGATGTGGTAAAGCCCGGATTCGGGACACTGCAAGGCAATATTGCCCACCTCGTTGGAACTGTAGACATCGACGATCGGCACCCCCAGCACCTCGCGGCACAACTCGCGGGTCGCATCGGGCAGCACTTCACCTACCGTGCGAACCTGGCGCAGGCGCGGCAGCCGAACGCCCTGCTGCCGAATCCGGCGCAGCACCGCGGCCAGTACTGTCGGGTAGATCAGCAAATAGTCCGGGTTGCGCTGCGCCAGCCATTCCGCCTGTTGCGCAATTGGCGTATCGATCGGCAACAGCGCGCAGGGACCGGCATCGAACAGCAGATCCGTCGCCGGACCCCAGCCCTTGCGCCATGCCCCGTCGGCCGTGCGCTCCACTCCGGCGCGGATCGAACACAGGCTTCCGGCCAGGTCGCGTTCGTACCAGGCATGATCGCGCAGCGTAACCGCCTGCCATATGAGTTGATCCAGCGCCGAGCGAAGCACTTCAACCGGTTCGCCGGTCGATCCGGAGGTGCGACTGCATTGAACGGCGCCATGTTCGCGCGGAACGTGGTTGCTGTGCAAGGACGCGCCCGCGTCCTGCAGTGCGCGCCGCGTCAGCAGTTCCAGCGAGCGCCAGGCGCCGGCTTCCACCGGCCGGCCGGGGACGATACCGGCCGCATGCAGACGCGGGTGGTACCAGGGTACCGTGGCCCAGACATGCGCCAGCAGGGACTCGAGCTGGCGCGCCTGGAGTTCATGAATGGCCTGCCCCGACAGCCATTGGCTGCGCTCCAGTTGCAGGAAGATCGCGTGCAGCGGCGCGGCCGCCGGATCGGCGAGCGCCGGAAAGCGCAACCCGGGCAGGTCCGAGCGGACATCCAATGACAGGGGAATCCGGCTCACGCCGCGCGCCGCCGAAAACTCGCGATGGGACAACGCTCGCCGAGTTCATGGCCGGCGCAGTCCGCGCCGACAAACTCGAATTGCGGAGCGAGCAAATCGCACACCGCATCCATTCGGAAAAAGCTGTAGCGCGCCGGCGCATTGCGGTAGGCGCCAAGGGTGTCGATGGCGTCGCGCGGCCATCCCGACAGAGCCGCAACGGTTTCAGGCAGCGGAAACTCCGCCTCCCAGCGCTGCCAGATATCCGCCAGACAGGCGTCCTCGTCGGCGGCGTGGATGGCCATCACCAGCCGCCACTTGAAGGCATGAAAGCTCCCCACCCGACGCCGCCGCAGGTCAGCCAGCACCTCTTCCGGCGATTCCGCAACAGGGGGCTGGCAGAACAACCGCAGCACCAGGCTGCCGCCTGGCTGCAAGACGCGATGCAACTCGCGCGCAAGACGCCGGTAGTCGGCGGCCTTGTCGAAGACGCTCAGCGAACCGTCACCGACCGCGACCTGGCAGGCGCCGGAGGCCAGCGGCAAGGCTAGCCAATTGGCATTCAGCGCGGCGCAAAACGAACCCGGGAAGCGGCCCAGCGGCCAGATGCCGTGCACCATGTCCAGCGAAGCGTCGCAGGCGATCAGGCTTGATTCGCGCGGCCACGACAGGGACGCCAGTTCCGGAGTGACACCGAGCAACAGCGCCCGCCCGCTCGCCAGGACCGAAGCCGGCAGGGATGCGGAAATCGCCCGCCAGTACAGTTCGGCATCTTCCGCCACGGGCCGCAGGGGCGAGCCGATTCTTTGCCATTGTGCGGCGTGATGGCGCCAATGGGATTCCGCGGAAATTGGCTTGGCGGACATGTGAAAGAATTCTATACAGCCGGTACCGCGGTGGCGAATTGGCAATCGTCGAACGGATCACGCCCGGCGCGCCGTCAGGCTTCGAACCTGTCGCCGGTGGTGAAGAAGCTGCCGCCGGTGAGGTAGTGGATGCTGCGCCGGCGCTGGTCCGGAAAATGCCAGCGACCGTCGGAAAACGCCACCGGGTCGGCCCAAGCGGCGAGCACCTGGCCGATGAACAGGTCGTAGTTGCGCTGATTGGCGGGCTCGGCCAGGACACGGCATTCGAGCCAGGCCAGGCAGTCCGCGATCAGCGGCGCGGCCACCATGCTGGCTGTCGCCGTGCCAACCCCGACGCTTGAGAACTTGTCGCCTTCGCGACCCGAGCGGGTGCCGACCGCCAGCGTCATCGCGGCCTGCTGTCGCGACGGAACGTTCAGCACGAACTCGCCCGAGGCATCGACCAGCTCCCGGGTCAGCGTGGACTTGTCGATCACCACCGCGACCTTGGGCGGATCGAAATCGAGCGGCATCGACCAGGACGCTGCCATTACGTTGCGGCGCCCGGCGTGCGCGCTGGAAACCAGCACGGTCGGGCCGTGGTTGAGCAGCAGATAGGCCGTCGGCAGCGGCACGGCAATTCTTTGATTCATGGCGGACTCCGGGTCGCGGCGCGCCGGGCGGCGAAATCGATGAACCATTGCAGGCTGTCGGGATTGGCCATCGCGTCGGGATTGGCGATCTTGTCCAGGGCGTGGCCGAGCAGCAGTTTCTTGATCGGCAATTCCATCTTCTTGCCCGATAGCGTGCGCGGAATCTCGGCGACCTGAAAAGTCTCGTTGGGCACGTGACGCGCCGACAGCGCCTGCTTGATACGCTCGCGCAACGCCGTTTCGAGTTGCGCGGTCAGCTCGTGTCCGGGCCGCAGAACCACGAACAGCGGCATGTAGGATTCGCGGCCGAGGAATTCGAGGTCGACCACCAGGCTGTCGAGCACCTCCGGCAGCTCCTCGACGGCCCGGTAGAGTTCGCTGGTGCCCATGCGAATGCCATGACGGTTGATGGTCGCATCCGAACGGCCGTAGATGATCGCGCCGCCGCGCGGCGTGATGCGCAACCAGTCGCCATGCCGCCAGACGCCGGGATACATGTCGAAATAGCTTTCGAGGTAGCGGCGATCCTCCGGGTCGTTCCAGAACTTCAGCGGCATCGAGGGCATCGGCGCGCTGCACACCAGTTCGCCGACCTCGTCGATCAGCGACCGGCCGGCTTCGTCGAAGGCTTCGACTTTGGCGCCCAGGCAGCGGCACTGCATTTCGCCCGGATACACCGGCAGCGTCGGCACACCGCCGACAAAGCAGCTGGCAAAATCGGTGCCGCCGGAAATCGGATCGAGCCAGATGTCGCGCCGCACGCGCCGATAGATCCACTCGTAGCCTTCCGGTGGCAGCGGCGAACCGGTCGATCCCACGGCGCGCAGCCGCGACAGGTCGGCGACCTGGTTCGGTTCGACCTGGGCCTTGAGGCAGGACAGAAAGAAGGCCGCGCCGGCGCCGAAAAACGTCACACCGGTTTCGCCGACGAAGCGCCACAGGACGTTCCAGTCGGGCCAGCCGGGACTGCCGTCGTAGATGCAGATCGTGCCGCCCAGCAACAGGCCGATCAACTGGCAGTTCCACATGATCCAGCCGCTGCTCGAATACCAGTGGAAGCGATCTTGCGGCCCGAGGTCGAGATGAAACGCGCCGATCTTGAGATGTTCGATCACGATACCGCCATGCGAATGCACAATGGGTTTGGGCAGACCCGTGGTACCGGATGAATAGACGATCCACAGCGGGTGATCGAACGGCACCTCCTCGATTCGCAGCGGCGCGTTTCCGGCCGTCGCGACGTTCCAGGGGGTGCAGGCGCTGAAGGCCTGCTCCGGCGCGGCAGGCAGGCCGGGCAACAACACCAGGTGCGCGACGCTGGGCAGTTCCACGAGCAATTCATGGAGCAGCCCGCGCCGGTCGAAACTCTTGCCGCCATGACGATAGCCGTCAACCGCGATCAGGACCTTCGGCGCAATCTGGCGAAAGCGGTCGACCACGGCGATGCGCCCCATGTCGGGCGAGCAGGCGGACCAGATCGCGCCCAGGCTGGCGGCCGCGAGAAACGCCACGACGGTTTCCGGAATGTTCGGCAGATAGGCGGCCACCCGGTCGCCGCGGCAGACTCCCATGCCGCGCAGGCTGGCGGCCAGAGCGCCGACCTGGCGTTGCAGTTCGGTCCGGCTCAGCTCGCGATCCTGGTTCGCCTCATTGCGGGAAACGATTGCGGGGCCGGCGGCGGCGTGCCGGAATACCTGTCTGACATAGTTCGTTGTCACGCCGGGAAACCATTCCGCGCCGGGCATCCGTGCATTGGCCAGGACACGGGTACGGGGCGTTGCGGCGGGAATCGCGAAGTAGTCCCAGACCGCGCCCCAGAAGCCTTCGAGATCATCCACCGACCAGCGCCAGAGCGCGTCGTAACCGGCGAATCGCAGCCCGCGCTCGGCTGCCAGCCAATCGCCGAACGCAGTCAGCCGGGCGGCGCGGATCGTCGCGGCCGACGGGCGCCACGCCGGTTGCAACTGGTCCGCAGGGTCCGCAGGATTTTCCACGCCTGATCTCTCCCTCGTTTTCCAGCCGATTCTATAAGATGTCCCCATGCGAATCGTATTCCTGTTCCTGACTTGCCTTTGGCTGCTGCAGGCCCACGCCTCCGACCTGCCGGCGACGGTGGCGCAGGCCTTGCGGACTGCCGGAATTCCGCCGGCGGCGACCGCCGTCTGGGTCAGGGAGGTCGACGCGGCGGCGCCGCGTCTGGCGATCAACTCCCGGGTGGCGATGAATCCGGCCTCGACCATGAAGCTGGTCACCACCTACGCCGCGCTCGATCTGCTGGGGCCGGCGTATGTGTGGAAGACGGAAGCCTTCGCCAGCGGCGCGCTGAGCGACGGCGTATTGAGCGGCGACCTGCATCTGCGGGGCGGCGGCGACCCGAAGCTGACTTACGATCAGTTCGCGCGCCTGCTGCGGCAGATACGCGCTCACGGCATTCGCGAGATTCGCGGCGATCTGGTGCTCGATCGCAGCGCTTTCACGATCAGCGCCGTCGAGCCCGGACGCTTCGACGCGCAGCCGCTACGCCCCTACAACGTCGCTCCCGATGCGCTGCTGGTAAATTTCAAGGCGGTCACCCTGCAACTGATTCCCGATCCGGCGAAGAAGGCCTTGAGTGTCGCGATGGAACCGGCACCGAGCAATCTCGACCTGATCAACCAGATCGCGCTGGGGGACGGCAACGCTTGCGGCGACTGGAAGGAAGCATTGCGGGCAGACAGCATCGGCCGCGGCGCGACCACCCGGCTGGTACTCACCGGCGTGTTCCCGCAGGGCTGCGGCGAACAACGCTGGAACCTCGCGGTACAGGAACACCCGCAGTTCGTGCTCGGCGTCTTTCTCCAGCTCTGGTCCGAACTTGGCGGCACGCTGGCCGGCGGCGTGCGCGAGGGCATGGTTCCGCCCGACGCGCGCGCGGTCGGCGTGCTGACCTCGCCCACCCTCGCCGAAGTCATCCGCGACATCAACAAGTTTTCCAATAACGTGATGGCGCGCCAGTTGTTTCTCACGCTCGGCATGGAGTCCGGACGACGCCCGGCGAGCGTGGAGGACGGCGCGACGGCGATTCATTCCTGGCTCGAGGCACGGGCCCTGAACCTGCCCGATCTGGTGCTGGAAAACGGCTCGGGACTGTCGCGCCGCGAACGGATATCGGCGGAGGGTCTCGGCCGGCTGTTGCAGGCGGCATGGCGCAGTGCGCTGATGCCGGAACTGATCGCCTCGCTGCCGGTCACCGCGACCGACGGCACGATGAAGAAGCGCCTGAAGCAAAACGGCGTGGCCGGCCAGGCGCATATCAAGACCGGCTCGCTGGAAGGCGTGCGCGCCATCGCCGGCTTCGTCCTCGACCGAACCGGGCGCCGCTGGATCGTGGTGTTCTTCGTCAATCACCCCAATGCCGGCGCGGCGCAGGCAGCGCAGGACGCGCTGTTGGAATGGGTGTATGAGAGGGGCGGACGCTGAAGTGCATTCCGCTGGCGGCCGAATTGCGTTTCGCGTGGAAGCGTCCGCCAATGACGCGCCCAATTCGAGTCCGCCGACGGCGAGATTGACGCAGCCGCCAAACGGCTAGCGGAACTGGTAGTTGAGGGTAACTCCAATCGCATGCACGCTATAGTTCGGCACGGTCTGATTGGTGCCGATCACGTTGGCCAAGGTGTTATAGACCACATCCTGTGTCGCCCAATCGGTGGCACTGTAGTGCTCATAGATGTACTTCAGGCCCAGACTCAGGTCCTTTTCGATCTGATAGCGCCCATACAGGTCCAGGCGCTGCAGCCTGGTCGTGTTGTCTGGTAGCGGGGTCACCCCTACGCCCGATACCGCGCCAAGAACAGGCGTCCGCGTCAATCCCCGCCAGAATGAATGTGTGAAATCGACGCCGACCTCGTATTTGGCACCAGGCTTGTAGCTCATGCCAAACCCGGTCGTCAGGCCCCGATCCACCAGCGAGATCGCCCAGTCGCACGCCGGATTCGTTGGATTCGCCTTGGCGCCACATCCGGCCGCCAGCGTATTCGATTGTTCGAGCGTGTAGCTTTGGTCGATCGTGGCAAACGCATGCATCGTCAAGGCATCCGTGGCCGCATAGTTGGCATCAACGTGCTCCGCCCAACTCTGGGCCTTCTTCAGGCCGTAATAGGAATCCTTGAAGTTGTCGATCTTGTAATCGACTCCCAGATGCACATTGAGCCTTGCCGCCGGCTCGAAGTCAGCAAACGCGCGAAGCTTGTCGCGCACACGCGGCGCCTCGAAGAACTTCTTCTGGCTGGGATTGTTGTCCCATTGCTGACCGGCGGGGAAGGTCGCGATGTAAGCCGGAGTGAAGGTGGCGAAGAACGGATCCGAGCCGTTATAGGTCGAGGTGCGCCGGTCCGAACGTGCGCAACTCAATCCTCCGGAGGCCGTGTCGGTGAAGTGCTGGTGCACCTCGCCCTTGAGCGTCTGTTCCCTTTCACTACTGATGGCCTCGAAGGTCTTCTTGACCCAGTCATACTCGTAACCGAGCTTCAGCTTGGTATGCGCGGCAACACGGTAAGCCAGTTCCAGATCCAGTTGCTGCTTCCGGCTGCTGCCAGGCAAGTTGAAGCGAATGCGGTCGGAAGCGGCGCCTGCCGCAGCCTGGTTGGCCGAATCGCCACCGATGTAGTTATACAGTGACTGCGGTGTCTTGTTGGCGCGGTCATCATAGCGATAGACCGCGACCAGATTCAGCTTAGGGTCAAGTTTGGACGTCAGCTTGATGTCAAGATGCGTGGTATTCACCCTGCCGTCTAGCGACGAGCGCGGTAGCCCGATGGGCGAGGTCAGACCCGGATTCACGGTATAGGGCAGGAAGGCCTCATTTTGCGTCATGCGACTGAAGCTCAGATTCGCGGCCAGGCGCGTGGCTTTGCTTAGACTGTAACCGAGAGCCCCACTGATCTGGTGGGCCTGATTGTCCGGCGGCAGACCGATTTGACCAAAGCCAAAGGGGTAGGTAACGATGCCGACGACGCCGGCACCCCACGTAGCGCCGTTGTATGCGTTCTGAAATACCAGACCGGTCTTCTTGTCATCGAACAGTGAGCCGGAATACGCGAGCTGCAATTGCAGCTTGTCGGTGGTGTATCGGGCGACCGCGTCAAACTGGCGGGTGACGTAATCCACCGGCTCGGGAAGTACGGCCGCTCGCGGATTGCCCCCGCTGTTGCCGATCACGGCGCCAATCAGCCGATTGCCCTGCTTGGTTTCTTGCTTGAAGTTGACGGCGACGTCCCAATCGCCTGGCAGCAGCTTGGTCAAGCCGAGGGCGATCGACTTGCGCTGGGTTTCGATATTGAACGATTGCATGCTGCCTGCAAGGGTGGTCATGGTTGCAGTCGTGGCCCCTGAAACCCAACCCGCCGGCAGCGTTAGATTCGTTGAGCCGGCGCCGAGATATGGCGTCTGATAGCTGTCCGACCACAGCTTGTGGATCTGGTCGTACTCGAAACTAAGGCCGTAGTTGCCCTGCTCGCCGAACTGAATGCGCAGGTTGCGCGAATCGAGGCCCAGATTCGTACCCGTCACATTGAGGTAGTTGGCGTTATCCTCGCCTCGCTTGTTGATGCGAACGTCGCCGATCAGGTGGTCGCCGCTCTTCTGCATGCCATTGTAGTCGCCGAACTTGTAGCTCTTCTTGGACACGTCCAGCACGCCGACACTGACTTCGCTGTCCGGCCGGATCAGGCGCAGTACCTCATCGGAAGGAGCCTCGCTTTGCGCCAAGGCCGGAACTGCAAGCACCAAGCCCATCGCCGAAATCGAAGCCGCGATCGTCTTGCGAGCGGCGCGCCGGTGCACTTGTTGGTTCATATCGTTCTCCCTGGCTATTAGCGAGTGAAGCGTGCGCCGGACGGATGGTTCGTCCCGTGGACCTGCGTGTGGCAATTGGCGCAGCCACGCAGCAACATCTGCTGAGCCGGGGCCGTGCCGCCCTGACTAATCGGCAAGCCCTTTCCGCTGTACACGTTGCCAGGATGATTGGTGTAGTCGTGACACTGCTCGCAAAGATACGGCTGGCGACTCTTCAGCAGGGCCGGATTGTTCGATCCGTGCGGCAGATGGCAGTTCGCGCAACTGTCGGTCGCGGGTGGATGTTCCCAAAGGAATGGACCGCGCTTCTCGGTATGACACTTGTAGCACGTCTCGTTCAGGGTGTTCTTGGCCAGCAGGCTGGGGCCGGTGGATCCGTGCAGGTTGTGGCAGTCGGAGCAGACCACCTTGCCCTCGCGAACCGGGTGATGCGAGGCTTTGAAATTTTCCGCGCGCTGCTCCTTGTGACAAGTGAAGCAGACTTCAACCTGAGTCTGCTTGTCGCGCGCCTTGTCCCTCTTGTTGTGAACTTGATGACACGAGTTGCAGGCGACATCGTTGCTGGCGTGCTGACTGCCCGGCCAATTGATGCGGGGCCCTCCCTTGTGACAAGTCAGGCAGGCTTCGCTGCGCTCGTCGGCGGGAGTCTTCGATGTCTTGCGGAAACTGCGATCAACCGATGGCGGCTTGTCGCTGCCCTTGTGGGTGCGATGCTTCTCGCTTTCGCCGTGGCAATCGGTACAGGTCGGCGTGCGCTTGTCCGCCCTGACACCGTGTTTGGATTTGCCAATCGCGAGGACGCCTGGATTCAACTCCAGCATCGTTCCCGCTCCGGTCGGCTCATCCGCCTCGTCGTGGCAGCCCGTGCATTTGGCGTCCCCTTTGAGGATCAAGTCCTTGGCATTTGGGTCAACGGCCAGAAGCCTTTTCGGTGCATCGGCGGCAAGGGCCGGGGTCGCGACGGCCAGTAGTCCCAGCCCCGCGCACGCTGCAAGGACAGCAAGAATTTTTTGCCACTGCTTCATGTCGATCCCCTGGTTTCCCGGCTGGATGCAGCGGCCGGCAACAATTTCTTACAAGCGGGGATTCTCCGACATGTGACCAAGGTCATCTATCAGCAGCGGATTCATTTCTCTATAGGATTCTTCCTACCAGCCAGTCAACACGCTAGTCAGGTGTCGTCAGCAGTCCCTTCGAGATTGCGTAACGGACCAGGTCGGTGTCGCTGGCCAGGTTCATCTTCTGCAGAATGCGCGATTTGTGCGTGCTTACCGTCTTGATGCTCAGATTGAATTCTCCCGCGATGTCGGTCAGCCGCGCGCCGGCGACGATCTTTTCGAATATCTGGAACTCGCGATCCGACAGGAGCGTATGCGGCAGTTCATCGGACATTGGCATGCGCTCACGGGCCAACAATTCGGCGACTTTGTCGCTGACATGCACGCCACCCGCAGCAACTTTTCGGATCGCGGCGATCAGTACCTCGCCGTCGCTTTCCTTGGTCAGATAGCCGGATGCCCCGGCGCGCAGCGAGCGCAAGGCGTACTGCTCTGCCTGATGCATGCTGAAGACGAGGATGGGCAGCCGCGGCTTTTCCTGCCTGACCAGTTTGATCAGTTCGAGTCCGTTTTTGCCGGGCATCGAAATGTCAAGGACCAGGACGTCCCAGGCTTGTTCGCCGACCATCTTCAGCAGCGCGGCGCCGTTGGCGGCTTCTCCGGCGACGACCAGATCGTCGGTATCGGCAAGGATCTGTTTGACCCCGTCGCGGATGATGGCGTGGTCATCGGCAAGCAACACGCGGGTCATTTTCGTTCTCCTGCCGACTGCGATGCGGTCAGCGGTATGCGGATGCTAACGGAAAATCCCTGGCCCGGCTCGGTGACGATCGTCATCCGCCCCCCGAGCAGTATCGTTCGCTCGCGGATGCCGAGCAGACCGTGGCCGAGCTGCCGTCCATCGCCAGCCTGCGCGCCCTTTCCGTTGTCGCGAACTTCCATCTGCAGACCTTCGTCGTCGGTCGACAGGAATACCTGAACCAGCGTTGCATTGGCGTGGCGGGCAACATTGGTCAGCGACTCTTGCAGGATGCGAAACAGGTTGATTGAAATGCGCTCGTCCAACGCGCCGTTGTCGGCAGTAATGTACGACTCCACCGCGATTCCCGTGCGCCGCGAAAAATCGTCCAGCTGCCATTGCGCTGCATCGGCCAGACCGAGATCGTCGAGCAGCGGTGGACGCAGCCGGGTGGTTACGCGACGCAGGACGTCCACGGTGCCTGCGACGAAATGCTTCATCTCCGCGACTTTTTCCTGCACGGCGGGTGAGCGATCCCTGAGCCGGGTGGCCAGCCAGGACAGGTCCATGCGCAAGCGCAGGAGTTGCTGGCCCAGTTCGTCATGCAGTTCGCGGGCGATCGACGTCCGCTCCTCTTCGCGTACGGCCTGTAGCGAAGACGCCAGTTCGCGCAACTGCCGATGCGACTCACGCAGGTCGCTCTCGGCGCGGCGGCGCTCGCTGACGTCGCGCAGAATCGCGGTCAGCATCTGCTTGCCGTCGACCGTCACCTGCGCGATGGTCGATTCGAGAGGAAACTCGGTGCCGTCGGCCCGCAAGCCGACGATGCCCCGGCGCGGGTCCTTCGATCGCTCCGCAATGCCGCCATCGAGGAATCCCAAAACGTGGCGCTCGTGCGCTGCGCGGTAGCGCTCGGGAATCAGCAGATCAAGCGGCTTGCCGCGGATCTGTTCCTCGCGGTAGCCGAACATGCTCTCGGCGGCGGGATTGAAGGCCGCCACCCGCTGCTCGTGATCGACGGTGACGATGGCATCCATCGCGGAGTCGACCATGGCGCTCAGGCGATTGCCGCGCTCGCGCGCCGTTGTCGCCGTTTCTTCTTCGCGACGCTGCCAGCGCAGCAGCAAGGCGGTGGCGCCCAGCAGCAGGACGATGATTGCCGCCGCCGCGGTGACGATCAGCCGGGCGGTGTCGCGCCAGGCGTGGAGCGCGTCGTGGTCGTGGTTGCCGACGGCGAGAACCAGCGGAAACCCGCCAACCGCACGATACGTGGTAGTGCCCGCATCCGGGCCCTCGGTCCTCACCGTCCTGCGCGGAGGCTCTGCCTTGCCGTCCCCTTCCAGTCGCGGCAACGACGCCTTGCTGGCCATCGGCGACCCTTTGTGCGGCGCAGGGGCTACCTGGCTACCGTCGTTGAGATAAAGACCGATCGGACCGACGCTGTCGAGCTTGATCGAGTCATAGAGCGATTCCAGGTAGGCGATATTCAGCGACCCGACCAGCACCCCGACAAATTCGCCTCTGGAATTCCGTATGCGCCGCGAGGCAAACACCGTCCACTGACCGTCAAGCCGATTGGTCGCCGGACTGCTGATGTACAGGTCCAGGTCCGGGCGGTCTCGTACCGAAGTGAAATAGTCCCGATCGTTCACCGCGATCTTTGGTGCGGGATGGCTCAGCGCCGAACTTGCGATGTTGCCATTGACATCGACGATGAACATCGATCGCAGTTGCGGCATGGTCTCGACGCGCGACTGCAGCATGGCGTGAATCGCAAAGTCGTCGAAGGACAGCTTAAGTTGTTCCGCCTGCGCCAGGCGGTTGAGCACCGCGTCGAGCGCCAGATCGACGCTTTGCAGCGACCGGGTCATTTGCTCGGCAACGATTCGCGACAGGGCGACGGTTTCACCGGCAGCGTGACGCAAGTCCTTGACCCGCAACTGCCAAAGCAACAGGGCAGTCATCACGACGATCGTCGCCACGGAAATGGCGGCGAGGGTGACTGTAAACCGACCGGGACGCGACACCAAGGGCATGACAGCCATTTTGCCAGTATCCGGTCGGAGCCCCTGTGAAACCGTATCTTTCTCGGTGGCGACGGCCACGGCCTTGGAACCGCGCGGTCCGGGCCCCAACAATCAATTGAGCGCCGGCTACTATTTCTGCTGAAACACGCTCTCAGCCAACGGATGACACCGATCGTGCCATCGAGAATCAGATCTCACGCCGGACTCGCCACCATCGCTTCGCCAGACGAACCGGAGCTCGGCGCTCAATGCGCCGCGCCGAAGAAGCCGATCGCAATCATCAGCAGCAGCGCCAGGCCGATGGCGATCAAGGTCAGGCCGAGGATCTTGGCGCCCAGCGTGAAGGGTGCCGACGGGGCATCGACCAGATAGTTCTGCAACTCGCCGTTATCGACCAGGCGCTGGTATTGCGCCGGATGCTCGTGCATGAATTCGCTGAGCGACTGTGTGCCGGTGAACATCACCACATCCGGTGGCGGAATCTTGTCCGGTCGGAAGTGGTTGTTGAAGAAGTGCACCGTGAACAGGAACACCGCCGCGAGGAAGGCCTCCTCGCCGTGCACCACCATCGCCACATTGAATATCCAGCCCGGAGCGACCTTCGCCACGATGTGCGGAAAGGCCAGCACCATGCCGCTGCCGCCGATGATGGCCATACCCCAGAACACCGCCCAGTAGTCGAATTTCTCCCAATAGGCCCAGCGTTCGATGCTGGGACGCGGGCCCTTGCCGACGAACCACTTGAACATGCCGATGATGTCCGCCAGATCCTTCCAGTTCGGCATGAAGGAGTCGGGGCCGAAGAAGCGGAAGTTCTTCCAGTTGCGCAGGATGTTGACCGACACCACCACCAGGTGGATGAAAAAGATCCCGAGCATGGTGAAAGCCGCTACCCGGTGCACCAGACCTGCTGCCTTTGGCCCGCCCAAGGCCGTCATGACCGCCTTGGCCCAGCCGGTCTCGGCATAGAAGGCCCCCATCCCGGTGAGTACCAGCGTCATCACGCTGACCGCGAAAACCAGGTGCGCCAGGCGCCACATCGCACCGAAGCGACGCACATGCTTGCTGGCGAACTCGGCCGGCAGGGAATCGGTGCGTATGTGCGGTTTGGTCTTGCCGGCCTGGCGATCCTTGTACTCGCGATACCACCAGAGTATGGAATGGGCCCAGAAGAACACGAAGACGCCGAGCAGCAAGGCGATCATGGATTTCGTCGTGACCCAGATCTCCGGATACTTGGCGAAGTTGTCGCTGGTGCCGTGCGGACTGAAGCTGATGAATCCTGCCGTGGCCTCCGGCAGGTCCTTCTTGCCGCTATGGCACTTCTGGCAGGTCTTCAGACGATTGCTCTCATGCATTCTCGACTTGGGGTCCTTCGACGGAAGAATGGCGTGACTGCCATGGCAGTCGAAGCACTTTGCCGTGTAGGCGTAACCCAGGGTATTGACCTGGCCGTGATAGGAGGCCTTGTAGGACGCCAGCTGGTCCTTGTGACATTCACCGCAACTGGCGGTGATCGACAGTTTGGCCTTGTCCGAGGAACTGCCGATGATGTCATGGGTGGTGTGGCAATCCGAGCAGACGGCCGTCTTCAGGTTGTGCTTTTCCGTGGCTTCCTTGCCATGTATCGATCCCGTCCAGTCTTCAAGGTGGTCCTCGTGACATTTGCCGCAGACCTGGGGCACGGACAGATGCCATTCCTTGCGCTCGCTGGTTCCGCGCGGCGGCACGTCGAAGGTATGCACATCGTGGCAATCGCTGCATATGGCATTGGCCCGGCCCGGCTCGTCCTTGTTTTCGCGGGCGTGAAAGGACTTCTTGTAGGCCGCAACGTTTTCCGCGACGATGCCCAGCCGCGGCTTCTCGCCAGTCTTCCTGAACTTTTTGGCTTCCTCCCACAGGTCGAGGTGGCACTGCGCGCACTCGGCTTTCTTGACGACGGTCGACTTCCGGTGAGGCGTTTCGCTATCGGTGATTTCCAGGTGACAGGCGACGCAGTCGAGCTTCGAATGTACGCTCTTGGCATACTTGTCCCGCTGTACCGGCTTCAGCGCGCGCTTCTCGCCTCCGACGGCGGGCACTTCCAGCTTGCCTTTCTTGCCATCGTGGCAGGATTGGCAGGTGGCGTTGTCGAGTTTGGGCAGCGCCGAACCCACATCCGCTTGCGTCTGCGCGACGGCCCCGTTCCCGATCAGGCTGCCGGCCAGGCAGAGGATGGCGCCCGCGATCCACGCGGAACAGCTATGGCTACGCATGACTACTCGATTCCGATCGTGAATGATTTGCAGCGGCTCGCCTTGCTCGCGAACCGCTGGGCATCGCCACCAGAGTTTTCCTTCAATCGGCCTGCGGCAGGCAGGATCGAATCAGCGCGACAAAATCCACTGAGCCAGGTTGCTCAGCTCTTTCGGATCCTTGGTGTCGATGATCTTGTGATCTTCTTCGCTGCCGTCTTCAAGCTTGACCTTCTTGCCTTCGGTCATTTGCTTGATGGCATCCTTCTCGCCGAGTTTCTTTTCCCTGTACTTCGCCGCGATCTTCTTGTAGGACGGTCCCTTCTTGGTCTTGTCCACGGCGTGGCACTTGAAGCAGTCGTTCTTCTTGGCCAGCGACTGCGCCGCGGCCTCATCCACGTCGGCATGCGCCGGGGTCAGTCCGGCGAGGGCAAGGAACAGCGCTGCGGGCAGCACAAGGGTAAGTCTGGCATTCATGATTCGGCTCCGATAGGGGTTGGATTGAGCCCCGCTGCACAGGCGCGACGCGCTCTCGCGCACGTTAGCCTTCGCGATGGCACGGTGTCAATCGGAGGATTCCTACAGCACTGCAAGGCCGCAGGGGGCCCGGAACGTCCCCGCCGCGGCCGGTGGTCGAGGCGTCGATCAGTCCTTTTCGGTCAGACCTTTGCGACGGGCTTGACCGAACGATGGAATCCAATCATGCCGTGGAAGACGGTGTCGACACTCACTTCGACGTAGCCCAATTCGCGCAGCACGATCGACAGCTCTTCGGCCGTGTAGAACATGTCCAGTGCGTCGATGAAATACTGTTTGAATTTTGTCGCAGCCGGTCCGCTACCGACGATCAGGCTGGTGAAACTCAGGCAGGCCTTGAGGTAGGTGTAGTACAGGTTTTTAACGATCACGTTGCGCGGGCGCAGCATGTCGGAATGGTGGAAATGGCCGCCGGGCTTGAGTACGCGCAGAATCTCGCTGAACACTTCCCGCACGCGCAGATGGCGCGAGGCGAACTGCAACGTGACGACATCGAAATGGTTGTCGGGAAAGGGTAGCGTGTGCACGTCGCCGATGGTGCTCTTGATATGGAAGCCCAGATCGGCAGCGCGCTGCTGGCCGACGGTCTGCATCTCGGCGCTGCGATCGATGGCGTGAACATCCAGGGTCGGCTCGCGCTTCAGCAGGGCGATGCCGACGGCGTTGGTCCCGCCGCAGACATCCAGCACCTTCTGGTTCGGCTTGATGTCCACCGTGCGCATGAAGCGCTTGAGAAACGTGCTCCACAAGCCCAACGCGGCGATTTCGTTGCCGCGGTCGTAATAGGGGGCAATGTCCGCGAAGGCATCATTCAATTCGTTGCTCCAGACGTTGCTGAAGCGCTCCTCGCGAATCGCTTCGCGCGCAGCTAGAGGGGGTGGCGCCATTGGTGTTTCCTCCCGCGGTGGACATGGATTGTTCTGTTCGAGGCCGCGAAGTTATCCTCCGCAGCCGCGAGTTGTCAAGCTGTGCGCTTGCCCTGGCAGCGCGCAATACAACACCGTCAAAGCATTTTACATCTGAAACAACCGCATCCTCGATGCCCCCCGGTTCAAGGATGCCGCTGGGGCGGGAAACCGGGTGGTCCTTTGCCGGGGGCGTCAGCGCAACCGATAGGCCGCATGACAGGCGACGCAGGCCCGCGTCAGCGTGGCCAGCGCCGCGAGGGACTTGTTCATGTCGCGATCTACAGCCGATTCCTCGGCTGCCAGGGCGAACCTGCTGGCGGCGTGATGCATGGCCGTCCCGGCGTCCTGCATTCCCTGGGGCATGTACTCGGCCACTTCATGGGCGCCATGGAGCTTCAGGGAACTCATGCCCAGCCGCTGCTCGGCAATTTCCGCGGCGATTTCGTAGTGCTGCCCGGCAAGCTGGTCCTCGATTTCGGCGAGCGCCAGCAGGTGGTCGCGCATGTTGGTCAGGGTACGATCGCGCAATCTCGCCGGAAAGCGCACGAGCCTCGGTGCGGCGGCGGCGGCCTTGGTCGCCGGCGTGCCGTTTTGCTGGACCCCCATGTGCCGGGCGTGATCATGCGACTTCTCGCCGGCCCTGCCGAAACTTGGCCAAACGACAGTGGTGAGTAGCAGCACGCAGGCGAAGGCGGCGCGAGCCGGCATGGAGAAACAGCAAATTTGCATAGTGGCGTAGAACCTGTCCGCGAGAACACGGCAAGCCCTTGCGAGCATATGGAACCAAACTTTGACTTGGCGCCTGTTTCAGCAGGAATCGTACCCCGCGCCGTCGGGCTGCACGTCTGGCTTCCACAAATCTGCGGCGATACGACTACAGGTGCGCCACCCCCTGGCGGCGACAGGCGGTGCTGCCGCCGCTCTGTCTTGGCGCCGTCAGGCCGCGCTGCCCGGAGCGCATCTTACCGGAGGCGTCCTTGTCTTGTACAAGATCAAGGTCTTTTGCGCGGTCCCAGCCGAGGCAGCGTCGCGAAGAATACCGCCGCCCGGTGCGAATCCCGTCGTAATCGCGCATCGGCTGCCGGATAGAATCGCGGCATGAGTTCCGCCCCCGATTTTGCCCGCCGCTTCGGCGGCATCGAGCGCCTGTACGGCGCCGGCGCCCTGCATCGCGCCGCTGCCGCGCATGTGGTGGTGGTGGGTATCGGCGGCGTCGGCTCCTGGGCCGCGGAGGCATTGGCCCGCTCCGGGATCGGCCGATTGACCCTGATCGATCTCGACCATCTCGCCGAGTCCAACGTGAATCGGCAGGTCCATGCGCTGGAGGCGACTTTCGGCCAGGCCAAGGTGCTCGCCATGCGGCAACGCATCGCCGCGATCAATCCGGCCTGCGTGGTGCACGCCGAGGAAGAGTTCGTCGACGTGCAAAATGTGGCGACCCTGATCCCGGCCTGCGACGCAGTGATCGATGCCATCGACCAGGTGCGCGCCAAGGCCGCCTTGATCGCCTGGTGCCGGAACGCGGGAATCCGCGTGGTGACGACCGGCGGCGCCGGCGGCCGCGTTGACCCGACCCGGATCGAGGTGGCGGATCTGTCGCGCACCACGCAGGACGCGCTGGCCGCGAAAGTGCGCGCGCGACTACGCAAGGAATACGGTTTCAGCCGCGATCCGCAGCAGACCTTCGGCGTCGACTGCGTGTTTTCGCCGGAAGTGGTCCGGCGGCCGGCTACCGTCGGAGGCGATGCCGCGGCGCCCGATGCCTGTGCGGTCGATGACGCCGTGGCTGCCGACAGGTTTGATGCGGTGGCGGGCCTCAACTGCGCGGGCTACGGCTCTTCGGTGGCGGTCACCGCGAGTTTTGGCCTGGTCGCGGCGGCACGGGTGCTCGCCGGTATACTTCCGGCATGAGCGAGGCTCCCGTCGTACTGGTTACCGGTGCCGCCCGCCGCGTCGGCGCCGAAATCGCGCGCAGCTTGCACGCGGCGGGGGCCCGCGTGGCCATTCACTATCGTTCGGCGGCGGCGGATGCGAGCGCCCTCGCCGCCACGCTGAATGCGGCGCGGGCGGGCCGGGCGGCGGACGAAGGGGAGTCGGCCGCGACCTTTGCCGCCGACTTGCTCGAGCTTGGCGAACTGCCCGGATTGGTGGCGTCGGTGGTCCAACGTTTTGGCCGCCTCGACGCGCTGGTAAACAATGCGTCTTCGTTCTTCGCGACGAAAGTCGGCGCGGTCGACATGGCGGCCTGGGACGACCTGATCGGCTCCAACCTCAGGGCACCGCTGTTTCTGGCGCAGGCCGCGGCACCGCATCTCGAAGCCAGCGGCGGCTGCATCGTCAACATCACCGACATCCACGCCGAGCGCCCGCTCAAGGGCTATCCGGTCTACTGCGCGGCGAAGGCCGGCCTGCTCGGATTGACGCGTTCGCTGGCGCTGGAGCTCGCGCCGCGGGTACGGGTCAATGCCGTGGCACCCGGCGCCATCGAGTGGCCGCAAAGCGAGAATGACTTTTCGCCCGCCGAGCGTACAGCTATCATTGCCCACACGCTGTTGAAACGTGTCGGCTCGCCGGTCGATATTGCGCGCACCGTGAAATTTCTCGTGTTTGATGCCCCCTATGTCACCGGGCAGGTGATCAACGTCGACGGCGGACGGACCGCCTATCTATGAGCACCGAAGTCCCCAGTCCATCGACAGATATGGCATTCAAGCGTATGGCACCTGCGCAAAGCGCGGGTGGCGGCGCAGGGCATCACCACCTCGACCCCGCGCCGGACAGGGGCGGGCCATGCTCCGGCCAGCGCAATTCCGTTTTCGTCAGGTCGGCCGCCGGCTATTGCGATGAACGCACCGCTTAGCGCCCGCCAGGCCCGGAAAGGCGCCTTCGAGGCCAACAAGCTGGCCAAACACCTGCGTCGCGAGGTGGGCAAGGCGATTGGCGAGTTCAACATGATCGAGGCGGGCGACAAGGTCATGGTCTGCCTTTCCGGCGGCAAGGATTCCTTTGCGTTGCTGGATATCCTGTTGTTCCTGCGCGATCACGCGCCGCTCGACTTCGACATCGTCGCCGTAAATCTGGACCAGAAACAGCCGGGCTTTCCGGCCGATGTGCTGCCGCGCTACCTGAGCGAAATCGGAGTGCCCTACCACATCGAAGAAGAGGACACTTATTCCATCGTCAAGCGCCTGATCCCGCCCGGCAAGACTACCTGTTCGCTGTGTTCGCGTCTGCGCCGCGGGGTGCTGTATCGCGTCGCCGGCGAACTGGGAGCGAGCAAGATCGCGCTCGGGCATCATCGCGACGACATCCTGCAAACCCTGCTGCTCAACATGTTCTTCGCCGGCAAGCTGAAATCGATGCCGCCAAAACTGGTATCCGATGACGGCCGCAACATCGTGATTCGTCCGCTGGCCTATTGTCGCGAGCGCGATCTTGCGGCCTGGGCCGAGGTTCGCGCCTTCCCGATCATTCCCTGCAATCTGTGTGGGTCGCAGGCCAACTTGCAGCGCCAGCAGGTCAAGCAGATGCTGATGGACTGGGAACGACGGTTCCCCGGGCGCGTCGAAACCATGTTCCGCAGTCTGGGCGATGTGGTGCCGTCCCATTTGCTGGACGGGCGCCTGTTCGACTTTGCTGCCTTGCGGACGACAGGGATCCCCGATCCGCAGGGCGACATCGCCTTCGACGCGCCTGTCCTGGCCGCGCCGGAGCCGCCGGCTGCCGCGGCTCAATGACGGCGAACCGCTGATGGACGCGCGCCGCCTTCCCGCACGCCATGGCTTCCTTTGGCTGCTGGCCGGTCTGGCCCTGTTTCGCCGCCATCCGCCGCTGATGACGGCGCTTACCTTCGGCTATTTGCTGACCGTGATCGTGGTGAATCTGATCCCGAAGTTCGGCCCGTTTCTGCTGCCCCTGTTGCTGCCGACTCTGACCGTCATGCTGGCCAACGGCTGCCGCGCCATCGAACGCGGCCAGCTATTTTCCGGCGAAACCCTGATTGCCGGCCTTGCCGCCCAGCGGGTGGGCTTGATCCGCCTCGGCGGCCTCCATCTGGTCGGCTCGAGCCTGCTCGTCCTCGGCGGATTCGCAATGGGCGAGCCGATCGACATCAGTGACGGCCTCGATCCGGCCGAGGCCATGGCGCTGGCGCGCGATCTGGCGGTGATCCTGCTGCTGGCTTCGCCGCTGCTGATGGCTTTCTGGTTCGCTCCGCTGCTGGCGGCGTGGAATGGCGTCAGCGCCGGCAAATCCCTGTTCTTCAGTTTCATCGCCAGTTGGCGCAACTGGCGCGCCTTCGCCATCTACGGATTGGCGCTGATCCTGGTGGGCGGCATCATGCCCGGCCTGATTCTGATCCTCGCCGGACTGATTTCGCCGGCCTTGGTGACGATACTCTCGGTCGCGCTGCGCATGCTGTTGATCTTCGTGCTGGCACCGACCATGGTGGCCAGCGTTTACCTGTCCTACCGCGACGTGTTCGGCGGACCCGCCAAGCCCGATGAGTAATGCCCGCGACGGCATTCTCGGCCTCTTCGGCGGCACTTTCGATCCGCTGCATGTCGCGCATCTGCGCCTGGCCATCGAAGCACGCGAAGCGCTCGGGCTCGCTGAAGTGTGCTTTATCCCGGCGGGCAGACCGCCGTTGCGCGACACGCCCCGCACTACCGCCGGCGACCGGCTGGCGATGGTCGAGCGCGCGCTGGCGGACATGCGGGGCTTTGCCGTCGATGCCAGCGAAGTGCTGAATTCGACGGAGCGGCCAAGCTACACCGTCGAAACGCTCGAGCGCCAGCGCCGGCTGCATGGCGCCCGGCGCCCGCTGGTGCTGTTGCTGGGCGCCGATGCCTTCGCCCGGCTGGAGGGCTGGCACCGCTGGCGCGAGTTGTTCGAACTCGCGCACATCGCGGTGGCGACCCGGCCCGGCCACGAGCTAACCGTGGGGCGGGGAAACACGTCACTGGACCGCGAATTTGCCGCGCGCCGGGCCGAGGCTGCCGACCTGGCCGCCGCACCCGCCGGCCGCATCGTCTGCTTCGCCATCACCGGCCTCGAAATTTCCGCCAGCGCAATCCGCCGGCGGCTGGCGCTGGGACTCAGCGCGCGCTACCTGGTTGCCGACACCGTTCTCGACTATATTGATTCACATCGCATGTACCGGACCTCGCATGAACATTAAGAAGCTTCAGAAGATCGCGGTCGCCGCGCTGGAAGACATCAAGGCCAAGGACATCAAGGTGCTCGACACCTCAAAGCTGTCCTCGATGTTCGATCGGATCATCATCGCCACGGGCGATTCCAACCGCCATGTCAAGTCGCTGGCGCGCAGCGTCCATGACAAGGTCAAGGAGGCGGGAGGGCAGGTGATCGGCGTCGAGGGCGAAGAGGCCGGCGAATGGGTGCTGGTCGATCTTGGCGACATCGTGGTGCACGTGATGCAGCCGGTGGTGCGCGCCTATTACAACCTCGAAGAATTGTGGAAGGTCGCTCCCAAACGCGCCCGGAAGCTTGCCGAGGGATGAGGCGCATTCACCGGCGAAAGGCACGGGCAAGTCGTTTCGGGAAACCGAACCGCGTGGTACTTGCGGACATCCGCGGGACGGCACGGCGCGCCGGGTTTTCAGGATGAAGCTGATTGTCGCCGCGGTTGCCGCGCGGCCGCCGGAATGGGTCGCGGCCGGCTGGACCGACTATGCGAAACGGATGCCGCGCGAACTGCCCCTGGAACTTGTGGAAATCCGGCCCGAGCGGCGCGGCGCCGGCAACAGCGCGGCCGCCATGATGGCGGCCGAAGCCAAGCGCGTCGACGCAAGGTTGCCCGCCGATTGTCGCCGCATTGCGCTGGATGAAGGGGGCGACGCGGTGACCACGCGGCAACTTGCCGCGCGTCTGGCAAAATGGATGGCGAGCGGAGCTGATGTGGCATTCATCATCGGCGGCCCGGACGGCCTGGACCGCCGCATCAAGGACAATGCCCAGGAAACCATGCGCCTTTCGAGCCTGACCCTGCCTCATGCCCTGGTCCGGGTGATCCTGGCGGAAGCCCTGTATCGCGCCGCGAGCCTGCTCAAGGGCCATCCCTATCACCGTGATTGAGGCCATGCTCAACAGTCCATTCGGCGAGAGCCCCGCAAAATGATCGATGCGCGCATCTACCTCGCCTCCAGAAGCCCGCGCCGGCGGGAGTTGCTGGCGCAAATCGGCGTCCGCTTCGACTTGCTGCTGTTTCGCAGCCAGCCACGGGAGGACGCGGAGGTGGACGAGGTCTGGCTGCCGGACGAAACCCCGGAAGCCTACGTCCAGCGCGTGGCCCGCGCCAAGGCGGCATTCGGCGCCGACCTGATGGCGCGCCGGCCGATCGTGGCGCGTCCGCTGCTGGCGGCCGACACGACGCTGGATCTCGATGGCGAGGTGATCGGCAAGCCGCGCGACGAGGCCGAAGCCGCGGAAATCCTGCGGCGCCTTTCCGGCCGCAGTCATCGCGTGCTGACCGCGGTGGCAATCGCGCGCGGCACCCGGCTCGAACATCGTTTGTCGATCAGCCAGGTTCGCTTCCGGCCACTGGACGAGGCTGAAATTCGGCGCTATGTCCAGAGCGCGGAGCCGATGGACAAGGCGGGCGCCTACGCCATTCAGGGGCGCGCCGCGGCCTTCATCGAAGAGATTCACGGCTCGCATTCCGGTATCGTCGGTCTGCCGCTATGCGAAACGGCGCTCTTGCTGCGCGATTTCGGGTATCCGCTATGAAAGCGGAACCCTCGCTGGCGCAACACCTGGTGGGCTGGGCGAGCGACCAGTCAATGCCACCTGCTCCGGCCGATAGTGTTCCACGGGATGGCGCGCTGCGTGCCCGTGGCGCCAAGGTTCAAGCGGATTGATTGCGATGACGGAACAGTTTTTGATCAATTTCACGCCGCAGGAAACCCGTGTCGCCCTGCTGCAGCACGGCGTGGTCCAGGAACTGCACATCGAGCGCAGCAACGGACGCGGCATTGTCGGCAATGTCTATCTCGGCCGCGTCGTGCGCGTGCTGCCAGGCATGCAGTCGGCGTTCATCGAAATCGGGCTCGAGCGCACCGCGTTTCTTCACGTCGCCGACATCTGGACCGAGCGGCCCGGTGGCAACTCCTACGGCGGCCACGAAACGCGTCCGATCGAGCGCGTGCTGAGTGAAGGCCAGACCCTGACGGTGCAAGTCCAGAAGGATCCGATCGGCACCAAGGGAGCACGGCTGACCACGCAGATATCGATCGCCGGCCGCCTGCTGGTGCATCTGCCCCAGGATAACCACATCGGCATCTCGCAACGCATCGGCGACGATACCAAGCGCGAAAGCTTGCGCGCGCGCATCCAGGCATTGTTGCCGCCCGATCAGCCGGGCGGTTACATCCTGCGCACCGTCGCCGCGGATGCCAGCGACGACGAACTGGCCGCCGACATCGCCTATCTGCGCCGCATCTGGCGCGAGATCGGGAGCCGCAGCGTCGGCGCCCTGCCGCCGACCCTGCTGCATCACGACCTGACCCTGGCGCAGCGCGTGCTGCGCGATCTGGTGGGCAGCGAAACCACGGCGGTCATCGTCGACTCGCGCGAGAACTTCCTCAAGCTGCAAAGTTTTGCCCAGGAGTACGTGCCGCGAGTGACCGACCGCCTGCTGCACTACACCGGCGAACGACCGCTGTTCGACCTGCACGGTGTCGAGGATGAGATCGAGAAGGCCCTGGCGCGGCGCGTCGATCTCAAGTCAGGCGGTTACATGATCTTCGACCAGACCGAGGCGATGACGACGGTCGACGTCAATACCGGCGGCTATGTCGGCTCGCGCAATTTCGATGACACCATCTTCAAGACCAATCTGGAAGCGGCGCAGACCATCGCCCGGCAACTCAGATTGCGCAATCTCGGCGGCATCATCATCGCCGATTTCATCGACATGGAAGACGAAGCGCACAAGGCGGCGGTGCTCGCCGAACTCAACAAGGCCTTGTCCCGCGAACACACGCGCATCACGGTTTCCGGCTTCACCCAGCTTGGCTTGATCGAGATGACCCGCAAGCGCACCCGCGAGAGCCTCGCCCATGTGCTGTGCGAGCCCTGCCCCACCTGCGGCGGACGCGGCGAAGTGAAGACGGCACAGACCATGTGCTATGAGGTGCTGCGCGAGCTGTTGCGCGAGGCGCGGCAATTCACGGCACGCGAGATGCGCGTGCTCGCATCGCCCGCCGTAATCGACCTGTTTCTCGACGAGGAATCGCAGGCGCTGGCCATGCTTTCCGAATTCATCGGCCTGCCGATTTCGCTGCACGCGGAGAGCGGCTACACCCAGGAGCAGTTCGACATCGTCTTGATGTAGCGCTAGAATTTGCGTCCGCCGCGGGTGTCGTATAACGGCATTACCTCAGCTTCCCAAGCTGATGAAGAGGGTTCGACTCCCTTCACCCGCTCCACTGACGGTCCGCCCTTCGGCCGGACCCGTCTTGCCGGCGCAGGGTGCCGCCCGCGCCGGGGCGCTGCCTATGATGATAGTATGACCATCCCGAAACCACATTTTCGAAAGGGCTCCATATGGCGGCTCCAGACATCGGCGCCTGCGTCTCCGCGGGCGTCAGCGGACTCAAGAACAATCCCCTGACCCACATCGTCGCAACCCTGCTGGTCGTGATCATCGGCAATGTCAGTTTCGGCATTCTCGCCGGGCCGATGATGGTCGGCTACATGCGGCTGGTCAGGACTGAAGACGAGGGCGGCAAGCCCGAGATCGGCGACGTGTTCAAGGGCTTTGACGACTTCGTGCCGGCGCTGCTGGCGGTACTTGTCGGCGGCATCGTCGTCGGCGTAGGCTTCGTGCTCTGCGTCATCCCCGGTCTGCTGATCATGGCCCTGGTGCCAACCGCGGCCTACCTGGTGGCGGTCGGCGAGAAGGACGGCATCGAAGCGCTCAAGCGGGCCTGGGCGGTCGTCAAGGAGAATCTGCTGGCGTCATGCCTGTGCAGTCTGGTCCTCGCCATCATCGGCTCCCTGGGCGCGATCCTCTGCGGCGTCGGCATTGTCATCACGATGCCCATCGCATTCATCGGCATGTATCACATGGCCAAACAACTCACCACCGCAAGCGGCCCGGCCAATGCCTGAGGGAATCGCGCTCGCCGACCCGGAACGGCAATGGCGCGCGGCGATTGGCCTGGGCTGGCCGCTGGCGCTGGGCGCCGCGCCGCTGCTGGTGGCCCAGGGCGCTCCGGTGTTGTGCCTGTTTCGCCAGCTCAGCGGCCAGCCTTGCCCCCTGTGCGGCGGCACCCATGCCTGCGCCGCGCTGATCTCTGGCGATCTCGCGGCGGCGTGGCAGGCCAATCCGGGCATGCTGCCCGTGCTCGGCGTGGCGGCCGTGCACACGGTGTTGTTGGCCCGCGAGGCGCTGACGGGTCGCCGACTTGGCACCCCGCGCTGGCTGTCGTGGGCATGGGCAGGCAGCGGTGCGGCGCTGCTGGGGGCCTGGGGCCTGCGACTGTTCGGCCTTGCGGCCTGATCGCGCCGGCCCCGGCCCGCGCTACTGCTGAGTCGTTTCCGCCTTGATCGCGAGCCACTTTCCGGACCGCAATTCCAGCAGGTACTCCTCCAGGGATTCAAACCGATAGGGCTTCCCGGACTGGAGGCCCTGCTCGATCACCACCGACCGGACGCCGATGCGCTCGCAGGTGGCGACGGGGTCGGCCGCCTTGCCTTCGGTCCACACCCGGCGCTGCTTGTAGTTCCTCAGCCCTTTCATTGCAGCCAGCGTGCTCTGCGCCAGTTCCTCGCGCCCAAGATCGACGCTGCTCATCTGCCCGTCCTTGCCGCGCACGGTCGCCCGCACCGCGGCATCGGGCGCGAACATGGCGATGATCGCCGGCGCGTTGTGGCGGGCAATCGCCCGATCCAGTTGTCCCAGCCAGGTCTTGGCAATGGCCGTCGCGCCGCATTCCGCACCCGCCGCTGCGCCGGCTGGTGCCGCTCGTGGTAGGGCGGCTACAGGCGCAGCTGGCGGCGTGGGTGCTGCGACGACAGGCGGCGCCGAAGGCGGCGAGGCAATCGGGGCCTGAGCCGGGATCGGAACCGGGGCCGCAGCCGGTGGAGGCGCCCGGCGCCTTTCCTCCAGTTGCCGCAGGCTGTCCTGGTCGGCGCTTTGCGCATAGCGGTCGAGTTCGGCATCGAACTCGCCGGGAACATAGAAGTTCGGCACCTTGTCCAGCAAGACAGGCAGCAGGATGGTCATCAGCGCCCGCTCCCTGAAACCCGGTCGGCTGGGCTTGGGCGCGGCGGGGGCGCGGACGAAACCGACCCGTCCGGCGTCGATGTCGAGTGTATTCTCGCCAACCTGCATGGTTGTTCCGCCGCGATTGACCTTGTCATAGGTTCCCTCGCGATTGGCCGTGCTCGCCGCCAGTTCCGCTGAAAGCACATAGGGTTCGTGGTCCGTGCCGCGAATGCCGATGGTGGCGGTCTGCGTGACCACCTGATGCCCGGCCCGGTTGGTGCGACTGATCCAGCCGCTGATCACGCGCAGCGACCCGGTGAGCAGTCGCACGGCAAAGTTGTCTGTCGGCTTGTCCTCGGCGGCAAAGCGCTCGGCGACAAAATCGGTGTTGGGGCGAACCGCGATGAAGCCGGCATCATCGGTCTTGAGGACCGCTTCGGCCAGCGCGGCGGCATGCACGCGCTCGCCGACGTATACCGCGTCGCCCTCGCGCAACTGCCGTTCCTTGACGCTGCCACCGGAGGCGACCACCGCGCCGCGCACGCGCAGTACCGTCGCATAGCGTTTGGCGGACCCGACGGCGGCCGTCGCGGATTCGGCCGCCGCCGCGCGGCTGGGCGGGGAAGCGCCCATGAGCATGCAAAAGATCCCCAGGCCGAGCACCAGGGCCGCCAAGCTTGCGCGATTCGACGAACTGTTCATCCTTTGCCTCCGCACCTTCCCAAGAATTGAAACATCAGTGATTTCCCCATTCAAGCACACTCATTGCGAATGGGCCAGAGGCCGGGTCGAATACCCGGCGGGCGCCGATCCTTCGCGACGCGCAAGACCCTGCAGTGTTGATGTCGCCGAAGGCGCAGCAGCGGCGCGCCGGTCAGGTCTTGCGGACCCTTGTGCAAGCCGCCCGCGCGCCGCGCCGGGCCGCCGGCCGGAATGAAGCCCGTGATTGCGTCCCCGCTCACCGCACCCTGTCCCAGAGCATCGCGACACCATCGAGCAGCAGATCGCCGATGTCGGCGTTCAGTCCGTGACCGCGCTCGCGCTGGCGCTGGCTGCGCTCCCGCTCGGCGAACAGGATCGCCTCGGCCATCACCTCCGGAGCGGGCGCCGCCAACCGCGTGGCGGCCTGCTGATAACCGGCCAACGCGGCCTCGACCGCGTGGGCATCGAGGATCGCGATCGGCGCGCGGCAATGGCTGCAGGCGCTTTCGCGGCGAATATCCACCGGTGCGCCGCAGCCCGTGCAACGGATCACGCCGATATGCACCTTGAGCTGGTCGATCTCGGCGCCGCTGAGTTGGCGCACGAAGCCCTTTTCGATCATGAACTGGCCGAAGGTGATGAAGCGGCCATGGTGCTGGACGCAACGCAGGTAGTTGAACCAGCCGCTCTTGACGCGATCCTGCGAGCGAATCAGGCCTTCATTGCAGCGCGGGCATCGCAAGGCGCCGGCCAGCGGCAGGCGCAGGTCGTCACGGTGTCCGTGGATCAGCTTGAACAGCTCGATCACGCCGTCCGGCGCCAGTTGCAGGCTCTCGTATTCGTCGAACCAGATGCCCTGGCAGGCGAAGCACAAGTCGAGCTCGACTTCGCCGTTCAACTTGCGGGTAAAGCATTGCGTCGTCATCGGCGCGCGGCAGGAGGGACAGCAGGAAACGGGCGGCATGAGCCGCAGAATACCAGCATCGACACGGCCCCGCCGCGGTCGCCCGGGACCGACGACCCTACCCCGCCGCCGGCAAGTTTGCCTCCCATGCCAGCATCGCCACCTTGCGGCACGCGCCCCAGCGATAGTTCCCGATGTCACCGGATTCGCGGAGGACGCGGTGACAGGGAATCAGATAGGCGATGTGATTCGCCGCGAGGGCGCCGCCTACCGCCCGCTGCGCCAGGGGCACGCCGCTGACAAGCGCCAACTGCTTGTAGGAAACGCGCTGCGCGGGTTCGATCGCGATCAGCGCCTCCCAGACCTTGATCTGGAAATTGGTCCCGCGCAACACCAGGTGCACACGGCCGCGCCGCAACGGCTTTAGGAAGATGGTCCGGGCCAGGCGGACGGCGGCGGCATCGTCAACGGTCAGGGTGGCGGCGGGCCAGAGCGCGGCCAGCTCGGCGATGCGTGGCGCGGGAGCGTCGTCGGTGAAGCTCAGATGACATATTCCGCGCGGCGTCCAGCCCAGCAAGGCCTGGCCGAAGGGCGTCGGCGCGCAACCGTAGCCGACCGTCACGCCGCGCCCGCCGGCCTGGATTTCGCCGGGAGTCATGGCTTCGCAACTGACCATCAGATCGTGCAGCCGTCCGCCGCCGGAAAGACCCGTGGCCGCGCTGACCGAGAGCACGTCCGCGCAATCGCGCAAGGCCTTTTTCGCAGACTCCTTGGTCAGGTACTGGAGGAAGCGCTTGGGCGAAATGCCGGCCCAGGCGGCGAACACCCGTTGCAGATGGAATTCGCTGAGGTGCACGGCGTCGGCGATTTCCGCCAGCGAGGGTTGCCGGCGGGCATGGTCGCGAATGAATTCGATGGCGCGGGACACCACCGCATAGTGGCGCGCGCCCGCCTGCAACGAGGCGTCAGGCATCGCTCGCCACCCGGGCGGGAATGACGCTGGCGATATGGAAGCCGGTCGTCAGGGCGGTTCCGCCGATGATCACCGGTACTGGCCCAAGCACCGGTGCGGCAATCCGCAGCAACAGGAGGCAAGCGCCCCAGATTGCGGCAAGCGCGAGCAGACGGATCTGGCTGGCAGTGTTCATGTAGGTCGGTGGTGAGCGGGCACGCAGCCAGTTTCAGCGACTCGCCCCGACCGGGCAACCCGATTCTTGCGGACTCGCCGGACCCACAACCCATCGCGAGACGGCCGCCGAATCGCCGGACGCGTCGCCCATTGCCGATCCGGCGCGCCGCGGAAGCGCCTGGCCTCCGGTGAGTTTGGTCAGTAGGCGCCGCCAGAGACCGCGCGGATGACACCGCAGGCCACGCGCTTGCCCGAATTGCCGGCCGGCTGCGACACGTAGTCGTCGGGATCGGCATGAATCACCACGCTGCGCTTGACAATGCCGGCGCCGCCTTCGGTCAACGGCAGCATGTCCAGATCGGCAGAGTACGTGGCCTTGCCGGAGGCGTCGGCAACCAGATTCGGCATGTCTCCGGCATGATGCTCGGCGCTGCCCGGACGCCCGTGCCTCCTGCCCACCGGGCTGAAGTGGCCCTTGGCGCTGCTGGCATCCGGAGCGCTGCAATCGCCGGCCTCGTGCACATGGAAACCATGTGCGCCGGGTGTCAGCCCGGCGACCTGGGCTTCGACGTGGGTCTGCTGCCCCGCGCCAGTGAAAGTGACCTTGCCGGAGACGCTGCTGCCGGAACGGGGTTCGAGCGTGGCTTCGGCGCCGGGGCCCGCCGCAGGCTGCACACCGGCGCAGGCGGCAAGCAGGCTGCTTGCGGCGGCGAGGAACGCGATCCGAGCGACATTGGGAATGCTGCGATTGATACGGCGGTGCGTCTTCATCGGGCTCTCTCCTTTTATTGGTTGGCGGTAGATTGGTGGACCAAACTCGCTACAGGCCGCATGGCGATGGCCGCCGGGTCCAAAGGCCGGTCGCGCGCGCGGGCACGCCGCATGCCCCGCGAATCAGCCTCCGGCCGGGCTGAGCCGCTTCTCGATTTCGGCGGCCGGAATATAGCCACCGACGCGTTCGCCGCCGGCGAAGAAGATGGCCGGAGTACCGGTGATGCGCAACCTGCGGCCAACCTGCGCCGACTTGTCCAGTCCCGCGGTATCGCACCTGGGTGGCACGGCGGGCAGCGTCTTGCCATTCGCCATCCAGTCGACCCAGACCCTCGCCTTGTCCGGTGCGCACCAGATCGCCTTTGACTTTTCATAGGAATCGTCGCCCAGCACCGGATAGAGGAAGGTGTAGATCGTCACATCCTTCAGCGTCTGCAGGTCTTTCGCCAGTTTCTTGCAATAGCCGCAGTTCGGATCTTCAAACGTCACCATGATGTTCTTCCCCGACCCGCGCACCTGCTTCAGCGCCAGATCGAGCGGCAGTGAATTGAACTGGCGCTCCGCCGTGAGATTCTTGCCGCTCTTCATTTCCAGCAGATTGCCGAACATCAGGTAGGTCGCCTTGTCGTCCGAATAAAAGATCTGGCCATCCACCGTGACTTCCCAGAGGCCGCTGATGGGCGCCTTGATGATCTTTTCGACCTTGCCCAGTTTGGCCTCGACGGCCTTCCTTATATCGGCTTCGTCGGCAACGGCGGCGAGGGATACACAGGCCAAGGTGGCCGCAAGCACGGATAGTTTCATGGAGTCTCCAGGGAAATTCAGGACGCCGGCACTCAGGACGCCAGCGCGTAGCGGACCAACAAGTTCTTTAGGACCGGCAAAGCATTCGTCAGGTTCAATCCAAAATTGCGCAAATGGGTCAACGGGCCCGCCGCGGGGCCGAACAGGTCGTGCAGGCTATCAGTGACCGTCTGCAAAGTCACCACCTCTTCCTTGCGCGCCCGCTCATAGCGGCGCAGCAACCCCAGGTCTCCGCAGTCGACATGGCCCGGCTTGCCGCAGAGCACGGCCGCCAGGACCTGTGCGTCCTGGAAGCCCAGGTTGATGCCATGGCCGGACAGCGGATGGATGGTGTGCGCCGCGTCGCCGATCAGCGCCAGCCGCGGCGCCACGCAGGCGGGCGCGCGCATCAGGCGCAGCGGAAAGCCGGCGGGCGCGGTGATCATCTTCAGTCCGCCAAGGCGCCAGCCGCCAGCCTCGGCAACCCGAACGCACAGCTCATCGTGATCCAGCGCCAGGAGTTCGCGCCCGTGGTCTTCACGGGTCGACCAGACGATCGAGATACGATCCCCCGACAACGGCAGCCAGGCCAGCACCCCGTCCGCGCGGAACCACTGAAACGCCGTGCCGCGATGCGGCTCGTCGGTGGCGAAGTTGGCCACCACGCCCAATTGGTCGTAGGGATCGAAACGCACGTGGATCCCTGCCGCCAAGCGCGTCCATGAGTCCGCACCGTCCGCCGCAACGATCAGTCGCGCGGTGAGGATGCGCTCATCGTCAAGCGTCAATCGCGCGCCGGCAGGCTCGAACGCCAGCGCCTTCGGCTGCGCCGGGCAAATCAGGCGCAGATTGCCCTGGCGTTTGGCCGACTCCCACAATTCGCGCTGCATCAACGAGGATTCAATGATCCAGGCCAGCTCGGCGACGCCGCTGTCATAGGCAGTGAAATCCAGCCGGCCCCCGGCGTCGCCGCGAATTTCCATCGCGCGCACCGCCTGCATCCGCGTCGCGTCGAGATGGCGCCAGGCGCCAACCTCATCCAAGAAGCGCGCGTTGGTTGGGCTTACGGCGTAAATGCGCGCATCCCAATCCTCCGCAAACACGGGAACACGGGCTTCGACCAACGCCACGGTCAAAGGAGAGCGGCGCAACGCCGCCGCCAACGCCAGGCCGGCCAAGCCTGCGCCCACAATCACCACGTCGAAGTCCATGCCCGCATTGTCGCCCACGGGGGCTTTCCTTGACAAGCCAAGCGTGCGGCGGGGATAATTCCGCCCCTTTGCAAGGTGATGTAGCTCAGCTGGTTAGAGCGACGGATTCATAATCCGTAGGTCGAGGGTTCAAGTCCCCCCATCACCACCATGATTCAGGCGGCCATTCCAGGGAGTGGCCGTTGTTCATTGGTTTGCCGCGCGGCGGGATAGTAACCGGCGAAAACGGTATCCAGCCGCGTAGCCGCGACGGCGAGGCATTCCGGCGCTGGGTGGGCATTTCGCTCCGCCAATGCCCGGTGCGCCACCGATCCAAGCGTCGCAACTCATGAGTCGGCGTGCCCGCCTTCCGGTGCCGTTTTCTGACCATCGGGCACCCGTTCACGAGATTCTCGTATTGGCTCGCTGCCCACGCGCTCGCCCCTTACCGTCAAACCAACTCTCGAACGTGCTGCCCTGTGCTTTGACGGCCATGGCGCGGATGGAGGCGATACGCCGCGGCGACGAAATGTTCCTGCCGATCGTCGACCAGAGGGATCACCAACTCCAGGTCCCGCCGCTCGACGCCATCGACCGTCAGTCTCATCTCTGCGCCCCTTGCATCCCCTATTGCAAGCGATTGCGAGACGGCGATGTGATACACCGTTTCGCGATAGCGGTAGTGGATCTTGAAACCCTGCCAGTCGGCCGGCAGGCAGGGCGCGAGATGCAGTTGGTCGCCGTCCAGCCGCAGTCCCAACAGGGATTCGACAACGAGCCGGTACATCCAGCCGGCCGAGCCGGTGTACCAGCTCCAGCCCGCGCGCCCGATATGCGGCGTGACCGCATAGACGTCGGCAGCGACGACGTAGGGTTCGGCCTTGTAAGTCGCGATGGCCGCCTTTGATCGCCCATGGTTCACCGGGTTGATCATGCTCAGCAGTTCCCAGGCGCGCTCGCGCTCGCCCAGCGCAGCGAAGGCCATGGCCGCCCAGACCGCCGCGTGGGTATACTGGCCGCCGTTTTCCCGCACGCCGGGCACGTAGCCGCGGATGTAGCCGGGATCGAGGCCCGACCTGTCGAAGGGCGGATCGAGCAGTTGCACGAGCGCGTGCTCGCGGCGCACGAGTTGCTGGTCGACAGCCTTCATCGCCAGGCGCGAACGCTCCGCATTGCCCGCCCCCGACAGCACGGACCAGCTCTGCGAGATTGAGTCGATCCGGCATTCGGTGTTGTCCGCGGAACCGAGCGGCGTGCCGTCGTCGAAGTAGGCGCGCCGATACCACTCGCCGTCCCAGCCGTGTTCCTGGATGTTCGCGCGCAGCCGGGTGCCCTCCTCCAGGCAAAGCGCGGCGAAGGGCTGATCGCCACGCGCAGCGGCCACCACGGCAAACTGCCTGAGCACATCGCAAAGGAAGAAGCCCAGCCAGACGCTCTCGCCCTTGCCCTGCATGCCGACCAGGTTCATGCCGTCGTTCCAGTCGCCGGAACCCATCAGCGGGAGCCCGTGGGTACCGAAGCGCAGTCCCTGCCGGATGGCGCGCACGCAATGTTCGTACAGGCTGGCTGGCTCGGCTGAGCGTCCCGGCAGGTCGTAGTAGGAGTCGTCCTCCGCGTCGACCGGGCGGCCTTCCAGGAAGTGCACGGATTCATCGAGCACGCCGGTATCGCGGGTGGCCGTCACGTAGCGGCATACGGCCAGGGGCAGCCAGAGGTAATCGTCCGAACAATGGGTTCGCACGCCCCGGCCCGATGGTGGATGCCACCAGTGCTGGACATCGCCCTCGGGAAACTGACGGCTCGCGCACAGCAGCAGATGGCCGCGTACCAGGCCGGGCTCGGCGTGGATCAGCGCCATGCAGTCCTGCAACTGGTCGCGAAAACCGAAGGCGCCGCCCGACTGATAGTAGCCGCTGCGTGCCCAGACACGACAGGCCAAGGTCTGGTACAGCAGCCAGCCGTTGGCCAGCACATTGATGGACGGGTCGGACGTTTCCACCTGCACCGCGCCCAGCGTGTGGTTCCAGTACTGCCAGACGGCTTCCAGCGCAGCTCGCGCGGCCTGGGCGCCGCGGAAACGGTGGACCATCCTGCCGGCCTCGTCGGCATCGCGTCCGACGCCGAGGCGGAAGACGATCTCGCGCTCTTCTCCCGCGGCCAGAGCGAAGCCCACCTGGAGCGCCGCGCACGGATCCAGGCCGGCGCCCACCTTGCCGGACAGGCGCGCGCGCAGCATCGCGGCGGGGCTTCCCGGCGTCCCGTTGCGGCCGAGGAATTCCCTGCGGTCGCCGCTCAGGCTGCGCGCCGGGTCATCGACATCCAAAAACGCGACCCGGTCGGAGAACTCCGTGCTGTACGGGTTGCGCGCGTAGAGCGCGCCGCTCTGGGCAGCGACTTCGGTGATCACGTGCATGGCCGACTTCGCCCGCAGGTCACCCAGCACCCACTCGACATAGCCGGTCGCCGAGAGCCGGCGCGCGCGGCCCGATTCGTTGCGCACCTTCAGTACCGAGAACTTGACGGCGGCATCGACGGCCACGTAGATCCAGAGTTCGCTGCGGATGTCGCCGCAACGCGACTCGAAGACGCTGTAGCCGAAGCCGTGGCGGATGACGTAGGGCATCTCGGCGCGGGCCGGCAAGGGCGTCGGCGACCAGACGTGGCCGCTCTCCTCGTCGCGCAGGTAAAGGGCTTCGCCGCTGACGTCGCTCACCGGGTCGTTGTGCCAGGGCGTCAGGCGGAACTCGTGCGCGTTCTCGCTCCAGGTGTAGGCGCCACCGCTTTCCGAGACCACGGTGCCGAAGCCGGGATTGGCCAGGACGTTCACCCATGGCGCCGGCGTCGTCTGGCCGTTTGCCAGCGCGATGACGTATTCGCGGCCGTCCGGCGTGAAGCCGCCGAGCCCGTTGCCGAGGACGAGCTCGCGGCCGGGCGAGGCCACGGCCGGAGCGACGTCGGGCCGGTGCGGCCGCGTCGGCTTGAGCCGCGGCATGCGCGGTTCGGCCAGGGCGCGCTGATCGAGTTGCTCCACCAGCGTGCCACGCCCGTCGGTGATGATGGCGCGCGCCACGGATTGAAGCAGGACGCGGTCCTCATTGGATATCTGCTCGGCCATGCGCACGAAGATGCCTCCGGGCCGATCGATCACGCTGGCCTCGATGCCCGACGCGATCAAGCCGATGATCTGATCCTGCAGTCGTTGCCGATAGCCGGCGTGCTCCTCGTTCCAGATCACCAGGTCCACCGCGAGGCCCTTCAGGCGCCAATACGCATGGGCCTGGACGAGCTGACGGACAAGGTCGATATTGCTCGAATCCTCCATCTGCAGCAGCACGATCGGCAGGTCGCCGGAGATGGCGTAAGCCCACAGGCCGGACTGGCCGCGGCGATTTCTGATCAGCACTGCCGCATCGGCGCGCAGGGCGGCGTTGGCGTGGATCACGGAGCCGGCCAGGCGCGCATAGAGCTGGGCGTCGGCCTCGGTGGCATTCAGTTGCCGCAGCACCACGTGGCTGTGGGTCCAGGTCAGATCGAAGACGCGATCGGAAAGATGGCGGTCCTGGTATTTTTCGACCAGGCCCAAGGCCAGTTCGCGGGTTTCGGCGATGCCCGACACCATGTCGATCGTCGCCGACTGCTCGGGATCGAGCGTCATCGCAAAGCGAATGGCGACGATCGGATCAAGTACCGATCCGTCGCTGTTCGACAGGGCGCCCGGCTCGTCCATCGCCCGCGGCGCCGCGGTGCTGCCGCCGCGGCCGATGAACTTCAGGCGATCCGTCTCGTAGGAGACGGCACCGATCCTGCTGCCGTGCGCGACCATCAGATGGAGCATCCAGGGCGCCTGCTCGGCGAGCGACCGGGGCCGGCGCGTGCACAGGATCGCGTGCCGTTCGCCGAGTATCTGGGTCTGCACGAACAGGTTGCTGAAGGCCGGGTGCAGGGCCTCGGCGGCCGGCGCCGCGATCACCACTTCGGCGTAGCTCGTGACGTCGATTTCCCGGCGCTGGCGCGAGCGATTGGTGATGCGGACCCGGCGCAGCTCGATGTCGTCTTCCGGCGACACCACGATTTCGGTATGGGTCTCGAATTCGCCCTGGTCGACGCCATCCCGGCGGCGAAACTCGGCCCGCCCCTCGGAGAAGATCGCCTCGAAACTCTCCGGTCGCTTCAGCGTCGGCTGATGCGCGACGGACCAGAAGGTCCCGCTCGCCGCATCGCGGATGTAGCAGAAGCTGCCCCAGTTGTCGCAGGTGCCGTCTTCGCGCCAGCGCGTGACGGCGAGATCCTTCCAGCGGCTGTAGCCGCCGCCAGAGTTGCTGACCATCACGTGGTAGCGGCCGTTCGACAGCAACTGCAACTCGGGTATCGGTGTGTCGGGACTGGTAAACACCCGGATCGGCATTTCCGCGGCGCCCGACGCCGAGCGCATTTCGGAAAGTTGCGCGGTGTGCGAGAACAGCGCCGTGACCTTGGGAATACGCTCCTGCAGCAACAGCATGACCGCCTGGAACATCGGCTCGGACTCGAAACGCCGCTGCATCGGCTGCCCCAGGAGCTGGTAGGCCAGGGCCAGCAGGCTCATGCCCTGGTGATGGGCCATGAAGGCCCGCACCACCGTGCTCGACCGGCCACGCCGCTGCCGCGCCGGGGTGTAGTCGATCGCCTCGAAGAAGCCGAACTTGCCGACGAACCCCTCCGCGGCAAGGCGTTGCAGGTTCAGGCATGCCGCTTCGGGCGCCACCATCAGCGCCAGTACTGACGCATAGGGCGCCACGACCAGGTCCTCGGCCAGCCCGCGCTTGAGGCCCAGGCCCGGCACGCCGAAGGCGCGGTACTGATAGTTGAGGTGAACGTCGACGGTGTTGTAGGCGGATTCGGACATGCCCCAGGGCACGCCGCGCTGGCCGCCATATTCGATCTGGCGGGCCACCGCCGCCTTGCAGGTCTGGTCGAGCAGCGTGTGCTCGTAGCTCGGCATCACCAGCAGCGGCATCAGGTACTCGAACATCGAGCCGCTCCACGACAGCAGAACCGGCGCGCCGCCGCTGCCGGTGAGCAGACGTCCGAGGGCGAACCAACTCTCCTGCGGCAGCTGCCCCTGGGCGATGGCGACGAAGCTGCACAAGCGCGCTTCGGAGGCCAACAGATCGTAGTAACTGGCATCGGCCCTGTGCTCGCTGACGTTGTAACCGATAGTCAGCAAACGGCGTGGCTCGTCGAACAGGAAATCGTAGTCCATGCGCGCAAGCTCGAGGCATTGCAGTGCCAGGCTCTCGATGGCCGCGATCCGGTCGCGGGCACGACCGCTTCCCGCGCCGGCCAGTTCGCGCAAGGTCGGGATTACATCAGTTGTTGCGTCGGCAGCGAGGAAGGCCAGATCGTCCGCCGCTTCCAGACATTGCCGGGCAAGCGCCTGCGCCCAGTCGCTGGCATCGTCTTCGGGCGCCGCGGCAGCGTCGGAAGCGACCCCGGCAGCAAGCCGACTGACAAGTCTGGTGGCGCCGGTCGACAGTCGTTCGAGCGCGAGCCGCGCCTCCGCCAGCGTACCCGGGCGTTGCGCGAACGCCGACGCCAGCTCGCCGCCAAGTTCCGCCAACGCGTCCGCGGCGGCGGCCTCCGCGGTGTCGGCGAGGATCCGAAATGTGTCGCTCAGGCCGTCGAACAGGTGCGGCGCCAGGATCTTCTCATCGGGTAGCGCCACCAAGCCGGCACGCAGGGTCAGCAGATGGCCGGCGAGGTTGCCGCTGTCCACCGTCGACACATAGAGCGGCGATAGCGGTTGCAGTGTCTGCGTGTCGTACCAGTTGTAGAAGTGCCCGCGATGCCGCTCCAGTCGCGCCATCGTGCGCAAGGTATTGGCCGTGCGCTCCAGCAGGCGGCCGGCCGGCAGGTAGCCGAAATCGTAGGCGGAAAGGTTTGCCAGCAGCGCCATCCCGATGTTGGTCGGCGAGGTGCGATGCGCCACCGCGGCAACGCGATACTCCTGATAGTTGTCGGGCGGCAGCCATTGGTCTTCCGGCCCGACGAAGGTATCGAAGTAAGCCCAGGTCCGGCGCGCAATCCCGCGCAGAAAGTCGGTCTGTGCCGTGGTCAACGTGGCCTGCCGGAGCGCGAGCGGAAGGCTGATCCACCAGGTAATGACCGGCGAGAAGAACCACAAGAGCAGGATCGGCGCCGCCGGTATCAACGCCGCGGGCGCCGTCAGCGCCAGGTAGGCCGCTGCCGCCCCGGCAATCGCCGGGGCCGTCCACATCGTCCGGAACGAGGCGGCGAGGCCCCCACCGCCATTGCGGGCCGACTCCCGATCGGCCTCTCCCGACGGATTCCATTCGAGCAGCTGCCGGCGCGACACCAGCGTCCGCCAGACCGTGCGGGCGATGGCGTCCAGGCTGAAGAACGCCTCGTAAGGCAGGCAGGCAAGCTCGAAGGCGACCTGCCCGATGCGCCGGCCGGCCGAGCCGGCGACGGCCGCCAGATGCTCCCTCAGCCGCATCTCCCCGGGCTTGTGCAGCAGGTCCAGGGTCACGGCGCACAAGGAGGGAAGCAACAGGATGCCAATCAGCGACAGGGTCCACCACCCGGCCGGTGCCAGCACCGTCCAGCCCAGCACCAATGCGATCGTCAGCACTGCCGGCATGAGGCTGCGCCGCAAGTTGTCGAACAGCTTCCACTGCGACAGCGGCGAGAGCGGATTGGCCTGCCGCTGCGCAGACTCTCCCGCTACGCGTCCGCGCAACCAGCCGGCGAGCTGCCAGTCGCCGCGGATCCAGCGGTGGCGACGGCCGACATCGGCGCCGTAGCGGGCCGGATAGTCTTCGAACAACTGTACGTCACTCAACAGGCCCGCCCGCGCATAGCAGCCTTCGATGAGGTCGTGGCTGAGGATGCGGTTGGTCGGGAAGCGGCCGCCCAGAGCCTGCTCGAAGGCATCGACGTCGTAGATGCCCTTGCCGATGAAGGAGCCTTCGCCGAACAGGTCCTGATAGACATCCGAGACGGCACGCGTGTAGGGATCGATGCCGGGCTCGCCGCCGTACAAGCGCGCGTAACGCGAGCGGTTGGTGCCCGGCAGGCTGATGGCCACGCGTGGCTGGAGGATGCCGTAGCCCTCGACGACAAGCTGTTTGGTCGCGTCGAAGCGCGGCCGGTTCAGCGGATGGGCCATGGCGCCGACGAACTGGCGCGCCGCGTCGCGCGGCAACTGCGTATCCGTATCCAGCGTGACGACGTACTTCACGTTGGGCAGAATCGAAGTGTCGCCGACGATGTGCGAGAAGCCGTGCGCCGGGCTGCCGCGCAGCAGCGCGTTCAGGGCCGCGAGCTTGCCACGCTTGCGCTCGACACCCATCCAGATCCGTTCCTGCGGGTTCCATAACCGCGGGCGGTGGAAGAGGAAGAACGGGTCGTCGCCTTCCGCGCCGCCGCGGTACTTCGCGTTCAGTTCGCCTATCCGCGTCCGCGCCAGTTGCACCAACGATCCGTCCTCGGGCAGCGACTCCTCCTTCGCGTCCCGAAAATCCGTCAAGAGAGCGAAGTGCAGGCGGTCGTCGCGATTGGCCAGAAACCTGACTTCCAGCGCCTCGACCAGATCATCGATGCCCGCGACGCTCGTCAGCATGGTGGGGACCACTACCAGCGTGCGCGATGTCGGCGGGATTCCGTCCGAGTAGTCCATTCTCGGTAGCGGCTGCGGCTTCACCAGCAGCGTGGCCAGCCAGTTCACCATCGCCACGGCGAGCTGACTCGAGGCCAGCAGCGAGAGGATGCAGACCGTCAGCAGCACCCCGTCCGCGATCCCGACGGCCTGCGCCTGCGCGCAAAGTCCTGCGGTAACCACCGCCGTGATCAGCGCAACGCCACCGAGATACAGAAACAGGGGGAAGCGCGCGGCCATCCGCCGCATTGATTCGGCGAGCGGATGTCGCATTTCCGCAATACGTTCGAGCTCCGGCAAGCCTTTGTCGATCAGGTAGTAACCCACGTGTCCCGCGCGATCGGAGGTGGCGGCGCCGGTGCGCGCCAGCTCGACCGCCTTGCGCGCCACTGCGACTTCATCCAGGCGGCCATCCTTCGCTATCCGCTCCGTCGCGTGGCGGTAGCGGTCGCGGCTGGCAAAATCCATCCGGCCGTAGACGCCGTCAGGATCTTCGAGCAGCGTCCGTTCGACGACGCTCATGGTCTCGACGAACTTGCGCCAGTCCATCGCCCCGAGGACCCGCAGGCTGCCGATGCTGTTGCTCACCGAGACCTGATGGGCGGCCTGCTGCTGGTTCTCGAACTGCACCGATTGCTCGATCGTCAGGCTGGATTCGGACAACCGCTGCTCGATCCAGGTCAATGGCAGGGCCAGGGCGGGACCGCGGCCCTGCAGGCGGCGCACCAGTTCGGCGACGAAGGCACTGGCCAGCGGAGGGTCCGAACGGGCCATGTCGGCGATGACCAGGATCAGGCTCTTCGGAGCCTTTTCGGCGATCTCCACCATCTTGTCCGCCCAGGATTCGGCCAGCTTCCGGTCGGCCCAGGCGGCGGCGATCCGCACGGCGACGCGCCGCAGATTCTCGATGACGGCCAGCCGCAGCATGATTGGGATCGCCCACAGCTCGCCCAGCTTCAGGGGCGTGATGGTCTGGTAGGCGCTGACGAAACGGCTGAGACTCTGGGCATCGACGCGGCCATCGCCGCGGGCCACCGTCTCCAGTGCGATGTCGTAGACGCGCGGCCGCCCGGCTGATGGTCCCGGGCGGCCGTTGTCGAGGCGCGGCAACTCCCGGCTGTAACCCTTGGGCAAATGCCTCCGGGCGGTTCGGATCTGCTCTTCGATCAGGTAGAAGTTGTCGAGCAGCCATTCCGCGGCAGGCGTGATCCGGTGCTTCTCGGTGACCGCCGTCGTCAGCAGGTCGCACACGCCGACCAGGGCGCTTTCGTTCGCTGCCAGGCGGCCCAGAAGGCGGTCCGGTGCGCGCCCGGCCGCAAGCCTGTGCGACGCCGCGAGCGCCTTGCCGCGCTGCTCCAACTGCTCGGCACTGCACAACTCGGAGCGCAGGGGAGGTTCATCGTCGCACGATACGCCCGGCGATCGGCGGGCGCGCAGCGCCATCCTCAAGGGGTGCAAATACGCGATGAGCTTCATGCGTGCGCTCAAATCATGAATCCGGTGGACGTCTGGCAGCCGACCTTGCACCGACACCGCGATGCGGAACTTCGACTTTGTTGTCAGCAGCAGCCAAACGATGTCTGGCGGGGTGGACTGTCAGCGGCTACGCCGCCAACCGCAGACGCGGAACTGCGCTGGAACCTCTGCGATCAGACTCAGCGCGCGATAATCGGAACGATATCGGAAACGTGCTTCTTGGCCTGCTTTGCGGCCTTCTTTTCCTTGGGGGTCTTGAGAGCCTGTTTCTTTGCTTCCTTGCCGTTTTGTCTTTCCTTGCTCATGGCGCACTCCTCGACTGCACCGACAAATCCGCGGTGCGCCTTCACTATAGGCCGATACGGCGGCGACAACGGGTCAATCGAAAATATAGCTGCTTCATACGCTTAGGGACTCTTGCCGTCCTTGCCGAACAAATCGCGATTGCCGGTTGCAAGCAGGCGGTCCATTGGACCGGCACTTTAGGCGACCCCCTTGCAACCTGCCACAATGCACACCATGACAGAACGTCCACAGACCCCTGGTGAGGAAATCGCCAACAGTGTCAGTCACGGATTGGCGCTTGTCGCGGCCATTGTTGGGGTACCGTTCCTGATCGGCTCTGCCCGCCATTTTGGAGTGGCCAATGTCGTTGGTGCCGGCGTATTTGGCGCGACGATGGTGTTGCTGTACCTGACCTCGACGCTCTACCATGCGATGCCGGCCGGCCACCTGAAGCGCCTTTTTCAGAAGCTTGATCACGGTGCGATCTATTGCTTCATTGCGGGCAGCTACACACCCTTCGCGCTGGGAGCCTTGGCCGGATCCTGGGGGTGGACACTATTCGGCTTGGTATGGTCCATGGCAGCGGCAGGAGTTGCGCTGAAGGCATTCAATCGCCTGTCCCATTCCTGGATTTCGACCGGACTCTATCTCGCCATGGGCTGGCTCGTGTTGATTGCAGCCGTTCCACTTGTCGAACACGTTTCCCTGCCGGGCGTTGCCCTGCTCGTAGCCGGTGGACTGGCCTACACCGCCGGCGTTGTGTTCTTCATGCTCGATTCGCGGTTGCGGTACGCACATGCGGTGTGGCACGGCTTCGTTGCGACCGGCACGGCTTGCCACTTCTTTGCGGTACTGAACTACGCGAGCTGATGCTTCGGGTTCGGTACGACGCACCCCAAGCTCGTAGAGGCTTCTGGATCAATGCGTTCGCTAAAGTCGACAGTCGGCCTTGCCAGGACAGCCCGCTGAAAAGCCCTACGTCATAGATGGCCCGATGTCGCGAAGATGGATGTCGTACAGGGAATTTCGTTCGTTGGTAGCGCACAGCCGGGTGTTGATGCCTGGTCTGTAGGTCAATCCGGGGGGTTTGCATCAAGCGGGCGCACCTACCCCGTGGATGGGTGGTTCTTGCGTGACCTGCTGGCGGCCTGCTCCAGCCCTTTCCAGCCTCATTCGACTCCGCGATGCCCGGCCGGGCGATTGTCAAGCACCGCGACGCCGATGCCCTGCCTTGGCGTTCCTGCCCGACCGTTGACACGTGTATGCCGCACCGTAACCGGTGCGATTGCACGCTATGCGCGTTAGCGCACAGAGATGGTTGCGGATTCGAGGAATGATGGCGGCAATGACCGATCACTGTCCATAGACCCCGCAACCAGCCGACGACCTGGAGCAAACGCCAGATCAATGCTCGTCATTGGCATCCTGGATTCGGGGATCGGTCCAGATTGTGTCGCATTGACTGTCGGCATTTCACCGCTTTGCCGGCAGCCGCACCAAGGAACGCAACAGAAGGCGGCGAGAAGTCCATACCATGAAACGGGAACAATCATGAAAACTGCATTCACAAGGAAACAAATTGGCACGGCGGTGATGTGCGCTTTGGCAATGGGCGTTGCATCCGGCGCGGTGATGGCGCAAAGCAACCCGGAGAACAATGCCTTACTCCATGACCAGCGTGCCGGAGCGGTAATGAGCGGCACCGGACTGTGCTGGCACACCAATACCGGCCCGCCACCGCCGTCGAGCGCCGAATGCGACCCGAACTATGTCGCACCGGCTATGGCCAGGCCTGCACCTGGGCCGACGCGGGCGCTGATCGCCGCGGTAGCGCCAGAGCCGAAACCCGTGGCCGAACGCGTGACGCTGGATGCCGATGCGCTGTTCGACTTCAACAAGGCAGACCTGCGTCCGGCCGGACGGGTCGCACTGGACAGCTTTGTCGACAAGACCAGGGACGTCACGCCCGAAGTCATTACGGCGGTCGGCCATACCGACCGCTTCGGCTCGGAAAGCTACAACCAGAACCTCTCGGAACAGCGTGCGGCGGTGGTCAAGACCTATCTGGTGAGCAAGGGAATCGACGCGAATCGCATCAGCACCGAAGGCCGGGGTGAAACCCAACCGGTGACATTGGCCGGCAACTGTCTCGGCGCAAAGAGCGCGGCGGTAGTGGCCTGCCTGCAGGGCGACCGTCGCGTCGATATCGAAATCATCGGTAACAGAGTCGCCAGGTAAAGGCTGGTTCTCGACGGTCCCAAGTCGCCCGCAACCGGGCGCGCTGCACCTGAAGTCCAATGCTTTGCAAAGAGGTAAGCCAATGAAAACGAGACACAGATTCGCAATCAGTGCAGTTGCCGCCGCCGCGCTACTTGGTTTGGGCGGTTGTTCGGGCATGTCGACGCAGGACAAGAACACCGCGGTCGGCGCCGGCGCCGGTGCCGTCGTAGGCGCTGTCCTTACCGGGGGTAGTACGGTCGGAACCGTTGGCGGCGCCGCTGTCGGGGGCGTCATCGGGCACGAAGTCAGCAAGGACAAGAAATGAAGATCGGCTCGCGCGGCGGCTGCCCGGCAGGGCGGGCGCTGCGCGGCCGCAGCTTGCCCTGATTCTGAATCGGTACTGACCAACAGGAGCTGGAAATGATGAGAGATCGCCGTATCATCGCTGCAACGGTCGTGGTGAGTGCCCTGCTGCTCGCCCTGCCTGGCTGCCAAAAGCAGGAGGGTCCGGCCGAACGGGCCGGCAAGGAAGCCGACAAGGCCTTGGCGAATGTCGGTCAGCAGATCGAAAAGGCCGGCGCGAGCGTCCAGGATGCTGCGAAGGGCGACAAGAAGTAGTGATCGGCGCACGGCGCCGTCCACCAAAGTCGGCGCCGGCAACACGGCGGCCATCGAGCGGTCAAAGTGGCACAAACGGCGTGGTCATGCGGCGGGTGCGGGCGAGACCCGCAATTTCGCCAAGCGGCATCACCTGCCCTGGTCGACCCCGGCTCGTGAATGCTCCAGAGCAACATCCAGAGCGTTCATGAACTCACTCACCTGAATCGGCTTGGTGAGATAGCGGAAAAAGCCGGCCTCCAGGCCGTGCTCGATGTCGCGGGGGATCGCATTGGCACTGAGGGCAACTATCGGAATTCGCGCCGTTGCCGGTTCCTCGTGGAGAATCCTCATGGCCTCGATACCGCTCATGCCCGGCAGATTGATGTCCATCAGTATCATGTCCGGCCGCGACGTGCGCGCCAGCTCGATTCCCAAATAAGCGTTCACGGCGGTCAGCAGGCGGATGTCGGGACGGCGTGCGATGAGCTGTTCCACCAGTTGCAGGTTTGCCGGGTTGTCCTCGACATACAGCAGCGTGCGCTGCGCGGTGCCGCGCTCGGCCTGCGCGGGAGCGACCGCGGCGGGACCGGATCCATGGTCCGTGAAGGATGGCGCGTCGCTCGCATCGAGTTCTACCCAGAAGACACTTCCCGTCCCGACACGGCTTTCGACGCCTATTGCACCGCCCATCAATTCGACCAGACGCTTGGTCACGACCAGACCGATGCCAGTCCCTTCCTCGGCACCGGACTCCTGGCCAAGGCGATTGAAGGGCTGGAAGAGCTGCGCCAGGCTCTCCGGCGTCAATCCCGCCCCCGTGTCCCTGATGCTGACGCGAACACGACCGGGGGCGCAGGCGACCCGCTCCACCACCACGGAGCCATCGGCCCGGTTGTACTTGATCGCGTTGGACAACAGGTTGATCAGCACTTGCTTCACCCGCGTCCGATCGGCATTGATATGGCAGGAGTGGTCGAAACGGGGGAAACTCATGCGAATGCCGCGCTTGTTTGCCTGGGGCTCGATCATGGTCTGGCATTCGAGCATCACATCGGCCAGCGATACCGGTTCCCCCGAAATTGCCAGCCTGCCCGATTCGATCAGCGCGAGATCGAGGATTTCGTTGATCAACTCCAGCAGATACCACCCGGCCTGGAGAATCTGGTCGATGTTGGCCTTCTGCGCGGGCGTCGGCTGCGGCGAATCCGATTCCATGAGTTGGGCGAAGCCGAGGATCGCGTTAAGCGGCGTGCGCAATTCGTGGCTCATGCTCGACAGGAAATCCGATTTGGCGAGGTTGGCCTTGTCCGCCGCGGCAATCGCACTTTCCAGTTCGACATTGTTTTCCTGGAGGGCCAGCTCGAAGCGTTTGCGCTCGGTAACGTCGCGTGCCGCGGCAAACACCCCCCGCAGCTTGCGGTCGCGGTCGTGCAGGGTCGTCGCGTTGTAGGACACCACGGTTTCCTTGCCGTCCCTGGCGCGCGCGGTGAGCTCGTAGTTGGTCACCTTGCCTTCGCGCAGCACGCGCCGGATACCCGCCTCGGCATGCTCCGGATCGGTAAAGTAGTTCTTGAACGGAGCGCCGATCAGTTCATCGCGCGTGCAGCCGGTGAGCGCCTCCATTTGTTTATTGACGTCGGTGATGATGCCGCGTGGATCGGTGGTCATCAGTGCGTCGATGTTGGATTCAATCAGGGAACGGGTGTAGAACTGCTGATCGCGCAGGCGCTGATCGAGCAGCATCTGCTCGGCTTCGACCTGCTTGCGCGCGGTGTTGTCGGTGCCGATCAGCAGGTAGCCGATGATCGCATCCTGGGCGTCGCGTAGCGCGGTGACCGAGACGACCGCCGGGAAGCGGCTGCCATCCTTGCGGATGTAGGTCAGCTCGTAAATATCCTCGATGCCGCGCGAAGCCTTGAACACCAGCGCCTCGAAGCCCGGCGTGATCGGGGTGCCAAGCTCGCTGCTCAGTGCTTCGGCACGGGCGATCACCTCCTGCGGATCGGAAATGTCCGCCGGGGTGATCCTGTTCATCACTTCGGCGGCCGTGTAGCCGAGCATCCGCTCGGCGCCGACGTTGAATAGCTGGATCACGCCCTTCTCGTCGGTGGCGATACTGGAAAAATTGGCGCTGTTCAGGATCGCGTTCTGCAGCGCTCCGGTCTTCAGCAGCGCCGCTTCGCGGCGGACCTCGGAGATGACTTCTCCGCTGCCCGCATCATCCTCGACTGTTACGGTATCTGGAACCTGAGTGGCCACGGCCTGTTTCCTTGCAAGTCAAAGATGTCGGATGAGCACCAGCCTCCGGCCGGGCTTCGAGTAGCGCAACGATTTCCGGGATACCTGCCGCGAGGCAGTGCCGTATCAGATGGCTTACCCCGGCGAAGGTACTTCTGCGGCAGACAAGATGACGCGATTGCGCCCGCCGCGCTTGGCCGCGTAAAGCGCGACGTCGGCTTGCTTGATAAGGGCTGCCGGCTCTGTGGCATGGTCGGGGAATATGGCCACGCCAAGGGACAGGGTTATGGCGGCCAGTTCCCGGCCGCCGTGACTGATCCTCTGCAGCCCCGCATCTTCGCGAATCTTTTCCGCTCGACGGCGCGCCCCTTCGGTGGTCGAGGGCGACAGAATCAGAATGAATTCCTCGCCGCCGTAGCGGCAGGCGACATCGCTTCCCCGCAGATGCTTCTTGAAGAAGGCGCCCAGCGTCCGCAGGACGGCGTCGCCCGCGTCGTGTCCGCACTCGTCGTTGAACTTCTTGAAGTGATCGATATCGATCATGATGACGGCGAGCTGCGCCTTGTCGCGCGTGCTTCGGTGCAGTTCCTGGCCGAGCGCCTCCTCCATGTAACGCCGGTTGAAAAGCCCCGTCAGCGGATCGCGAATCGACAGGTTGCGCATGTCCGCGCGCAGTTTCAGGTTGGCGATGCCGAGGCCGACATTGTTGGCGAGGATTCTGGCCAGCTCGCACTTCTCGGTCATGCGCGCTTCATCGGCCTGGTCGCCTTTGGGCCGGCCGTCGAGTATGTGCAGGATGCCCAGCGTCTCTCCCTGCGCCAGCAGTGGCAAACAGACATACATGGGTCCGTCGTCGCCCACGTGGGGACACCAACGCTCATGGTCGATGGCCAGGTGCGGCTGTCCGCGTCGATGCGCCCAGCAGTCGTTCGGTGCAAAAATCAGGGTCGCCGGCGGCCGCGGGCCCCACACCGTCGCGGCTTCCAGCATGTTGCGCGAGGCGTTGAGCACGAACACGGCACCTGAATCTCCCGGAAACAACTGGATCACGGTTTCTGAAATGATCGAATAGGCTTCGGCTTCGGTGGTGCTGGTCTGCAGAAAGTCGTTCATCTTGCTGAACAGCGTGATCTCCCGATTGCGCTTGGCGAGTTCCGCCGCATCGTCTTGCAATACGCGGTTGGCCTTGCTTAATTCAGCAGTTCGTTGCGCCACACGTATTTCCAGATTGCCCTTTTCGTTCCGGACTTCGGGGGCCTGCTTCGCGATGACGGATTCGAGTTCTCGCGCGTAGGACATCAGCTTGTCCTGATGATCCTTGACGTCGGCGGCCAGGGTACCCAAAGCCGCGGCCAGGGTGCCAATTTCGTCGCGGATATTCATCGCGCTGCTACGCTCGTACGCAAGCTTCTTGGGCCGCGAATTTCAGGGCTTCGTCCAGCGTGTCCATGAACTCGCTGACCTTGATCGGCTTGGTCAGATAGCGGAAGAACCCGGCTTCCAGGCCACGCGCAATGTCGCGCGGCAGCGCGTTGGCGCTCAGGGCGACGACGGGAATGTGCGCCGTTGCCGTGTCCTCGTGCAGGATTTGCATGGCCTTGATACCGCTCATGCCCGGCAGATTGATGTCCATCAGTATCACGTCCGGACGCGCGGAACGCGCCAGCTCGATGCCGAGGGTACCGGTCTTTGCGCTCAGCAGGCGCATGTCGGGGCGCCGTCCGATGATTTGCTCGACCAGTCGCAGGTTGGCCGGATTGTCCTCGACGTAAAGCAGGGTACGCGGCGCGGTGTCGTTCGCGGCTTGCGGCTGGACCGGACCAGTGTCTTCCGCTTCGGCCGGAGCAAGTTGCGGCGCGGCGGCCATGGCCAGTTCGATCCAGAATACGCTGCCCTCGCCAACGATGCTTTCGACGCCGATGGCGCCGCCCATCAGCTCGACCAGCCGTTTGGTCACCACCAGGCCGATGCCGCAGGGGACGTCGGCGCTGGTTTCCTGGCTAACGCGGCTGAACGGCTGGAACAACTGGGCCAGGCGCTCCGGCGACAGCCCGGCGCCGGTATCGGTGACGCTGAGTCGAAGGCGTTGCGGCGCGCTCTCGCTGCATTCCACCACTACCGATCCGCCCACCCGGTTGTACTTGATTGCGTTCGACAGCAGGTTGATCAGCACCTGTTTTACCCGGGTCCGGTCGGCCTTGACGAACCACTGCCGGTCGACCTGCGGAAAGCTGATGCGGATGCCGCTCTTTTGCGCCTGCGATTCGATGCTGCGCTGGCATTCGACCATGACATCGGCCAGCGACATCGGGTCCAGTGACCAGGACAGCCGGCCGGACTCGATCATCGACAAATCGAGGATTTCATTCACCAGTTCCAGCAAGTACCATCCGGCCCGCAGAATCTTGGCGATGTCTTCTTTCTGCGCAGGTGTCGGCGGCGGCGAGTCGGATTCCATGACCTGCGCGAAGCCGAGAATTTCGTTGAGCGAACTGCGCACCTCATGGCTCATGCCTGACAGGAAGTCCGCACTTGCAATACCGGCTTTCTCCGCCAGCGCCTGGGCGTTTTCCGCTTCCGCTTCGATCTGCCTGCTCTCGGTCAGGTCCCGGATCAGCTTGGCGAAGCCGCGCAGATTGCCGGCCGGGTCGCGGATCGCGGTAATCACCACGCGGGCCCAGAAGCTCGAGCCGTCCTTGCGCACCCGCCAGCCTTCGTTCTGCAGGTGTCCCTGGGTTGTCACTAAGTCGAGATCCTGCTGGGGCGCGCCACGATCGATCTCTTCGCGCGGATAGAACCGGGAGAAATGCTGGCCGACGATTTCCTCGGCGGCGTAGCCCTCGAGCCGCTGCGCTCCCACATTCCAGCTCAGCACGCGGCCTTCCGGATCCAGCATGACCATGGCGTGGTCGGTGACGCTTTCCACCATCAGGTGGAAGCTTTCCTCGGTCCACCGCAACTGCTCTTCGGCTTGCTTGCGCGCGGAATTGTCGGTGCTGACTAGCAGATAACCGATGATGGTGCCTTCAGCGTCGCGCAGCGCCGTGACCGACACCTGCGCCGGGAAGCGGCTGCCGTCCTTGCGGACGTAGCTTAGGTCGTAAATGTCCTCCATGTTGCGTGCGGCCTTGAACACCAGGGCCTCGAAGCCAGGCGCCAGCGAAATGTCGAACTCGCGGCCGAGTTCCACGGCGCGTGCAATCACGTCCAGTGGATATGTAATATGGGTGGGAGTCAGCTGGCCCACCATTTCACCGGAGGCGTAGCCCAGCATGCGCTCGGCACCGATGTTGAAGAGCTGAATTACGCCCTTCTCGTCAGTGGCGATGATCGCAAAGTGTGGACTGTTCAGAACCGCGATCTGCAAATTTACGGTCTTGAGCAGGGCTTCGGTGTTCTGCGCCTCGGTATGGGCGATCGCCTTGCCGGCAGCGGAAGAATCGTAAAGGGAAGCAGACATGGGACAAGTTCCTTTCAAATCGTCTAGTCCGACGGCCGCTATCCGGAGCAGCGCTTTCGCTGTTCACATACGGCAGATCGCCATCAACCGCAGGTCGGGGTTTTCCACCACCAACTCCTGCCAAGCTTGAACGATAGGCTGTCAGCCCAATACGCTCTGTTCGCCAGCGCACAGTCCGCGCCGGTTTCGCGAGCGAACCTCATCCTGGGATGCCGCGGATGCATTGGGATGAGGCCTCGGACGCGCGAACCTGAGGCCACGGCAGCGACGGACCGTCCGTTGCCCGATTGCGGTCAGATTCGCAACGTGCGGTAGCGCACGGTCGGGCTTGCCGGTGATGGGTATTCTCGATTCTTGGCGGCTCGCTGATCGAGATTTCCATGCTGGAGATTCACTATGAAAATCACTTCCCTGACATCAAAATGTGCTTTGGCGCTCATCATGGCTGGCGTCCTCACGGCCGGCCCGGTCATCGCCGACAAGGGAGGCAAACACGATCGCGGCGACCGGCAGGAAGAGCACAATCGTGGCCATGGGCAGGACGAACGGCGCAATGACGACAGAAGGTCAGAGGGCGACGGCGATCGCCATTCCCCGGAAGACCGCCGCCACTTCGAAGACCGACAGCAGGTGATGGTGCGCGAATACTACGTCGAGCATTACCGCGGCCGCCGCTGCCCGCCGGGGCTGGCGAAGAAGCACAACGGCTGCATGCCACCCGGCCACGCCAGGGAATGGCAGGTCGGACGGCCTCTGCCGCGCGAGGTGGTCTATTACGACGTGCCCAAGCCACTGGTGGTACAGATCGGCCCGCCTCCCGCCGGCCATCGCTATGTGCGCGTCGCCGGGGACATACTGATAATCGCGGTCGGAACCGGGATGGTCGTCGACGCGATCAATGACCTCGGCGGGAGGTAACATCTCACTTCGCCGACGCAGGTAGATCAGAAACAATGAGCGGCGTACCCATGGTAGCTGCAAAGGCGGAGTGCGATGCGATGAGGTCTGGTATCGGGTATGCGCTGCGGGCAGCAGCGGCAGGCGCACTTTGTGTCTTCCTGTTGCCGCCGGATGGATGGGCCGCGGAGGCCACCCCTCCCATTGTCGCGGCAAGCGTGCCGGTGGCGATCGGCGGAGCAGGATTGGGCGTGGTCACGCGTTTCGAGAGTTCGGTCTATCGAGGGGGAGGCACGCGTAACGACCTTGTGCCGCTCTACCTTTACGAAGGCAAGCGGGTTTTCCTCGAGGCGTATCGCATTGGCCTGAAACTCGATGAGAGCCCGGACTCGCGTCTTGACGCCTTTGTCGCCTATCGCTTCGAGGGCTTTCCCTACGACCGCGTACCGGCGAGCCTGGCCGGCATGACCAACCGCGGAGCGGGCGTCGATCTGGGTCTCGGATACCAGCGGCGCCGGGCCTGGGGCACGCTGTATGGCGAAGTGCTGACCGATGCCGCGGGCGGCTCGGGCGGCAGTGAAATTCGCGGCGGCTATCGCTACGACTGGAAGGTCGGCAAGCTGCAGTTGCAACCGCAACTCGCCTTTGCTTGGCGTGACGCCCGACTGAACAACTACTACTATGGCGTGCGTTCGTCCGAGGCCACGGCGACGCGTGCCGCCTATGAGCCTGGCGCGGGGCTCAATACCGAACTCGGCCTGTCCGCTGCCTACCGGCTCTCCGAGCGCTGGCGGCTGATCGGCGGGGTATCCGCCAGACGCTGGTCGTCCGGCGTGCGTGCCAGTCCGATCGTCGATAACCGTACGCAGCTGGCCGCACAGCTCGGGTTGGCCTACGACTTCTCGCCGGAACATGATGCCTGGCCGACGGGACGCCCGCTGATCGTCAAGGTGCTGCGCGGCAAGGCGACCGATTGCGATGTGGCCCAGGTGATGCTGCTCAAATGCTTCTCGACCAGCACCGTCGACCAGACCCGTATCACCGCGCTTGAACTGGGCCGCCCATTCGTCGAAGGCCTGAACGGCTGGCCGCTGGACTTCGTCGGCTATGTCGGTCTGCTGCGTCACCACGAGCGCGGCTTGCAGGAGGACACCTGGCAGGCCAACGCCTACATGAAAGCCTACTACTACGGCTTTCCCTGGAGCGAACGGCTGCGCACCCGCCTCGGCATGGGCGTCGGCGTTTCCTATGCCGAGCGCGTGCCTTATGTCGAACTGCGCGATCAACTGGCGCGCGGGCGCAGCAGTTCGCGGCTGCTCAACTACCTCGATCCCAGCATCGACATCAGTCTTGGCGACCTGATCGGCGTCAAGTCGATGCGTGAAGCCTATGTCGGCCTTGGCGTATCGCATCGCTCCGGCATCTTTGGCACCTCGCGCCTGCTCGGCAACGTAAACGGCGGGTCGAACTACATCTATTCCTATGTGGAGTGGCAGATGTAGCTGCTGCCCGGCCGCACGGCGCCGGCGCGCGGCGATGTCGCACCGTCGCCGGCACCGGGCACTAACTGCCGGCCGGGATGGCAGGCACATCGTCAACGCCCGCCAAAGCGCGGCGCTATGTACGGCAGCGTACCGACCGCAACGCATCCCGTGACTATCTTCGGGTACAGGTATCGACCAGGTTTGCGGCTCACCCGCCGCCAAACTCGGTTCTCCGTCGCCAAAGGCGCGCAGAGTGCTTGGTTCGAAACCGCAATGGCAAGTCCCCCTCAATGCATTTGGAGATGTCAATCATGAAACAACTAGTCAAGTATCTTTCCGCGCTCTTCCTGTCCCTGACGCTGGTATTCGTCGCAGGTTGTGCGTCGACGGCGAAGCAGGAAGGAACCGGCGAATACGTCGACGACAGCGTCATCACCACCAAGGTTAAGGCGGTGGTCTTCAACGAGCCCACTTTGAAGGTTGCCGAGATCAATGTCGAAACCTTCAAGGGCGTCGTTCAGCTGAGCGGCTTTGTGAGTTCGTATGACGCGGCAAACAAGGCGGTCGCGCTGGCCAAAAGCGTCCACGGCGTGAAGTCGGTCAAGAACGATATGCATGTGAAGTAGTCGATGGAACTCCGCGACACTGCCGGACCGATAGTCCAACGGCGGTCCGACAGTGCCCGCGGGACCTTCCCTTCGTGCTCCAGCAGTAACCCTGTCTCGATTCATCCGCCAAGCGCCTGCGCATGACAGCCATCGCAACTGCTGACGCGGTATCGGCAACGGACAATCCATCACCGCTGGCGCTCGCGCCGGCAGCGCCACCGCCCACGGTTCCCAAACCGCTATCGGGACGCGACATGGCGCTGTTCATCATCGCCGCGGTCGCCGTGGTGTTCGCCTTGAAGTGGGCGCAAAGCTTCTTCGTCTTGCTGCTGCTGGGCATCCTCTTCGCCTACACATTGAATCGCCTCGTGGTCTGGCTCGAACGGATCCGCATCCCCCGTGCCGCGGGGACCAGCATCGTGATGATGGGCGTCGCCTGCGCGGTCGCCGTAGGCGCCAACTCCCTGAGCGGGCAGATACAGACCATCCTCGATCAGGTGCCGGAGGCGGTGAGCAAGCTGTCGACGGGGGTCGCCAGGCTGCGTCAGGGCGAGGCCAGCACCATGCAGAAGATGCAGACCGCCGCGAGCGAGATCGAAAAGGCGACCGGCGAGGCGGCAGGCCTGGCATCGCCACCGAAACAGCGGGTGACCCGCGTCGTCATCGACCCGCCCGGCTTCAAGCTCGGCAACTTCCTTTGGGCGAACTCCATGGGCGCCGCGGCGCTGATCGGCCAGGCCGCGATGGTGTTCTTCCTGACTTTCTTCTTCCTGCTGTCCGGCGACACCTTCAAGCGAAAGCTGGTGCGCCTGGCGGGGCCATCGCTGTCGCACAGAAAAATCACCGTGCGCATCCTCGACGAGATCAACGACTCGATTCAACGCTACATGTTCATGTTGCTGGTCACCAACCTGCTGGTCGCGCTGCTGACCTGGATCGCATTGAGCGGATTCGGGCTCGAAAATGCCGGCGCCTGGGCGGTGGCCGCGGGGCTGCTCCACCTGATCCCCTACTTCGGCCCGGTCGTCACCGCGGTCGTCATCGGCATTTCGGCATTCATGCAGTTCGACACCATGGAGATGATGTTCTTGGTGGGGGGAGCGTCGTTGGCGATCGCCACGGTGGTCGGTCACTTTGTTGCCACCTGGATGACCGGCAGGATCGCCAGGATGAACACGGCGGCCGTATTCGTCTCGCTGTTGTTTCTGGCCTGGCTGTGGGGTGTCTGGGGCATGCTGCTGAGCGTTCCGATCATCGCGGTCGTGAAAGTCGTGGCCCAGCACGTGGAACATTTTTCGCCGGTCGCCGAGTTGCTGGGCGACTAGACCGGTCCCGCCCGAGTCGCCAGCTCGCCGCATTCAGTCCGCACGTCAGGGGCGACAGCCAAGTCGAATGGCCGCGATGCGGGACCGGGAGCCCCCCGCCATGGGCGCAAGATCGCACGTAGACGCTCGTGCCGGCGCGAAGAAATCAGCCGCGAGCTGCGGCTGGTGCCAGATCCGGAACCGGCACCACCGAGCGGCGCTTCAGATCTTCTTGATGTCCTTGACGACTTCCTTCAGGTTGCCGACATGTTGCTGCACTTTCCCTGCGGCCTGGTTGGATAAGCCCTTCGCTTGTTGCTCCCTGCTGCCCACCAGTTTCCCGACCTCTTCCTGAATCTTGCCGCCGATGTCTTTTGCTGCACCCTGCACTTGATCCTTGTTCATCACTATTACCTCACGTTTAGGTTGACCATCTGATACCCGAGCCGGCGTCGACTCGTCCTGCGAATCGCACACTCATCGTGTCGATGGCGCAAGACTGGAACCTGTCGGGATTCACGTCTGTGCGTTGTCCAACACAGCGCGGCAAGGCGGCGGATCAGCCAGCGCGGCCTTGGACGTCTTCAGGAGTCGGCGCTGGCGGGACGGCGATTCCCGCGACCGTGCATATGTGCTCCACCGCACGGACGGAAGGACCCCGCCCGGGGGACACTTCATCGAGTCTCCCGCGCGATAGGGCCCGATGTGTTTCAGGCCTGACCAGCGCAGGCAGTCTCACACGAGGTCCCTGAATTTCGCACCAACCCAACCGCAAAGAGGTCATCCCATGCTTTACACCATCGCCGTAATACTTCTCGTCCTGTGGGCCGTCGGATTGGTATCGTCATACACCCTGGGTGGATTCATCCATCTGCTGCTGGTGATTGCCGTTATCATGGTTCTGCTCAGGGTCATCAGTGGACGCAAGGTCATCTGACGAAATCCGCCTTGTTTCAGTGGTCCGGCAATTGACAAGGCCGGGTGGCTTTCACCTCGGCCCCCGGCAGCGCCAATCGGAAATCAGCCATGTTTGAATCACCAAGCACTCGCATCCCCGGCGACAAGGCCTCCCAGCCGAGCGGCATGACGGATTTGCAGCGTCAGGAAGGCTTGCTCAGGACCGGGGCCTTGCAGACGGCCATCTTCAACAGCCCCAATTTCTCCTGCCTGGCCACCGATGCAAAGGGCGTGATCCAGATCCTGAACGTCGGCGCCGAGCGCATGCTGGGCTTCGCCGGGGCCGATGTGCTGAACCGGATCACGCCGGCCGACATCTCCGATCCACAGGAGTTGCTGGGGCGCGCGGCGGCCTTGAGCGCCGAATTCGGAACGCGGATTGCGCCGGGCTTTGACGCCCTGGTGTTCAAGGCTTCGCGCGGCATCGAGGACATCTATGAACTGACCTACATCCGCAAGGACGGCAGCCGTTTGCCCGCTGTAGTATCGGTTTCGGCGCTGCGCGACGCGCATGAAGCCATCATCGGCTACCTGCTTATCGGCACCGACAACACGGCGCGAAAACAGATCGAAGCGGAGCGAACCCGGCTCGATCAGGCACTGCAGGCCCGCAACGTCGAACTCGAGAGCGCGCGCTTTGTCGCCGAAAGAGCCAGTCTGGCGAAATCGGATTTCCTTTCCAGCATGAGCCATGAATTGCGCACGCCGCTCAATGCCATTCTAGGCTTCGCCCAACTCATCGAAACCGGGACGCCCGTGCCGTCGCCTTCCCAGCAGCGCAATCTCGCGCAGATTCTCAAGGCCGGGTGGTACCTGCTGGAGTTGATCAACGAAATCCTCGATCTGGCGCTGATCGAGTCGGGCCGGGCTACGTTGTCGCGTGAGGCAATCTCGCTGGGTGAGGTAATGCTCGAATGCAGGGCCATGGTCGAGCCGCAGGCGCATAAGCGCGGCATTGGCATGAGCTTTCCGCATTTCGAATTGCCCTGCTATGTCAGCGCTGACCGGACCCGGGTCAAGCAGGTTCTGATCAACCTGCTGTACAACGCCATCAAGTACAACCTGCCGCAGGGCACGGTCTCGGTCGGGTACAAGCTGATCCCGCCCAATGCGATTCGCATCAGCGTGCGGGACACCGGTGTCGGACTGGGTACAGAGCAGCTGGGGCAGCTTTTCCAGCCCTTCAATCGCCTCGGCAAGGAGTCCGGCGTGGAAGAAGGCACCGGCATCGGCCTCGTGGTGACCAAGCGCCTGGTGGAACTGATGGGCGGCACCATCGGTGTAGACAGCGTCGTCGGCGAGGGCAGCGCGTTCTGGTTTGAACTAGGTCTGACCACGGCGCCGCACCTGGCAGTTGAGGAAGCCGCCGATGCCTCGCAGGCGCGGCCGCAAATGGCGGATGGCACACCCTTGCGAACGGTGCTGTATGTGGAAGACAATCCGGCCAATCTGGAACTGGTCGAGCAGCTCATTTCGCGTCGCCCCGAGCTGCGCATGATATCGGCGGCAGACGGCAATCTCGGTGTCGAATTCGCCCGCAGCTATCTTCCCGAGGTAATCCTGATGGACATCAACCTGCCCGGTATCAGCGGGCTCGAAGCCATGCAGATATTGCGCGCGGACCCGAAAACGGCGCAAATACCGATCATCGCATTGAGCGCCAATGCGGTGCCGCGTGATATCGAGAAGGCCCTCCACGCGGGGTTCTTCAACTATCTGACCAAACCGATCAAGGTCAATCAGTTCATGGATGCGCTGGACCTGGCAATGGAATATTCGCAAACGGCGGCAGCAGGCGCCGGCAAAAAGGACCCCGCATGAAACTCGCCGAATCCGACATTCTCAATGCCAGCATCCTGGTCGTCGATGATCAGGAGTCCAATGTCAGTCTGCTCCTGCGAATGCTGGCCGAGACCGGCTATACCAAGGTCGCCTCGACCATGAACCCCGAGGAGGTTTGCGCGCTGCATCGCAAGCATTGCTACGACCTGATCCTGCTCGACCTGCAGATGCCGGTCATGGATGGATTCCAGGTAATGGAAGGACTCAAGACCAGCACCACCGACAGCTATCTGCCTGTGCTGGTGATCACCGCCCAGCCCGGCCACAAGCTGCGCGCCTTGCACGCCGGCGCCAGGGATTTCGTCAGCAAGCCCTTCGATCTGACCGAAGTCAGGACGCGCATCCACAACATGCTGGAAGTTCGGCTGCTCTACAGGAAGCTGGAGAACTACAACCAGGAGCTGGAACAGACCGTGCTGGAACGCACCGCCGAACTGCGTGAAAGCGAAGCCCGCTATCGCAGCCTGACCGAACTCGCCGCCGACTGGTACTGGGAGCAGGACGAGAACGGCGACTTCACCAAGGTGTCAGGCCCGGTGCTGGAGATGCTCGGTATCCAGGTCGGCCCCCTCCAGGGGGCGGCAAGCGAAGCCGGCGAAGTTCGCGCGGGCGGCTGGAACGAGGAGGAGCGCGCAGCCTTGCAGGCCTCCGTTGCGGCGCGCGAGCCCTTCCTCGACCTGGTCCTGAGCCGTCGCAATCCCAATGGCTCGCAGCAGAAATTCCAGGTCAGCGGCGAGCCGATGTTCAACAAGTCGCTGCGCTTCATCGGTTACCGCGGCATCGGCATCGAACTCATCAGCGCGGCAGGCAATCATGTCGGCAACTCCTAGTCCGAGCCAGAACCACCTGCTGGCTGCGCTGCCGACGGCGGAATTCGAGCTTCTGGCGCCGCACCTGGAGCTGGTTTCGCTGCGTCTCGGCGAGATGCTCTACGAGCCCGACCGGCAATTGCAGCATGCCTATTTCCCCACCACGGCGATCGTGTCCCTGCTCCATGTCATGGAGTCCGGTGCGTCGGCGGAATCGGCCGGGGTAGGCAACGAAGGCGTGGTCGGTATTTCGCTATTCATGGGCGGCGACACCACCACCACCTCCGCCATGGTGCAGACCGCGGGCCACGCCTACCGGCTGGAACGCCGCCGGCTCAAGCAGGAGTTCGATCGTGCCGGCCTGCTGCAGCGGCTGTTGCTGCGCTATACGCAGGCGCTGATGACCCAGATGTCGCAGACTGCGGCCTGCAACCGGCACCATTCGGTGCAGCAGCAATTGTGCCGCTGGCTGCTGCTAACCCAGGATCGCGTGGGGCAGCGAGAACTGGTCATCACCCAGGAACTGATCGCAGGCATGCTCGGCGTGCGTCGCGAAGGGGTCACGGAAGCTGCCGGAAACCTGCAGCGCGATGGCTTCATCAGTTACCGCCGGGGCCACATTGCCGTGATCGATCGCGCCGGACTGGAGAAGCACGCCTGCGAGTGCTATGCCCTGGTCAAGAAAGAATTGAGTCGTCTGCTGTCCGACGTGCGGTATCGGCAGGAGGGCGATCCGGCAGTCGTCGCCGACAAGCTCCTGCGCGAAGTTGGCTCGTCCGGAGCCGGCGGTGCGGCGGCCAAAGGGATTGCCAGCCGAACCCGGATGAACTAGGCTCAACCGACACTCCTTGAATCCACCCCTGATCGGGAGGAAGCCATGACCCGAAAGGCGCAGCCAAGCCAACCCGAAGTCCGCGCCGCCAGGCGCCGCGTGACGAAGGCCGCTGTTGCGCGGAGGACGTGTTGCGCACGCTGGTGTTGTGCGACCGGGAGATCGCGGCCGGCAACGGGCGCTGGTTCCAGGTCAAGATCATGCCCTGCCGCACCACGGAAGACCTCATCGTTGGCGTCGGCATTCCCTTGAACGACATCAGCCGGGCCAGGAATCTTGAGGCGCAACTGCGGGTGGATGTCGATCGGGCGAGGGACGTGCCGTGAGCAAGCGGGACGAAGCCGCCGCTCTGCGCCAGGCCGCGGAAGTCCGCTTGAGCGCAGCGTCCGTGACCAGCCCGGCGCCGTGCCCGCCGGACGCAGAGCCAGCCAATGCCGATCTGCTGCGCCTGGTGCACGAATTGCAGGTGCACAAGATCGAGCTGGAACTGCAAAACGAGACCCTGCGCCAGGCACAGATCGCCCTCGAGGAATCGCGCGATCGCTATTCGGATCTTTATGAATTCGCGCCTGTCGGTTATCTCACCCTCTCCCCCGACGGGCAAATCGCCGAGATCAATCTTGCCGGCACGATGATGCTGGGCATGGGGCGGGCCAAGGTTCTGCAGCTCAGCTTCGAGCGATTCATCGCTGCCGAAGACACGGCGAGCTGGCGCCGGCATCTGGCCAGCGTGCTGCAACAGGAAGAAAAGCTGGAGAGCGAATTCGTCCTGCAACGCGCCGACGGCACGCGCGTCAATAGCCGGCTGCATTGCCTGCGCATGCTCAGGGCGGGGCAGGCGCCGACGGTGCGCGTGGTGCTGACCGACGTCACGAAGCTGAAAACCGCGGAACATGAGCTGCGCGAGGCGCAGCGTATTGCCCGCATGGGCAATTGGTACTGGGATGCGGCGACCGACGCGATGTCGGCTTCCGATGAACTCTGCCGGATATTCGGTCGGGAGTGGCTGCCGCCACTGGCCGGACAGCGCGGCACCCTGTATTCGCCCGAGGCCTGGCAGGAACTCGACAACGCCGTGCGTGCGGCCGTGCGCGGCGGGACGGGTTTCGACCTCGAACTGCCCGCCCTGCGCAGCGACGGTACGCCATTCTGGATCAATGCCCGCTCCGCGCCGGTGCGCGATGTCAGCGGCAAGGTGGTGGGCTTGCGCGGGACCATGCAGGACATCACGATGCGCAAACAGTCGGAACAGGAACTGAGCCTGAGCAGACAGTTGCTGGAACTCACGATGCAGATGAGCCATACCGGCGGTTGGGAAATGGACCTGGTCGATCGCGCCTTGCATCGGACGCGCGGACATGATCGCATCTTCGGTTACGCGACACCGCGTCCGGCCTGGAGCTACAAAATCTTCCTCGAACACGTGCTGCCCGAGGATCGCGCAGAGGTGGGCCGGCTCTTTCGCGAGGCCACCGCGCAGCAAGGCGACTGGAACTTTGAGTGCCGCATCCGTCGTCACGACGGCGAAGAGCGCTGGATCCTTTTCGCCGGCGGCCACCAGCGCGACGACAGGGGCCGCGTGCGACGCGTGTCCGGCATCGTGCGCGACATCACCGACACCAAGCGTCTGGATCAAGTGCTGCGGGAAAAAAATCTCGAACTGGAGCGGGCGCGGGCCGTCGCCGAAAAGGCCAATCTGGCGAAGTCCGATTTTCTGTCGAGCATGAGCCATGAACTGCGCACGCCGCTCAATTCCATTCTCGGTTTCGCCCAGCTCATGGCCTCAGCCACGCCACCGCCGAACCCTTCCCAGCAGCGCGATCTCGAACGGATACTCAGTGCCGGTTGGTATCTGCTGGAGCTGATCAATGAAATCCTCGATCTGGCGCTGATCGAGTCGGGCAAGGCGCTGCTGTCGTTGGAGCCGGTGGCGCTGGGCGAGATCATGTCCGAGTGCCGCGCCATGATCGAGCCGCAGGCCGAGCAGCGCAGCGTCGACTTGCGCTTCCGGCCCGAGGCGAATCCCTGGTTGGTCAACGCCGACCGGATCCGGCTCAAGCAGGTGCTGATCAACCTGCTGTTCAACGCGGTCAAGTACAACCGGCCGGGCGGCACGGTGGTCGTAGAGTGCAGCCAGCCCGCGCCGGAATCGATCCGCATCAGCGTCGCCGACACCGGCCAGGGCCTGAGCCCCGAACAAATGACGCAGTTGTTCCAGCCTTTCAACCGCCTTGGCAAGGAAACCGGCGCCGAGCAAGGCACCGGTATCGGCCTGCATGTGACCAAGCGCCTGGTCGAACTGATGGGTGGCCACATTGGCGTGGATAGCACGGTCGGAGTCGGCAGTGTTTTCTGGGTCGAACTGGATCTCGCCACGGCGCCACGCCTGGCCATCCAGGAGCCGGCATTGGCGGCGCTGGTGCGCCCGGCGCCGCTGGAGGTGGCGCCGCCCAGCACCGTGCTGTGCGTGGAAGACAACCCGGCCAACCTGGATCTGATCGAGCAGCTGATCGGACGCCGTTCCGACTTGCGCCTGCTGTCTGCGGCGAATGGCGAACTCGGCATCGCGTTCGCCATTGCTTATCAGCCGCGGGTGATCGTGATGGACATCAACCTGTCCGATATCAGCGGCTTCGAGGCCTTGGCCGTTCTGCGCAAGGATCCGTCAACGGCACATATCCCGATCATCGCGCTGAGTGCCAACGCCATTCCTGACGATATCGCAAAGGGCCTGGCAGCCGGTTTCTACCGGTACATCACCAAGCCGATCAGGATCGACGAATTCATGGATGCGCTGAACATGGCACTCGAGTTCGCGGCCGCGGCCACAGCCACGGCCGGCAAGCCGGAGACCCCCGGCTAGCGGCTGCGCGCCGTGTCGCCCAAGGGATTCCTTCGGGGCGTCACAGGCGCCGACTTCCGTGGGCGCCATTGAACCGCCACGGGTGTGGGGAGTGCACTCCGTCGCGGCCGCGCGCTGCGTGTGCTGGCGTACAGACCGAACCCGGCGCGGGGTCGATGATTCGCACATGGACATGCGCCCGCAGAATTTCAGGGGCCGTCGCCGCCACAGGAGCATGGCATGAGCAATTACCGATTCACCGGCATCCGCCTGCAACTGTTCGGGTGGATACGCGAAGTGTCGGGCGAACCGAGTGGCGATTCGTTGCTGGTCCCCAGAGGCAGGGGCGACCAGCTCATTGGCCAGGCCCGGCAGGTCAGCGCCGTTGAGCGCGAGCAGGCGCAGCGCCGGCCGGCGGAATTCCACCATCATCACCGTAATCGGTTTTGCTAGGAGAGACGGAAATGTACAAGAGAATAGTTTTGGGCTTGCTCGCCGTGGCGGCATTCTTCCCCATGCCCTACCTTGCCGGCGAGGCCCGCGCGCAGAATCATTCAGAGGTCGCCGCGCCACGCATAGACGGCTTCGACGTGCAGGCCGTGCGCAAGCCGGAGCCGGGCAATGAGCTGGCATTCACGCTCTATGGCAGTCCCGGCGGCAGTGCCGCCGTGCAGATTTCCGGTGCGACCGGCGGGCTGGTGCTGAGCGAAACCGAAACCGGAGTGTACGAGGGCAGCTACACCATCCGGACGCGGGACAGGATCACGGCCGGCAGCAAGGCGACCGCCAATCTTCGTGTGGGCAATCAGGTGGCCAGCACCATACTGGATGAGCCGCTGATCGGCACACCCTCCGGCAGGCGCTCATCGCGGACCGCTGCCGCGGCGGGAGCCCCGAAGATAGACCGCTTCGATGTGGACCCTCCGCAGCACCTTGGGGCCGGCGAAGAACTGATCCTGACACTATCGGGCAGTCGGGACGGGAAGGCCAGTGCCAGGATCGCAGGGGTCAAGGGCAAGATCGTGCTCGACGAAATCCGTGCCGGGGTATATGAGGGCCGCTATACCATCAAGCGTCGCGATCGCATCGCGGCGAACTCGGTGGTTACAGGGAATTTGCGCATCGGTGACCGGGAAACCAACGCCGTACTCGGCCAGTCGCTGGAGGCCGGCCCCGGCCATCAGCCGCATGCCAGTCGTACGGTCCCCCATTGCGCCGATTGCGGCGTGGTCGAGGCAATCAATGTCGTCGAGGTCCACGGCGACGGCGGCTATCTCGGAAAAATCGCCGGTGGTCTGGCGGGCGCCCTGCTTGGCAACCAGATGGGCAGCGGCACGGGCCGAACAGTCGCCACGGTGGCGGGAGCAGCGGGTGGAGCCTACCTCGGCAATGAAGCTGAGAAGAAGTTTAAGACCAACAAGCACTACGAAGTCGTCGTACGCCTGGAGAACGGCGGAACCCGGGCGATTACCTACACGACACAACCACCGTTCGCGGTAGGGGCCAAGGTCAAGGCAGAGAACGGCACGTTCACGGTCATTTAGCGCTGAACAGCAGACCCGGCGGGTGGCGAGCGTTCATCCTTCGCCCCGGGCTGATACGGGCCCGCCGTCGCCGACGCCGTGGAGAATTCGCGAACACCCCTTGCGCGGTCAATCAAGGCAGCGTAAGAATGGCCGGCCGCCTGGCAATGCTGCGACTGCTTGCCGTCACACTGACGTGCCTGGGCGCAGGCATTGCCGTCGCTGCGGAAGCCGATACGAATCCGGTCGCGGCGCTGCGCGCCAAATATGCCGCGTTGCGAGAACAGTCCGGCGTCAATCCGTTTCAGAGGGCGCTTTACCTGGAATCCGCCGAGACCAGGGAAAGCGTGTCGGGAAACGTTTATGCTATTGTCAACCATTCGTTTGCGACGACCGGCGCAGCGCTGAACGGACCGGCCGCCTGGTGTGACATCATGCTGCTGCATCTGAATACCAAGTATTGCCACGGGTCGGCAGACAGCCATGGCAGCGTTCTGCGGGTGTACATCGGCAGCAAGGGCGAACAAGCGCTGGACGATGCCTATCCGGTGGACTTTGCCTATCGAGTCGCCGCCGCGACTCCGGACTACCTGAATATCATGCTGACGGCAGACGCTGGGCCGTTGCGTACCAGCGACTATCAGATCGTGCTTGAGGCGGGTCCGCTGGGCGCCAAGCAGACATTGCTGCATCTGGCCTATTCATATTCCTTCGGCTTTGCCGGGCGCGCGGCGATGCAGGCCTACCTGAGTACCGTCGGCCGCGACAAGCGAGGGTTCACCGTCACCGGCAAACAATCGGGCGGCACACCGGTCTATATCGACGGAATGCGCGGGCTGGTGGAGCGCAACACCATGCGTTACTACCTCGCAATCGAGGCCTATCTCGGCGCTCTGTCGGCGCCGCCACAGGCACGGCTTGAAAAGAGCCTGCTCGACTGGTTTGCGGCGATCGAAGGCTATCCACGGCAACTGCATGAACTGGAACAGGGTGAATACCTCGCCATGAAACACAAGGAGTATGCCCGCGCGAAGCTTGGGCCGCGAGCGCCATGATGAAGTCATTCGTCCATCGGCTTTTCGCCGGCATGAATCCAAAGTCGGAGTTGGCGACACGGCACCCAGGGCCGAAGCTCCGAGGCGACGCCGGGAAGCGATTCGTTACGCTCAGGCGTCCGCCGACGCGACTCCCTGTCTGAAACGTGCCGCGCACAACTGAGCGGGACCGCCTCTTCCTCGCTCCACGCGTCAGGCGTCGCGTCCGCGGCGGCGGCGATCCAGCCACCAGGCCAGCAAGGGCAGCACAACGAAGGAGCCGGGCATCACCGTAATCACCAGATATGGCGAAAGGTGCGCCAAGGCCCGCAACTGATCGCGCAGAGTGACCCGGTCGGCAGCCGTCCAGCGCTGGCCGTTGCGGGCCTTCATCAGTAGCGGTAGGAGGCCGCGCACCTTGCTCAATTGCGTCAGCAGTTCCGTACGTTCGCGCTTCTGCGCAGCGAGAACCTTCTCGATCAGACCGGGTGCAATGCGTGTCCGCGAAGCGGGGGCGACGACTTGACTACCGGCTCGCTTGACTCCGCCACGCGGCCAAAATCGAGCCACAGCCCGTTCAGCGGGGGCGAAAGCCCGCGCCAGCGGCTACACCGTGACCCGGGTGCTGCGATCCATCTGGCCCATCACGCTGCACTGCTGCGCTCCAGAAAATCCTTCATTTGTCGCCACGCCTGCCAGCCGAGGAAGGCGCGGCGTGCCCAGCGCCAGGCACTTTTCGGGCGAGCGACTACCAGCGCGACCGTGGTGGCAACGACCAGCCTTGGATTGCGGCGCACCCAGCGGGCGCCCGCGACAACATAATCGGCCCCGTTGAACACGGGAACCAGTCCTCGCGCGCAGGTGCCAAAGTCGGCGCGTAATCCCTCGCTGGCGATCTGGAGCCGCTGCTTCTTCAGCGCCAGTTCCAGTGTCGTGGCGTTCATTTCGGTGCGGCGGCATCGCCGGCCGTCAGCGCGTCGCGGTCCTGCCGAAGTTCAGCCAGGCTGGCGGCAAACAATTTGGAGCCCGCGCGCGCCAGATTCATGGCCAGCGTCAGGCAGGCGATCCCGGCACCGAGAAACAGCGCGGAAAATACTCCCAGTGCCAACAGCCGGTTGCTATCCCACAGCAGCACCGTGAAGAAGATGGCGAGGAATATCAGGCCGGCGGCGATACACAGAAACGCGGCGCCACCGTAGGCCAGCAGTGACACCAGACGTACCCGCTCCTCGGCAAGCTCCACGCCGAGGAGCTTGAGGCGATTGTGCAGCAGGGAAATGCCGGTCCCCAGCAGTCCCCTGGTCGAAGCGAACAGGCCGGGCTGGTCCGACCCCTTGCCGGCGCCAGCACCCATTGCTGCGGTCAGCGGCGACCGATCAGCAAGCCGACAATGAAGCCGAAGCCGGCGGCGACACCGACCGAACGCCAGGGATTGTCGTGCACGTAGTCGTCGGCGACGCGGCCGACTTGCTTGGCCTTGTCCACCAGCGCGGCTTCGGCCTCGGCCAGTTTGATCTTGGCCGCGGCAAGGCGATCCTGCGTTCTGGCGCGGATCTCGGCGATCTTCTCGCCGGCCTGCCCGGCCGTGGCGCGCAGAAGTTCCTCACTGTCGGCAATGACCAGCTTCACGTTGGAAATCAGTTTCTCTTTGGTGACATCGCTTGCGTCGTTCATGGTTTTCTCCTGAAATGAAGACCAAACCGTGAGATTACCGATTTTGTCGCTGCACCGCAACGACTCATGTCATTCAGCATGCGGCGCAAGCTGGTAATCGACCGTCAGCGGCGCATGATCGGAAAAACGCCGTTCCTTGAACACGGCCACATGGCGTGCCGTCGCGGCGAGGCGAGGCGTGGCGATCTGGTAATCGATGCGCCAGCCGACATTCTTGGCCCATGCCTGGCCTCGGTTCGACCACCAAGTGTAGGCCTCGCCGCCTGCCTCCGGCAACAGCCGGCGATGGACGTCGACCCAGCCCAGGTCATCGAAGACGGACGAGAGCCAGGCACGCTCCTCGGGCAGGAAACCCGAATTCTTCTGGTTCGACTTCCAGTTCTTCAGGTCGATTGGCCGGTGGGCGATGTTCCAGTCGCCGCACAGCACGACCTCGCGCCCGTTGCGCCGCGCGCCGCGCGCCAAGCGTTGCAGTTGGGGCCGGAACTGTTCGAGAAAGCGGAACTTGGCCTGTTGGCGTTCATCGGAGCTGGAACCGGATGGCAGGTAGAGCGAGGCCACGGAAAGTTTGCCGAAGTCGGCTTGCAGGTAGCGTCCTTCGGCATCGAATTCGGGATTGCCAAAGCCTTCGACGATGCGGTCGGCCGGCCGCCGGGAATAAATGCCAACGCCGCTGTAACCTTTCTTGGTCGCGGCATGGAAGTAGCCGACGAAGCCAGGCGGCGCGCGCAGGCCGGGCGCCAGGTCGGCGATCTGCGCCTTGAGTTCCTGAACGCAGACGATGTCGGCTCGCTGCGTCGGCAGCCACTCGAAAAACCCCTTGGTGGCGGCGGAACGGATACCATTCAGATTCAGACTGAGTATTCGGAGCATGGGCGCCAGCATGTAGAATGCGATCGATGAATGCCACCGCCGACCTTGCCGTGACCAGCGAGCCGAGTCAGCTGAGCCGCGAGTTTATCGCCTTCGCTTGCGCACTGGGCGTATTGCGCTTCGGTGAGTTCACCACCAAGGCGGGGCGTCTGAGCCCCTATTTCTTCAACTCGGGTCTGTTCAACGACGGAGCTTCGTTGTCGCGGCTGAGCGCCTTCTATGCGCGCCGCATTCTTGCTGCCGGCCTTCGTTTCGACGTAATTTTCGGACCCGCCTACAAGGGCATTCCGCTCGCTGCCGGCACGGCCATGGCGCTGTCCGGTCTCGGCCAAAACGCCCCCTATGCCTACAATCGCAAGGAAGCCAAGGATCATGGCGAAGGGGGCGCCCTGATCGGCGCGCCGCTGAAGGGGCGCGTGTTGATAATCGATGATGTGATTTCGGCCGGCACCTCGATCCATGAATCGGTGAATCTGATCCGCGGGGCAGGGGCGACCCCCGCCGCCGTAGTCATCGCGCTCGATCGCCAGGAGCGGGGTCGCGGCGAACTCTCCGCGGTGCAGGAAGTGGAACAGAGTCTCGGTCTTGCGGTGGTCAGTATCGCCGGATTGAGCGATGTTATCGAATACCTTTCCGGCCGTCCGGAACTTGAAAACAATCTTGCGGCCGTGCGCGCTTACCGCGTTCGTTACGGCATCGCCTGATGCCCACGACACCTCTCAGGGGAGACCACCCATGCGCCTGATTTCCGCCCTGCTGTTCGCCTCGTCCGCCGTGCTTGCCATGGGCGCCGCGGCCCAGACACGTATCTATTGCTGCAACGACGCCAGCGGGCGCAAGGTCTGCGGCGACTTCTTGCCCCCTGCATGCCAGGGTCGGGCCTATGAGGAGCGCGACAATCGCGGCTTTGTATCGAAATTGGTCGAAGCGCCGTTGACGGCGGAGCAGCAGGCGCGCCGCGACGCGGAGAAGATCAAGAAGGAAGAGGAGGCGAAGAAGGCCGGCGAGGAACGTCGCAGAGTCCTGGCGCTGCTGTCGACCTATTCCAGCGAAAAGGATGTCATCACGGCGCGGGATCGGGCTTTGGCCGAAGTGGAGCAGAACTTGAAGCAGTCCCAGCAGCGACTTGACGAGGCCAGGAAGAAGAGGAAGAAGATTGACGGCGAGAAGGAGTTCTACAAGGGCAAGCCCTTGCCGGATGCCCTCAAGGCGGACGTCCGCGAAAGCGACAAGGAGATCAAAGCCCAACAGGCGGCGGTCGACGCCAGAGTCAAGGAGATGGACGAGATCCGCATCCGTTTCGAGGAAGAGCGGAAACGCTATCTTGAGTTGATCGGCAAGAAGGCGGCGGAAGACGCTTCGGCTGCTGCGGCCGCCCCGGCGGCGGCACCGGCACCCGCAGCGCCACCCGCGGCAGCCAGTCCCGCTCCAAACAGGTAGTCAGCCGCGCAGCTTGCGCTTCAGCAGGTCGCTGACCTGCTGGGGGTTGGCCTTGCCCCTGGCGGCCTTCATCGCCTGTCCGACCAGGGCGTTGAAGGCCTTGTCCTTGCCCGCGCGGTATTCCTCGACCGATTTCTGATTGGCCTCAATGACGGCCTCAACTAACGCCTCGATCGCGCCGCCATCCGAGATCTGTTGCCAGCCGCGCGCCGAAATCACACTGTCGGCGTTGTCGCCGTCACCCGTCCACAGCGCGTCGAAGACCTCGCGGGCGATCTTGTTCGAGATCGTGCCGTCGACAATCCGGCGGATAATCCCGGCCAGTTGTTGTGGCGCCAGCGGCGCGGCGCTTATCTCCAGCCCTTCCTTGTTGAGCCGCGCCGAGAGTTCGCCCATGATCCAGTTGGCGACCGGCTTCGCACCCTCCCCGCCCACCGCCTGGAGCGTGGATTCGAAGTACTCGGCGACTTCACGTGACGCGGTCAGCGTCGCGGCGTCATAGGAGGACAGCCCGAACGCCGCCTGAAAACGCTGCTTCATGGCTTGCGGCAGCTCCGGCAGCCCCGCGCGCACTTGCGCGATCCAGTCCGCCGTGATTTCCAGCGGCAGCAGATCGGGATCGGGGAAGTAGCGGTAATCGTGCGCGTCCTCCTTGCTGCGCATCGCGCGGGTTGCGCCGCTGGCGGGGTCGAACAACACGGTAGCCTGCTGAATCGCCCTGCCTTCCTCGATCTCGTTGATTTGCCAGCCCACTTCGAAATCGATCGCCTGCTGCATGAAGCGGAAGGAGTTAAGGTTCTTGATCTCGCGCCGCGTGCCGAATTCCTTCTGCCCGACCGGTCGCACCGACACGTTGGCGTCGCAGCGGAATGAGCCTTCCTGCATGTTGCCATCGCAAATGCCGATCCAGCGCACCAGCGAATGCAGCGCTTTGGCATAGGCCACCGCCTCGGCGGAAGAGCGCATGTCGGGTTCGGTAACGATCTCCAGCAGCGGCGTGCCGGCGCGATTCAGGTCGATGCCGGTGCGGCCATGAAAATCCTCGTGCAGCGATTTGCCGGCATCCTCTTCGAGATGGGCGCGCGTCAGGTGGACGAACTTCTCGGTCGCGGTATCACCGGAGCCGACCCGGATGGCCAGTCCACCGCCGGAAACCACCGGCGTTTCGAACTGGCTGATCTGATAACCCTTGGGCAGATCGGGATAGAAATAATTCTTGCGGGCGAAGATCGAGCGCGGCGCGATCGTGGCATTGACCGCAAGCCCGAACTTGATGGCGCAGACCACGGCATCCCGATTGAGCACCGGCAAGACGCCGGGCAGCGCGATGTCCACCGCGTTGGCCTGCACGTTCGGCTCGGCGCCGAAGGCGATGCTGCTGCCGGAGAAAATCTTTGACTTGGTCTGCAACTGGGCGTGGGTTTCCAGACCGATGACGACTTCCCACTGCATGGTCAAATCCCCTGGGGCATCTGCAGATGCCAGTCGGTTGTCTGCTGGTAGCGGTGCGCCACATTGAGCATCCGCGCCTCGCCAAACCAGTTGCCGATGATCTGCAGGCCCACCGGCATGTTGTGCCGGCCGAAACCGCAGGGCAGCGACATTCCCGGCAGGCCGGCGAGGTTGGTGGCGATGGTGTAGATGTCGGACAGGTACATCCGCACCGGGTCCGCGCTCTTGGCACCGAAGGCGAAGGCCACCGAGGGCGAAGTCGGTCCCATGATCACGTCGCAGTCCTTGAAGGCCTCGACAAAATCGGAGGCGATCAGGCGGCGAATCTTTTGCGCCTTGAGGTAATAGGCGTCGTAATAGCCGTGCGACAGCACATAGGTGCCGATCAGGATGCGCCGCTTGACCTCCGCACCGAAGCCCTGCGCGCGGCTGCGGGAATACATTTCCTCCAGATCGGCGTACTCGGGTGCCCGATAGCCATAGCGCACGCCGTCGAAGCGCGACAGGTTGGAGCTGGCCTCGGCCGGCGCGATCACATAATAGGCCGGCACCGACAGCGCGGAATTTGGCAGGCTGACTTCCACCGTTGCGGCGCCCAGCTTGCGATACGCGACAAGGGCGGCGTCGACCGCGGCACGCACGTCGTCGTCCATGCCCGCACCGAAGAATTCCTTGGGCAAGCCGATTTTCAGTCCGGCCAGCGGCTTTTCAAGATCGCGCAGGTAATCTTCCGGGGCGCGTTCCAGTGAAGTCGAATCGCGGGCATCGAAGCCCGCCATCGCGTTCAGCAGCAGCGCGCAGTCTTCCGCGCTCTTGGCCATCGGCCCGCCCTGGTCGAGGCTGGAGGCGAAAGCGATCATGCCGTAGCGCGACACCACGCCGTAGGTGGGTTTCAGCCCGGTGAGGCCGCACAGCGCCGCAGGCTGCCGGATCGAGCCGCCGGTGTCGGTGCCGGTCGCCGCCGGGGTGAGTCGGGCGGCGACGGCCGCCGCCGCCCCACCCGAAGAACCGCCGGGCACGCGCGAGGCATCCCAGGGATTCCTTACCGGCCCGAAATACGAGGTTTCGTTCGACGAGCCCATGGCGAACTCGTCCATGTTGAGCTTGCCCAGCGTCACCATGCCGGCGGCGGCGAGCTTCTCGACCACCTGGGCGTCGTACGGCGCGATGAAGTTGGCCAGGATCTTCGAGCCGCAGGTGGTGCGCCAGCCGCGGGCACAGAAGATGTCCTTGTGCGCCAGGGGGATACCTGTCAGCGGCCCGGTGCCGGTGGCGCCGCCCAACTTCTGGTCGGCAGCCCGTGCCTGGGCCAGGGTTCTCTCGCGGTCGGTGCTGATGAAGGCATTGAGCCCCGGATTGAGGCGCTCGATACGATCGAGAAACAGGGTCGCCAATTCCACCGCGGAAACCTTCTTCGCGGCCAGATCCGCCGACAACGCATGCAGCGATGAATTGATCATCCTATTTGCGCCCCTGACGCGCCAGAGCGACTGTGGGCGCCGCGGGGGGAGTTCCTCCGGGGGCTCGAACAGACTTTCATTCGATCACCTTGGGAACAAGGTACAAGCCGGCCTCGGTTTCCGGCGCAAGCGCCTGAAAATCGGCGCGCCGATCCGATTCGGTGACCACGTCGGGCCGCAGGCGCTGGACGACATCCACGGCATGCGCCATCGGCTCGATACCCGCAGTATCAACGGCCTGCAACTGTTCGATAAACCCGAGAATGCCGTTCAACTGGTCGCGCGTGGCTTCGCGCTCGGCGGACGAAAGCTCGATGCGCGCCAGCCGGGCAATCCGGCCGACGTCTTCCAGGTTCAGGGACATGATGACAAATGGGGCAAATGATATCGAGGCCGGGTGAACACGGTCCGATCCGGTACGGTGGCGCCCGGCACGATAGGGTATCATAAGCGGCTTTTCAGCTGCGCTTGCGACGCCAGGTCCGACAAGACAGGCGCCGGCCCGCAGCGATACTTCGTTTTCGCCCCGGCCCTGTCTGGGCGGCCTTCAACACTGGAACCATGATGTTCGGCTTTCTCCGCTCCTATTTTTCCAACGATCTCGCGATTGACCTCGGTACCGCCAACACGCTGATTTACGTGCGCGGCAAGGGCGTGGT